>PYIJ01256049.1_pt1 | contig 38175 bp, 37 predicted proteins | sample 3578051 | NCBI WGS metagenome assembly PYIJ01 (sample SAMN08408021, study PRJNA431606) | Marine metagenome isolate SA_KN192-05_S13_5m, whole genome shotgun... | biome: marine; feature: oceanic pelagic zone; material: water; isolation source: surface water sample, 0.2-0.8 um fraction ... | reverse complement strand
GGTTTAAATAATTCTTTAACTCCATCTCAAAGCTATTTTCTCATAAATTCATCAAAAGTGATTGACAAATAATAAATTGCCCCAATACTTGGTCCTCCTAAACTTTGGATATAATATTTATTAGATAGATTTGACGCTCCAAGTTTTAAAACTGATTTAAGTGAGGAAAGTTTGTAAGAAACTTGAGCATCCAATGTATTATATGCAGGTACATCTCCTTGAGCAAAGCTGGACTCCCACCTAAACTTAGTCTGATATCTGTAGGTCATGTTAAATCCAAAATTTTTAAAAAGATTTCTATTCCCAAAATTAATATTGACTTTGTGCTCAGGAGTATTAAAATCAAATAAGGTGTTACCTTGCTCGTAATCTGCACCACTGATAAACTGATTCCATGAATAATTAATCCCAAATTTATATCCCCTGGATAGGGAATAATCAAATCCTGCCACAAGGCCTTGTGTGTATACAGGCTTTGTCATATTTGTAGTCAAAGCATAAGTATCATCAGAAGAACCTAATAATAATCTGGAGTTCGTTGCCGACTTTGTAGAATCAACCACACCAATATTTGTTATGAAATTGGTGTATATATTATAAAAATAGGCCATATCAATTACCAACTTATTGTTTATTACACTTTTGTAACCTACCTCAAAAGATTTTACTTGCTCAGGTTTAACCGGGTTAAATTCAGTGTAACGATCCAAAACTAAAATTGCATCAGCACTATCAACTCCTGAATATATTTCATTTCTATAATCAAGAACTGACTGAAGTTTGTAATAAGTGTTATTCTGGGGATCCGGGACATATTGATTATAAAATTCCGGTAATCCACCTAGCAACCTGGAACTGATAATATCTAAATTAATATATTGATTTTGCGTAGTAGGTATTCTAAATCCAGTTTGATAAGAAAACCTAAAAAAGTGATTATTATTTGGATTCATGACTGCAGAAATTCTAGGATTAATCTGACCCTTAAAATTTTCATTTTTATCATATCTTATTGATCCTGATAACTTAAGCCAATTTGATACTCTTTTAGCCGTCTGGGCGTAAATACCATATTCTTTAATGGTGATCTCATTTCCCACTGTGTCAGGAAAGATGGTACCATTAGAGCCTAAATCGAACATCCTAAAACTAGCTCCTAATTGTAGTTCCAAGAAATCAATGTCATTTTTGAAATCATACTGAGCATCTGCTTGATACATTGCCGATCTATCATTAAATAGCGGACCCTCGGGGATGACACCTGTCATTACCCTACTTTTTAAGTCTGCTAATGTATAAGAGTCACCCGTTGCTCCTTCGGTAATAAATCCTCCATTTCTCTCATCAGCCAAATATCTTCCATCTATTTGGGCTCTTGCATAATTATGTGCAGCATACTCTATTTGCATTCGATCAGCAGTTGGAATATTTTGAATATCTCCTGGATTGAGTCCCTCATCAACTGATAGATATCGTAAGTATTCTACTGCATAATCACCAAAATAATTGAAAAATCCTTCAGGTAAAATCGCTGGCCTGGCAGGATCATTATTTGCTAGGTTAATGGCATCTTGATGCATTCTTATTCCTAGGAACTCTGTGATATAAGAATCTCCAGAATTCTCAATAGTACCATATGTTCTAACATGAAAATTATCACCTTTTAGCTCTAACTTATGCTGTACTATACCAAAATTAACCAATGAATATCGCTGGGCACCAGTATAAATACTTGTACCCCAGCCACCATTGAATGTATAACTAACTTCAGCCTTATCATTCAAACGATAATGAAGTGCTGAATTAAATTTATAATTTTCAGCACCATAATCAATTAAATCAATTTCTTGATAAGGAGTAATATTTACCGCATGATTGGGGAGATCTCCTGCTGTAATGTAAGTTCGGGGAAATTTATTATTCGAAAATTTATTTAATGGTAACTGACCATATGTTAGAAAATCATCACTCTGAGCGAGTAATGCTAAATTGACACCTGCCTCATCACCTTGAAAATGTAATCTATCTGCACCTGGATTGACTCCGCCAAAACTAGCGAATGGATTGGTAGATGCATTTCTATCCATATCAGAGTTTCCGTGCCAATCCTCAGCAACGGCGTAAGAAAAGTTAACTTTAAAGGCGAATTTGTTATTGTAAGCTTTAGCATAGCGTAATGATCCCTCATACATAGGCTGTGCGGTATAATTAGATTGCGTATCATTCATATGATTCATTCCAATCTTTTGAAAGGCACTCAGCCCTTGATATTCAAAAGGATTTTTACTGTTGATGAGTAGTACCCCACTGAAAGCATTAGGGCCGTAAAGAGCAGAGGAGGCTCCCGGAATAAGCTCGAGAGATTCAACGTCCAACTCCGAGGGGCCATTTAAATTTCCTACTGGAAAGTTAAGAGCAGGTGCTTGCGTATCCATTCCATCAATTAATTGCACGAATCTCGTATTTCCGGTATTGGCAAATCCTCGTGTGTTGATGACTTGGAAGTTAATACTACTAGAGGCTACATCGACACCCTTCAAATTAGCAATGGCCTTATAATAATTATCTGCTGAGGTATTTTGGATATCTAAAATATTCATTTTCTCTATTGAAACTGGAGATTCAAGAATTCGCTCTTCAATTCTAGAAGCAGAAACTACCACCTCTTGACCAATTTCAACGGCTTCTTTCAAAATAATTTCTAGATCCCTTACATTCACGTCATTAATTTCGATTTCTTGACTATTGTATCCAATACTTGAAACAGTCAATAAAATTGGAGGCGCTGCTTGCACGCTTAGAAAAAATGTCCCATCTAAATCTGTAACAGTTCCCAGTACGGTTCCCTGAACTACGATATTGACCCCAATCAAGGGTTCTTTACTCTCTTTATCTAAAACAACACCAGATATCTGAGTTTGAGATTTTTGTTTAAAATTCTGAGTCATCTTAATATCGAAAAAAGATTTTGCCCCAATGTTTATCTCTTGAGTTTCAAATCCCTCGGCACTCACAATAATTGATTTTAATTGTTCCGGTAAATTCAAAGAAAAACTACCGTCCAAATTAGAGCGAGTACCCATTTCAGAATTCTTAATAATGATACTTGCATCTGCTATACCCTCGTTATTTTCATCTTTAATATTCCCTGAAATACTTCTTTGAGAATGAGACATTAACGGCCAGAGTAAAAGACCGAAAAGTATTAAAATATTTGAAATAACAAACTTCATAAATTCCCTTTTATAATTATTTTGTTAATGATAGTTATTTTTTTTATTAAAATGGAATAATGATTCAACTAAACATGATATGGTTTTTAAATTTTACGGAGGTAAAATTAACTTTTATAATTTTAATGCATTAGTAATTTAAAATAATCGAATTCCTCTATATCAGACTTTTTTCGAATTTCATCTACTACTAAGAAAAGTTGAATAACAATATGAAGCCACATCAAACGGCCAAACATCATTTATCACATAAAAGAAGATACAAATTGTTTTGTTTAAAAAATCTCACATAATTTCTCTAAAACCTACCTCTTTATTTTGCTTCTTTTTTAACATGCGCTACCAACTTGTCACAAAGTCCATTAATTTCATTTGACATATATTGATCCCCCGTAGCATTCAATAAAGTTTGGCCGATACCTCCCAAACAATCAATATAAAATCGCTTCATTTCATCTAATGGCATATCCTTTGTCCAAAGATCGATTCTTAAAGTGTTTTTTTGCTCACTATCCCATAAAGAAACACTAATCGACTTCGTTTCTGAATAACCTCTTTTTTCCTTTTCATCTGCATCCCACTCTAATTTTTCCGGAATATTCTCATCGTCAAGGAATACCTTAAACTTTATTTCTGACTCCTTCATATGCTATAATTGATATTACTTAATAATTTTTTCGTCGCTAAACTATCTTTCTTCAATTGAGCTTTCAAATCATCTAAATGATTAAATTCAATTTCTTTGCGAATAATCGCCACCAATTCAACCCTTAAGTGACTTCCATAAATATCCTTATTAAAATCAAACAAATGTGCTTCGATAGTCTTTTTTTTCCCTTTTACGGTAGGACGCCACCCTATATTTAGCATGCCGTCGAAGCGCTCAAATCCCAAATATACTAATATGGCATACACACCATCTGAGGGTATCAATTTATAAGTTTCAGAAATAAAGAGGTTTGCAGTAGGAAATCCTATTTTTCTACCGATCTGATCTCCTCGGATAACTATACCAGATATACTATAATAACGTCCGAGATATCCTTGGGCAGTATTTACCTCTCCTGCCGCTAAGGCCCGGCGGATATTGGTAGAGCTGATCCCTACTTGGTCAATATCCAATCTTGAAATTTCTTCAATTTCAAGGCCAAAACGCTTTTTATTTTTCTTTAAAAAATCAATGTCTCCTACTTGATTTTTACCGAAGCGGTGATCATAACCAATGATAAATTTTTTAGCTCTAATACCTTTTATTAATATTTTTTGAACAAAATTTTCCGGTGATAGTTCTGAAAATTCTTTAGAAAAGCGTACTTTAAGTAAATAATCAATCCCAATATCACTCAGTAGTTTTACTTTTTCATCAAATGTACTGAGTAATTTCAATGAACTCGACCCCATCCCCAAAACGAACCTGGGATGCGGCCAATAAGTAATAACTACGCTTTCACCTCCACGATCTCGGGCTTGTTGAACCAAACCACTTAAAATTTTGAAATGGCCTGAATGCACTCCATCAAAGGTGCCACTTGTTACAATCGGCAGAGTACAATCATCTAACTCTTGAAAATGATCAATTACTTTCATTATTTAAGTTAATTCGATCAATTAATTGATCAAGCAAAAAGGCGTTTTCCAATTTATATTCTCCAACTTGTGTTCTTACTAACTCCTTTAAATATCCTCCTACCCTCAATTTCTCACCTAAATCTTTAGCGAGACTTCTTATATAAGTACCCTTTGAACACACTACTCTAAAATGAATCTCAGGTAAAATTAATTGGATAATTTCAAATTTATATACTTTAATCTTCCTCGATTTAAGCAATATTTTTTCGTTTTTTCGAGCACTTTTGTAAGCCCTCTGCCCATTAACTTTAATGGCGGAAAAAAGGGGTGGAATTTGATCTAACTCTCCAGTTAAAGTCTCAACTGCGAGCATTATTTCTTTAGGCGTTACACTCCTGTAATCCGAGACAGAATCAAAAGGTGTTTCTAAATCGAATGAAGGTGTTGTTTTGCCTATTTCGATGATACCCTCATAAGTCTTATCTAATCCCTGAAGACTTTCGAGTTTTTTGGTGTATTTACCAATCCCAATAATTAACAAGCCCTTTGCCAGAGGATCTAATGTACCCGAATGTCCTATTTTCTTTGTTTTGAGTAAGTGCCTCAACTTATTGACCACATCAAATGAAGTCCAATTTTTAGGTTTATTGATTAGCAATAAACTTCCTTCCTCTGGAATAATCATAGAAAATAATTAAAAAAGATAGCGGTCAAGCCTAAAAACAGGCAATATAAAGAAAAATAGATGAGCCTTCCTTTTTTAACAATTTTCACCATCCATCGGCAAGACAAGTATCCAGAAATAAAAGCAGCGATAAATCCTAGAAATAAGGCTAAAGTGTTTACTTCGTGAGCTGATTTTGGAAACTCAATATGCTCTTTAATTTTAAGTAGACTGGCTCCAATAATTGGTAGAAGTACCATTAAAAAAGAAAATTTTGCTGCTTTTTCCCTACTTACCCCTAAAATTAATGCCATAACAATCGTAGAACCGGATCGTGAAATTCCCGGTAAAATTGCTATCGATTGTGCCAAACCAATAAGCAAAGATTTTCCAAACGTGACCTCACCCGAAGTCTGAGTAATAAAGCGAGTTAAAAATAGTAATATGGAAGTGAAAATTAACATACACCCAACTAGAAACAAATTACCTTTGAATAAAGCCTCAATTTCACTTTCAAAGAGAAGTCCAATTACACCCACAGGAATCATTGAAATGATTATTTTTAAGATAAATTGTGTTGAATCATTCCATTTAAATTTCAGTAATCCCTCAAGCAACGAAAAGATTTCCTTGTAAAAAACAAATATTGTACTTAAGCACGTTGCAAGATGCACCGCTAAGGCGAACAAAAGATTGTTTTTTGAATTTATTCCTAATAAAACCACACCTATCTCTAAATGCCCACTGCTACTTATAGGCAGAAATTCTGTAAAACCTTGAATTATCCCCAAAATAAGCGCATCAACCCAAGTCATTTATAAATTTAATTTGTTGCTTTTTTTGATTTATACAAAATGGCAACGAATTGAATCATAAAGCCTAAAAAAACAATGATAGGGCCTAAAGTCAAGCCTAAGAATCCAAATCCATAGGTCTCTTGATCTAAGGACATGATTACAAAGCCTAAAAGTATCACAGCAATCCCTAAAACCATGATAAGATAATTTATTTTTTTAAAAGCAAATTTAGTTTGAATTGACATTTCTTTCTGTTTAATAAAGTTCGTCTAGTGAAATTTTCAAGTAACGCCTAATAGAGGACAGAGTACTAAAATAAGAGATTAAAACTCCCAAAAACATCAAAAGAGCAAATAGTATAAAAAAGGGTTCTTCTACATAAAGCTTATTTAAATCGTCAATATGATGCTGTGCAAATCGATTCAGACCAAAAATGATTCCTGATGCCAAAATACCCGAAATCAAACCATATATTAACGATCTTTTCAAAAACGGCCACCTTATAAATCGTTTAGTCGCACCCACTAATTGCATACTCCTAATTAAAAACCTTTGAGAGTATAGAGCTATTCTTATAGTGTTGTTAATCAAAACAATAACCGCAACCAGTAGTATTAGGGTCATCCCCAAAAAAATTACTCCAATTTTTCGTAAATTTTTATTGATACTGGTTATTAAAGATTCTTGGAAAACTACCTCATAAACTCCTGATAACCTTCTTAAATCTTTCTCTATTGACTTTAAACTATCAACCGATTGATATTGATTTGTAATCTTTATCGAAAAAGCATCTCTAAGTGGGTTATCTCCAAGAAATTTAGTGAAATCTTCTCCAGTATCTTCTGTAAAAATAGCGGCAGCCATTTCTTTACTAACAAATTTTATATCTTCTATCGAATTTTCTGAACGAATGTAAGGTCGGGTGGTCATAATTTTTTCCAATCTTTTCACATCATGATCGCTAATAGGCTTGTCCAAATACACCTGAATTTCAACGTTAGATTGAATAATAGAAGTGAGAGTTTTAAGGTAGATAAATGAAATTCCAAAAATACCCATAACCACCAGTGACAAGGTCATACTGAATATTACACTTAGAAAAGGGAAACTTCCTAAATTTCTTTTGTGCCTTCTGGGTTCTTTCATTGCAATGGCAAGATACAAAATAACCAAAAAATAGTCTGAACTTATTATTTGTTTCTTAATTCCATTAAATAATCTAATAACCTTATATCTTTCACGGGCATTAAGACTTTCTTCTCAGATGTTAAAGTTAGTATATAGTACTTCTGCTCAAAGTACAGATAAAGTCTCCTTTTAGTGTTCGTATTGTCTTCAATAATTTGATAAGGTGAAGAAGAAAAATCTCCAATCAAAATTAGTTTTTCACCTGAGTATACATATTTTAACTTTTTAGATTTTTTCATTTCAATTTCTACCATCAAGTCAGAATTTAGATCGATAATGTCTTGATCCGACAATAAATCGTTAGAATTTTCTTGGAGAGGTTCTAATGATTCGTAGAAAAAAATTTCAGATCCATCAATTTCTGGAGGCTCCACCTCTATTTCAGTTTCGAAAATTTCTTTTTCTAATTTTAATTTTTTGTTTGCCTGTTTTTTGAAAATTTTTATCGGATTGCTCTCAGTCGTATTTTCTATCTCTTTTTTAATTGATATAGCTTTTTCAAATTCTTTTTTATCAATAGAACCCTCTTTTACTGTATCTATCTTCGGAGAAATATTTGAATTTTGATCATCTTTAATTATGTCAGTAATTTTATTCGTCTCACGATTTTCAATGAGCAACGTTTCATTAGAATTTAATAAAAAATAACAACAGCCGCCGATAATTAATACAGCCATGGTGGATGATATGACCTTCGTACTTCCAGAAGCCTTTTCCACAATGCTTGATCCTAATTGTATTTGATTTAAGCGGGATTTTAAAATCCCTTTTTGATAACTTTTTATTCCCTCCACAACCTGTTTTTCCAACTTAATCTTTCGAGCTAAATGCGGAGTCTTATCGATCTTTTTCTCAAAAACACTCTTTTCAGCCTCAGTCATTTGCTGAGTTAAATATTTTTCTATTGTTTCTTCTTGGTCCCTGAGTGTCATTTAATTAAAAAAATCTTCTTGGCTATATTTTTTTTTAATGAGCACATCCAAGCGCTTTTTACATTTATATTTTTTTACTTTTACAGTATTGGCATTAGAGTAATTCATACGATTTGCTATCTCTGACATCGACATCTGATTGAAGTAATAATAGATCAAAACACTTTTACAAGGATCACCCAATAACTCCATCGCATCCTGAACTACTTTTGACATCGTATCCTCTTGATCTGATTCAGTGACTGATTCCTCATGTTCTGTATAGCTCAATCGCTTTTTACGATTTAATTCTTTCAGCCAATAATTTTTACAAATACTGTATATATAGGTACTTATTTTAGCCGTAATCTTAAGATTGCCACTAATAGCTTTTTGCCAAAAAACAATTAAAGCATCTTGATAAACATCATTTGCTTCCTCAACTGTGCCATTATTTTTAAGGACCATTTTGGTCATCATGGGATAATATTTTTTATATAAGTAATCTAGAGCAGATTCATCTCCTCGAGAAATATGATCAAGTATTTGTTGCTCTGTCATTACATGTATAATCTTGATCTGCAATAAATACAAAATTTACTGATTGGGTAACCCTTTAAAAGTGTATAAATCATAATAATGTGAATTTTACAATAAAAAAATCATGATTTTGTTTTTTGCAAGGGTTATCGCATAGAATTTTGATTAATAAATCCAAAGCGATCAAAGTAAATACTATTGGATAACTCCATCTGCATACTGTTATTGTTTTGATTCTTCCAGGAAAAATATACTCAGGATTATTAATACGCAAAGATTATAAAATTATCTATAAATGCATAACTCTATCGAAAGAAGTCAATTAATTAGAACTTAAGGTAAGTTTTAGGTTACTCAAGATCCCTAAATGTAAAATTTCAGTCTATCAATAAATGAAAAATTATCCTTACCCAAATGACTATTATAAAAAAAGCACTAGTTTAATGGCGACCCTTTTATGACTACAGTAAAGTGTTATTGTACCTGTACTATAGCATTTTTATCTACATCAGAACTTCCTTTCTCCTCTTCAGTATTTATTGTGGCCATGACTTCTTCCTCTTGATTATTGAAGGTTTGATGAAAATTGCCATGCATTTCACCTAAAATTGGTGCAATAACCAAACCAATCAAACAAGTGAGTTTTATTAAAATATTCATTGAGGGCCCCGATGTATCCTTGAACGGGTCACCAACGGTGTCTCCCGTTACGGCAGCTTTGTGTGATTCAGACCCTTTATAAGACATCTCACCATTAATCATCACACCTGCCTCAAAGGATTTTTTTGCGTTATCCCATGCCCCCCCGGCATTGTTCTGAAAAATAGCCCATAATACACCTGATACAGTTACACCCGCCATGTAAGACCCTAATGCTTCAGGTCCCATAAAAAAACCTATTATGATAGGGCTGATAATAGTCAAAGCACCCGGTAGCCTCATTTCCTTGATGGCCGCTTTAGTAGAAATATCAACGCATTTACCATACTCTGGGATCCCTGTGCCTTCCATAATTCCAGGAATTTCTTTGAATTGACGTCTCACTTCCATCACCATCTCCATAGCAGCCCGACCTACTGATCTCATCGCCATTGCCGAAAATACTACTGGTACCATTGCCCCAACAAAGAGCGCCGCAAGTACGTCTGCTTTAAAAATATTAATGCCATCAATACCTGTAAAGGTCACATAAGCCGCAAATAGTGCCAATGCTGTGAGTGCTGCCGAGGCAATTGCAAAGCCCTTTCCAATAGCAGCTGTTGTATTGCCAACCGAATCTAAAACGTCTGTACGTTCTCTCACCTCTTTGGGAAGTTGACTCATCTCTGCAATGCCACCCGCATTATCTGCAATAGGACCAAAAGCATCTATCGCTAATTGCATAGCTGTTGTTGCCATCATGGCTGAAGCTGCAATACCCACTCCATAAAATCCAGCTAATGAGTAAGTACTCCATATGGCTGCAGAGAATAATAAAATTGGTGCAAATGTAGACATCATTCCTGTCGATAATCCAGCAATGATGTTAGTTCCGGCTCCAGTTGCTGAATTTTCAATAATTGACATTACAGGCTTTTTGCCCAAACCTGTATAATACTCAGTGAAATAAGAGATGGCAGCACCAACAACCAGACCTATAATTACACTTCCAAAAACATTAATTCTGGACACTTCCAAGGTACCTGCCCCGAAGAAATTCATTGTCATGAGTTCTGGTAGCATTCGATTAATGATAAAATATGAAGCAAAGGCCGTCATTACAATTGAACTCCAGTTGCCTATGTTTAGTGCATTTTGGATTTCTTGTTCTTTCGCTTCATTGCTTTTTATATTGATAAAAAAACTACCAAATATTGAAAACAAAATACCTACCCCTGCTATCACCAAGGGTAACAAAATAGTTCCCATTCCACCAAAATCATCATTAATGGCACCCCCCATATCACGAATTACATAATTTCCCAGTACCATTGACGCTAAAACAGTGGCTACATAAGACCCAAATAAATCAGCACCCATTCCAGCAACATCCCCTACATTATCTCCTACATTATCAGCAATCGTTGCCGGGTTTCTAGGATCATCTTCAGGTATACCTGCCTCTATTTTTCCAACTAAATCTGCACCTACATCTGCCGCTTTGGTATAAATCCCTCCTCCTACTCGAGCAAATAAAGCGATCGATTCGGCTCCCAATGAAAACCCAGCAAGTGTTTCTAGAACTAAAGTCATTTTTTCATTACCATCAACTCCCCATTCACCCTCCATAAAAAATTGGAAAAGGATAATAAAGATGACACTCAAGCCAAAGACCGCTAGACCTGCAACACCTAAACCCATTACCATGCCTCCCGAAAAAGAAACTGCCAAAGCATTTGGAAGACTAGTTTTTGCAGCCTCAGTGGTTCGAACGTTGGCTTCAGTTGCAATACGCATTCCTATATTTCCAGCAAGAGCGGAAAAAATAGCCCCTATTATAAATGCCACCACAATTAAAGAGCTTGTCGATTCAATGAAGGATGAAATCACAGCGAGAAATGCACCGGCAATTACAACAAAAATGATAAGGACTCGGTATTCAGCAGACAAGAACGCCAAGGCGCCTTCTTTGATGTGAGAAGCCAGATCTTGCATATTCTTATCACCAGGGCTTTGATTTATTACCCATTTGGCCTTAAATGCCATCGCAAACAGACCTATTATCGCCAATACAGGTACAAGATAGATAGAGTATTCCATTTTACAGGTATTTTAAATTTTTGGCAAATATATGATTTTATAAGACAAAACATATGTCAGAACAAAAATGCAATCACAATTTGTGAAAAAATATATTAAACACCATCATTAAAAATATTTAATGATCAATACTTCAAAGGAAAAAAGAAAATTGGCTTAAGCATTTGAATTGACATAATTTAAAAACTCAGAGCGCACGGCCTGATCATTAAATTTTCCTGAAAAATGTGCAGTTCCAGTTTGACTATTGGTGTCTCCGACTCCTCTTGACGAGACACACATGTGTTTAGCATCCATAACCACAGCCAAATCCTCTGTTTTCAAAAGCTTTTTGAGCTCTTCGGCAATTTGTACTGTCAATCTTTCTTGTACTTGAGGTCTTTTCGAAAAATACTGTACAATCCTGTTAATTTTGGATAGCCCTATAACTTTACCACTTGAAAAATATGCAACATGTGCTTTCCCGAAGATTGGGACAAAATGATGTTCACAATGTGAATAGAATGTAATGTCCTTCTCCACTAACATTTGGTCATAATTGTATTTGTTATCAAAAAGTTTTGTAGTCGGCTTTCTAGATGGGTTTAATCCTGAAAAGACCTCCTTAACATACATTTTTGCTACTCTGTGTGGAGTACCTTTTAAACTGTCATCACTTAAATCCATACCTAAGACGTGCATAATTTCTCTAAAATGTTTTTCTATTAGCTCTATCTTGAGGTCATCATCTTTTTCAAAAGCATCTGCCCTTAAGGGAGTATCATAAGAAAATATGCTATGATCATCATCATCAGTTAGCGGGGTATTCGACAAAGTTTCTTTCGGTTTCATATAATAAAATTTTTATTTCGTAACGATTTTCGATTTTTGATTTTAGTATTTTATAAATAGTAATAGCAATGTTTTCTGCAGTAGGATTTAACGATTCAAATTCCCTTACATCTAAGTTTAAATTTTTGTGATCAAAACGGTCAAGTATATTTTTCTTAATTATATCCCCTAGCAGTTTCATATCGTATACGTAACCTGTTTTAGCATCCACTTCACCGGTTAATTTTACGATCAAATCGTAGTTGTGCCCATGATAATTAGAATTGTTACATTTCCCAAAAACTTCAAGATTTTCAATGTCTGAAAGTTTGGGATTATGAAGTCTGTGGGCTGCGTTAAAATGCTCTTTTCTAAAAACCGAAACTTTTTCCATTTTAAATTTATTCAATTCCACAAATTATTAACTTTGGATAATAAAAATCGAAAAATAAGAAGATAAGTTCACTATTTTAAATAATTATCTCCTATTTATCTTTGATTCACTTGAATAATAATTGCTTTAGCAACTGTAAAAATGGGAAGTTTTTGAAATTAAAGCTAAAGTTACTGAATATTAACAAACAGAAAAACGAATCTTTACTACATAACCTTCCAATCTCATAGCTTAGTTCTACTGTATATTAAAATAAGAGAAACTAGATCTAAAACACTAATATTATTCGTTAAAATGGATTATCTGATTCCTAAAGCAGGCAAATTTAAAAAAACCAAATTGCTGACCATTTTGAATTAATGGTCCTTGATTCAAAACCGGCAACTCCAAAGTACTTGCAAAAAGATCTTGGTGGAAAACTTTTAAACACCTAGAGTAATGATCATTACTGCTCAAACAACAAACTCATCCATTAGAAATTGTTTTGCCACCTGTAATGTATAGATGAACGGAATTCGTACAGATCAAAATGCAACTATGAGTGCCATGAACTTAGAGCAAATTGCACCTCACAATACAATAAAATTTCATCCCATACTCAATTGGGGTCGGATAAAAATATTTAACTATCTGAAATGGTTTAATATTCCCAGACATCCACTTGAGGAGCGCGGTTATGTAAGTCTCGCCTATGAACATTGTAAGAGAAAAAAAAGTAAGAAATGTAAGTACGAAAAATCCGTTGATTTGGCATAAACTAAGTTAAATGTGACTTCACTACGAATTTAATTATCAAAGAGTGAAAGTATTGATCACGGGAGGAGAAGGTTTTTAGGCACTGAATAATTGACAAAATTGGCACTCAAAAGTAAAATTAGTAAAATCTTTGTTTATGATAGTTTAACAGAGGTCAAAGAGGCTTTTTTCTTGGAAAGAAACAACTTTTTTATCCAAACTAGTTTTTGTACGTGGCGAAAGATTAGACTCCCGGCAATGGAAACAATTGAGAGACATTGATGTATTCATTTAGATGCAATAGGAACTATACTCTTTACAAATGTGGACAAACACTTTTTTTTATAATTAAATCATAATAAACAAATCATTGGGGCACTGCGGAAGTCGTTTATGTCGCAGAGAATGTTAGAGTTTTCAAAAAATTATCGTTACGTACCAAACCTGAGAAAGGAAGAGTTTGTTGATAGCATTACAGTTTCAATAATGCATGGAATTGCTGAAATAAAAAATTTGTATTGGTCAATTAGTTATAAAAAATATAACAATGCATCTTAAAAGAAGTTCCAACCGGTACGTACAACACCATATATGAAAATTTCCAAAATTTGGAAATTTTTAAACGTCCTCAAGAAATTGTTTCAATTAGAGTTAAAATTTATCTTTGCTGATCAACATATGACACTTAGAGAACTCGATGAAAGTCTCAAGCGTAAATTTTTTGAATCCATTAACCAATTTGCATACCCTTAATAAATGAATTACCAGCATTCATATAAACTTTTGCATTCTGAATAATATTTATCAATGACAAAAAGACAAATTATCTATAATGTAGGTATCGTTTATTTGAGAACTAATTAGTTTTACGAAAATAGTAACATTTAAAAAAATGACCCTATCAACCAAATACAATCCGACACAAGTTGAAGACAAATGGTACCAACATTGGATGGATAAAGGACATTTCAATGCAAAAGTAAATCCCAACAAAAAACCTTTTAGCATCGTCATCCCTCCTCCCAATGTTACTGGGGTACTTCATATGGGTCATATGCTCAACAATACTATACAAGACATTTTAATAAGAAAAGCAAGGATGCAGGGATTTGAAGCTTGTTGGGTCCCGGGTACAGATCATGCATCTATTGCTACTGAAGCAAAAGTTGTTAAAATGCTGAGAGCAAAAGGGATCAAAAAAAGTGATCTTAGTAGAAAGGAGTTCATAAATTATGCTTGGGAATGGAAAGAAAAATATGGTGGTATCATCCTTGCACAATTAAAAAAGTTAGGGGCTTCATGCGATTGGGATAGAACGACTTTTACTATGGATGATAATTATTATTCTTCAGTAATTAAGGTATTTGTCGATCTTTTTAACAAAGGTTATGTCTACCGTAGTCTTCGTATGGTAAATTGGGATGTAGAGGCACAAACAGCAGTCTCAAATGAAGAGGTGGTCTATAAGGATGATGGTGAAATATCAAAACTTTATTCTATTAAATATCAAATTGAGAATAGTTCCGAGCATATTGTTATCGCCACCCAAAGACCGGAAACAATAATGGGAGATTCAGGAATAGCTGTAAACCCAAATGACGATCGCTACCAACACCTTATTGGAAGATCTGTTGTTGTTCCATTTGTCAATAGAAGTGTTCCTATCATTGCTGATGAATACGTAACTATGGACTTTGGAACGGGTTGTTTAAAGGTTACTCCAGCACATGATATTAACGATTATGAGATCGGCCTTCGTCATGGCCTTGAAATAATTGATACTATTGGTTTAGATGGTAAACTGAATGGATCCTGTGGAGTTAAAAAATACATTGGGATGGATCGATTCGAAGTAAGGAAACAGATCGTAAAGGATATGAAAGTGATGAAAATACTCGTAAATGAAGAAAATTTTCACACAAGAATTGGAAGATCAGAAAGGACAAATTCGGTAATTGAGCCAAAATTATCGCTGCAGTGGTTCATAAAGATGAAATCCATCTCAAAAACTGCTCATGAAGTGATCCTCAATAACGAAATTAAGCTTTTCCCACCTAAATTCAAGAAAACTTACAGTTATTGGATGAAAAATGTCCGTGATTGGTGTATATCTCGACAGCTTTGGTGGGGCCAACGCATTCCTGCTTATTATTTCGGTAAAGGTGATGATGATTATGTAGTTGCCTTAAACAAAGAGGAAGCTCTCGCACTAGCACGAAAAAAATCAGACAACCCAAATTTAAGACTATCTGATCTTCATCAGGACGAAGATGTTTTGGATACCTGGGCATCATCATGGCTTTTTCCCTTAGCCGTATTTGATGGGTTTAATGATCAGACTTTTAATAGCAAAATAGGTAAAATATCACCTACCAAAAATGAAGAATTTGATTATTTTTATCCCACGGACACCCTAGTAACAGCTCCGGAAATTTTATTTTTCTGGGTAGCTCGAATGGTCATTGCAGGCTATGAATATACTGGGAAAAACCCTTTTAAAAATGTATATCTCACGGGAATTGTTCGAGATAAACAAAGAAGAAAAATGTCTAAATCATTGGGTAATTCACCCGATCCTTTAGATCTCATTAAAAAATATGGAGCTGATGGTGTCAGAACCGGTATGTTATTAAGCTCTCCTGCGGGTAATGATCTCCTTTTCGATGAAAAACTGGTAGAGCAAGGTCAAAAATTTTCCAACAAAATTTGGAATGCTTTTCGACTCATTCAAAGTTGGGATATCAAAAAAATTGAGCAACCTAGTGAAAATAAATTAGCGATTCGTTGGTTTGAATCCAATTTTCAGAAAGTATTATTAGAGCTGGAAGATCACTTTTCTAAATTTAGAATATCTGATGCCTTAATGACCGTATACAAGCTCATCTGGAATGATTTTTGCAGTTGGTACCTAGAATGGATTAAGCCTAATTATGAAGATCCAATAGATTACAAAACCCACCAACAGACCATTTCTTTTTTGGAGCAATTAATTAAAGTGCTACACCCATTTATGCCCTTTATCACTGAAGAAATATGGCATGCCCTTCAAAAAAGAGCATCGGGCAATGATTTAATTATAGCCCAATGGCCTGAAGTTAATAAATTTGATGAATCCGTTTTAACCGATGCCTCATTTCTCTTTGAAATTATCACACAAATAAGAAACATCAGAAATAAAAATCAAATAGCTCAAAAGATTAAGCTTACCTTAAGTATAAGTAGCGCAGCCATCCATTTTGAAGGCATTAAAACTTCTTTGATTAAAATTGCAAATTTAGAAAAAATTTTCTTTTCAAAGAAAAAGCCAATACGAAGTCATGCCTTCGTAATTGAATCAAATCAATTTTACATTTTGTCCACTAAAACCATAAATAGTGATGCCGAACGTGAAAACCTTCAAAAAGAATTAGACTACACACGCGGATTTCTTGAAACTGTTCTAAAAAAATTGAACAATGAACGTTTTGTAAAAAATGCCCCTCCTAACGTTTTAAAAATGGAAAAAAAGAAGCAAAGTGATGCGGAGACTAAAATTCAAAAACTCAAAGAAAATATTCAAAATCTTTAAATCGAGCAGTCACTAATAAACTGAGGTCTTTGAAATTTAAATTGAACTCTTCACTATGATTGGTTTGAAATGACTTTCTAAATATATTTACGGCGTCCAATAATTTTATTAGTTTGGTTAACTAGTTAATTGTAAATTTCAGGGAAGATCATAATGTATTTAAAATTATATCTACAAAATTTGTTGATTCAATTTTAAAAATAAAATTACTATCACAAACCACTTGCAGTAACAAAAAAAAGCTCACCCTCTTCACTATGATCGGTATCTCTATAATTAATTACATCTCAGCAAATACCTCCAAACTTAAACCATAAACATTTTGATCATGCAATTCAACTAATTTAGACTCTACAAAAATTCTATTTTGATGTATACCCTCTACAATCTCATGCTAATGGTCAATTTAAATTTTTTTCTGTACAATTAAGATAAAAAGCATTTGTCCCTCTTATTTTCACCAAGCCAGAGTTATTTTCTTGTGCCATATGATTCGAAACTAATTTCTCTTTGCCTTTGAGAGGTTAATTTTATATTTATTTTAAGATATTTTTCAGGCAACAAGACAGAAATTTTCTCAGACCACTCAATGAAACATAAATGATTGCTATAAAAATAATCTTCAATACCCAAATTGACTGCTTCTAAAACATTGTTTATTCTATAAAAATCGAAATGATAAATTGGCTTATTATCACCAGAATTATATTCATTAACAATTCCAAAAGTCGGTGAATGAATTTCATCACTTACACCTAAAAGTTGACCAATTTTTTTAATTAATGTAGTCTTGCCTACTCCCATGTCACCATTGATACAGATAACTTTATAATCTTGTAAATCATCGATGATTTCACCAGCAATTTTTTCAATTTGATTCAAAGAATAAATCATTTTTTCCGCTTAAGTGTTATGAAAGGTATAATCATTTCTTCCATACTGATGCCCCCATGCTGAAAAGTATTTTCATAATGATTGGCATAATGATTGAAATTATTGGCATAAACAAAGAAAGACTCTTCCAAAGCAAAAATATAAGATGAAGTTAAATTTAATTTAGGTAATTTAAATTGTTCAGGTTTGTGCATATGAAATACCGATTTTGGATTAAACTCTAAATTCTTTCCTATTTTAAACCTCAAATTATTATTTGTATTTCTATCTGCCTTAATTTTTTCAGGGCTTTTAACCCGAATTGTACCGTGGTCAGTGGTTATCATCACTTTAACATTTTTTAAGGCTAGTTTTTTAAGAACTTGAAAAAGTGATGAATGTATAAACCATGTTTTGGTCAATGCCCTGTAAGCAGATTCATTTGGAGCCAATTCTCGGATCATTCGCATGTCTGTTCTCGCATGTGAAAGCATATCTACAAAATTGTAAACCAATACATTTAGAGATGCACCTAATAGCTCATCTAATTTCTGCTCTATCTGCTTAGCCTCCTGTATTTCGATTATTTTGTGATAATTGTATTTTACTTTTATATTTTGGCGTATTAATTGTTCTGCTAACAAGTCCGACTCAAACTTATTTTTGGAGCCCTCCTCATTTTCTTTTGTCCAAAAATGCGGATACTGATTTTCAATATCTGCGGGCATTAAACCTGAAAACAGTGAATTTCTTGCATAATTGGTGGTAGTTGGTAAAATAGAAAAATAAGTTTCTTTTTCCTCTATTTCAAATAATTGGGCGATTTCTGGTTCAATTATTTCCCATTGATCCAATCTTAAATTATCAATAACAATAAGAAAAACTTTACTCTCCGAGAGTACTGGAAAAACTTTTTCTTTAAACACTTGATGAGAAAGTAATGGGTTTTGCGAAGAATTTATCCAACCTTGGTAAACTGATCGAATAAAATTCGCAAATCTTTGATTTGCTTCAACTTTTTGGGATTTTAAAATTTCTGACATATCCTTTTCATTGGTCTCATCAATCAATAATTCCCAACGAACCAATTCTCTATAGACCGCAATCCATTCTTCACAATCTGCAGCATCTGCTATTTGAAGACTAACGTCGGAGAATTTTTTTTGATAATTTAAATTTATTTTCTCAGTAACGATACGCTTTTTATCTAATAACCTTTTGACGGAAAGTAGAATTTGGTTTGAGTTTAAGGGCTTAATCAAATAATCAGAAATTTGAGAACCAATGGCATCTTCCATTATATTTTCTTCTTCATTTTTAGTTATCATAACCACAGGAATATTGGGATATGACAATTTGATTTCTCGTAGCGTTTCAATCCCAGATATTCCTGGCATATTCTCATCAAGAAAAATAATATCAAAGTACTGTTTTTCTACCTCATCTAATGCATCATTCCCACTGTTTACTGGAATTACTTTGTACCCTCTAGATTCCAAAAATATAATATGAGGCATTAATAGATCAATCTCATCATCGGCCCATAAAATTTTATATTGCTGCATTTTTACGAAAATCCTTTTGTATGTTCACACTATAATTGACTCGAATATACTTTGAATAAAAAGAAAATATTTAATGATCCTGTTTATGGTTTTATAAACATACCCAATGAATTCATTTTTAATATCATTGAACATCCCTATTTTCAAAGATTACGTAGAATAAAGCAATTGGGATTATCTGATTATGTATATCCTGGTGCTATTCATACACGATTTAGTCATGCTTTAGGAGCGATGCATTTGATGAGAAAAACGTTGGACAGTCTGCGAGAAAAAGGTCACATGATCTTTGAAGCGGAATACGAGGGTGCTCTGATTGCTATTCTTCTGCACGACATTGGTCATGGCCCTTTCTCCCATACCTTAGAATTCAGTCTTTTCAAAGATGTCTCCCATGAAAGCATTACTGAATTGGTTCTTGATGAATTAAATGAGGAATTCGCGGGTAAACTAACTTTAGCAATTGAAATATTTAAAGGTATTTATCCTCGTAAATTTTTAACCCAATTAGTTTCTAGTCAACTAGATATGGATCGGCTCGATTATCTTAAAAGAGATTGTTTTTTTACAGGTGTTCAAGAAGGTATGGTAGGTGCTGAGCGCATTATCAAAATGCTCAATGTGGTGGATGACGAGCTCGTTGTGGAAGAAAAAGGGATTTACAGCATCGAAAATTTTATTAGCGCTCGTAGAATTATGTATTGGCAGGTTTATTTACACAAGATTTCTATTTGCAGTGAGAAAATGCTAATTGAACTTATTAAACGAGTAAATATCTGTCGGAATAAGAATATTTCTGTGTCCGCTACTTCTGCGCTTGATATTTTCATTGGGAATAATCTTTCAGCACGAGATTTGAATAAAAACCCGCAATTATTGCAAGCCTTTATGGAGTTAGATGATAATGACATCTGGGGAAGTATCAAAAATTGGTTAAATCATGAAGATCCTGTCATAAAAATTTTAAGTCGCGCCTTAAAAGATAGAAAATTATTTAAAATTGAAATAATCAAAAAAAAACTGAAACCAACTGAAATGAAAGCTATCAAAAAAAAAGTTGCAAAAAAGTTAAAATTGAGCCTTGAGATGACGGAAAGCTTGATCACTCAAGGCAGTGTTACCAATGAAGCTTACACTGCTAAGAACCAAAGTATTTGTATATTAAGAAAAAATGGTAAAGTAGAAGAAATCACAGCTGCCGTTGATTTGCCCAATATCAAAGTGATGAGTAAAATTGTAAAAAAAAATTATCTTTGCTATCCCAAAAATATATCTTTAACGGAATATTTGTGATTAATTATTTCGGCAAATAAATATAGAGTTAAATGAATTTTACCTTAGAGCAAATCGCTCATCTCATAGGAGGAAAATTAGACGGTTCAAAAGATACTAAGGTAAATACCATCAGTTCTATTGAGGATGCTGAGGAGGGAAGTATTTCATTTCTATCTAACCCAAAATATGAGCCCCTTATTTACACAACACGTGCTTCAGCAGTTATCGTAAATGAAAATCTTGTTCTAAATAAAAAAATAACTACTCCTCTAATTAGAACCTTAGATCCTTATGCAGCATTTACAAGTCTATTAGAAGTATACGATCAGCTCATGTCCTTCGATAAAAATGGGATTGAAGAACCCTGTTTCGTTCATAAAACATCATCATTTGGCTCAGATATTTATGTGGGTGCCTTCGCCTATATCGGACGTAACGTAAAAATAGGTGATCACGTAAAAATTTATCCCAATGCGTATATAGGCGATGATGTTACTATTGGTGATCGATCAATAATACATCCAGGAGTGAAAATATATGCCAAAAGTATGATAGGAAGCCATTGTACAATGCAAGCTGGAGCAGTGATAGGAAGTGACGGTTTTGGATATGCTCCTCTTGATAATGGTACTTACAAGAAAATTCCTCAATTGGGAAATGTTATTTTGGAGGATTATGTGGACGTAGGTGCAAATACGGTAATTGATTGTGCCACATTCAATAAAACGCTGATCAAAAAAGGCGTGAAATTAGACAATTTAATACAAATTGGTCATAATACCATTATTGGAGAAAATACAGTGATTGCAGCTCAAACAGGAGTTGCTGGCTCGGTTCATATAGCCGAAAATTGTAAAATAGGTGGACAAGTTGGAATTGCTGGACATTTAAAAATAGCAGCTAAAACACAAATACAGGCTCAATCAGGTGTATCGAAAAATACTAAATTAGAACAAACCGTATACGGAACTCCTGCCATTGAATTCAATAATTATTTAAGATCTTACACTATATACAAAAAGTTACCTGACATAATGAAACAGATTGAAACAATTGAGGAAAAACTCCTAAATTTGTAGGTCAAAAATTCAATGAAATTTAATCAACATACGGTTAGAGGAGAAGCAGTCGTCTCAGGTATTGGCTTGCACACGGGCGTTGAGAGTAATATGACCTTTACCCCTGCTAAAATTAATCACGGAATCAAATTCCAAAGAATAGACTTAGAAAATCAACCCCTCATTGAGGCAGATGTTGACAATGTTGTAGATTTATCTCGAGGTACTAGTATAGAGCAAAACGGAGGAAGAATTAATACAGTGGAACACGTATTATCAGCTTTAGTGGCCTTAGAAATAGATAATGTCCTAATAAAAATTGATGGTCCTGAACCTCCCATTATGGATGGTAGTGCCAAACAATTTATGGATGCCATTCTTGAAATTGGTTTGGAAGAACAATTAGCTCCAAGAAATTTTTTTGAACTCCCCAATAGCGTTTTTTATGAAGATAAAACACGTGATGTTGAAATCATTGCACTCCCTTTAGATGATTATAGGGTCACTGTAATGGTGGACTACAACTCACCAGTTCTAGGAAGTCAGCATGCTTCATTGAATAAATTAACAGATTTCTATGAGCAAATCAGTGATGCCAGAACTTTTTGTTTCTTACATGAAATTGAGGAACTTTACAAACAAGATTTAATAAAAGGTGGTGACATTTCTAATGCCATCGTGGTGGTTGATCGGATGGTAAAACCAGGTGAACTCGATCATTTATCTCATTTGCTGAATAAGCCAAAAGTTGAGGTTGAGAAAGAAGGCATTCTTAACAACGTTAGTTTAAGGTATAAGAACGAACCTGCCAGACATAAGTTACTCGATATTGTTGGGGATTTGGCATTGGTTGGTAGACCCATTAAAGCCCAAATAATGGCTGCTCGACCTGGACATGCCGCCAATATTGCTTTCGCTCGAAAACTGAAAAAAATAATTAAAAAAACTTCCCCTAGCAAAATACCGCAATACGACCCTAAAATTCCCGCGGTTATGGATATCAATAAAATTGCTAAAATCTTACCCCACAGGTATCCTTTCCTGCTAATAGATAAAATTTTTCATTTAGATGACGAATCAGTTGGGGGAATTAAAAACGTTACTTTCAATGAACCCTTTTTTAAGGGTCACTTTCCCGGAAATCCAATAATGCCTGGTGTTTTACAAGTAGAAGCAATGGCTCAAATTGGAGGAATCTTAGCCCTTAACTCTGTCGTCGATCCAGAAAATTATTGGACTTACTTTTTGGGTATTGATAATTTTAAATTTAAAAAAATGGTTTTTCCCGGAGATACTTTGGTATTTAAATGTGAATTATTAGAACCTATTAGAAGAGGCTTCGTAAAAATGTCTGGAGTTGCTTATATTGGGAATGATTTAGTTTGTAAAGGCAATATGACTGCAGTACTTATAAAAAAGAATAATGAATAACCCTTCAGCTTTTATTCATCCCGATGCCAAAATAGGTAAAAACGTAGTTATAGAACCTTTTGCCTACATAGATAAGGACACAGTAATAGGTAATGGAAGCTGGATTGGTCCCAACGCTTGCATTTGGGAAGGTTCCAGAATAGGTGACAATTGTAAAATTTATGCAGGTGCACAAATCTCATCTATTCCACAAGATTTAAAGTTTGCTGGGGAAAAAACCCTAGCAATCATAGGTAAGAACACTACTGTCAGAGAGTTCGTAACCATCTCAAGAGGAACAAGTCATAGAGAAAAAACCATTATCGGCGACCATAATTTGCTGATGGCCTACGTCCATGTTGCACATGATTGTATTCTTGGAAATAATTGTATCGTATCCAACTCGGTACAAATAGCAGGACATGTCTCCATAGGAGATTATGCCATCATCGGTGGTACTGCAGCCATAAGACAATTCGTCAAAATTGGCTCACATGTCATGATTGCAGGTGGCTCACTTGTACGTAAAGACGTGCCTCCTTATGTATCTGCGGCACGTGAACCACTAAGTTATAGTGGCATAAATGCGATTGGTCTCAGGAGAAGGAAATTTACAACGCATGAACTTAATAACATCCAAGAAATGTATCGCATTATATATCTGAGCGATTTGAATATTAGTAAAGCAATTGAAAAAATTCAAAGTGATTTTGAACCTTCGAAAGAAAAAAATCTCATTATTAATTTTATTCAAGAATCAGAACGAGGTATCATGAAAGGTATTGAATGAGGATCACACTTAATAAAGTTGGGAAGCGATTCAATAAAGAATGGATTATTAAAAATTTAAGCTTAGACATCCCATCTCAATCATCTTTAAGCATTACTGGAGCAAACGGAAGTGGAAAAAGTACACTGATAAAACTTATTTCAGCTTACATGGAACCTACATCCGGTAACGTTCAATATTTCAAAAATGAAAAAAAATGGCCTATTGAAAGTATTCCCTACACGGTAGGCCTAGCAACTCCATATCTCAATTTAATTGAGGAATTTAGTCTAAAAGAACATTTAGAATTTCACTTTAAATTTAGAAAGACCCCTTTAACCATTGACGAAATAATCAAAAAATTAAATTTTCAATTTTCAATTGATAAAAAAATAAAAGATTTTTCTTCAGGAATGAAACAGCGACTCAAACTCGCTCTCGCCATCTATGGCGAAAACCAATTAATTGTATTGGATGAACCGACATCAAATTTAGATCAAGAGGGTATAGAATGGTATCGCAGCGAAATACAACAAAAGATGGGAACTTGTACCATAATTGTGGCGTCAAATCAACCCCAAGAATATGATTTTATCCCTTACACTATCAACTTAAGTAACGTGGATAATTTGTCCATTAAAGCACAACAAACAATTTAGCAATTTTAGAATTTTTTTTAAAAAAAAGAGTAAGTAAAACATAAACTGAAATCAATTTTAACATGACGCAGGTCTCATTAAAAATAAACGGGGATAAAAATCAATTATTTTACACTAACTATTTACTAAAAAGGATATAAATAATCTGTGTTTAGTTTTAAATGAATAAAAATTTATGATTTAGTAAATTCAACTGATTTTATTAAGTAATATTTTAATTTGGGAGGATTTTATTTTGAAATTAAATTAACAATTTATAATAGATACAATTTTTGTGTATTGACATTAAAATTATTAGTTTTAAGGATTATTCATTAAAAAAAAAATAATGGCCAAACAAATTAATACTTTAAAAAGCCTACTTATCGCATCAGCGTGTCTCACCCTACTAATATTTACTAATTGTGGTGGAGGGAATGATGACCCTGCGGATGCACCTGAACTTACTGCAGCTGAAAGAAATGCAGAATTACTTGAGGGAAATTGGAATTTAAGTTCTGCTACCAATGGTGGAACTCCAAGAGATGAATGGACAGGTTTCACATTATCATTCTCAATAGACTCAGACCTTAAAGGTGGTTCTTACACGGCTTCAGGTATTCCGTCTGATGAAGGCGCAGATTTAGTTTGGTCAACCTCAGGTACTTTTACTGCTAATAGTGATCTTTCAGTACTAACTAGAAATGATGGAGTCGTGATGACAATGGTAGCTAGTGCAACTGCCCTAAATATCTCTTTTAACATCAATGATTCTGGTGGACGGATAGCAGGCTTTACTGGCGATTGGGTTTTCTCAATGCGTCCGTAATTTATTTCAAAATTTGAACCAAAGGGCAATTAGTTTATTGCCCTTTTCTATTATGTGGCACAAATCATTCGAATCAGATAAAAACGAAATATTAAGAACTATCCAGTATCAAGAAAAAGATTTTTTGATGCGCCAAACAATTTCCATAGCTATTGGAAACTTCCTCAAAATAGAAAATCCTTTAGCAATAGAAGATGACTTTGTTCTAAAATTAAAAAATACTAAAACTTGGGACACTACTTTCTTAAATGAATTCTATAGATACATCGCGGACAGCTATCGCTATAGCAGAAGTGATAATCAACTTGAATTTATTTGGGATGGTACTCATCATGCAGATTTGTACAGATTAGAGTGGCATAAGTATTATAAGCAACTTATAAATGATTTAGCATATCACCCATTTTTCAATAGACTGATAATCAAAAGTACGATTCTGAATACAAATAAAAATCAAATCTTACTAAAAAATCTTATTATTAAAATAATAAAATCGTACCTAGGAATTAAAGACATAACTTCTCAAATCAAAAGAACGGCCTAATAAATTCAACTAAATTTTAATGTACAATACCACATACTTTACATAATTTTCTTCTTGACAAAGGTCGTTTTTTAGGAGGTCGTTTATGACCGAAATAGCTTTTATCGGAGTACTGGGGTTTTTTTAATAATCTTATACTCTTTTTTATATCTTTTGCTGCCTGCTTCATACGATCTTCATAAACTTTTTTGCCTTCTTCTTGTGTTTTGAAGGAATTATTTTTTCCAGATTTAAAAATTTTTACACTTTTTTTCTTTTGAGTTGAGCTATTGGCCGAGTTATCTATATCTCGAGAGTTTTGTGCAATAATTGAATGCAGTATAGATGTCATGAACAAAATAGAAAAAAATACCTTTGACATTGAAAAGATTTTATTTTAGAGATAATACAAATTTATACTTCATTATTTCAATTATACATTTTTAAAAGAAAGTATTCTTTTTATTTAAGAGTTTGTATTTAATCACTCATTAGTCCTAATTACTGTATTTTAGCTTTATGAAATTTATAATAAGCCTTTCTTTATTATTATTATCACTTAGTTTATACGGACAATCTTCACCAGAAAGTGAATATTATCGGAGAATGGATTACGGACAACAGCTAATGATAGCTGGTGATTATCAAGCTGCGCAAACAGAATTTATGTTTGTACTTGAAAACATGGCCGTTATCCCAACGGATCTTGCTTATCTTTTTGGGAGAAATAGTTTTCATCTCGCCCTCTACAAACAAAGTGTAAATTGGCTCAATAAATACCTGCAATTAAAAGGGACTAAAGGTCAATATTATAAAGAAGCAGTCCAATATCTGCAATTTTCTGAAGATAAGTACATGGAACAACAAAGATCTCTGGAACAAAACAAAGGTAATGCTCTTATCTCCTCAAAATATGATTGTGGCGGTCTAAGTAAGATGATTTGTCCAGTTTGTAAAGGTTCAGGAGTAATCTTTAAGCACGGGATTTTTGATGTTCATTATCAAACATGTCCTTACTCTTCTGGAGAGGGTTACTTAAGTTGTAAAGATTACAATCTGTTCATGATGGGTGTCTTAAGACCTCAAGAGAGTTTATCTCGATAATCTTTGTACGAAAAGACCTTCAAGAGTTCGAACTTTTTGTCACTCCTTATGACTCCAATAGAGGGATGATTAATACCATTGAACATAGTAGTTTTAACCATAGTGTATTGCATCATATCTTGGAAGGTCAACGTATCGCCGATTTTTAAGGGTTTCAAAAAACTGTATCCCTCTAAATAGTCTCCAGCTAAACAACTGATGCCTCCTAAGTTATATCGAAATGAATATTTTTCAGGATCTTGAGATCCCTCCAAAATCTCGGGTCGATAAGGCATTTCTAAACAGTCAGGCATATGACAAGTAAAAGAAGCATCTATTACGGCCGTTAGACTTCCATTGTTCTCCACAATATCGATAACTGTTGTTTTCAAAAAACCTGTCTGCCAAGCGATAGCTCCACTAGGTTCAAGTATAATTTCCACTTGATATTTCATCTTAAAATACTTTAAGGTATTTATCAGTAGTTCAATATCATAACCTTCTTTGGTAATTAAGTGCCCGCCTCCCATATTAATCCATTTGATATTTTGAAGGTATTTTTTAAATTTTTTTTCAAAAATTTTTAAAACTTGAACCAATGCAGCGGCAGATGACTCACAAAGTACATGAAAATGTAGACCCTCTATATTTGAGGGAAGTGACTTTGGAAGACTTTTACTGGTCAATCCTAGTCTCGAATAGGGATTTGCGGGATTATATAAGTCTACGATAACATCTGAATATTCTGGATTCACACGTAAACCTACAGAAATACCAGCAGGAACTTGATTATGAAATTTATAATATTGATTAAGAGAATTAAAAGTTACGTGCGAAGAAAGTTTCATCAGCTCAACAAACTCATCATCTTTATATCCAACTGCATAAGTGTGAGATAATTCATTAAATTTCTCAACACACAATTTAGCCTCATTCATGGAGCTAGCTGAAGCGGTATTTAAAAAAGATTTTATCAACGAAAAACTTGACCACATGGCAAAACCTTTTAAAGCTAAAAGAATAGTGATTTGAGCACTTTTTTGAACTTTATCTATTTGTTTTAAGTTTCGCTCTAATTTTTCTTCCTCCAAGACGAAACAAGGAGATGGAATAGCCTCAAATATATCTTGATTTGATGATCCTGACATGATGATTTAAGTGACCTACAATTATATGTCCCAAAATATTTACCGTAAATTCATAAGAACCAATTATCCCTTTAGATTGCCATTGCTTCTTTGAAAAAGAAGAAAACATCAAAATAGTACTTTCTCTAACTGAGAGGAACTCTCTTTTTAATGATTTAACATCTCGTAAAGATGCCTCACTCCGCATAACATATTCATCCTGATCGAAACTCGGAAGTTTTTGCTTCTCCCCTCTTGATAAGCACAACGCACGATATGAGAAAATACGTTCAGAATCTATGATATGAAGAAAAATCTCTTTTAATGACCATTTACACTCTAGATAGCTGTAAGCAGCAGTTTCCTCACTTACACTATCCATAATAATAGATATTTGATGAGTTGATTGATTAAACTGTTCCATCAAGGAGGTGTCATTGGTGCATTCAATATAACCGCGGTAAAATTCAGGAACTGTATTCAAATCTGGTTTCATCAATTAGTCCATTTCTAAATTTTGGTCCATGATTTCATGCCAAATTAGTCCATTTTTGCCCAAATCCTCTAAAAAAGGATCAGGATCAAAGGTTTCGACGTTAAAAACTCCCGTGCCTTTCCACTTACCCGTAATCATCATCTTGGCACCCAATGCGGCTGGAATACCTGTAGTGTAAGAGACTCCATGTGCTCCTGTCTCTAAATAAGCGGCTCTATGATCACAATTATTATAAACATAATAAGTTCGATGACATCCATTTTTTAGACCACTAATCCTACAGCCTATAGAAGTTTCTCCTTCATAATTCTCTGCAAGAGAGCCTGAATCAGGTAATAATACATTTAAAAATTGCAAAGGAATGATTTTGTTACCTTGAAAATCTATAGGTTCAATTCCGGCCATACCAATATTCTGTATTACTCTTAAATATGTAAGATATTCATCAGTAAAAGTCATCCAGAATCTAGCTCTACGAAGAGTGGGAAAATTCTTAACTAAAGACTCTAATTCTTCATGATTGATTAAATATGATTTTTTAGGACCAATATTTGGATAATTAATCATACGGCTAATTTCATGAGGTTCCGTTTCTTTCCAGCTACCTTTCTCATAAAACTTACCCTTTTGCGTCACTTCTCTAATATTAATTTCAGGATTAAAATTGGTTGCAAAAGCATTACCATGATCACCTCCATTACAATCTACAATGTCTAAATAATGTAATTCATCAAAATAATGCTTTGCAGCGTAAGCAGTAAAAATACTTGTCACGCCCGGATCAAAACCACAGCCTAGAACAGCCATAAGTCCTGCTTTTTTAAATCTTTCCTCGTAATCCCACTGCCAATGATATCCATATTTAGCTTCTTCTAAAGGTTCGTAATTTGCTGTGTCAAGATAATGCACATCAGTTTTGAGACAAGCCTCCATAATGGTCAAATCCTGATAAGGTAGGGCTACATTAATCACCAAAAAAGGATGGTTTTTCTCAAATAAATTAACGAGTTGATTTTCATCATCAGCATCCACTTGAGCAGTTGATATTTTAACTTTTTCATATTTTGCCTTTACATTAATCGCAATATCATCACATTTTTTCAATGTCCTACTGGCTAGTATTATTTCAGAAAATACCGAGCTCAATTGAGCACATTTTTGAGTGACTACTCGTCCGACTCCACCAGCTCCAATAATGATAATTTTTGCCATATATTAATCTAAAAATGTAATTATACCTTTCACTTAAAAATCAAAAAGATACCTCCTTAAAAATAATATTTGAAAAGATTAGTTAAAATTATATCGAATGCCAGCCATTACCCCAAAACCATTAGGAACGGATGAAAAACCCATATAGCTCCGTGTAATAGATTGGAGTGATTGTGTGTAATTGGGCTCAAAAGTAACGTCGATATTCTGAATAAGTCTATAACCTAAGCTCACACCCGTTTGTCCTGAAAATGAGATATTTCTATATAAAGTGTTATCATTATTTCTAAATTCAGCTATAGGTGTCTGGTCATTTAAGGATCGATGAATGTTACCTAGATAAAAATTAGTCACTAAACCCGCATTAACTCGTAATGACAGCCTTTGATCTAAAAAAATAAACCCTGCTCGTAAAGGGACAGATGCAAAATCTATTCTATTCTCCAATTCAGTCTCCGTAGTTGTATACGATACCTCTTGTGTTTTTTCGATCGATTTATCTTTGATCTCTGGCACCATCGAGATATCAGGAGAAGCCATCGAAATTGGATAAGAAATATTTTCAATCATAAAATTAGACTGCTGAACTAATTCAGTCTGAACGTATTGAAAAGCTCCCTCTAAAACAAAACGTTCTTTAATGGTCATCCCAAGATTAACCTCTATTTTCCTGTTAACTCCCACCATCATATTCTCATCTAATGAAGTAATAGTTCCTTCTTGATCTTCCAAAAATCCTGGATTAAAACCTCCTCTTGCAAGAATATCACTGGCATCCGTCATTTCATAATTGGGATTGAATGATGAACCACCAATATTCAATCCTGCCCATGATTGCACGCCTTTACCTTTACCTTTAATTGAAGTTTCTTTTAAAAAATTTGGATAATTAGCCTGAATAGGGCTTATACTTGTTTTAACAATTGACGTTTTATCCAACAATTGATAGTCTTTCTTGTCTGGAGCTATTATTTCTTTATCAATAACAGGTGAAGAAATTGTTTTTTCATGCTTTCGATTCTCGTTAATTAAATTAAATTGATTCAAATCCGAAAAAAGAAGCTCACTTAATTGAACCTTAGGACCCATAGACTGGTCAATATCAATCGGCTGTATTTGAACCTCTAATTCATTTTGGTTACTCTGCTTGCCAGAATAATTACTTTCAAAATTAAATCCAGTGCTAATCCAATCTGATTGAATAGATACACCCACTGTGATTAAAACAGCTACAGCTGCTACCAATCCATACCATTGGGAACGATACTTATACTTCATGACATCCAAAGTCTTAGAGATCATACCCCAAACACTGTCAGGCGGAGTTATTTCCGCCTGATTCATAGCCTTTCTCCAGTAGTTATCAAAGGTTTCTCGATCGCTGCTCTGTCTATCCATATTTTGTATGACCTTTTGAATCCAATAATTTAGTCAATAGTTTCCTGGCCCTCGAGTATTGAGATTTTGATGTCCCCTCACTGATCTTTAATCTCTCTGCAATCTCGTGGTGCTTATACCCTTCTATGGCATACATATTAAATATTACTCGACATCCATCAGGCAGTTTCATGATCATTTTTATTAATTCCTGATGACTATATTGCGAGAACACATCTTCACTCAACAGCCGGTCTTCTATATTTACAACGTCCACCATTGGATATAAAAAAAGCTTGCTTCTCTGATGATTTAAGGCGGTATTAACAACAATCCGTTTGATCCAAAAAGGTAAAGAGGAGTCTCCTCTAAATTTTCTTATATTCTGAAAAATTTTGACGAAAGACTCCTGCAAAATATCTTCGGCCTCTTGAGTTACCTTCGCATAACGCAAGGCAATTGCAAACATAGATTTCGAATATTTTGCATAAAGTCCCTCTTGTGCTCTTTTTTTACCTTTTTTACAGCCTTTTATTAAAACTTTATCGGAATCAAACATCCTGTAAATATAAAGACAACTTTAATTAAAAATTCGTTGTAAACTTGTTAATAAAAAAAGAATGAAAAATCTAAGCTTTTACATTTTAATAATTCTACTTTTTCAATCTAAATGTACTTTTGTTAGCTCATCCTCGAGTTTAGATACATTTAAAATACAATACACAAATAAAGAATATACCAGCCAGGTGGGTAATGTGACAATCAACCCCGTTGAGACTTTAAATACGTCATCTAAGAATATAGTACCTCTTGTTCAAAGACAAAACTACGAACTCATCTTTGACCTCCTCAGTCAAGATTACCAATACCTTAAAATGAAAATTTTTCATTGTGATTGGAATTGGATTCCTTCAAAATTAAATGATTTAGAATTTCTATCTAATTATAATGAATTTACAATCGCTAATTATACTTTTTCCCAAAGTAATTTCTCAGAATATGTTACCTATAGAACTATCATTCCCAAATTAAAAGTGTCTGGTAATTATATCATTTACGTTTATAAAGATGATTCAACAGCCATTCCATTATTTACAAGAAAATTCATCGTTTATGAGAATCTAACATTTATCGAAACAAATATATCTAGACCGAACCAACCAAAATATAGCCGAACACATCAAAGAATAAATTTAAAGATCAATTATGATGATCTTGAGACCTCAAATTCACAAGAAAATTTTAAAGTAGTTTTAATTCAAAATAGAGATTGGAAGAATGCCCTTATGGCATTGCCACCTACTCAGTTCATTCCAAACGAAAAAACATTAATTTTCAACTACTTCAATAATGAAATGATCTTTCCAGGCTTAAATAATTTTAGATTTTTCGACGCCCGAACCATAAGCTATCGAGGACAAAATGTTATGGCAATTCAACCAAGCACGAGAGGCCTTGAATTAATCTTAGAGATAGAATACCCAAAAAAAGGTTTAGCTTTTAGTCAGTCATTAAATACAGAATTAAATGGCACTTTCTATACTCAAACTTTAGACATCAATACTCGAGATTTCAATTCAGAATATGTTTGGATAAATTTCAGAATAGATATGGATAAAATTAATGGTGATGTTTTCATTCATGGAGGTTTTAATAATTGGCAGTTAAACTTACAAAATAGAATGACTTATGATGAAAATATAAGGGCTTACACAGGAAGTATTAGGGTAAAACAAGGATTCTATAATTATAATTATTATGTTTCAAGCGATCTTTATCCTTTTTATTGGATAGACGGCACTCACAGTGAGCATAATAATCAATATGAAATACTTGTTTATCACCGAGCCCCTGGATCTCTAAATGATAGACTCGTGGGTTATAAAAATCTCAAAAATTAAAACTTTTGTTTCACCATTAGGGTGAATATTTCTCTAAATTTCCTTTTTGAATCGATTTTCATTAAAAATGATATATTTATCCTTTATCGATGTTTGGTATTAAGTTTCATTAATTAACCGAAATTTCAAAGGTGTTGATCCAACAAGCTTTAAAAAAGTGCGATGAAAAAAAGGAACAGACTCATAACCACAAGCAAAACAAATTTCTCTGATTGACCAATCAGAATCCATCAACATTCTTTTGGCGATATTTACCCTATATTGATTTAAAAAAGTAAAAAAAGGTCGCCCCATTATTTTTTTAAAAAATCGTGAAAAGGATTGCTCAGTCATATTTACTAATTCCGCTAATTCTCGTAGCTTAATTTTTCTATGATAATTATCTTCAACAAATCTTTGTACTTTTCTAATTCTAGAACTATATATCCTAGGTAGATCATCAATAAAACTTGACTCAGAGAGTTCTTTAAAATTAAGATCAGACAACATAACTAGGAGAAATTGTAATTTTAAATAGAGTTTTGTTCCCTCAAGTTTTAATAATTCATTGAGATATGGAACAATACTATTAACACCTTTTTTTTCAAAAATAATTCCTTTAGATGCCGCTCTTAACATATTAAAAACTTTATCCATCTCAGGAACTTTTGAGTAAATATCTTTATTCCATTGTACCACTAATGATACACATTTTGATTGAGTAAGATTACTATTTTTCCAGCAATGGGGAACATTAGAGCGAATTAAAACTAATTCTCCCTCCTCGAAAGGTCCTACATAGTCACCAATAAATTTAGTCCCTTTACTTTCTTCTATTAAAGTTAATTCATGTTGTGGATGAAAATGCCAAGGTGCATCAAAAGAATCTTCAGAATATCGAAAAGCAATAATCGATTTTTGATAATTAATAGGTACTTTCTGAAATTGAGGTTTCATTATTTTGCTTCCTTTTAAGGATTAAATATAAAATTATGATAAAATAGGATACTTTTTTGCATTAATAAGGGACTTTATCCTTTTAAAAACTGATAATATTTGTCAATTCTAAGATCTAACAAATAAAAAATATGGGAGTAAGTGATTTCAATGATACATTTAAGGAAAAGAGAGAAAATAAGGGAGCGCAAAATTTCAATGATCAAAATGATTCAGTCACAATGGTGTTACGACATAAAGATATTCGCAAATGTGCTCATAATTGGAAAAACTATCAGTCCGGAGGTGAAGAAATTGGTAGAATTGTAATTCCTTCAGAGGAGGATATTAGAGATATACGACAAATTCCTTTTGAGGTTGATCCGCCAGAACATAAGGGTTACAGAGACTTATTAGAAACTTGGTTCAAAAGACCAATTCAAAATGAATACATAATCAAGCTAACTAAAATTATTGAAAATATCATAGATGAAAATCTTAATAAAGATTATTGTGAGGTAGTCAGTGAATTTGCCTTGGTATTGCAATCAAGGGCTTTAACCTTGCTATTAAATATTCCTTTGGACGAATCAAAAAGATGGATTTCATGGGGCACTCATGTTTTTAGAAGTGAGGAAACCAATTTGGATAAGAATAAAGCTGACATTTTATACGATTATGTTGATTCACAAATTGATGTCGCAATATCAAATCCTGGAAATGATTTATATTCTTTTCTGCTATCCTCCGAAATTAATGGTAAAAAATTAACCAAAGAAGAAGTAAAAGGAATAATGATTTTAACCTTTGCTGGAGGTCGAGATACGATTATTAATGCGATAACTAATTCCGTAGCCTACTTTGCAGAACATCCAAAATCATTGAAATATATTAAGGAAAAACCAGAAATAATTAATAACGCTGTTGAAGAATTGATACGATATTTTACACCATTAACCCAAATGGGAAGAGTCGTAAAAGAAGATACTAATATTTGCGAGCAGGATATTAAAGCAAATTCTAAAATTTCTTTATGCTGGGCATCTGCTAACAGAGATGAAAGTATTTTCGAAGAGCCAAACAAAGTTATTTTAGACAGAAAAGTAAATCCACATTTGAGCTTTGGATTTGGTACGCACAACTGTCTTGGAGCTTCACAAACACGCTCCATATTAAGAATATTACTTAAAGTGATGTCAGAAAAATTATTATCTATTGAAATAAAAGAAGCAAAAGAAAATATAGAAGATTTAAAGGTCTTTCAAAGAAAAGTTGGTTTCAACACTCTCAAAGTACAATTTAAAAGTTAAAACTATGGCAAGAATTACGTTTATAGACAGCAATCAAGAAAAAATTTCGGTAGAAGGAAAATCGGGATCCGTAATGCAACTCGCCCTAAATAATAATATTAAAGGTATTGATGGTGATTGTGGAGGTGTGTGTTCTTGTGCAACTTGTCATGTTTATGTTTCACCTGATTACTTTGATAAAATAGGAGAACCCGGGGAAATTGAAAAAGATATGCTCGAATTTGATGATTTAACTAAAGCACATAGTCGTCTTTCATGTCAATTATTAGTAAATGAGGTTTTAGATGGTGTAGTGTTAAAAGTAGCAAAGTAATAAATTATAATGGCAAAAAAACAAATATGTATTGTTGTTGGTGCCAGCCATGGAGGAGTCAATTTCGCTTTTAACCTTAGAAAAAAAGGCTGGAAAGGAGAAATCATTTTATATGATGCGGAATCTGTGTTTCCATATCAAAAACCACCACTATCCAAGTCTTATTTAATCAATGGAAACTTAGAACACAACTTTATAAAACCTCCTGAGGCCTTTAAAAAAGAAAATATTTTTTTAGAATTGGGTAAAGCAGTATCCTCTATTAATAAAATTAATAAAACAATTATTTTAGAGAATGGAACTATACGTTCATATGATAAACTTGTCATTGCTACAGGTGCAAGACCCCTTATTCCTACAAAATTAAGGATAGATTATTCCAATAATGTATTTACTCTAAGAACAGCTGAAGATGTAATGAATATTAAAAATACATTACAAACATCAAAAGAAAAGCGTGTTTTGATTATTGGTGGAGGTTACATTGGCTTAGAAATTGCTGCCTCTCTCGTAAAACTAGATGCCTCTATCACTGTATTAGAACGTGAGAGAAGGGTTTTGTCCAGAGTAACTGTTCCCGTAATGTCAAAATACTTCACAAAATTACACCAAGAACATGGAGTAAAAATTTTAACAAAAATGAATGTAACCTCTATAAAAAGCAAAGCGAATTATAGTACAATTTTATGTAATGATGGTTCTTCGTTTGATGCAGATGTTGTTATTTTAGGCTTGGGTATTATTATCAATTTAGAATTGGCAAAACAAGCTAACCTAGATGTTGATAATGGCATCAAGGTTAACAAATTTGTCCAGACAACAAATGAGGACATATATGCAATTGGCGATTGTTCAAACCATTTTAATCCACATTATCAACAAAATATTCGTTTAGAATCCATTCAAAATGCCATAGACCAGGGAAAAGTCGCTGCCGCCCACATTTGTGGTGAAAACATAATTTATGATACAATTCCTTGGTTTTGGTCCGATCAATATGATATTAAACTTCAAATAGTAGGTTTATCAAATGGCTTTGACGAAGTATTAGTACGTAAGGAGAATAAAGTCCAAAAAAGCTTCTCTATCTGGTATTTTAAAGGAAAAGAGTTATTAGCTGTCGATGCTATTAATAATCCGAAAGCATATGTTTTAGGAACAAAATTTATACGAGAAAAGACCCTTATTAGTAAAGAAATTTTAATGGATAAAACGATTCCATTAAAATCACTAATCGTAAAATAACAATTCTACTTCATGCAGAGTCAATGTTTTTATTTGTAGCTCAATATGTTTAATCCACCATACATGAACGACATATTTAGTAATGATATCAAATACTCTCTTCAAGAATAATTACAATATTAGAAATCTTATGCTCTAAATGATCTAACACTAATGTTGATAGTCTTATTTTGGACTAATAAGGAAATGATTTAAAGGATAAATTAGGTTAAAATCGGCTAGTTAAACAATTTTTCAACAAAACATGAATTAATGATTAAATTATAATTCTAAACATCAGTTAAATTAATTATTTTGAAATCCATTATTTTTGGTGAATACTAAATTTATAAATACAGATAGAATTATACTGTTCGCCAGCATTTAAAATAGTTGAGGGAAAGTGCTTTTGATTTGGACTGTCGGGAAAATGCTGCGCTTCCAAACAAAAAGCAGTCCGGTAGTTATAGGGTAAATTTCTTTTTCCAAATTCTTTCCCATCTAAAAAATTACCTCCATAGAATTGTAAACCAGGTTCGCTAGTTATAACCTCCATCTTTCTTCCCGAATTAGGCTCTATTACCGTTGCTGCAAGTTTTAAACCGGAACCATCCAATACAAAATTGTGATCGTACCCAAAACCATATTTTATCTGTTGGTCATCATCATTAACATGTTCCCCAATAAGCGTTGGCTCCATAAAATCCAAAGGTGTACCCTTGACATTCTCTATATCACCAGTTGGTATTAAGCCTTCCTTAATAGGAGTATAAAATTCAGCATTAATTTGTAATAAATGATCATTAATACTTCCTTTACCTGCCCCACGTAAATTAAAAAATGAATGATGCGTAAGATTAATATGCGTTGCCTTATTTGTAATAGCAGAATAGTTGATTTTTAATTCATTTTTATCCGTTAATTTATATACTACCACCACATCTAGCTTACCGGGATAGCCCTCTTCTCCATCTCCAGAACTATATATTAATTCTAATTCAGAATCTGATATCTGTCGAGCATCCCAAACAACCTTAAAACCCCATGCATTGAAGGATGGTGAGGGCCAAAATTGACCACCATTGGTTCTGTTCTAGTCTCTAGCTGAGCCATTCGAAATTTAACTTCT
>PYIJ01102446.1_pt1 | contig 38898 bp, 36 predicted proteins | sample 3578051 | NCBI WGS metagenome assembly PYIJ01 (sample SAMN08408021, study PRJNA431606) | Marine metagenome isolate SA_KN192-05_S13_5m, whole genome shotgun... | biome: marine; feature: oceanic pelagic zone; material: water; isolation source: surface water sample, 0.2-0.8 um fraction ... | reverse complement strand
CGAAATAGACCAGATATATAAATTTTCGACGCAAGTAAATGCCCCTTTCTTCCCAGTTGTAAACAGCCCAGAACCTAACTACACAGTAGATCATTCTGGAAGTCTTGTATTAATAGATCCAGATGCCAAATATGCGGGATTTTTTAGGGCACCACACGACACGTCAAAAATTACCAAAGCTCTTGCTTCTATCTTGAATTAACCTTATATTGCGGTTGCAATCATGATCTCAAGGCAAAAACTCGCTCTACTACTAGGATTCTTTTTTGTCCTAGGCCTATCTGCTGATCCTATACTTCATTCTTTTGAAGATGAACATCATAAAATCCATGAACATAGTACAGTTGATTGCCAAGTTTGTGAGAATGAATCATTCAAAACATATAGCCTCAATATTTCAGAGGGAAATGTTTTATTCACAATTAATTCCTTTGTTGCAGAAGATTTGTTACTTGATATTTTTTCTGCAAATTTCAATGCGAGGGCCCCGCCGCAATCCTAAATTTTAGTTACAAATTATTTTTTTAAAAAACTAAATTTTAGGAGAAAACATGAAAGTTTACTTTTATGCGCTCATGGCGATGAGCTTAATTAGCACGCAAATACATGCTGACGAACCCTCTGATACGGCCTCAAATGATGCAGATGAAGTTGTGGTTACGTCGTCAATATTGAATCCGTCGAGGATTATTAATCCTTTGTATGTAATTGATGGTGACGAGATTGAAGACAATGCAACGACCTCTTTAGGAGAGGCTGTGGATAGTTATTTGGGAGTTTCTATAGCTGACTATGGAGCAGCTGTAGGACAACCTATCATCAGAGGTATGTCTGGTCCTAGGGTAAAGATACTCAAAAATGGAATGGTAAATCGAGACGTATCTGGACTGGGAGCTGATCACCTTAACGATATTGACTTGAATGATCTTGAGCAAGTAGAAATTATAAAGGGTCCATCATCTTTGCTTTATGCAAATGGTACAAGCGGTGGAATTATTAATGTAGTAGATAACTGCATAGCCCCAGAAGATTTTACTACCCAAGAATTCATTGCAGGACTAGAAACACAATCGGTTAATGACGGAGACTCTCAGTACTTTAACTTCAAGGACAATCTTGGAGGTTTTAATGTAAATGTGGGATACAAAAAAACAGAATTCGGTAATTTTGATATTCCCGATGGGGCAGTAATTCATGAAGACGACCATGATGATCATGCTGGACATGCCGAAGAAGAAATGCTGTCTTACCTAGAAAACTCTGATTTAGAAATCGAGTCTACAAAGTTTGGTGTATCTAGATCTGGAGAGTGGGGTTATTTTGGCATCTCTATCGATAATCATGAAAGTATGTATGGAATCCCTTATCACGGCGAACATGCAGATGAACATGACGATCACGACGATCATGATGATCATGATGATCATGACGACCACGGAGATGATGATCATGACGACCACGGAGATGATGATCATGACGATGGACATGATGATCATGAAGGAGAAAGAATCTTTTCTACAACCGATCAAGAATCATTCACAATCAAAGGTCAATATAATCTTAATGGTAACCTGATTAATTCAGTAACTTACAACTATAGAGACACTGATTATCACCTAATTGAGGCACATGCTGAGGAAGAAGGTCATGACGATCATGATGATGATCATGAAGAGCATGCTCCAACGGTTTTCACAAATGATGCTACTGAGTATGGGGCTATATTCGATATATCTACTTCTAACCTTATACAAAAAATAGCACTTAACATTGTTGATGAAGATTCGGCTATCGTTGGTGAAGAATCTTTTATGAATCCTGCTAATAATGAAGAACTCACACTGGGTTATTTTGTTAGTGCAGATTTAGAAGCATTTTATTTAGATGCAGGTTTCAGAATAGATCAAATTGAGAGGACAGGTAGTGTTACAGACCATGAACACAATGATGTCGATTATTACAATCTTGATGATGATACTAGCAGCTTTGCTCTATCTTTGGGCAGAGACCTTAGCGATAATCTAGATGTAAACATTGGCTTTGCTAGCGTAGAGAGACTTCCTTCAGTAATTGAGTTATTTATGAATGGTCCTCACTTAGCAACCGGAAGGTTGGAGACAGGAAACCCTGACCTAAAAGGTGAGACATCTAATAATTTTGATATTACTTTTAACTACGATAATGGTGATTTCTATGCCATGGCTAGTTTCTACATTAATGATGTAGATAATTACATAACTCTTCAAGACATGATCGACGACCACGACGATGACCACGACGACGACCATGATGATGATCATGATGACCATGGTGATGACGATCATGACGATCATGACGATCATGATGGGCACGACGACCATGATGACCATGACAAAGAATTTGCTCACCTAATAAAAGCTAATTACGTTCAAGAAGATGCCGAATTCAGAGGATATGAGTTCGAAATTGGAAGAACTTTCAGCTTAGGGTCTGGAGACTTAACACTTTCATTTGGTAGAGATGATGTAAATGCAGAGTTCTCAGATGGACATAATGTCCCTAGAATTAATCCTGCAAGAAACATCTACTCACTTTCTTATGTTGAAAATGACTGGGTATTTAAAATGAGTCTAAAAGATGTCGAAAAGCAAGATGACATTGGCGAAGGAGAAACAGTAACTGATTCATATCAGATGCTTAATGCTAGATTGACTAAGACATTTGCTACAGGCGGTTCTGGAGAATTAAAACTTTCTGTTTTCGGTACTAACTTACTTGATGAGGCAGCTAGAAATCACTCATCTTTCGTTAAGAATGAAGTACCTCTTGCAGGAAGAAATTACGGAGCTAAATTCAGCTATAGGTTTTAGGTTATAGCTTCGGCCTAACTTACGTTAGGTATGTATTGCTATACCCCAAAGGCATTACAGGAATGGGGGGACAAGAATGGATTCTTGGCCCCTTTTTTTCTCAAAAATCGTATAATATTTTGATAATTAAAATGGAGTTGTGATATGGAAAATTTAATTCAGTTCGACGAGAGTTCAATCGATTGGAAGCCTTTACCTGATCCGGATGGTGAACCTGCCGAACATATCTCTCTTTCTTTTTTAAACGTTGATGATGATGCAAAGATAGTTGATATCTTATTCAAATTCTCTGCTAACGAAAAAATTCTCATGCATAGACACACTTCAAACTACAGTACATTTACTGTAAAAGGTGAGCTGCGCACTTATTTTCCAGATGGAGAACTTAAGGATGTTAGGCCAGCAGGCGTTTTTAAGGCCGGTACCCCAGGTGAGGCCCACACAGAGGGAGGCGGTGATGAGGATGTAGTAGTTTATTTCAGCCTAAGGCCTTATTCGGCAACTGACCCGATCTACGAAATACTAGATGAGAATATGGAAGTTACTCAATCTATGAATTTCGACGACTTGAAAGCATTAAACGAAGAATATTCTAGTTAGGCCTTTTACTTTCCTGCTAATTATTACCTTTAATGGCGTAGAAAATTCCTAATAATAGGAGGAATAGTTGTTCGCTGGCAAAAAGAACAGAACCTCTTTCACCAAAGAAAATTCCCCAATCAGAATGGGCAATCAGCAGTGCGAATATCATGATCACCCCTATTGCACCTCCTGACATTCTCGTTACAAAGTGACCTAATTCAGCTATTCGTTTTGCCAGTATTGCGCCTACAATAATCCCTAATCCAGCTAGTATTTCTCCCCATGCAACAAGATAAGCAGTTGCTTCCGCCATAGGTACCCCCTTAGAACCTAGCCAACCAACAAATCCCTCAGATATAGGAAGTTTTCCATATCCATGTAAAAAGAAAGCAATACCAAGACCAAGTCTTAAGAGCCAATCTGCCATTCCATTCAATGGTGCTGCCACTCTATCTAAAACATTATTAATTTTTTCCATCCATCTCTCCAAGTTTTGTTTATTTTACATCCAGCTTCTGAAGATACTAATCAATTCACTGCCATTGTTATGTAATATTTCACTTATATTATCTAGTTCTTTAAAAAAATCATTCGGATTTATGGCTCCTTCAGGTGCGAATACTCCTTTTTTTAAAATTTTTCCGTCCGCTAAAAGCTTTAAACCGCAAGCAAGTGGAATACCTGTAGCTTCTCCCATGCTAATTAATTCAGAAGAGTTGAACATTGTCCCACAAGATGCCTTTTCTCCATCTTTAAGCCCTATAGCTAATGCATACAGGGGAGGAGGTTCTGAAAGATTAGTATTTTTTAGATTAAGTCTGGAATCAATTCCTTGTTTCTCTAAGTCCTTTCTTATGGACGATGAGAGGTTTTGAACTATGCCTGCAGCTCTTTCTACAGAAATAATTTTCCAATCCACAAGTCTCATTATCCACTTGAGCATACCGAACCCACTTCCATGAGCTAAATTGATGCTGTTTCTAATAGTTTTAAAATGATGAGGAAAGGTAATGGCTTCTGGATGTCCAAATATACGTGGTTTGAATTTTCCAAAGCCAGGAAAGTCAACTTCAATCTCTTTAAGGGGTTTGACCATCATGGATTTACCGTCATTATGTATTCTGACTGTACCGGTCATTTGCTGAACCGCATGGACCATTGCAGCATTAATGCCTGATTGAGACGATTCTTCTTCAGGCGCGGCACCATCCATAGTCCAACCTGTATAAAGAGTTTCTACCTTATCTAATTCTCCTATTGCAGCAGCCCCCAACATGTTTGTTAGGCCTGGACTTGCGCCCATGCCCAGTATTGCAGTTTTGGAATTATTTTTTGCTTTCTCATGAAATTCCAGCATCTCAAGCGTAGGTTCCCAGTCATCATTTATATCTAGATAATCACAATCCGATTCTAGGGCAGCCTCGAGGATTGGGGGCCCATATTTAAAAAAAGGCCCAACTGTGTTGATAACCACATCTGTCTCTTTCATTACTGATTTGAGCTCACCAATATCAGTTACATCTAAACCAATACCTTTAACTTTTTCGTTCATTGATGCTGCAAAGGCAATTGCTGCATCGGCATTAATATCGGCTACAGTTATCTCATCAACATTTTCAAAATCCATGCTTGTTTCAACTGCGAATCTTCCCATTCCTCCACTTCCGCCAAGAGCTAAAACTTTCATTGATAGATTTTATGTTGGAATAATGTCAAATATTCTTATGGAAGGCGCTTCTTCGCATAATGCTGCAACTGCATCTAAAGTACCGTCTTCAGTCCTAAATTGAAGGTATTTTTCATAATGCTCCTTAGAGTCCCAAACTTCTGTGAAAACCCAATTATTTGGTATTTCTGTATTGTAGGTTAGATCAATACCTTGGCATCCATCAAAGTCTCTGGTTACCTTAAATGCCTCTTTGCATATACCGGTAAAATTTTCTCTTTCTCCGTCTTTTAAAGTGCCTTCTAGTATTACACTTACTGTCATTCTGACCTCCTTTTTTAAAATTCTTTCGAGCAGATACTAACAGACTGCATTACTAAAATCCTTGAATTTAAATTAGACAATAAGCAATAAATCTCATTAGAAAGATAGATGATAGCCTGCCTGTAGGCTCCAATCCAATCCCATTTGTGGGCCGTTCAAATCTCTTGAAATAGGCTTAAAGGCTTCTAACCCAATACTACCTTGCGGTAATAGAATATTAATACCAATGCCAAGACTTACTGTTTGTCCACCATAATTCAAAGGATTGGCAGTTTGGACTGGAGCTCTAATATTTTTGTCAACACCATCTAGAGATTTGATGTCTTGAACCTTTACTCTTAAAGACCATGCAGAAATATTATTTATATCTCTCTGAACCCAAATATTTAACTGGTCAGAATCTCCAAAACTCCAATCATTGTTCTTAATATTTGTCTGGGAATTTATTTGTCCACCTATTTTCCAAACATCATAAGTTTTGGTGTAAGTGATAGCGCTCAACAGTGATAGGGATTTATCTCCACCTTGCATACCATAAGGCATAACAACTGAGCCTATATTTCCCATAGGCATCAGAACTTGACTGTTCAATGCGTTTTTTCCTATATTCTTTTTAATACCTAACTGAGCATGAAATTTTGAATTGTCTTTGTCATAGATTTTAAGCAATGCAGATATATTTAACATCGAGAGATCTGACGACTTTGTTGTAAAGTCACCTAGAGCATTTCTATTCATCATAGGCTGATATGTTGTTAAATTCATAGATTTAGCATTGAATGTTGCCATGCCCATTAATGTTATGTAGTCAGTTGGAGCATGCATAGCACCTAACATAATCATATCCATATCCATATCTTGAGGAACGACACTAAGATTTTTGGGCATTCCATAAGGGTTGGGCAATTGAATTATTTCTGCGTCCGATATTTTTCTGGAATTAAAATAGTTCTGATTCATCGACATTTTCATATATCGAATAGAGACCATGGATTCACCTTTCTTATGAAAGTGGTCACCCATTAAGCCTATTGGCCCATGCATTTTAGCAGTATGCTTTGAATGGCTTCCCGATTCATGATGATGGTCATGTTGACTCATATCTTGCATAGATTTTGATGAGATACTGATAGAGATTGCCAGAAGCAACCAGGATAAATAGATTCTTTTCATATTAGATATTATCTAATATCTTTTTTTCTTAATCTAATAGATTTCGGAGTTACTTCTACAAGCTCATCATCCTCTACGAACTCCAAAGCTTGTTCCAAAGTGTGCTCTATATGAGGAGTTAATATAAGATTTTCATCTGTTCCAGCAGCCCTTATATTAGTTAACTGCTTAGCTTTGGTGGGATTAACAGGAAGATCGTTATCTCTAGAATGAAGGCCCACTATTTGACCAATATAAACATCTGTACCATGCCCTAAAAACATTCTTCCTCTTTCTTGTAAGTTAAATAATGAATAGGCCAATGTTTTTCCTGCAGCCATAGAAACCAAAACACCATTTTGTCTTTTAGCTAGATCTCCATCTTTTGCTTTACCATAATGATCAAAGACACTGGTCATGATTCCTGTACCGCTGGTCATCGTTAGAAAGGTTGATCTGAATCCTATCATTCCTCTCGATGGAGCCAAGAACTCTAATTTAATTCTTCCTTTTCCGTCAGGCTCCATATTTTTTAAGTCAGCTTTTCTTTGTCCCATTTCTTCCATGACTGACCCTTGATGTTGATCTTCAATATCTATAACAATTTGTTCAAAAGGCTCATGAATTTCTCCATTTACTTCCTTTTGTATTACTTCGGGTTTAGAAACACCTAGCTCATAATCCTCTCGTCTCATATTTTCAATCAATACAGATAAATGAAGTTCGCCTCGACCAGAAACTTTAAACTTATCTGGAGAATCTCCTTGCTCTACTCTTAGGGCGACGTTATGGATTAATTCTTGCTCGAGACGCTCTTTTAAATTTCTTGAAGAAATATATTTTCCTTCTCTACCTGCAAATGGAGAGTTATTGACTTGAAAAGTCATGCTTACAGTAGGCTCGTCAACGCTCAAGGGAGGAAGTGCTTCAATATTTTCAGGACTACATATAGTATCCGAGATATTGAGTTTATCTATTCCCGTTACACAAATAATGTCTCCGGCTTGAGCTTCTGAAACTTCCATTCTCTCTAATCCGTTATAGCCCATAACTTGAAGGACTTTACCTCTTCTTTCTTCATTATTTGAATCGATTACTATAACTTGTTCGTTGGGTTTTATCTTTCCTCTGCTTATTCTGCCAATACCTATAACTCCTACATAACTGTTGTAATCTAAGGCACTAATTTGCATTTGTAGAGGGCCTTCATCATTCACTTCAGGAGGACTGACTTTTTCTAGAATTAGGTCCATTAGAGGAGACATATCATCTGACATATCGTTTTCATCGAGACCAGCAACTCCGTTGAGAGCGGAAGCATAAACAACAGGGAAATCAAGTTGTTCATTGGTGCCCCCCAACCTGTCAAATAAATCAAATACCTGATCTAAGACCCAGTCAGGCCTAGCACCTGGTCGATCTATCTTATTTATAACAAGAATAGGATTAAGCCCTTGATCAAAAGCTTTTTGAGTGACAAATCTGGTTTGAGGCATAGGTCCATCTACCGCATCTACTAGCAAAAGTACTGAATCAACCATAGAGAGAACTCTTTCAACTTCACCACCAAAATCAGCGTGACCAGGAGTATCTACAATATTGATCCTATGTTCTTTCCATGTGATAGCTGTATTCTTTGCAAGAATAGTGATTCCCCTTTCTTTTTCTTGATCATCTGAGTCCATTACTCTTTCAGAGTCCATGTTCTTTCTATCAAGGGTTCCTGATTGCTGCAATAATTTATCAACAAGAGTAGTTTTGCCATGATCTACATGAGCAATAATGGCAATATTTCTAAGGTTTTCTATAGACATAGATTACGAAAAAGCCGCGATTATAAGCTTTTATATAGAATCTTCTATCAATTTTTTATCATCGAATGACTTAATGGATCAGGACAACATAGTTCTAATAAAGCCTCTTCCATTTGCATTTCGTTGTGTTCCCGTAATTTATCTAAGAATTTTTTTGCAGATAAATTACCTCTTTCTTCTGCTAACAAAAAATAGTCTAAAGCTAGTTGGCTATCAGGATCTATATTGACCCCGTCGCTATAGAATATGGCAATATTGAAAGGCGCCTTAGAGTGGCCTTGTTCTGAGGCTCGTTGATACCAGTAAATTGCTTTCTCAAGGTCTTTTGTTATTCCTCTTCCTATAGAGTAATTTACTCCAGTATTATACTGAGAGACAGAGACCCCTTGAGTTGCTAAAGAAAGATCGTAAACAAAATCATCTTTTTCATTTACAGCATAAGATTCAAAGGAAATCAGAATGAAAGCCAGAAGAGCTATTCTCCTCATGCTTCTTTTTTACTCCATACTGACAACAACCTTTCCTAGTACTTTTCTATCTTCAAGAGTTTTAATTGCTTTAGCAGCATCTTCAAGAGAAAAAGTTTCTGTAACAAATGGCTTTATCTTGCCTTGTTCGTGTAGCTCAAACAGTTCCTTGAAGTTCTGTTGATTCTCGGCTTGATCAAGTCCTGCAAATTGACCCCAGAAAACACCTACTATTTGGCATTCTTTTAAAAGGGTAAGATTCAAAGGCATTTTTGGTATTCCAGCCGTGAACCCTATCACCAGATATTTACCGTGCCTTGCAATAGCTCTTAATGCCGGCTCTGCGTAGTCCCCACCAACAAGGTCATAAATCATATCTACACCGCCGCCTGTTACTTCTTTTATCTGATCAGAAAACTTTTTTTGCAAATCTCTGTCCATATCCCTCTCATAGATGATCCCTTCATCTGCTCCTTCTTTTATACATAGATCTATCTTTTCTTGAGACGAAGCAGCAGCAATCACTTTCGCACCCATGGCTTTTGCTATATGTATAGCCGTAATTCCTAATCCACCGCCTGCACCTAAGACCAAAACAGACTGTCCGGGCTTCAACTCGCCTCTTTGCTTGAATGCGTGATAAGTGGTGCCGTAGTTGAGTGGAAAACCTGCTGCAGTTTTAAAGTCCATTGATTCAGGTAGAGGCATTAACTGATGTTCAGAGTAAACTCCTTTTTCGCATAATCCTCCTGAACCAATACTTCCCATAACTCTATCGCCTTCTTTATGAAGAGTGACACCTTCACCAACTGAAGAAATTATGCCTGATATCTCACTTCCTGGACTAAAAGGAAAAGGCGGCTTAAATTGATATAGGCCTTGCACTATTAGAACATCAGGAAAACTTATGCCTGTTGCCTTGATATCAACTACAACTTGACCTGGCCCTGCAATTGGATCTTCTATTTCCTCAACTCTGTGTGAGTCAACAGGTCCAAATTCTTTACATAGAAATGCTTTCATATAACGATCCTTATTAAATGTTTAGCAAGTTAAATTAACGTCAAAATATAAAACGTCAAGAAATCTTATTTAAAAAATCTTTTAAGTAGTCTTCAAAATCTATTTGATTATCTTCTTCCATCACATCAGCAGCTGATAGAGAATCTTCTGAGACAGTTGAGAAGTTATATTCGCCATCTATTGAAAGTTCATTCATTTGGTCCTTTTGGGCAGCAGACACTTCCATGCCATATTCTTGATATGTGATATTTCTGTCTTGAATTTCTTTGAGAAGAGTCCCGCTCAAGGAATTTTCTAAATTATCTAGAACAATTTTCTGCTGTTTTATACTATTCGACCAGAGCTTTTTACCTTCAGGAGCAATTTCATCCATGAAATCTGCTATTTGCTCCATACCTTTCAGTATTGTAAGAGCCTCGTCTTTTATCAAAACTTTTCCACGTAGTGTTTTTATTTTTGCATCAGGTTTTCTGCCTTCATTCACTACAGTTTTATGCGTTCGAAAGAGTTCATTGGATTCTAATTCAGATATCTCAGGGCTGTCTGAAAAAAAGCTGTATAAAATTAATAAATCAAGGAAATATATCTGTTCTTCGGTAATCCCTATGAAAGAGTTAGGGTTAAGATCTATGCACCTCAACTCAACGTAATCTATCCCTTGATCTTCAAGCACATTTATTGGCCTCTCTCCAGTAGGGCAAACTCTCTTTGGTCTTATGGTGCTGTAATATTCATTCTCTATTTGAATGATAGAGTCATTTAATTGAATCCTTTCACCATCTACAAATTCTCCTAGCTCTTTATAATCTTCATAAGTCGTTTTTAGAGCACTCCTTAGATCATTGCCATACTCAGAGAGAGAATTATAAGAAATATTAAGTTTGTCTTGTGCTTTACTTATGTATCCCAAATCACCCATTCTCAAACAAGTTGCATATTGCTTATAAAGGTCTTCAGTATTTAGCTCGTCCAGATTATTGCTTCTATCTCTTGCAAATGATTTATTCGCCATGGGAGAAGCTCCAAACAATAAAAGATAGAGCCAGCCGTACCTGCGAAAATTTCTGGCAATTCCTAAATAAACTTCATTCTTTAATTCCATGAGATCGACTGATTTAATTTCAGCCAATATTTCTAAAAATCTATCAGAGAATGAAAAGTTATAATGAATACCTGCTATAGCCTGCATAGTGCTTCCATATCTATTAGATAGTCCTCGTCTATAAATTGTCTTCATCATTCCTTGATTCGACTTTCCGTAGTGTCCGATAGGAATATCATCTTCAGATTCAATTATGCATGGCATGCTTAAAGGCCAGAGAGATTCTTCTTCCAAGTTTTGATTCACAAAAACATGAAGGTTACTCAAAAATTTCAGACAATCTGAGGCATTAGTGAATGTAGGCGTGACTAGCTCTAATAGAGCTTCTGAGAAATCGGTTGTTATGTATGGATTTGTTAAAGCTGCACCTAAACCTATAGGGTGCATTTTTTGAGATATCTGGCCAGAAGGACTTACTCTTAGGCTTTCTTTTTCTATCCCTCTGTTGATGAAATTAAGTTCTTGCGCTGCTTGTGATTTCTTTATCTCATCTAAAGAAAATCTAATCATTATTTCTATCTCGGTCCAGCCTTAACAATAGATTCTGATACATCAAATTTCTTGAAGTTTTCTTTAAACTGACTAACTAATTTATTTTCATATTCCTTGTAAGAAGAAGGGTCAGCCCAATTTCTTACCGGGTTTAGTAGCTTGCTATCAACCCCTTCAACATTAAGAGGCACTTCTAAATTCATTCCTTCAATGGTTTCTGTCTCAGATTCTTTAAGAGCACCTGACTGTATCGCAGAAATAACAGCTCTAGTAACCGGAATATCGAATCTTTTTCCAATTCCATAAGGTCCGCCTGTCCAGCCAGTATTTACTAGATATACTGTACTATTGAATTCTTCTACTCTTTTCATTAGTAAGTTTGCATAGACTCCAGCTTCTCTTGGAAAAAATGGAGCTCCATAACATGTTGAGAAAGTAGTTTTAAATGCCTCAGTTGAACCTACTTCAGTAGAACCTATAGCAGCTGTGTAACCACTTAAGAAGTGATAGGCTGCAGCCTCCTTGCTGAGGATAGAAACAGGAGGAATTACACCTGATAGGTCACAGGTTAAAAAGATTACTGCTTTTGGCTCTCCGGCAGCATTCTCATCCGCTCTTTTTTCAATATGTTCTCTTGGATAAACTACACGAGTATTTTCTGTTAAGGCAGAATCAGAGTAATCAGGATCTTTTGTTTCCGGATCAATCACTACGTTTTCCATCACGCTGCCTCTTTTTATTGCATCCCAAATAACAGGCTCATTTTTTTGAGTCAGATCTATGCATTTAGCGTAGCAACCACCTTCAAAATTGAAAACTGTGCCTGGCCCCCATCCATGCTCATCATCTCCGATAAGATTTCTTTCTGGATCTGCAGAAAGAGTTGTTTTTCCCGTTCCAGATAGACCAAAGAAAAGACAAACTTCTCCATCAGTACCAACATTTGAAGCGCAATGCATAGGTAAGACGTCTTCTTCTGGAAGGAGGAAATTCTGAACAGCAAACATAGACTTCTTCATTTCTCCTGCATACTGCATTCCAGCCAAGAGAACTTTCTTTCTAGAAAAATCTATAAGGACGACACCATCGCTATTGGTTTTGTCTATTTCTGGATCACACACAAACTTTGGCGCACTCATTATTTCCCAGTTATCCTTACCACGGGGATTAAATTCTTTTGGTCTAATGAACATCTGCTTACCAAACAGATTATGCCAAGCCCATTCTGTTCTTATTTTTACAGGTACGTAATAATCTAAATGTTCTCCAACATGAAGAGAAGATACAAACGTCTCCCTTTCATTTAAATATTGTTCCACTTTTTCCCAGAGATTAATAAACGCTTGACTGTCGAATGGCTTATTCACCTCTCCCCAGTCAACGGAATTTTTAGTTGCTTCATCTTCCACAATGAACCTATCTAATGGACTTCTGCCCGTTCTTTTACCTGTTTTTACCAATAGAGCACCATTTGCGGCTATCTCACCTTCTTTTCTCTCTATGGCCGCAGTAATTAACTCTTCGACGGTTAAATTTTCATGAATAGATGGCATTTAAGAATCCTTTTAAAATTGGCGAGTATTATATAGATTTAATTTTATTTATGAGAATGTATTTCATGAGCTTTCACAATAATAAATAAACAATAAAGTGAGATAAGACTGAGAGCTATTAGTACCCAGCCTGGAATACTAATACCCAAAAAAGTCCACAAGACTTCTGCACAATTTCCATCTCCTGTGAATGCTAAAATTAACACTTCTAAGAAAGGCAGGGTTGCAAAAAGATAGTCTATATCGGGCATACAATTGGGAACTAAATCCTGTGGAAGGCCCTGTAAGTATAGCTGTCTAATTGCAAGTAAGGCACCAGCGATTGCAAAAACTAATATTAATGACACTAAGTACCTATATGTTCGCAATTTACTAGGATCTAACATATATCCTATTGCTGCCAGAACACCAACAATTATTACAGCCCCTCTTTGCATGTAACATAAAATACAAGGTTTTAATTCAAGATAATGTTCCATGAATAGTGCAACCCCAATCATGCCTATTGATGCAAGCATTACTATAAGAAAGGTTCTTTGAGGATCTTTAGCTATAACGTCCATTAGTGAGCTTGATCCCAGTTATCACCAATTCCAACATCAATCTCTAAAGGTACATCCAGATCTGCAGCTCCCATCATTGAGCTACTTATGAGCTTTATAACATCATCAATTTCTTGTTTTGGAGTATCCAGTATTAGTTCATCATGAACCTGAAGAATTAACTTAGCTTCAACCTGTTTTTCCTGAATAGACCTATGCATTTTTATCATAGCTATTTTCATAATGTCAGCAGCAGTTCCTTGAACGGGCGCATTTATTGCCACCCTTTCAGATGCTTGTCTTCTTACTGCATTACTTGCATTAATATCTCTCAAGTAGAGTCTTCTTCCAAATAAAGTTTCAATATATCCATTTTGACTAGCTGCTTCTTTAGTTGATTCCATATATTCCTTAACGCCTGGATATTTTTCAAAGTACAAGGCCATATACTCTGCAGCCAGATTCCTTGTAATGCCTAGTTGTTTGCCCAAACCAAAAGCAGATATACCGTATATCAGTCCAAAATTAATTGCCTTTGCATTTCTCCTTAAGTCCGCAGTAACTTGGTCTAATTCAACATTGAAAACCTCACTTGCAGTTTTACTGTGCACATCCTCTCCATCTTGAAAGGCTTTCAAAAGACCAGAATCTTTAGACATATGAGCCATTACCCTAAGCTCTATTTGAGAGTAGTCTGCCGAGATAAAACTATTTCCTGGAGAAGGTTCAAAAGCTTGTCTTATTCTTCTCCCATCTTCTGTTCTTATGGGTATATTTTGTAAATTGGGATCTGAAGAAGACAATCTTCCGGTTGTAGTTACAGCCTGATGAAATGAAGTGTGCACTTTGCCGATAGATGAAGAAATTTGGTCTGGTAACTTATCTGTATATGTTGATTTGAGCTTGCTTAACGTTCTGTGCTCTAAAAGGACTTTTGGCAGTTCATATTCTTCAGCAAGCTCAGCAAGAACTTTTTCATCGGTTGAAGGTTGGCCGCCCGGAGTTTTCTTGATGATTCTATAATTCAGCTTTTCAAAAAATATTTCTCTCAACTGTTTGGTAGAGCCTAGATTAAATTCTTCGCCAGCTATATCGTAGGCCTGCTTTTCTAGTTTTTTAATTCTATTAGCTAGGTCTTTAGATTGAGCATTAAGAATTTTTGAATTAAGGATAGCTCCATTTCGCTCCATATCAGAAAGAACTTCTATAAGTGGTATTTCAATTTCATCATTAAGTTTCTTTAATGATTTCTCCTTTTCTAGCATTGGATTGAGTTCTTCGAAGAGCCTAAGAGTGATATCTGCATCTTCAGCTGCATAATGTGTAGCTGTATCGATCGGTACCTGATCAAATGTAACTTGCTTAGCTCCTTTACCTGCGACATCTTCAAAGGTAGAGGTTTTATGGTTTAAATAATAAGAAGAAAGTGCATCTAGGTTATGTCTTGTTGCTGATGCATCGAGCACATAGCTCATCATCATAGTGTCATTTTTGATCGAATTAACATTTACCCCATATTTTGCCAAAACGTTCCTGTCAAATTTGATGTTTTGGCCAATTATTTTATTCTCAGTACCTTCTAGTAAAGGCTTAAGTTCTTCAATAACTAGATCTATGTCTAGTTGGGTTACTGATTCATCTTGATGAAGAAGAGGAATATAGTAAGCTTCACCAGGCTTAAAACTCAATGAAATACCGACTAAATCTGCATCCATATAGTCAAGTCCGGTTGTCTCTGTGTCTATTGCTACTACTTTTGACTTAATGGCTTGTTTTAATACCTTCTGCAACATTTCTTCTGAAGAAATACAAATATAGGAGCTATTAATTTCTGTTTTTGTATTTTTCTTTTGCGGAGGTTCCTGCAACCACGAGTTAAACTCTAACTCTTTATACAATTCAGTAAGCTCTTCCATTTTGGGCTCTTCGACAGAAAGATCCTCTATTCCAATATCTAGTTCAACATCTGTCTTTATGGTTACTAGCTCATGTGCGAGATCGAGCATATCCAGAGAAGACCGGAGGTTCTCGCCTACCTTACCTCCAATAGATTCGGCATTTTCTTTTATACCTTTAACGCTTTTATATTCATTAAGCCATTTCACCGCAGTTTTTGGCCCCACCTTCTCAACGCCTGGTACGTTGTCTGATTTGTCTCCTATTAGAGCTAAATAGTCAGTTATTAGTTCTGGACCAACACCAAATTTTTTAATGACCCCATCTTCATCTAATAATTCACCTGACATAGTATTGACCACACTCACATTTTCACAAACCAACTGGGTCATGTCTTTATCACCAGTTGAAATGACAGTATCTAATCTTTTTTGCCTAGCTTGTTCTGCTAATGTGCCTATTACATCATCTGCCTCCACACCCGATACCATTATGAGCTTTATTCCCATGAGAGAAATGATGCGATGTATGGGTTCAATTTGTTGCACTAGATCTTCTGGCATCGGAGGCCTATTGGCTTTGTAATCAGGATACATATCATTCCTAAAAGTTTTTCCTTTTGCGTCAAAAACTACTGCTAAAGGACTATCTGGATGATCAATAAGGATTTTTTTAATCATACTTATGACACCCTTAATGGCACCTGTCGGTTGATTTTTGCTTGATGTTAGTGGAGGAAGGGCATGATAAGCCCTGTACAAATAAGATGAACCATCTACAAGAATTATCGGATCTTTTTCTTCGCTCATTAGCTTTTCTTTCTCCAGTACATCCTGTTTCTTCCAGATCCTTTATTTCGCCAATTAGTATCCTCTTTTAGTCCGGATTTAGAAATAATATCTTCGATCTTTGATAGATTTTCATTGAGATTGATGCCTTCTATTTCAATAAGAATACTCTCCACCTTGGACAATACGTTTACTGCTCCTTCCAGTATGTCTAGCTCTTTTCCATCCACATCTAGTTTTATGTGATTAGGCAATAAAACCCCTTTAATTTTTTCTAGATCATCTAGCCTGATAGCAATTACAGATTGAAATCCATTGACATCAAAATCTCCAAATTGATTCTTACTTGATCCGATACTGTTATGTGATGCCCCTGAACTTGTATCCTTCATGTATAAGTCAAGTAAATTTGTTTCTTTACTGCCCGCAAAACAAAGCGCTTGTATATGCTTATCTAATCCATTGAGTCTAATATTTGCGTTCAGCGTAGCGTAGGATTCTGCTGAGGGCTCAAGTGATAAAACTTTATTTTTGTTCAAAGCTGCGTAAAGGCTAAATACACCAATATTTGCTCCAATATCCCATAGGACGTCTCCATCCTTTATGACTGTTCTTATCCATTCAAAAGTTTCAGGTTCACTACGAACGGATTTTGGATCTTGCGGAACTGATCCCGGAGAGTCAACTCTAAATTTTAAGGGACCTCGATCTGTATCTATTGAATGAGTTCCTTTAAAAGATTGAGCGAGTCTTGCATAGGTTTTGACTCGAGTTCTATTGTTTGCACCCAATGTAAGCAAAGAACTTAGTCCTTTAATTATATTTGATCTTGTTTTACTAATTTTAAATTTCCTTAGTGTGATTTTACCTTACAAAAAAGTTAAAAAAAAAATAAAAAAAAGGAACTATTTGTAATTACTAATGTCTCATTAGTTGTAGGGTAGATAACACAACCTTCCAAAAAGCTTCAAGCAACCCCAAATGCTTGAAGCTTTTTTTAGCTAAGCTCATTAATTTTTACAAGCAGAGACTCTATTCCAGTTTTCTCAGTTGCAGACGTTGCAATGATGAAATGCTTTGACGAAATACGTTGCATTTCTTTTTGTGCCTTTATTACAGCCTGAGAGACCTTGTTATTTGATAATTTGTCTGATTTGTTGAGCAATAAAATCATTGGTAGATCTTTGCTGTCACACCAGTCAATTAAATCCACGTCAACTTCTTTAAATGGATGTCTTATGTCCATTATTATGCATACTGCTTTGAGGCACTGTCTGGTCATTAAATAGGTATCAATTTCTTTTCCCCAGACCGATCGCATTTGCTTTGAGACTTTGGCATATCCATAGCCTGGTAAATCTATAATCTTAAAATGTCTATCAGACATTATTTCAAAAACATTTATTGCCTGAGTTCTTCCCGGAGTTTTACTAGTTTTTGCAAGTTTCTTATTATTTGTTATGGCATTCAGTAAACTTGATTTTCCACAATTAGACCGTCCACAGAAGGCAATTTCAGACCCTACATCGGCAGGTAAATCTTTACTTTCAGGATAACTACCAGTGAATTTCGCGTTATTGAAATATGTATTATTCATTTGATCTATAAATTTAGGAACGCCTGAAAGGTTAGTATATAATGTCGGCGCGTCACATCATATTTAAAGATAGATTCTTAAATGAAACTAAAAAACCTAATAATATTAACATCAGCAATTATTTTTTTAGGGGCAGGTGATCCGAATTCAGGTAAGGATAAAGTAGCTGTTTGTGCCGGTTGTCACGGCGCTGATGGAAATAGTTTAGTAGGTATTTGGCCCTCTTTAGCGGGTCAAAACGAGAATTATCTTCTCAAGCAATTAAGGCTCGTAAAGTCAGGAGATAGAGTAATTGCCTCCATGGTAGGCCTTTTAGATAATTTAGATGATTCTGATCTTCAAGACATAGCAGCCTTTTATCAATCAAACACTAATACTGTAGGTACAGTAGATGAGTCAAAAGTAGATTTAGGTAGAAAGCTATATTACGCTGGTAATCTCGAAAAAGGAGTTCCAGCATGTTCGGCTTGCCATTCTCCAAAAGGTCTAGGAAACGCACCAGCAGCTTACCCTCTATTAAGTGGACAGCAGCCTGATTATGTTGCCAAAGCCTTGAAAGATTACCGTTCAGGAGAAAGAATCAATGAAGATCCATCGAAAATTATGGCAGCTATCGCTTATAAGCTCGATGACGCTGAAATTGATGCCCTTTCAAGCTTTGTTCATGGTTTATACTAGATATATGCTTCGTTCTATTGGTTTTTATATATCCCTTTTATTTATTCTTGTAAGTTGTTCCGATGAAGATACGCCTGGTCTAGAATCAACAACAGGAGAGAAATTTAGAGAAGGAGTCCATTATGAACTAGTTGAGAGCCCTACAACTGTTCGTGATCCATCAAAAATTGAAGTTACTGAAGTGTTTTGGTTTGGATGTAATCATTGCTATGCATTAGAGCCTTACATAGCTAGGTGGAAGAAAGATATGCCTTCTGATGTTGCGTTCATTAAATCCCCTGCAACGTGGAATCAAATGTTAAAAAAGCACGCTAATATTTATTACACTGCTAAGGCATTAGGAATAGAGCAACAGTTTGTACCTGCTGCATTTAACACAATTCAAAATGAAGGAAGGATGCTTACCGGTAATACTGAACTTGAGTATTACTTTAAAGGTTTTGATATAGAGAGAGATAAATACAAGGCAGTTTCAACCTCCTTTGGAGTTAGAAATGCAGTTGATCAAGCAGATAAGAAAATGAAGCAATGGCAAGTAACTGGCGTACCTTCTCTAATAGTCAACGGTAAATACAGAGTTTCAGCTTCTCGAGCTGTAAGAACAGATCAATTATTCGATGTAGTGGATTTCCTGATAGAAAAAGAAAGAAACTAGATTCCACCACATAAATTGAACAGATTCCCCATCGCGCCTCTTTTTATCCCAGCAAATAAGCTAGATTGGATAGCTAAAACTTTTGATAAAGGGGCTGATAGTATTATTTTAGACCTTGAGGACTCTGTTTCAGAGAACGAAAAAGTCAAAGTAAGAGAAGAACTTTATCTATACCTTAAAGAAAATAGTTTTGAAGGCGATTTAATTGTTAGGGTAAATCCGATTACCGACAAGACAGGTCAAGATGATATAAAAACTTTAACTCAATCAAGTTTGCCTATTAGTGCGTTCATGTTGCCAAAGGTGGAAGAAAGCTCCTATATATCGGCACTACCAGATGTAAATATCATAGCTTTATTAGAAACCCCATTATCTATTAAAAATATTTCAGAAATAGCTGCAGAGCAGAAGGTAAAAGGTTTAGCTCTAGGTGGTGCTGATTTAAGTGCCAGCCTAAGTTCTTCTATGGATTGGGATTCTCTTTTATATGCAAGATCAAGAGTAGTTTTGGAAGCAGCTATAAATAATTTATTTTCTATTGATAGTCCTTTTATGGGAATAGAGCATTTGGACGCTTTAGAAAAAGAAAGTCAAAAATCAAAAGCTCTTGGTTTTAATGGAAAGGCCGCCATTCATCCAGATCAGTTAGAAATAATTAAGAATTCTTTTCTCCCAAATGATGCAGAAATTTCTGAAGCTAAAGAAATAATAAAAGCCTTTAATCAATCTTCATCTGCTGTAATTGCACATGAGGGAAGAATGATTGATCAGCCAATAATTTTATCAATGGAAAAAAGATTAAGACTTGTAGGTATAGATCCAAAAAATATAGACTGAGACTGTTATGGTAAAAAAAATGAAGGAAATTTCCCCTGGTCGCTATAGAGAATCATTCGGCCGATATTACGAAGAGTTTGTAATAGGCGATGTTTACGAGCATAGGCCTGGTAGAACAATAACGCAGTCAGATAATATCTGGTTTACTTTATTAACTATGAATCAACACCCTCTTCATATTGATGATGAGTATGGGAAGGGCACTGAGTTTGGTAAAACATTGGTAGTTAGTCCTTTTACAGTAGCATTAATGGTAGGCATGAGTGTAAGTGATATCAGTCAGAAAACAGTTGCAAATCTAGGCTGGACAGATATCAAGATGACCCACCCTCTTTATGTTGGAGATACTCTTTACGCTGAATCTGAGGTTATTGAGAAGAGAGAATCTAAATCAAGACCAGATGATGGGATAGTAACAGTTAGAACTATAGGCAAGAATCAAGATGGAGTTGAAGTAGCCTCTTTTATAAGATCTGCTCTAATTCCCAAAGAAGGAAAAGCAGTAGAAGACAAAATAGAATATTAAACCTTCTATACTATTCAACCAGAGCTTGGTAAGTTAATACCTGAAAATCTCTTCTAATGTTTATATGAGTGTATGGCCTAACTTGAGTCATCATCAACCCAATCAAATCTTTTTCCCGATCTATCCATGATATTGTGCAATAGGCACCTCCCCAATACGCGGAACCCTCTGATAAAGGAGTAGCGGCTTTGCCTCTATCTACAATAACGCCATAACCTAAACCAAAGCCGGTCCCAGGGCCAGTAAGCCAGATTGGCAAATTATCAGTATGATTCTCGAGGATCAGAGATACTGTACTTGGAGCTAGAATTCTCTCACCATTTAGCTCACCTTCATTGAGAATCATTTGCTGAAATCTTAAATAGTCTCTAGCAGTAGAAACCAAACCACCCCCGCCGCTGAAAATATTTCTAGGCGATGTAATCCATCTACTTTTGTCCGTTCCGGGGTCTTTAAGGATTATTTTATTATTTTTACCAGGAGCATATTGTGCTGTAAGCCTGCCTCCTTTTGTATTATCCAGATAAAAGTGAGTATCCTTCATATCTAAAGGGGAAAATATCCTTTCCTTTAAGAAAGTATCGAGGGATTGGCCTGAAATTAGCTCAACCAAATGACCAACTACATTAGTTGCGGCTGAGTATTGCCATTGCTCACCTGGGTGATAATTTAAGGGAAGTTTAGATAACCTATCAACTTGTTCGGCATTACTTTTTGGCCTAGGAATGTTCATGGCTTTTCTATAAGCCTGCTTATTACCTATATAAGAATTAGAAAGTCCTGCGGTGTGGGTCAGCATGTCTCTGATTGTTATGTCTCTTTTAGGATCTTCTAGAATGCCGGTTTTTCCACTTGCATCACCTGTAGAACTTACCTTGACCTTGCTAAAAGAGGGGATAAATTTAGCTACAGGATCATTGAGCTGGAAATGACCCTCTTCCCACAAAATCATCAAAGCAATAGATGCGATTGGTTTAGTCATTGATGCTATTCTGAAGATTGCATTTTCTTGCAAAGGAATCTTATTTTCTACATCCATATAACCTTGAGTTTTCAAATGTATAATCTTTCCTTCTCGCATAATTGCAGTTAAAACTCCAGGCGTTAGATCTTCATCAATATACTTCTGCATGGCTAACTCAATTCTATTTAGCCTTTCATCAGAAAATCCTGCCTCTTCAGGATCAAGTCGTTCTATTTCTTCTGTTAAGCAAGAACTGGAGAAGTAAAATAGAACCACACAGACACAGATTTGTAATTTTTTAATTGATTTCTTAATTTGCATCTTAATTCTCAGCTAAAACTTAGTTTACTCTCTTTAATTATCCATATACTAATTTTGTACACCAAAATTTTTCTATAATAATAAGACTTTTTTTGCTATAACTATTGTTCAACTTAGGGGAAAAGTCATGGGTGATGTTGCTGTATCCGAAAAAAAACTTCATTGGCATTTGCAGGGTAATTGGGCACCTGTAGAGAAGGAGTTATCAGAATCTAATTTAGAGATAAGAGGTGAAATACCTAAAGATCTCTCAGGTCTGTTTGTCCGGAATGGTTTTAATCCAGTATCTGGATACAGTGATCATTGGTTCTTCGGTAATGGAATGTTACACGGAGTGTATCTTGAAGATGGCAAAGCTTCATATAAAAATAGATACGTTCGTACACCATATTATGAGGATGACTTGAATGTTATGTCTTCCTTTGGAAATCTGGCAGCTTCTCCTGCTAATACGCACATAGTAAATCATGCAGGAAAGCTTCTTGCGCTTGAGGAAACATCTTTACCATGGGAGTTAAATAAGGAATTAGATACTATCGGGGTAGAAGATTTTGAAGGAAAGTTAACAACTGCAATGACAGCCCATCCTAGAGTTTGTCCTGAAACAGGGGAAATGCTTTTCTTTGGATATTCTATGATGGGTGAGCCTTACCTTAATTATTACAGAGTAAGTAAAGAAGGAAAGCTAGTTCAGTCAGAAGCAATTGAGATTCCAAGACCGGTCATGATGCATGACTGGAACATTACAAGAAATTATGTAGTTTTTATGGACCTCCCAATCGTTTCAGATATGGACCTAGCGGTTACTACAGGATCTCCTTTCGGCTTTAAGCCAGAATGTGGTGCTAGGTTGGGAGTAATGCCTAGAGAGGGTAATAATTCTGATGTGAGGTGGTTTGATATAGACCCATGTTTTGTATTCCATAGTTTCAACTCTTTTGAGCAAGGTAATAAGATAGTTTTATATGTGTCTAGACAACAAGAAGCAATGGTCGGCGGTTTTAAAGATATATATGGAGGAGAGACAACGGTCGCTAAACTTTGGCGCTGGGTAATAGATCTTGAAAAAGGCACCGTTTCAGAAGAGCAACTAGACGATGGTGCATGTGATTTCCCCAGAGTAAATGATAACAGAATAGGTCTACACTCAGATTTCGGTTACTGCATGCAAATTAAAACTGATGTGGAAAGTTTAACTTTTGGAGAAAACCTTTTTAAATATCATTTAGAAAGCGGAAAGAGGACTGATCATCATCTAGGTAATAATGTTGCTGGAGGTGAGCCAGTATTCGCACCTAAGCCTGGAGCAAAATCTGAAGACGAAGGGTGGGTGCTTTCATTAGTTCACGAGAGAAATTCAAGAAAATCTAAGTTAGTAATTATAGATGCACAAGCCTTTGATCAAGAACCAGTTGCAGAAGTTATAATTCCTCAGAGAGTTCCATATGGGGCTCATGGAAGCTGGATTCAAAATTAAATAGGAGGTTATTTTGGAAGCACAATACGCATCGGTTTGGGAAAGGAATTCAGATGTTATTCCAGAGAAGATTGCTCTCATATGCGGAGATAATGAAGTTTCCTGGAAAGAATATGATGAAAGAGCAGCAAAATTAGCCTCTTTATTATCGGATGCCGGACTAGGAGATGACTCTAAAGTAGGATTATATTTGCACAACTCAAATGAATATCTGGAGGCTCAATACAGTGTTTTTAAGATAAAAGGAGTGCCTATAAATGTAAATTACAGATACAAAGAGGAAGAATTAATTTATCTCTTAGATAACTCGGATTCTGAAGCTGTTTTTTATCAAGGTTGCTACGCAGAACAAATTCAATCAATTAAAGATAAGTTACCTAAAGTAAAGCTCTATGTACAAGTAGATGACGGATCTAATGAGGTTTTAGAGTTTGCTCAAGACTACGAATCTGCTATCTCTGATAACAAACCTATGGAGAGAATCGAACGCTCCGGTAATAATATATATATGCTCTATACGGGAGGCACAACAGGCATGCCAAAAGGAGTTATGTACGAACATGACGGGCACTTAAAAGGAATGTTGAATACTGCGGGAGCATGGGGACTCATACCCGTTCAAGAGAAGATTGACATAGAAATGGTTGCCGAAGAGGTAAAGAAATTGGCAGATGAAGACAGACTTCCAGTTAGCATTCCTGCATGCCCATTAATGCATGGCACAGGAATGTGGCTAGGGGCAATTATCCCTCACCTTGTGGGTGGAACAGTGGTTACACTTCCTCAGCTCGGTTTTGATCCAGACAACTTATTAAAAGAAGTTGAAAGAACAAATGCTAATAACATTGTCATAGTAGGCGATGCTTTCGCGAAACCGTTGATGGATGCCTTAGATAAGGCTGAATCGGAAGGTAGCCCGTATAATTTAGAGACTGTTAATACAATTATTTCAAGTGGTGTAATGTGGAGTTCAGAAGTAAAACAGGGTCTTTTAAGGCATCATGATATGGTCTTAGTCGATGCTATGGGGTCTACAGAAGGTGGTATGGGTTCTTCACGTGCATCAAGAGATAATCCTGCTGAAACAGCAAAGTTCGTTCTAAATCCCGGTGTCATAGTTATCACTGATGATGGAGAAATAGTTGAGCCAGGTTCTGATAAGATGGGAAAAATTGGAACAAGCGGTCTTGTACCACTGGGTTATTTTAAGGATGAGAAAAAATCTGCTGAAACTTTTAGAGAGTTTCAAGGTACTAGGTATAGTTTTCCTGGTGATTATGCAAGAGTTGAAGCTGACGGGACAATTACTCTTCTAGGGCGAGGCAGCAACTGCATTAATACAGCCGGAGAAAAGGTTTACCCAGAAGAAGTTGAAGAAGCCATCAAAAGACATGATGATATTTATGACTGTTTAGTTGTTGGTTTGCAGGACGACCGATTTGGTCAAAGAGTCGTAGCATTAGCTTCTTTTCAAGAAGGTAAAGAGATTGGAGAGCAAGATTTAATTTCGTTCACTAGAGAACATCTTGCTGGCTACAAGTTACCTAAACAGGTCTTATTTGTAGAAGAAGTTATGCGTGCGCCTAATGGAAAAGCAAATTATAAATGGGCTAAGGAAACAGCTGAAAAAGAATTAACATAGGAGATAACATGGATGTAAGTGAAGCAGTTGATTCGAGACTTTCCGTTAGAGAATTCTTAAAAGACCCAGTAGATGACAAACTTATTTCAGAACTCCTAGAGAAGTCAGCTAGGAGCGCCTCTGGTGGTAACCTGCAGCCTTGGAAAATTTATGTGATTAACAATGAGACAATGAATTCATTTCATAAGTTCCAAGAAGAATGGTCAGATCCTGAAACACCGGCCTATGCTATATATCCTGAAAATCTTACGGAGCCCTACAAAACCTCTAGATTTGATGTGGGTGTTCAAATGTATTCTATTCTTGATATTGGACGTGAGGATAAAGAAGGTAGATTTAAACAAATGTTAAGAAACTACGAATTCTTTGGTGCTCCAGCCGCTTTCTTCTGCTTTGTTGATAGACAAATGGGAGCTCCTCAATGGTCAGATCTTGGTATGTTTCTTCAAACATTCATGCTTCTAGCAAGAGAGGTAGGTTTAGATACCTGTCCGCAAGAGGCTTGGGCTATGAAACAAGAAAGTGTCACTGCATTCGTTGAAGCTCCTGAAGAGGAAATGTTATTTTGTGGTATGGCAATCGGATATAGAGATCTTGATGCACCAATCAATAGTTTAAGAACTGATAGGAGACCTATTGATACATGGACAAAGTTTATTAAAAAATAAATTTATATCATTACCTCAATAAGACTAGGCCCTTCTGAGGCTAAGCTGTCTGAAAGAGCTTTAGTGAAGTCTTCAACAGTAGTCACATTATAGCCAGTAACTCCAAGAGACTCTGCTAAGGAAGGCCAATTTATAGCTGGATCATCTAAAGAAAACATTGACGCTGCTCTTTCTCCGGTCTCTAACGCACCGACTCTATCCAATTCTACTTTCAAGATAGCATAAGAACGATTTGAGAATATTATGTTTGTAACGTTTAGAGATTCTCTGGCTTGAGTCCAAAGAGATTGAACTGTATACATAGCCCCGCCGTCCCCGTGTAGACAAACAACCGGTCTATCTGGTGCACCAATTGCAGCGCCAGTAGCAAGAGGCAGCCCTTGTCCTATTGAGCCTCCTGTGAGAGCCAACCAATCTAATGGTTTCGCATTCCAAGCATGTGGTGTCACAAAAAAACCTGAAGTAGCAGCTTCATCACAAACTATTGTTTCTTCAGGAAGTAACCCCGCAAAAATCAACCCAATGTTCTCAGGACCCAAATCACCTGTTGTTGGGATATTAATATCTTCATTCGGAAGATATTGAGAATCTATTTTGGATCCCTTGAAAAGATCATTGAGAGCTTCTAAAGCATATTTTCCATCTTGGAATGGCGAACATAATTCAATAAGGTTGGCCTTTTCTGGCGATAGATAACTTTTTTTCCCTGGGTAAGCGAAAAAAGAAACGGGCGGCTTAGTTCCGATAAATACAATTGTGTCTACTCCCTTAAGATATTCTTCGGCCATTTCTGCAAAATAGGGAATTGGTTCTATCTTTGTCATACCTCTACCTCTTCTATGCTTCTTAACAAAAGTATCGGTGGCTAACCTGCAACCTGCTGCTGTTGCAATCTTGCCTGCTAGAGTAACTGATTCCTCATCCAGAAAATTTCCTCCAAGATACAGCATTGCACTCTGACTTGATGAAAGTGCTTTATACGCCTCCTCAATTTCTTTATCTTCTACTTTGAGGGGACTAGGTATTTCCACAATTGGGCCGAGACTGTCCGTTTCACCCCAAGCACAATCAGCTGGAACAAGCATTGAGGCTATTTGACCTGGAAATTTATGCGCTTCAAGCCAAGCTTGACTTCCTAAAGACGAGAGATCATCTGGTGATAAGCTTCTACCAACCCAATTTGATGATGCTTTTGCTAAACCGTCAAGATCTGAAGTTAGAGGAGCATCATATTGCAGGTGATAAGTAGCATGATCCCCAACTATATTCAGCATTGGAGTCTTTGCTTTTCTAGCATTATGTATATTGGCAAAGCCATTACCCAGTCCAGGGCCTAGGTGTAATAAATTAGCAGCAGCTTTACCGGTCACTCTTGCATATCCGTCAGCTGCACCAGTTACAACACCCTCGAATAAACCTAATACAGGCCTTATTTCAGGATGATGATCGATTGCCGCTACTAAGTGCATCTCAGAGGTACCTGGATTAGCAAAAACAACTTCCAGGCCATTAGCAATTAAAGTTTTCAGTAAAGCGTCAGCAGAATTCATAGGTTCATTATAAACCTATGAATTTTTTGCTAGGAAATAATTATTTAATGCCTTAGCACCTGTCCTGCTCGAGCACCAGTTGGCTCTCCATCAAGGACATTGACAGAGCCGTTTACAATCGTAGCTTTGAAGCCTTTTGATTTTTGAATATAACGAGGTGCTTCACCAGGGAAGTCATTTACTAATAAGGGCTGAAGTTCATTTACTTCCTCAGGGTTAAACACATTTATATCTGCTTTCATTCCTTCCCTTAGAACACCTCGGTCTTTGAGACCAATCACTGCAGCTGGGTCGGCCGTCATTCGCTTAATTGCTTGAGGAAGTGTGAATACACCTTTCTCGCGGACATAATGCGACAGTATAAAGCTCGCCCAACCTCCATCCATAATTTGAGAAACATGCGCACCTACATCACCAAGTCCAGGAATGAGATTTTCGCTGGCGAATAGGTCCCCTTGTTCTTTAAGGTTAACTCCAAACATGCGCCAATTAAATAGACCACGACCTTTACTGTCTCTAGATAAGCGCAAGAAAGTCTCAGACCAGTGTTCTCCAGCAGATTTCGATAGTTCAATAAGATTATGAGAAGAGTTATGATCGGGTGTCTCATCGAAGCCCAGAAAGTAGACTTTCTGCAGTGGAATACCGCAAGATTTCGGTTCGCGGGCTTCAGCAACTAAAGAGCTACAGAAGTTTTCGTCGCTTATGGCTTCTAATCTCCCCTCAAAATCTTTGGCTCGCAATTCATCCCATGTAGGACCTTCTATAGGTAATCCTGATTGGAGGCCAAACATGTATCCAGATCCTCGTGTATGGCTTGTTGCAGTGATATTACGTCCCTCCAAGTTCATTTCATCAAGATTAGCTGCAGCTCTACTCCCAGAGCCTTCTTCACCTGAACAGCCATAGCTAAATAGGACTCTACTTCCTTCAGTTTCGGCAATAGATTTCATTACATTGGCATCAGCACCAACGAGTTGCATTAAACCATTTCGAGGTCCGACAACTTTTGCAATCTCTTCAAGTTCAGAAGATTCTGCATAGGTTCCTGGAATCGCACGACCATCAGGAGCCTTATGTGGCTCGTAACGATTGGTAGAGAATCCAACAGCACCATCTTTCATTGCTTTTTCAACAATGTCAGCCATCTCTTGTTTTTCAGCCTCAGTTGCTTGCTCTTCAAATGATCTATCGCCCATGACGTAGTAGCGAACAGCTGAATGACCGACCAGACCAGCAACATTAAGAGAAGGTTTTAATTCCTCCAACATGTCCAGATATTGACCATAATGCTCCCAATTCCAAGAAAGCCCTGAAAGGATGGCTTGCTTTGGTATGTCTTCAACCGTTTCCATCATCCCAGCAAGAATTTCTACATCATCAGGCTTACATGGAGCGAAGGTTAGACCGCAGTTTCCAATTAATGCAGTAGTGACACCATGCCAGCATATAGGAGTCATTTCGGGATCCCATCCTATTTGTGCGTCCAGATGAGTATGTATATCAACAAACCCAGGTGATACAGTCATACCTTCAGCATCAATAAATTCAGTCGCTTCTCCACTTACTTCACCAATTGCTGTTATAACTCCGTCTTTGATTGCAATATCTCCGGTGAAGGCATCAGAGCCAGTTCCATCAATGATATTGCCATTTTTAATTATTAAATCATGTTCCATAAAATGCCCCAAAAATTTAAGTATATAACTTCTTTCTTGCTTATGAATCAAAAAAAGAACTTTAAAATATTTATTTTAGTGACTTATATTTCTTAAAGAAAAAGTATGAAAGCCAACCTACAATGAGTGGGACTATTGTTAATTGGGTTATCAACAAGAAACCAACTAGCCCTTCAGCTGAAAGGCTTCTGAGCATATCTTGAATATTTGTTCGAATATCCTCACTGAATATAAAGCCAATTATTGCCAGTATCCAAACTAAAAAGAAAGAAGCTGCATAAAATCCTGTAACTAAGCAACCTAAAAGAGTGACTATTCTTTTCATTTGTTCACTATACATTAGACCTGGGCTAGACAGGATTTGAACCTGTGACCTTCTGCTCCGGAGGCAGACGCTCTATCCTAGCTGAGCTACTAGCCCAGTGAAGATTATATATCTATCTCAATATATGTTTTATTAACATACTAGCCCTGATATCATCCTTTCTCGTTAAATAATGGAGTACATATGGCAAGTAATACTTGGCAATCTATAAACTGGAAAGATCCTTTTTTATTGGAGCAGCAACTATCTGATGATCAAAGAATGGTAAGAGACACTGCTCACCAATTTGCTCAAGAAAAGCTCTTGCCTAGAGTAAGAGAAGCTTTTAGAAACGAAGAGACTGACCCATCTATTTTTAAAGAAATGGGCTCTGTAGGACTGCTTGGTTCTACTATATCAGGATATGATTGCCCCGGCGTCGACTATATGAGCTACGGCCTGATAGCCAGGGAAGTTGAAAGAGTAGATTCGGGCTACAGATCCATGATGAGTGTTCAGTCCTCACTGGTCATGTATCCCATTTATGCTTTTGGTTCTGAGGAGCAGCGAGAGAAATATCTACCTGATCTGGCAAAAGGTGAAAAGATAGGTTGTTTTGGTCTAACCGAACCAGATTATGGCTCTGACGCCGGCGGATTAATTACTAGAGCAAAAAGTGTTGATGGGGGTTATTCATTAACAGGCGCAAAAATGTGGATATCGAATAGCCCTATCGCAGATGTATTTGTGGTTTGGGCAAAAAACGATGATGGCAAGATAAAAGGTTTTATTTTAGAAAAAGGAATGGAAGGATTAAGTGCGCCTAAGATAGAAGGCAAGTTAGCTTTAAGGGCCTCAGTTACAGGTCAAATAGTTATGGATGAAGTTTTTGTTGAAGAGAGTCAGATGTTGCCAAATATAGAAGGTTTGAAAGGACCTTTTAGTTGTCTTAATAATGCAAGATACGGAATAGCTTGGGGAGCATTGGGTGCAGCGGAAACATGTTGGCATACAGCAAGAGATTACGTTATGGATAGAAAGCAATTTGATAAACCTCTAGGTTCAAATCAAATAATTCAGTTAAAGCTTGCTGATATGCAAACAGATATAAGCATAGGATTACAAGGATGCTATAGAGCAGGTCAGTTAATGAATGAGAACAATATTTCACCCGAATTAATTTCCCTTATAAAACGAAACTCAACAGGAAAAGCGCTTGAAATAGCTAGAAAATCAAGAGACATGCTCGGAGGTAATGGTATCTCAGATGAGTATCCAATAATGCGCCATATGGTAAATCTTGAAGTGGTAAATACCTATGAAGGAACGCATGATATCCATGCTCTTATTTTAGGTAGAACACAGACAGATATACCTGCATTTTAATTTTGATATATCAAGACTAGCCTGTTTTTATACATTATAATGCTCCACGCTCGATCTCCTTAAATCTATAAAATATGAAAAATTCAAAATTTTTATTGATACTTTCTCTATGTTTCGTTTTAAGTTTAGGCGCCTCTGAAGCTAAAAAAGCAATAGAGATGCGAATAGCTCCTGTTGGTTCAATTTGCCTAGAGGGACAAGATTGTGGTGCTTCACCAGCTGCGGCTCCTATGCAAGTAGCAACTAGCAGTGCCCTTCCTAAGGTAAAGCTTTCTGAAGGCTCCGAACATGTCATAAAGATGTTAAATTCAGGAAAAGACGGAACCATGGTTTTTGAGCCAGCGGTAATAAAAGTTTCAGTGGGAGATACAATTCACTTTAAAGCTACTGATTTATCTCATAACTCAGCTTCAATGGCAGGGATGATACCTTCAGGTGCCGATAGCTGGGCAGGAGCACTGAGCCAAGACATCTCTGTAACTTTAGATAAAGAAGGCGTTTATGTTTATCAATGCGATCCGCATGTGATGATGGCAATGGTTGGGGTTATTCAAGTAGGAAATGCAGTCAACATGAAGGAAGTACAAGAAGCTGCTAGCCAGCAAAAGTCTGGCTTTATCATGAATGGCACAAGACTGGATTCTTATCTTTCTCAGCTCTAAATTTCTTCAATTAATTTAGGTAATTCTCTCCAATCACTAAAGGAAGGAACTTCTATATCCAGATCAAGATCACCTTCTTTTTCATTGAACCAAACGGCCACGCACCCAAAATCATAACTTGCTTTAACATCATTCAATGGATGATCACCTATATGACATATTTCTTCTGCTTTTAAACCAGTTTCTTTTAGAACTGCTTCAAACATTTTTGGATCCGGCTTATGTGCATTCAATTCAACGGGCGAAAAAATATAATCAAAGTAATGTGAAATACCTATCATCTCTAGATCTGCATTGCCATTTGTAATGACTCCAAGAGAATATTTTTCGTTGAGTTGATCTAAGGTTTCTATGACTCCATCGTAGAAAATTACTTTATTTCTCCCTTCAAAGAAAATTTTAAACGCCTCTTCTGCCATAGACATTGATTCTTTTTTAGAATACCCAGACATGATTCCAGCCTCTACAAATATTTTCAATCTTAATTCAGATATTCTATTCATAATGGTTGCATCTTCTCGTATAAGTTTATCTCGGATCTCCATGCTTACTTCTCTGGAGAGAGAACTTATCGCGCCAGGATAATTTTGTTGTATCCAGTCCCTCGAATTTCTTTCTGCCTCTAATATAGTAGGCATAAGTGGCCAGAATGTATCATCTAGATCAAAGGAAATTGATTTAATTGCCATCTTTGACTCCCTTTTTTGCTCGGGGATGAGCTTTATCATAGACCTTGGAAAGATGTTGAAAATCTAATTTAGTATAAATCTGTGTAGTAGCTATATCTGAATGTCCCAACATCTCTTGTACCGCCCTTAAATCACCACTTGATTCAAGAACATGACTAGCAAATGAGTGTCTTAACATATGAGGATTAATTCCTGGTATACCTCTTTGCAAACATAACTTCTCTAAGCGTAGCTGCACAGATCTTGAAGATATTCTAATACCTTTATTATTAAGGAAGATCGCATCTGTAGAAGTTTCCTTAGAGTTAATTAATTCAGACCTATAAATGAACCAGTCCCTAATTGCTTGAATTGCTTTGCTGCCCACAGGAACTATTCTGGTTTTGTTTCCTTTTCCTACTACCCTACAAGTTCGCTCTTTAATATCTAAGTCCTGTAGGTCTAATTTACAAACTTCTGATAACCTTAATCCAGAAGAGTAGAGTAGCTCGGCTAGAGCCTTATCTCTTACTTCTAACATGCCTTTTGGTTTAAAGTCGAGCAATCTTTGAACCAAATCTGCATCCATTGCTTTGGGAAGAAGCTGGGACAATTTAGGGGAGCTAATATTTTGTACTGGACTGAGTTTAATTTGACCTTCTATCATTAGATATTCAAAAAAAGATCTACAAGAGGATAAGAGTCTTTGAATACTTCTAGGACTCAAGCCCCTTCTTCTTTCTGCATTTATAAAAGTTCTTAGATCATGCTCTTTAGCAGACCCCCAATCCTCTATCCCTTGGTTTATCATGTTTTCTGAAAGTTTATCGAGATCTCTCTTATAACTTATTAGAGTGTGGGGCGAATATTGCTTTACAGATTCTAGATAAGATAAAAAGATTTTAATCTCTGCACTCAACATCTATAAATTATTTCTATCAATAAGCTTCGAAAGTGTTTCAGCAACAAATTCTAAGAACAATGAATCGTTTTCTTTTGAATAAGTATCTTCTATACGAGAACCTATTGCGAGCATACCAGGGCATTCTGTATTTTTTATTGGCACAAGAACAGAATCTATAATTTTATCTTTTTTATCAAATATATAACCAGATTCTCTTTTATCTAAAGGTCCGCAGAATATTTCTCCGGCATTATATTTCTTGCCAATCATCTTGTGAGCTGCCTTTGCATCTAAGATTCTTCCTTTAGGAAGATTCGTATTATCTTTAAAAAATAAAACTTTACATGCATCAGCTTTAAACTCTTCAATGAATTTCTTTTCGGTTATTAAAATAACATCATTCAAATTTCGACATATTATTAATTCAAGAATTAAACTCTTTGTTTTTTCGAAGATTCCTTCATTAGTTTTAGCTATTTTGAGTAGCTGGAGAAGATTACTAGAGGTTGAGTCATAATTTTTTCTTAGCATCTCAACTTGCTTTTGAATTAAAGAAACCGCCCCTCCAGTTTCATGCACGATCTCTATTGAATTCAGTATATGTGAATTGGCCGAAAGAAAATCAGGATTAAGTATCAGAAAATCTTCAACTTCCTTGGGATCTATAGATTTTTTAGGCATTAGAGATCAATTTTTCTTTCTTCTATAAAATTTGCTGAACCTTCAGCACTTATCATTTTAGATTCTAACTTGTAGTCTATCAAAAGACTTCCTTCTTTGAAGTTAACCTTTATGGGTGAAATCATATCTTGTTTGTGAATTCCTATGATTGCTGCAGCACATGCTCCACTTCCACATGCCATGGTTTCTCCTACTCCTCTTTCATATACCCTAAGGTCAATTTCGTTATCGCTAACCTTATTGGCCCAACCAAAGTTAATTCCATCTGGCAATTTCTTATTGTTCTGTAGTTCTTTCCCAATACTCTTAAAGTCTTGATCTGAATCCATCTTTTTAAAATTTACACCGTGTGGGTTTCCCAAGTTTATACAGTCTAGAGATAGATCTTGATTTTCTAAATTAAATTCTATGTTTTCAATATCATCAGATATCAAGAAGGAGGCAGAATACCTATCTTGATTAATGACCTCTAAGTGCCAGATCCCCCCATCCGTGAATACTTTTATTTTTTTATAAGCGCTTAATTCATTATCTGCAATGAATTTAGACACACATCTCGCTCCATTTATACAATTCGAGGCTAGGGACCCATCATTGTTATATATCTTTACATCGAAATCATTATCCTTATCTATCGGAGGTAAGATATTTATGAGCTGGTCAAAGTTGACTGATTTATTATGGTGGAGTTTCACGACATCACTCGAGTGAATAGAAATGTCTTCTCTTAGTGAATCAACGATGGCGATAATATTACCAAGCCCTGAATAAATATATAGATTCATAGACATACCAAATTATGACTCTAAGGAAATAAGATCTTCAAAACTTTCTCTTCTTTTAATTACATTTACTTTATCGCCTGTAACTAGTAACTCAAGCGGCTTCAATCTAGAGTTGTAATTAGAAGCCATGACAGAGCCATAAGCCCCCACATCCATAAAGACAACATAGTCATCTGGAAGTATTTTAAGCTCGCGGTCTTTTGCTAATACGTCACCTGTCTCACAAACCGGTCCGGCAAGATCATAAGTGTCAGATTCAATATCTTTTATTTCAACTTCTCTTACCCTATGCCATGCTTTATATAGTGAAGGTCTAATTAGATCATTCATTCCTGCATCAATGATGGCAAATTTCTTATCGCCCGCTTCCTTAATGTATTCAATTTTTGTTGCCAAAACCCCTGAACTAGCAACAACCGATCTTCCAGGTTCTAAAATAATTTTGTAATCCGTATCTTTTAAACGATTTTTAACCTTATCTATTAGAGTTTTTGGGTCCCCCTCATTCTCATCTTTATATTTGATGCCAAGGCCACCGCCGATATCAAGATTTTCTATATGGTGTCCTGCAGACTGGAGTTCCCCTGCAACTTCAATCATAGAATCTAGGCTATCAAGAATTAGACTTTCATCTGATATTTGAGAACCAATGTGAGAAGCAATTGTGGTTATTTTGGTAAGCTCACTTTGCATGGCTAGTTCAGATATATTTCTGATAGCCTCCCTGTCTAAGCCAAATTTAGAAGTTTTTTTACCAGTCTCAATATACTCATGAGAACCGGTTGATATATCAGGATTTATTCTCAAAGCACAATTAACTACTTTATTTAAATCTTCAGAGATCTGAATAATTCTTCCAAATTCTCCTTCAGACTCTACGTTTATAGATAAAATGTCACTTTCAATTGCAAACCTAATTTCTTCGATAGATTTTGCCACTCCAGAGAAAACAATTTTTTTCTTGTCTGCTCCAGCTGTTAAACATCTTTTAAGCTCATTGCCTGAAACGACATCAAAACCAGAACCTAACCCAGCTAATAACCTTAAGATATGTAAATTAGAGTTTGCTTTTACAGCATAACAAATTAGATCATCATTTCTTATCTCATCTTTATACTTATTAAAATTTTCTTTAATAATCCTTGAAGAATATATAAATGAGGGCGTTCCATATTCCGTAACTAAACTCTTAACAGGAATATTTTCAATGAAGAGCTGACCTTCAATTTCCTTCATAGCTAGTTGAATTATATAGAGAACTCTCAGGCAACTTTAGCGGAACTTTATTGCCGCAAGACAGCAAGTTGACAACTAATAGTAGAAGTAATAATTTTAAGATTCCGTTCATATTCTTTTCTTGGAAAGAGAATTTTTAGCTGTTTTAATTGCTTTTTTAACTTGTGCGGGAGCAGTACCTCCTGTTTGATTTCTTGCAAGAATTGTTTCCTCCGGATTTAGATAGCTCACCACATCTCCTTCAATTAATTTTGTAAATTTTCGTAATTCAGAAATTTCTAATTCAAAAATTTGGACATTTTTTGCTTCTGCATATGCAACAATTTTACCAACAACCTCATGAGCCTTTCTAAAAGGCATATTTTTTTCTACAAGATAATCTGCTAAGTCAGTGGCAGTTATCTGTCCAATTAAACAGTCTTGTCTCATCTTTTCAGTGTTTGGCTCCATGCCATCAACAACTAATGATAGAAGCTCTAGACTGTCTTCTGTAAAATCTATGCTGCTAAAGATAAACTCTTTATCATCTTGTAAATCTCTATTGTAGGTTAATGGTAAGTTTTTCATCAGCGAAAGTAGACCCATTAAATTAGCTATTGTTCTTGAAGAGCCGCCTCTAATGAGCTCGGCTATATCTGGGTTCTTTTTTTGTGGCATGATTGAGGAACCTGTACAAACTTCATCTGATAAATCTAAATAGTTATACTGGCTCGAAGACCAAATTATAATTTCTTCACACATTCTGGATAAATGTATTCCGACGATTGATAAGGAGGAGGCCAACTCGATAACGAAGTCCCTATCACTCACTGCGTCCATGGAATTTTTGCTAATCTTTTTAAAGCCGAGTTTCTTAGAGAGAAATTTCCTATCTATATTAAATCTTGTACCAGAAAGCGCAGCTGAACCGAGAGGCATCACATTCATTCTTTCTTTTGCATCTTGTAGTCTTGAATAATCTCTAGAAAGCATTTCAAACCAAGCCATCAGATGATGCCCAAAAGTAACAGGTTGTGCTATCTGAAGATGAGTTAGGCCTGGCATTATAGAGCCAGCATGCCTTTCAGCTTTAGAAAGAATTGATTCTTGTAAAGAGATTAATAGATTAGAAATATCTTCTATCTTTTCCATAAGATAAAGTCTCAAGTCAGTGGCAACTTGATCATTTCTAGACCTACCAGTATGAATTTTCTTTGCAGCTGAACCAGATATTTTTGTAAGCCTTGCTTCTATATTCATATGCACATCTTCAAGAACTGGGTCCCAATCAAACTTATTTTGTTTGATATCTTCTAATATTTTTTTTAGACCTTTTTTAATCTTGCTAAGTTCATTCGCATTAATTAATTGGGCTTTTTTTAGAATTTCATCATATGCAATAGACCCTTGGATATCTACTTTAAATAGTCTCTTATCTATGTCGACAGATGAAGAGAAAGACTGTGCTAAGTGATCAGCTCCAGAACTAAATCTTCCACCCCAGAGAGGATTTACTTTCTTTTCTTTTTTAACCATGTTCTTTTATTAGAAATATTCTTTACTAGCTTAGATTGTCCGATTCTTAGTATGAATCTGAAAGTCTTATTAGTATTTGTATATCTCCGATTTGAATGGGCCCTCTTCCGGGACATTAATATAATCAGCCTGAGCTTGTGAAAGCTTAGTCATTACACCGCCAAAACCTTCCACCATGTAGGAGGCAACTTCTTCATCTAGCTTCTTAGGCAATACCTCTACTTTTATGAGCTCTTGTTTTTTCTCTTCGTCATTTATATGCGCAAACTTCTTTTCATATAAATACATTTGAGCAAGTACTTGATTTGCAAAGGAGCCATCCATAATTCTTGAGGGATGACCGGTCGCATTTCCCAAATTGACTAATCTTCCTTCTGAGAGAAGAATTATATAATCATCACTATCCAAGTTAGGAACCTCTCCCGCTTTGGTATCTCTAAATATTTTATGGACTTGTGGCTTGACCTCTTCCCAGCACCATTCATCACGCAGGTATTGAGTATCTATTTCGGTATCAAAGTGTCCAATATTGCAAATCACAGCTCCATTTTTAACAGCTTTTAGCATATGTTTATCGCAAACACGATAGTTTCCAGTTGTTGTGACTATAAGATCCGTATCTTGTAGTAATGCTAAGTTGATTGATTCCTCAGAATCATTATTTATTCCATCTATGTACGGAGAAACAACTTCATAACCATCCATACAGGCTTGCATTGCACATATAGGATCTATTTCAGTTACTCTGACAACCATACCCTCTTGCTTCAGGCTCTGAGCAGAACCTTTTCCTACATCACCATAACCAATTACTAGTGCCTTTCTTCCGGCAAGAAACATATCAGTCCCTCTTTTTATTCCATCGTTTAAGCTATGTCTAGTTCCATATTTATTATCATTCTTAGATTTAGTTACAGAGTCGTTGACATTTATCGCTGGAACTTTAAGTTCTCCTTTTTGAATCATTTCATTTAGTCTTACCACGCCAGTAGTAGTTTCTTCAGTTATGCCATGAATATTGTCTAAAATCTCAGGATATTTACTGTGCGCCATGTGAGTTAAGTCTCCTCCATCATCAAGAATCATATTGGCATCCCAGGGCTTGCCATTGCTTAAGATAGTTTGTTCAATGCACCAATCAAACTCTTCCTCAGTTTGGCCTTTCCACGCGAAAACTGGGACTCCAGATTGAGCTATTGCAGCCGCTGCATGATCTTGTGTTGAAAAGATATTACACCCTGACCATCTAACTTCTGCACCTAGTTCTGTTAAAGTCTCTATCAAGACTGCCGTTTGAATAGTCATATGTATACATCCTAAGATTTTTGCTCCCTTAAGAGGTTTTTCTTCTCCATATCTTTCTCTAAGTTTCATCAAAGCGGGCATTTCAGACTGGGCTATTACTATTTCTTTTCTCCCCCAATCTGCTAAATTTATATCGGCAACTTTATAGTCGTTATTACTCATAATTTTTATCCTTTTAATGCTTCAGATTTATCTGTTTTTTCCCATGTAAATGCATTTTCTTCTCTTCCAAAGTGACCGTAAGCCGCAGTAGTTTGATATATAGGTCTTTTAAGATCTAGCATACTGATTAATTGTCTTGGCCTTAGATCAAAATTTTCTCTTACTAGTTGAGAAATTTTGTCCTCATTAATTTTTGATGTTCCAAAAGTATTTATACTTATTGAAGTTGGCTCTGCTACACCGATAGCATACGAAACTTGGATTTCACACCGGTCTGCTAAACCAGCAGCAACGATATTTTTAGCTACATATCTTCCTGCATAAGCTGCAGATCTGTCGACTTTTGATGGATCCTTCCCAGAAAGGGCTCCACCGCCGTGTCGGGCCATTCCTCCATACGTATCCACAATAATTTTTCTTCCTGTTAACCCACAATCCCCCGCGGG
>PYIJ01012178.1_pt1 | contig 39434 bp, 28 predicted proteins | sample 3578051 | NCBI WGS metagenome assembly PYIJ01 (sample SAMN08408021, study PRJNA431606) | Marine metagenome isolate SA_KN192-05_S13_5m, whole genome shotgun... | biome: marine; feature: oceanic pelagic zone; material: water; isolation source: surface water sample, 0.2-0.8 um fraction ... | reverse complement strand
CATCTCATATGGGAGGTGGTTGATAATTCTATTGATGAAGCTCTGGCTGGACACTGCTCGGAGATTAATGTTGAGATTAATACGGATAAATCTATTACTGTAAGCGATAATGGCAGAGGCATACCAACCGACCTTCATAAAAAAGAAAAAAGATCTGCTCTCGAAGTCGTGATGACTGTTTTACATGCTGGCGGTAAATTTGATAAAGATACCTACAAAGTTTCAGGTGGTCTTCATGGAGTTGGAGTCTCCTGCGTTAACGCTCTTTCTAGTAAATTAATTGCTACCGTACACAGGAATGGAATCATTTATGAACAAGAATACAATAGAGGTATACCCACACATTCTGTAAAAGAGATAGGTAAAACAGACAGCAGCGGTACAATTATTAAATTTTATCCTGACCATGGCATATTTACATCTACGGAATATAATTATGAAACCGTAGCAACAAGGTGTCGAGAGCTGTCTTTTTTAAATGCAGGAATTACCATCACTTTAATAGATCACAGAGAGAAGGAAGAAGATGGTTCAATAAAAGGTGAAACCTTTTTATCGACCGGTGGATTAAAGGAATTTGTAGGATATTTAGATGTATCAAGAGAATCTCTGATACCCGAACCTATTTATATGGATGGTGAAAAAGGTGGTATTCCAGTTCAAGTGGCGTTAAGTTACAACACCTCCTACACTGAGCACGTAATTAGTTATGTAAATAATATTAATACAATTGAAGGGGGTACACATATTGCTGGGTTTAGACGTGCTCTTACAAGAACCTTAAAAACTTACGCAGAAAAATCTGGTATCCTTGATAAAGTAAAAGTAGAAATTACAGGTGATGACTTCAGAGAGGGCCTAACTGCTGTAATATCTGTTAAGATCGCAGAACCTCAATTTGAAGGTCAAACAAAAACGAAATTGGGAAACTCTGAAGTGAGTGGAGCAGTAGACACCTGTGTCAGCGAGATGCTCAACAATTACTTAGAAGAAAATCCAAAAGAAGCTAGACAAATTGTTCAGAAAGTTGTTTTGGCTGCACAAGCACGTAATGCGGCTAGAAAAGCACGTGAAATGGTACAGCGAAAAAATATTTTAGGCGGTTCTGGATTACCTGGTAAGTTGGCAGATTGTTCAAATAAAGATCCTGAAGCCTGTGAAATATATTTAGTTGAGGGAGACTCTGCAGGTGGATCTGCTAAACAAGGTCGAGACCGTATGTTTCAGGCAATTCTTCCCTTAAGAGGTAAAATTCTCAATGTGGAAAAAGCACAGGAGCACAGAATATATGACAATGAAGAGATAAAAAATATGATTACTGCCTTGGGTATTTCATTCGGTACCAGCGAAAATGAAAAAGCCCTTAATATGGAAAAACTCAGATATCATAAAATTATAATAATGACTGATGCAGATATCGACGGTAGTCATATCCGTACTTTAATACTAACCTTTTTTTACAGGTATATGAATGATCTAATTGAAAAAGGTTATCTATACATTGCATTGCCCCCCCTCTATTTGGTTAAAAAAGGGAAGACAGAAAAATATGCCTGGTCTGACGATGACCGAGATCGTGTAGTTAAAGAAGTAGCCGGTAACAGTAAAGAAGAAAATGTCAGTTTTCAACGATATAAGGGGTTGGGAGAAATGAATCCAGAACAACTTTGGGCTACCACAATGGATCCACAAAACAGAAGTCTAAAGCAGGTAACCATTGAATCTGCTGCCGAGGCAGATCGCTTGTTTTCCATGTTAATGGGAGATGAAGTTGCGCCAAGAAGGGAATTTATCGAGAAAAATGCTAAATATGCCAAAATAGATGCCTAAAGGATCTGTCTAAAATTTCCATTGATCCAATAAAAAGAATGATTAAAGTTATACTGTTCTTAATGGTGGTCATGCCTTTGATAGGTACTTCACAAGAAGCTTATTGGCAACAAGAGGTAAATTATAAAATGAAAGTAGATGTTGATGTTGAAACACATCAATTTAATGGAAATCAAACGCTCCTCTACACTAATAATAGTCCAGACACACTTCATAAAATTTACTATCACCTTTATTTTAATGCTTTTCAACCTGATGGTATGATGGACGTGCGAAGTAGATCAATTCTAGATCCAGATGATAGAGTCATGGATCGTATTTCCAAATTAAATAATGATGAAATTGGATATCATATAATAAACAATCTCTCACAAGATGGAACTGATTTATCATATACCGTAGAATATACCATCCTTGAAGTTGAACTAGCGCATCCCATATTGCCAGGTGGTAGGACAGAGTTAAGTATGAAATTCAAATCTCAAATTCCTATTCAAATACGAAGATCAGGTAGGGATAACAAAGAAGGGATATCGTACTCAATGACACAATGGTATCCAAAAATTGCAGCCTATGATTCGCGAGGATGGCATGCTAACCCCTACGTTGGGAGAGAGTTTTATGCACCCTGGGGACAATTTGATGTTTCAATTACAATAAATAAAAATTACATCATAGCTGCCTCAGGAATCTTAAATAATAATAATGAAATAGGATATGGTTACCAAGACGATCTCTCAATTGACCCAAAGCATAATGAGGAAAAACTTACCTGGCATTTTATAAATAAAAAAGCTCATGACTTCATGTGGGCCGCAGATCCTGATTATATCCATGAGACCGCTCAAGTTCCCAACGGTCCAAAACTGCATTTTTTTTATCAGCAAAGTCACGCCACAAGGTATTGGAAAAAACTACCTAAAATACTCATAGCTGCCTTCAAATATATGAATACACATTTCGGTACGTACCCATATAAAGATTTCTATGTTATTCAAGGGGGGGATGGCGGTATGGAATATCCAATGTCTACGCTAATTACAGGGCATAGAGATTTGATGAGTCTTGTTGGTGTAGCTGTCCATGAAGCTTTGCACAGCTGGTATCAGGGTGTATTGGCCACAGATGAAAGCTATTATCATTGGATGGATGAAGGTTACACAACCTATGCTAGTAGTCTAACTATGGACTATTTGATGGGTGTTGACAACGATCGGTCAAATGCTAGGAATTATATCAATTATTACAGCTTAGTCTCTAGTGGTCTAGAAGAACCAATGTCTACGCATGCAGATTATTTTGAAACTAACTTTGCTTATAAAAGAGCGGCTTATTCAAAGGGTGCTGTCAGCTTGTCCCAATTAGGTTATTTGGTCGGAGATAACTGCCTAAAAAAAATCTTATTAAATTATTTCGATCAATGGAAATTCAAACATCCAAATATGAATGATTTCATTAGGGTGGCAGAAAAAACTTCCTCTATGGAGCTAGATTGGTACTATGACTACTGGATTCATTCGATCAAAACCATTGACTATGCAATTCAAGAGGTACAATCGATTGGACAATCTACACTTATTAAACTCAAAAGAATAGGATCTATACCCATGCCAATTGACCTTATAATTAATTTAAAAAATGGAACCAAAAAGTGCTACTATATCCCATTAGGAATTATGCGCGGAAATAAAAAACCAGAAAATGCAATGCCCAGAAAAATAATGAGAGACTGGCATTGGACGCATCCCAACTACAATTTAATGATCGAGGTCAATTTGAATAATATAAAATCAATAGAAATAGATCCAAGTCGAAGAATGGCAGATATTGATCAATCAAATAATAGCTATCTCAACAAATAATGCTAAGGTATCAATGCCTCTAAAGGAATTACATGCGTTGCATTTAACGGGTCATTAGTAAATAAGGTTAAATTTTTAAATTGACGGCCTTTTCTGTTTTGAGGGTTTAAAATAATTTTTAAAATAGTACTATCTCCCCCAACAATATTTTTCTTCTCCAGATTCCACTCAATACATCCGCAATTAGACTTAATCATCCTAATATTTAATAAATCAATGCCTCTATTGTATAAATTCAATGTGTAATGAGAGGATTGTTTCGAAGATATTTTACCAAAATCTATATTGTTCACGGAACACTCGAGAACGGGATAATTTGCTGAATCAATCCCATTCGATTCTTCATTTTGAAAATATTCTTCAATAGTCGCTACAACACTTATCATCTTCGATGGCATATCCTTATCCGTAGTATTTATGATCAAACCATCTCTGAGAAAACCTAAGTCAGACCTTTGAAGCGGATCATAATTTAAAATAATGGTCCCAAAAGATTTGGGAGGCAAAGTATTAGGAGTTATCCTCAATCTAATAAAATCTGGGATAATAGATGAAGCTATCAGAAAAGTCATTACACTGTCTGAATTATTATAAATTTTAAATTCTTTTTCAACTGCTTTATGATGCCAAATTGATCCCATATTAAGAATCTTATAAGGCAAAAAAAGATTTCCAAAATGGGCAGGAAATTTCGAAATTATATTTGCACTATTAATTACATAACCTGTCATATATAAGGCAGTACTACTACCCTTATCGTTAATTGCATAAATGCGTTTGTGAAAAGCGCCAAGTCTATCTGATGCATCGAAGTAAACCGTAATAGAATCTGATGCATTAGGAGGTATTTTTGAAGTATTCCAAACTGCTTCAATACACTCACAAGTCGATTTCACGTTGACGATACTGACACTATCTTCTCCTTGATTAACAAATATGTAATTGTGACTTACCTCTTCATTTTTATACAAATCACCAAAACGGTGGGTAGTTTCCAGAAATTTTAGGTTTGACTGTCCGAAGCCTGACAGTGAATAAAAAAGAAAAATGATAAAAAAATGACGCATAAAATATTGGCAATATTACATGAAATTCGACAATTTTAATCCTAATTAATTGATTTCTCAACAAGTAACTATAGGTTTGCAAGTAAAAAAAAAATGGCCAGAATATTAACCGGAATTCAAAGTTCTGGAAAACCACATTTAGGCAATTTATTGGGTGCTATACTTCCTGCAATTGCACTCAGTAAGGTAAAGAGCAATGATTCCTATTTTTTTATCGCTGACCTACACTCACTCACCACCATCAAGGATCCTGAGATAAGAAAGGCAAATATCAATTCAGTGGCTGCTGCATGGATAGCTTGTGGTTTTGACACTGAAAAAAATACTTTTTATCGTCAGTCAAAAGTCCCTGAAGTTTGTGAGTTAGCTTGGATTTTAAATTGTTTTACCCCTTTCCCCATGTTAGCCAATGCACACTCTTTCAAAGACAAAACTGATAAGCTGAGTGATGTAAACGCTGGACTTTTTGTTTACCCTGTACTTATGGCTGCTGATATACTGTTATACGATGCAGAGATTGTTCCAGTTGGTAAAGACCAGAAACAACACTTAGAGATGACTCGCGATATAGGTATCTCATTCAATAAAAAATTTGGTGATACTTTTATCATTCCTGAACCTCAGATAAGCAGTCAGATTGATATTGTTCCAGGAACCAATGGTAAAAAAATGAGTAAATCCTATGGGAATACTCTCGATATTTTTCAGCCTGATAAAAAACTCAGAAAAAATATAATGAGTATTCAAACCGACAGTTTAAACTTGGAAGCTCCTAAAAATCCGTCTGCCTGTAACGTATTTAAACTCTATGAATTGCTTGGATCAGAGGAGGAAATTCAAGCTCTACGTAAGTCCTATTTAAAAGGCAATTATGGCTATGGCAATGCCAAACAAGAATTATTTGAACTTATTCTAAGAAAATTTGCCAGAGAAAGAAAAACTTATGAGGAACTTATGTCTCGTCCTAAATTATTGGAAAAAATCCTTTCCAAGGGAGAAAGTAAAGCTTCTAAAATTGCTCATTCAGTATTGTCTCGAGTGAAAAGTAAAATTGGTTTTTAATGAATAATCATCATCTTAACTCAATGAATTCAGTTTATCATAATCATTTTAAATACTCATTATCTTAATTTTTTTTTAAAAATGAATTTTGAAAAAAAGGCCCAATCTTGGCTGAAATCGACTAAATTAAGTAGCTCTGCCCGTAAGCAAATCGAGGATTTAAAAGCGGATCCATTGGAATTTGAGGATGCTTTCTATAAAGATCTTACATTTGGCACTGGTGGATTAAGGGGTATAATGGGTATGGGATCTAATAGAATAAATGAATACACTATAGCAATGGCTACTCAAGGCTTTGCGAATTATTTAAAAAAAGTGTTCCCAAATGAAAAAATAAGAGTAGCTGTTGCCCACGATAGTAGAAATAACGCTGGATTATATACCCGAGTCACAGCCGAAGTTTTCAGCGCTAATGACATTTATGTATATCTGTTTAAAGAGCTAAGACCCACACCCACCTTATCATATGCCATTCGGTCCCTAAAATGTCATGGTGGTGTTGTATTAACCGCTTCTCATAATCCTAAAGAATACAATGGCTATAAAGCCTATTGGAATGATGGAGCACAATTAATTCCTCCGCATGATGAGAAGGTAATGAATTATGTCAAATCCATTAATACGATTGATGAGATCAAATTTGATAAAAAAGATGAACTTATAAAATATTTAGATGATACCATTGATAATCAATATATAGAAATGATTACATCGCTGAGTTTAAATACTCCTCAAAAAAATAAAACCAGTAATCTCAATATTGTTTTTTCTCCAATCCATGGAACAGGTGTTACTTTGGTACCCCAAGCTTTAAAAAAATTTGGATTCGAAAATGTCACAGTAGTTTCAGAACAATCTCAACCCAACGGTGACTTTCCTACAGTTATTTACCCCAATCCAGAGGAAGCAGAAGCCTTAGAAATCGCACTTAAAACTGCGAAGAATATCAATGCGGACCTCGTCTTAGCCACTGATCCTGATGCAGATAGAGTAGGCATTGCTGCTAAGAATACGAATCACGAGTTTGAGCTGCTTAATGGAAATCAAACGGCTGTACTTCTAATTTATTATTTACTCAGACAATGGAAAGAAAACAAACAGATAAAGGGGAAAGAGTACATCATAAAAACTATTGTTACAACTGATCTTATTAGTGCCATTGCTCAACATTTTAAAGTGGACTGTTTCGATACATTGACAGGTTTTAAATATATAGCAGAAAAAATTCGTAAACTGGAAAATACACATACATTTATTGGTGGTGGAGAAGAGAGTTATGGTTACTTAATTGGAGATCAAGTACGTGATAAAGACGCAGTGATGTCCTGTGCTATGATTGCTGAACTTACCGCTTGGGCCATAGAGCAAAACAAAACTCTATTTGATATATTAATTGATATATGGATGGAATTTGGTCTTTATCAGGAAGGACTTATCTCAATAACCAAAAAAGGTAAATCGGGTGCTCAAGAAATTGAACGAATCATGAAAACGCTCAGAGAAACTCCTCCAACTACTTTAAATAACTTTTTCATTACTGACATTATCGACTACTTAAAACTTACACATCTAAAAACAAAATCAAAAAATATCATCTCAATAGACTCACCTAAGTCTAATGTTTTACAATTCATTACAGAAAATGGATTCAAAATATCAATTAGACCCTCGGGCACAGAGCCCAAAATCAAAATTTATTTTTCAGTACATTGCTCGTTGAAAAACAGAAATGAATTGAAAAAGAGTAAAGACAAATTAAATTATCAAATCTCAAAACTGTCAACTTCATTATTGAACCATTTCTAAACAACTTAAACTGTCTAATCTTCCATTATAAACAGTTATTTTTATGCCTTGTCATATGATTACACCATTAAGGAATGTACCTGTTCCAACAAAGCCTATGCATATTTATGTTTTTTAATGTTATTTTAATGTTGTTAGATTTATAATATTTGTTTGTAGTACTGAATTAGTTGAAAAAGGGCTTCATTGCTTTAAAAAGTTAATTTATCCTATCTCTTTAACAGTTTTTTGTTATTGTCATTAGATACTCTACACCAAAACTCATAATGAATGCCATTTCCAGAGTTAAATTAAGACGTCAGCAAGAAATACAAGATGTGGAATTTAATAATATCATTGGCTCATTTATTATTAGAAAAGAAGGAGTTGAACCATTGGAACTTTCAGAAATAACTGGACATAATATCGAAACAATGCTAAACTATTGCAAGAGATTGGATGTCGAAAGTGCAGGAAAAACTCCTCCCAAAATAGAATTAAAAGCATTCACACGAAGAATAAAATTTAAAAGTATAATTAGTTCAAATTCTGAACTTATTTTTTCTTAATAACAAATCAACCAATTCAATTGAAAATACTAATGGTTGCTTTTTTAACTCCTTAACATACTTCCTACCCTTTATTTTTGTATCCATTAGTAACTTCTTGTCGTCTGGGGGTCCTGCCAGCTTTATTTTATCAATCTTAATCCTTGTTTCTCATATAAAAACCATCGTGATCATATACTTGAACAATTCCATTTCTATCCGTATAAACAAACATATATTGGTTACCTAACCAATCTCCCTTAGTAATATAATTAGGGACATCCTTATATTCAATTGAATCAAATGTTGCTAGCCCGGCTTTTACTTGATCTGAATCATCCCTCGAAATTCTTCTTGCACTCTTGGGACATTTGATATCTCCCTTGAATACATTTAAGTTAGATAATTTAACTTATTGTTTAGATTATATAATTCATAATGTTTGTATTGAATGGTTATAATATGTTCAGCGTAGAAATAATAGATATGTCCTTTATCAATATTCTCCATTTCAAGAGTTGTTTGGTCTCACTTTTGAGAACCAGATCAATGTGGAGGAGTCCTAGAGAAAATAGGGAAAATAATGACACATTGTAGCCCAAAAGTGGAGGTAATTTTAGTAGGTTTTAGTGTTAGATTTTCTTACACTAATGTCTTCTATCAATCTTCTAAGGCCCTTTTTTTGTCCAAAAAGTGTTTAAATTAGCTCTAAAGGGATGTATTTTTGATTATATACAAATGTTGGCTCCAACATTTGTATATAATCTTATGTTACAGTCATAAAAATCTTACTGCATGCAAAATTTAATCTAAAAGAGTAGTTCTATCATAGATTTATACATTCAAAACGGAAGAACTTTATTACTCTTCTTCGTCAGATATATTTTTGGTAAATAAAGGTTAGATCACATATGAGAGCTTTTCCTATTTTTTGGATTTATTGTCTATTTCTTTTATTCATGTAAACAATAAGTATTTGATTAGTAAATATATTCTTAAACTTTTGACATTAAATTTGTCAGATGCTATTATTCAAAAATATCGATCCAACCCAAACGAAAAGCTGGAAAAAATTAGAACAGCATTTTAACGAAATCAAAGATCAATCTCTAACAAAACTTTTTAAAAAAGAGCCTAACCGCTTGGAATATCTATCATTCGATTCAGGAAATTTTTATTTTGATTTTTCAAAGAACCATTTAACTAAAAAAACTTTATCATTATTTGATTCACTTGCTATGGAAATGGGTTTGCGCGATGCTAAAAATGCTTTATTCCAAGGTCAAAAAATTAACAAAACGGAGGATCGTGCAGTTTTACATACAGCCCTTAGGAATATTAAAAAGAAGCCGATAAGCCTTGAAGGCGAGAAATTAATGCAATTCGTATTCGCTGAATTAAGTAAAATGAAAGATTTCAGTATCAAACTCCATGAGGGGAAGCACTTAGGATATAGTTCAAAACGGATTGAGAATATCGTAAATATTGGCATCGGCGGCTCTGATTTAGGTCCAAACATGGTTTGCGAGGCATTAAAACCATATTGGATTAAAGGAATTACACCTCATTTCATCTCTAATGTGGATGCAAGTCATATTGATCCCCTTCTAAAAAAACTAAACCCTGAAACTACACTCTTCATCATAGCCTCAAAGACTTTTACCACCCAGGAAACAATGACTAATGCCATTACGGCACGTAATTGGTTTATTAATCATGCTTCAGAAAAAGAAATAGATAAACATTTTGTTGCGGTCTCCACAAACTCACAGAAGGTAATTGAATTTGGAATTGATCCTAAAAACATGTTTAAATTTTGGGATTGGGTTGGCGGTCGTTATTCACTTTGGTCAACAATTGGTTTAAGTATTGTCTGCACAGTAGGTTATGATAATTTTATAGATCTCTTAAAAGGAGCAGAAAAAATGGATGAACATTTCCTGAATGCTCCTTTAGAATCAAACGCTCCAACTTTAATGGCTTTCATTGGTATTTGGTATAATAATTTTTTCAAAACTCAAACTCAAGTCATATTACCTTACGATCAAAGATTAGCCTATTTTTCAAAATATCTTCAACAAGCAGATATGGAAAGTAATGGTAAATCAACAGATCGAAATGGTAATCAAGTCAAATATGAAACCGGACAAATTATTTGGGGAGAGCCCGGAACCAATGGTCAGCATGCCTTTTATCAGCTTATACATCAAGGAACTAAAATAGTTCATTGTGATTTTATTGCTGTTACCCAGCCAGCACATGATAAAACAGATCACCACGATAAATTAATGGCTAATTTTATTGCCCAGACAGAGGCATTAATGAAAGGGAAAAATATCAAATCGGTTAAATCGGAGCTGAAACAACAAAGTATGAGTGATAAGGTAATCAAGGCCCTACTTCCCTTTAAAGTATTTGAAGGTAATAGACCAACCAGCACTTTTTTAATCGATAAATTATCTCCTGAAAATCTGGGTAGCCTCATTGCTCTGTATGAACACAAAATATTTGTTCAAGGATTCATTTGGAATATTTTTAGTTTTGACCAATGGGGAGTAGAACTGGGAAAGCAACTGGCTGGAGACATCTTGAATGAGATTAAATCTGGTGAGTTACATAAATCTCATGATCCCTCAACTCAAAAAATGATTAAAAAATACCTGTCATACAAAAGATCTTAATTGATACAAGAGAATGTTAGCACTCATGGCTACATTTAATGATTCGGCGTTTCCAAATTTTTTTATTGTCAATCGATCTTTGAGCAACGGTACAATAGCTGGACTGATGCCATGAGATTCATTACCTAAAATAAACCCACATTTATTTGAACTACTAAATGTATTCATAGATTTTCCAACTAAATCTAGACCATACAAGTCTCCTGAAAAGTTATTTAAATAACTCTCCAAATCAACATATAATGCAGTTACTCTAGTAAAAGAACCCATGGATGCTGCTAGTGTTTTTGGATTATAGAAATCAGCACAATTTTTACTGCAGATCAGATGCTTAAATCCAAACCAGTCAAGAGCCCTGATTATATTCCCTAAATTTCCTGGATTCGCAATACCATCTAAAATAATGATTTGTCGCTCGTCAGAAAATTGATCTGAGTCGACTTCTATACACTTAGCGATCGCTAAGCAAGCATTATTGGTAGTAAAGTTACCCATAATTGATAATTCTTCTTTCGAAATCAGCTTACAACCATAATTATTGAATAATTTTGTGTGTGTTTTAGTGCAAAATAGTTCTAAAACATCATATTTAGACTTTAATAATTCTTGTACATTCTTAAGTCCTTCAACGATAAACTTGTTTTCTTTAACCCTATTTTTTTTTTAGTTTTAGTGACTTAACAAATTTAATTTCCGACTTGGTAGCTATTTTATTCATGCTTTGAAATATATCCTTCACTATCTATCTTTAACTCTTTCCCTATCCTCTTGCATAGGTTACCGCTTCCTGCCTGAAGGTGAAAAATTACTTGTCAAAGATCCTAAAATAATCGGACTTTCAACTAATCAAGAAAAAGAGATCGAAAACTTCGTTACTCAAAAAGCAAATAAACGATTGGCGAGCCTTATGCCCATTAGCTATCTCGCCAATATTTATGAATTCGGCAACCTCAGATATGATACCGCGATTTACCATTCAAAAATGAAAAACTTAAATATTGAGGATAATCCTACAATTAGCAAATTAGATAACCCTCGAAAGATTTCACGAATTACAAAAAAGGTCAATAAAAAAATAGATAAAACAAATATTCAAATAACTCAAGGAAATTATCTTATGCGATTGGGAGAGCCCTTGGCCGTATATGACAAAGAAAAACATATTGAATCCAAAGATAAGATCGAGCGCTATTTATCATCAAAAGGTTATTTTAATGTCACCATAAACTTGATAGAAAAAAAAATAAGGAATAAAAAAATTACAGTCTCTTATGATATTAAATTATGCGATCAGTTTCTGATTGATTCTGTAAAATATGACATTGATGGCCCGGATATTAAAAAACTTTTAGAAAAAAATAAAAAAGCAAGTTTTTTAATAGAAGGATCACCATATGATCAGCAAAATATTAACAATGAGAGAACACGCATTCATAATATCTTGTCCGACAACGGATATTATAAATTTGATAAAAAATACATCACTTTTGACCTAGATACCACCATTACAAAAAGAAATAATCTTTGGGTAACCGTAAAAATTTCTGCCCCATCTCAACAGAAATCTCACAAGAAGTATACAGTTAAAGCGGTAAATTTCTATTCATCAAAGAATACAGGATCAAAAAGAAAAAATAAATTGGTAAACCCATATGAAGTAGTTTATGATAAAAATAGTGATGGATTCAATAAAAGAATATTGAATCGCACTATTTCAATAAAACCAGATAATTTATATAGTAAAGCAGAAATGCTAAAGACTCAGCAAAGCTTAAACCTACTTGAAACTTATAAGTTCATCAATATTACTTACGATACTGTTGGTCAAAATAATCTGACCGCTCAAATTTTTTCAAGTCCAATGGATAAATATCAAACGAGTAACGAAATTGGATTTTTGCAAGATGACTTTTCACAAGTTTTACCAGGACCTTTCATCAACCTCGGAGTTAAAAAAAGAAATGCATTTGGCAATTTTGAATTAGCTGAATTAAACTTAAATTTTTCACTTTTAGGCATCTCTAATATTGATTCAAGAAGCCAGGCCTATTCTCTTTTTGAATATGGTGGACGATTAGCATTCACCTTTCATCAATTTTTATTTCCTTTATCTCCAGATTTTAATGAAAAAATTAACTTACTAAACCCACGTACAAGGCTTTCTTTCTACTATAATTATGAAGACCGCACCAAAGAATACGAGAGAAATCAAATTATAAGTGACTTCTCCTATCTATGGTCCCAAAATAGGAAAAAGCAGTTCATATTCACCCCTTTTGGAATAAATTATACGGAAATTCGTCAAATAGACCAATCATTTAAGTCTTTTTTGGATGCACAAGATACATTGGGCAATCGTTCATTGTCTGCAGCATTTAAACCTTCACTTACTACATTAATTTCTTTTGAAGCTATCATTAATCAAAATAATTACGGTAACTTAACTACAAAATCGAGTCTTTTAAGATTATTAACAGAATCGGGAGGCCTTTATGTAGACGCCTTTCAGAACTTGCTTCCAGACTCAAATTTTACTTTATTCAAATGGCTAAAATTTAATATTGATTTTAGATCTCATATGATTTCTAAAAGTGGTCAAATTGCTTTTAAAATTAATTTTGGAGCTGCTTATGCATATGGGGATGCCAAAGCCTTGCCATATGAGCGAAGATTTTATGCCGGTGGTAGCAATAGTATCCGAGCTTGGCCTGTGAGAAGACTCGGGCCTGGTGCCTATGGAGAAATAAGCACTATGAAATATATATTTAGTGAGAATAAAGTAACTCAAATAGACTATCAAAGAGAACAAGGGGGAGATCTGATCATAGAGACCTCCTTGGAATACCGAGATAAACTAACAACCAATATAAACTATGCAATTTTTGCGGATTTAGGCAATATTTGGCTCCTCAATGGCAACCAATCTATCCAAGATTACGAAGGAGATGATGGGATATTTCGATTTAACTCGTTTTACAGAGAACTTGCCTTGGGTATCGGTTTGGGACTTCGATATGATTTTTCCTTCATGATCCTAAGACTTGATGGTGCCATTCAAGTGGTAGATCCTGCTCAGCCCGAAGGTAAGAGGTATGTTTTAAATCAACTATTATCTCAAAATGGAGTTTTCAGAAATAAGTCGAACATAAACATAGGTATTGGACTACCTTTTTAAAAACTATGAGAACAGAAATTAGTACACAATTCAAAGAACTTCAAGACCAAATTTGCATTGGTCTGGAGGAAGTTAATACTGATTCTAAATTTTCTGAAGATTTATGGAATCGACCCGGTGGCGGGGGTGGTCGCAGTCGAAACCTATCTGATGGTAATGTAATTCAAAAGGGAGGTGTAAACTTTTCCGAAGTAAAAGGGAAGACACCTGAGGTTGTTTTAAAATCACTAGATCTTCAACCATCAGATTTTTATGCTACCGGTGTTTCTATCGTAATTCACCCCTTGAATCCATGGGTGCCTATCATACATATGAATGTAAGATATTTTGAGATGTCGGATGGTACTTATTGGTTCGGAGGAGGAATTGACCTGACACCACATTATGTGATTGAAGCAGATGCCGTTTTTTTTCATAAACATCTTAAAGCAATTTGTGATCAACATGATATCGGCAATTATAGTCAATTTAAGAAGTCGGCAGATGATTATTTTTTTATTAAGCATAGAAATGAAAGCCGAGGGATTGGAGGAATCTTTTTTGACCGTTTGTCTTCAAAAGTGCACAAAGAAAAAGAAAAAATTTGGCAATTTATTCTGAGTTTAGGAAATGGTTTTTTACCTATATACAGTGAATTAATTTCTCGAAATAGAAATCGCCCTTTTACAAAATTACAACAAGATTGGCAATACTTAAGAAGAGGCAGGTATGTGGAATTTAATCTCGTCTTAGATAAAGGAACCAAATTTGGTTTAGATACAAATGGGAGAACCGAATCCATCTTAATGAGCCTTCCTCCTTTTGCAAGCTGGGAATATAATCATAATCCAGAACCAGAAAGTCTTGAGGCAAAAACTTTAACTTACTTAGTTAAAGATTTCGATTGGATCAATCATGATTGAATTAATCAAATCTTTAGACATTATATTACTGGACCTAATTAATGGTACAGGAAGGCCTTTTCTAGATCCTATTATGATTTTCCTATCGAATAAATACGTTTGGATCCCTTTTTATATGTATCTTATTTTCTTTCTTTATACATATTACGGAAAATATTTTTGGATACCATTACTATTTATTCTGATCAGCTTGACTTTATCAGATCAGTTCACATCCTCATTTATGAAACCTTATTTTCAACGTTTGAGACCATGCTTAGATGAAAATATCAATATTTTCATAGAGGTCGTAAAAGGTTGTGGAGGAAAATATGGATTTGCCTCTTCTCATGCAGCAAACTCGATGGGACTGGCTGTGTTTTACCTCATGATTTTAAAACGAAAAAAAATGCTGAGTTATTGTATTTTGACTTGGGCATCACTGGTTGGCTATTCGCGAGTTTATCTTGGCGTACATTATCCCGGGGATATCATAGTAGGCTTTTTAGTAGGTTCATTTTTTGGGTACTTATGCTATCTAATGTGCCGTCTCATTCTCACGAGGTTAAGTTAATCTCTTACTTAATATCTTCTGGACATACTTACCAATAATATCAAACTCAACGTTAACCTTATTCCCCTCTTTGAGAACCCCCAAATTCGTGTTTTCATAAGTATACGGAATAATTGCTACTTGAAATTGCGATTCCGATACATTAAAACAAGTTAGACTAATTCCATTTATTGTAACACTCCCCTTTTCAACCATAATGTTGTTAGGTTCATCGAACATGAAGGTAAATAACCAACTCCCCTGTGCATCCTCAATAGATAAAATGCGCGCAGTCTTATCTACATGTCCTTGTACCACATGACCATCAAATCTATCATTAACGACCATACATCTTTCTAAATTAACTGAATCTCCAATATCGAGAGTTTCAAAATTAGTTTTTTTCATTGACTCATCTACTACAGTTACCCAATGCTTGTCACCCTTTGTAGCTGTAACAGTCAAGCATACGCCATTGTGTGCGACACTTTGATCTACCTTAAGCTCCCGACTAATTAATGAAGTAATACAAAAATTATAATTTTTGTTTTTTCTAACTATTTCTGAAACTTTGCCTTGAACCTCTATTATTCCTGTGAACATACTATAAAATTATCGATAATTAGTTTTGATTTGCAATTATATGAATAATTTAAACGATAGCTACAAAGCTAGAGGTTTGAGGAGACAACTTGTGAAGGAAATTAAAAGAAAAGGGATAAAATCCGAAGCAGTACTCTCAGCAGTTAAAAAACTGCCTCGACATGCTTTTTTTGACTCTATTTTCCTTGAGCATGCTTATGAAGATAAGGCCTTTCCAATCGGGGAAAAGCAAACCATCAGTCAACCCTATACGGTAGCCTTTCAAACCGAATTACTAAATGTTTCAAAAGGTGATAAAATTTTGGAAATTGGCACGGGTTCAGGATATCAAGCCGCAATACTTCTAGAATTAGGTGCAGAAGTCTTTACCATAGAATATAATCAAAAGTTATTTTTAAAAACAACTGATTTTTTACCTAAGATAGGGTATCATCCACATTTTTTTTATGGGGACGGCTCTTTAGGATTGGCTAAACATGCTCCTTATGACAGTATTATAGTGACGGCAGGCGCACCTAATATTCCAAATAAACTTATCAAACAATTAAAAATTGGTGGTATTTTAGTTATTCCTGTCGGTGACCAAAAACAACAAAAAATGATCGCCATCAAGAAGTTATCAAAAAACAAGGCCTCAAAAAAAGAATTCACCCACTTTAGCTTTGTACCTTTATTGGGCAAAGATGGATGGAAAATAAAAAATGAAGAAAACCTGTAAGGCGTCATGGGTCACCATGACTGAATTGATATTACCCAATGATACCAATAACCTCAACAATCTATTTGGTGGTAGACTGATGCATTGGATGGACATTGCGGCGGCAGTCTCTGCCCAGCGGCACTGCAATAACGTCGTTGTAACCGCCTCGGTTGATAATATTTCCTTTTCTCAACCGATCAACATAGGTAATGTAATTACCATTGAAGCGTTCGTAGTTCGAGCCTTTACAACCTCTATGGAAGTATTTATCAAAGTCATCGCAGAGGACATTCCAAATGCAAAAAAAATTCAAACACATACTGCTTTTTTTACTTTTGTAGCCGTTGACAAAAAAGGTACGCCATTGAAAATTCCTCAGGTTAAGCCGGAATCACTATTAGAAAAAGAACTTTATAAAGGTGCCTTAAGGAGAAGACAATTGCGCTTGGTTCTCGCCAAAAGAATGGAGCCTAAAGACGCCCATGAGTTAAAAGCCTTGTTTATTAGATAGGATTTGATTGTTTAAACCCTTGCTTAAGTTGTAAAAAAATTCGAATTACTCCTACAGTTAAATAACAATATGATGAAAATAGCCACTGAAAGCCTTCACCTAATTCTCACAGAGCAATTATATAAAATTGATCAAATAGATAAAATATCACCTAACGGTGAACCTAAACTTCTCGAAACATCGCAATGTCATGAATTACATCCTCTGGCCAATCAAGATTCATATACATATCCTGGTTTACAAGTTATAACTGAACCCCTCACGAATACTTCTAATGACACGCTGACCAAACTACTGAAAGCTATTGGCCGAGATATCAACACTACTTCAATCATAAAATCATGGGATAAAACAATTAACTATGAAAAGACTATAATTTTTGGCTTTACAGATTCTGAAACCAAGCTAAATGAGCTTCAAGATAAGGGAAAAAATCAAATTTTACACACATACAACATATCTTACTTAGACAGTCATAAAGAAGCCAAAATTGAACTTTGGCGAGTGCTCAAAGCTTGGTTCAATGCTTAATCAAAAAGCTCACGAAGTTTAGCCTCGAGTGAGGGGCCTCGCAGCCCTTTAGCCACAATCTTTCCTTGAGGATCGATTAAAAAAGTTTGTGGTATAGAACTTACTTGATAGTCTCTTGCAGCTTTGGAATTGAAATAACTTAAATCTGAAACATGAATCCACTCCAAGCCATCATCAGCAATCGCTTTCCTCCAAGCTCGTTCTGTTCGATCTAACGACACTCCTAAAATTTCAAAGTTTTTGTTGCGATATTTATCATAAAGCCTCACTACATTTGGATTTTCTTGACGACAAGGTCTGCACCAAGCCGCCCAAAAATCAATCAAAACATAATTACCTTTTAACGAACTCAAATTAAAAATAGACCCAGAGATATCAGGTAAACTGATTTCAGGTGCAGAAACTCCAATAGCAGTACTTTTCAAACTATTTACTTTCGAAACAAGATCTAAAGTGAAGAAATGGTCAGGTAATTCTCTTTGATATACGGAAGCTAAACTGTCAACAAAATGAAAACTGGTCTCGAAGTCTATATAATTTAATCCGTAAATACCTGCCAATTGAGGACTGGCAATCTTTATTTGACTTTTTAAGTGTTTATCATGTCGTTTATTTAAATAATTGAATTGATTCAATATAGCATTAAAAGTATTTACATCCCCTTGTGACCTAGCTTGTATAGCTTCTTGATTAAGCAACTGCATATCACTTTGCTTCTTTCGCATAGTACTATCCATTGCAGTTATCCATGATGTCTGAATTGAACCCTCCACTTTGATACGACTATTAGATTTTATTGAAGTTCTAATGAAGACTTCCTTTTTATCTTGAGGTCCAATAATCAAATTGATATTTTTTCTTCCAAATACATCCAAGCGATAAAATTCAGAAGGTACTGGCTCAATAAAAAATGCTACCGTTCCCTCAGAAAGTTCGGCAGAATCAATGGCTACCAAGCCCACTCCTTTGACTTGCTGTAACAACACCCGTTCTCCAGAAATATTTTCCTCCAAAATTAGACTTACTTTTAATAATGATGAATCAGGACTACAGGATGATATCCATATGAGGGAAATAATTCCCAAGAAATACTTGTTCATTTTATCTTCTCTAAATTTTCTTTAATCATTGTATTTATTTTTTGGGGATTTCTTATTTTACCGGATTTTTTCATAACTAATCCCATGAACATTCCTAAAATGCCCTTTTTCCCATTATGGTATTCTTTTACTTTATCGGGATTATCTGCCAAAATATTAACTATAAGTTGTTGGATCTCATTGAAATCATCTACTTGTGCCAGATCCAAAGTCACAATAGCATCTTTCACTTCAACATCTGAATGTTTTGTGAGATACCGGAAAACCTGTCGTGTAGCATCTAAAAGGCTGATCTCTTTTTTCTGAACGACATTAATCAAATCTGCCAATTTTGAATGGGATAAGTTCAAATTACCAATACACATTTCATTTTCATTTAAGTAGGACCTAATCGGTCCCATGATCCAATTGGATATAGCCTTATAATGCCTACAAGTATTTGCAGTTCTGAAAAAATACTCCGCAATAGAACGATCATCGCTCAATAATTGAGCATCGTAATTAGGCAGACCATAGTCCTTAATCAATGTCTTTTTAACTTGATCAGGTAAGACTGGAATTGACTTCTTGATAGATTCGTACCATTCATCGCTAATTATTATCGGACTGATATCAGGTTCAGGAAAGTATCTGTAATCATTTAATTCCTCCTTTTTTCGCATACTAGATGTCGTATTACTATGAGCATTGTAAGTTCGTGTTTCGGAAATGATGGCTTGACCGGAAAGGATCATCTTTGTTTGGCGTTGAACCTCATGATCGATAGCCTTTCGGACATTCTTGATTGAATTCATATTTTTAATTTCAACCTTATTACCTAAAGTTGTTCCATGTGATCTTAAAGAAATATTGGCATCGCAACGTAAGGATCCTCGCTCCATATTTCCATCGCTGATACCTAAATACCGAACCAATTTCCTAAGTTCGATCAAACAGAAACCGGCTTGCTCGGAAGAGGCTATCATAGGCTCTGTCACGATCTCCAGCAAGGGAACTCCTGATCTATTAAGGTCTAAATTAGTAAAATCTGCATTTTTTACGTGTATAGATTTACCTGCATCTTCTTCCAGATGAATTTTAGTCAACTTAACATCAAAATATGGGCAATCATCTCTCCTAATTTTTACAATACCCCCCTTGCATACAGGAGTAGCATCTTGGGTAATTTGATAACCTTTAGGTAGATCAGGATAAAAATAGTTTTTACGATCGAAAATTAAATTTCTATTTATAGTCCCTTCCAAAGCAATACCCAATTTTATACCCATGTCAATAACTTCTTTTGAAACCATTGGCAGCGTTCCAGGATGCGCCAGCGTAATGGCCCCAACGTCAGAATTAGGTTGATTTCCAAAATCATTGTTGTCGGAGGAAAATATTTTACTTTTCGTATTCAACTGAACATGTACTTCCAATCCTATTACTGTTTCTAGTGTAGCCAATGTACTCATAATTTTTTCTTCAAAATTCTTATTCCTGTCTCCAAGGCTGCGGTCAGACCATCTGTATTTTTGCCTCCGGCAGTTGCATAAAAATCTTGTCCACCTCCACCTCCTTGTATAGACTTTGCCATCGACTTGATCAGAACCGAGGAGTTTAAATTTTTCTGTTCAACTAATTCTTCATAAATCATAACCGTTAATAGTGGTTTTCCCCCTACGTTTGCCCCAATCAATAGGATTAAATTATTGATTTCTCTTTTGAGATCAAAAGCGATTTTTTTTACAGTAGTTGCATCAGGAAATATACCTTCAAAACTAATAATATTTATCCCTTTATAGGACTCGATAGCCGCCATCATTGTTTTCTTCAAATCTTTTAATTTGTCTTTATTAAATTCTTCGATTTGCCTGACCAAATCATTTTTTTCGTTTAATAATATCTTTAAAGCCTTTAAAGTATCCACTGGTTTCTTGAGAGTTTGCTCAACTTGATCCAATAAATCTATTCTCTGCCACAAAAAAGATTCCGCCTTGTCAGCAGTTATGGCTTCAATCCTTCGTACTCCTGTCGATATCGAGCTTTCTGATATTATTTTAAAAATACCTATGTCACCGGTTGCCTTCACATGCGTACCCCCGCAGAGCTCAATAGAGTAAGGTGCATCAAAGAGGATCATGCGAACTGTATCTCCATACTTTTCCCCAAACAATGCCATAGCCCCTTCTTTCTTAGCCTTCTCAATCGGAACTGATCTACGCTCAACTAAAGGAATATTATTCCTGATTTTTCTATTGACCTGTTGCTCAACGCCCAATAATTCTTCTTGACTCAATTTAGCAAAATGTGAAAAATCAAAGCGTAAAGATTGATGATTAACGAGCGATCCTCTTTGTTGGACATGATTTCCTAATACGTCTCTAAGTGCCGCATGTAGTAAATGAGTAGCAGTGTGGTTATTCTCAATTAAACCACGTTTACTCTTATTAACTTCTGCCCTGAAAATTGCATCTATTTTTTTTGGAAGTACTTTGACCAAATGAATATATAAATCATTCTCCTTTCTTGTATCCAGAATATCAATCGTTTCATTAACACTAATTAATTTACCCGAATCACCAATTTGGCCTCCGCTCTCTGCATAAAATGGAGTTGTATTTAACACTAATTCATAAGATACCTTATCTTTTTGTTTTATTTTTCGCCACCGAACAACTCGAGTATCAGTAGTCAAAAGGTCATATCCTACAAACTCAGTAGCAGTGGTATACTCATGTACCATTTTCCAATCACCGATATCATGAATAGCTGCATTTTTGGATCTGTTCTTCTGCTTAATCATTTCTTTTTCAAATCCTGATAGATCTACGGAAAAATTGTACTCTTTTGCTATAAGTGCCGTCAAATCAACAGGAAACCCATAGGTATCATATAGCTCAAAAGCATCTGCTCCACTAATCCGCAAATTGCTATCTTTTTTTAAAATACTAAATCTAGCAAGACCCTTTTCGAGAGTTCTTAAAAATGAAATTTCTTCCTCTTTGACAACTTTTGTTATAAATGCCTCTTGCGCTTCAATCTCGGGGAAGGTTTCAGAAAATTGATAGGATAAGATTGGTATCAAATTAAATAAAAAGGGCTCATTAAACTTTAAAAATGTGTACCCATATCTAACCGCCCTTCTCAAAATTCTCCTGATTACATAACCTGCCTTGTTATTGCTAGGCAATTCTCCATCAGCAATTGTAAAGGCAATGGCACGAATATGATCTGAAATAACGCGAATAGCTATGTCAATTTGGTCATTATCTCCATATTGTACTTGAGCATGTTTAGCTACTGCCTGAATAAGAGGTTGGAAAACATCTGTATCGTAATTGGACTGCTTCCCTTGTAAGGCCATCACCAAACGTTCAAAACCCATACCTGTATCAACATGCTTTTCAGGAAGATCTTGCAATACTCCAGATACCAAGCGATTAAATTCAACAAAAACGATATTCCAAATTTCCACTACTTGTGGATGATCTTTATTAACTAAACTGGCTCCTGGAATTAATTTTAACTCCTCCTGATCACGTAAGTCAATATGTATTTCTGAACAAGGTCCACACGGTCCGAAATCTCCCATTTCCCAAAAATTATCTTTCTTATTCCCATTGATTATCCGATCTTCATCAACATGTTCAAGCCAAAGATTATATGCCTCTTCATCCGCTTGGAGAACTTCTTTTTCATCTCCCTCAAAAATAGTTACGTACAAACGTTCTTTGGGAAGACCAAACTCCTTAGTCAGCAATTCCCAGGACCATGAGATAGCTTCTTTCTTAAAATAATCCCCAAAAGACCAATTACCTAACATTTCAAACATAGTATGATGATAAGTATCAAAACCCACTTCTTCTAGGTCATTGTGTTTCCCAGATACCCTCAGACACTTTTGAGTATCTACCACTCGCTTTTGGTCTGCTCTCTTATTTCCCAAAAAAAAATCTTTGAATTGATTCATGCCTGCATTAGTAAACATTAGGGTGGGATCATTTTTTACCACAATAGGTGCAGAAGGTACCCATTTGTGGGATTTTGCTTTAAAAAATTCAAAAAATTTCTTTCTTATTAATTTAGAGTCCATGTTATTAAGGTAAAAATTCTTAATTTTATTCTTAATTTTATTCTTAATTTTACTATTGGTTTGTTATTATTTGTCGATCGTAATAAATTTGCAACCAAATTAATATTATTTGTTGTCTGAATCTAAACAGTACAAAAATACCTCTATAAAAATTAATGGCAAGAATAAAGTATTATTATGACACTGAATCCTGTAGGTACGAAAGGATTCGTACATCTAAATGGGATATACTCGTTAATTCACTTGCATTTTTGACGGTAGCCACAGTTATAGCGACTGGCCTAGTCTACGGATACATGCTGTATTTTGAGTCTCCGGAGGAGACACAACTAAGAAAAGAAAATCAAGAATTGCTCATCTATTACAACCTTATGAGCAAAGATATGGAAAGCATTTCACAAGTGCTTCAAGGTATGCAAGAAAGAGATGACGACATTTATCGCGTAATTTTTGGTGTAAATCCTCTCGCAGATGAAATCAGGACAGGGGGCACTGGTGGGGCAAATAAATATAGAGCTCTAATGGAAAAAGGCCTGTCTAGAGAAGACCTCATTTTAAATGACCTTCAAAAAATTGATGTTCTGAAAAAGCAAATGTACATACAAACCAAATCATATGATGAAATCGTTGAATTAGCAAAAAATAAAGAGAATTTCTTAGCAGCTCTTCCAGCAATCCAGCCAGTATCAAATAATGAACTTAAGCGAATCTCTTCAGGTTTTGGATACCGTATTGATCCTTATTTAAAAACGAGAAGAAAGCACCCAGGTATAGACTTCTCCTTAGAAATAGGTAGTCCGGTATATGCTACTGGAGATGGAAAAGTCAAATATACCAAGAGATCTTTATCAAGTTACGGTAAACAAGTACACATAGATCACGATTTCGGATTTGAAACTAAATATGCTCATTTGGACCAAATTTTAGTAAGGAAAGGGCAACGTCTTAAACGAGGAGATTTAATCGGCTATTCAGGAAACTCAGGTAAATCAACCGGTCCTCATTTACATTATGAGGTCATCAAGAACGGAGAAAAAGTAAACCCAATTCATTATTTCAGCCGTGATTTATCTGCTGAGGAATATGAGGAAATTTTAAGACTAGCTTCCATAGAAAACCAAGCTATGGGATCTTATTAATTTCGAATACAAAATAACTTCAGTTCTAATATCGTAAAAGAATGCTCATTGACTTTATCAAACCATTCTGGGCCTTACTAATTTTGACCATTGATACGAACCTAGACTTAAACGAGCAGAGCTTGTTGAATAGAGAAATTTCACAACCCAAATTAAAAGCCAAAGTTGATTTATTTGAAGTTAATAAAAGTAAAATTTCTTTATTTTCCCCTGACTCAAATAAAAAATACAAAGAAAAATCTTTTTCATTAGCCGCAGTTGGTGACCTGATGATGGGTACCAATTTCCCATCTAAAAAATACTTACCTCCGGACGAAGGTAATGCATTATGGACTGAAGCGGGTCCCCTACTTAAATCCTCTGATGTGACTTTCGGTAACTTGGAAGGGGTCATTTTAAGCAAAGGAGGAGAGATGAAAGAATGTCAAAACCCTAAAAATTGTTATTTATTCAGGACCCCTGAAGTTTTAAGCTTTCAATTTAAAAACAATGGATTTAATTTGTTGAGTACGGCAAATAACCATGCCAATGATTTTGGTGAAATAGGACGTAAAAATACACAAAGAGTTCTGGACTCTCTAGGAATTGGACATGCAGGATCAACTGAAAAAGCATATCATTTGCTCTATCTCGATGAAATTACAATAGGTTTTGCTGCTTTTTCTCCCAACAAAGGCACACAATTGATAGGAGAGATGGATGAAGCGCTTAAACTTGTTGAATTTCTAGATAGCATATCAGATGTCATTGTCATTTCTTTTCATGGAGGTGCTGAAGGTACACAACATCAACATGTGACAAGAAAAACTGAATTCTATTACGGAGAAGACCGGGGTAATGTTTATGATTTTAGTCATTCCCTAATTGATGCTGGTGCAGATGTACTGATTGGACATGGTCCCCATGTGGTCAGAGGGATTGAAGTCTATAAGGACAGAATCATTGCTTATAGTCTTGGAAATTTTCTAACCTTTGGACGGTTTAATTTAAATGGATTGAATGCACTTGCTCCACTATTATATCTTAAAATAGATTATGAAGGTCGTTTTTTAAACGGAAAAATTCACTCTTTCTATCAAACATATGACGTTGGCCCACGGATTGATGAAGAAAATAAAGCAGCTTTACAGATTAAAGAATTAAGCAAAATTGATTTTCCAAAAAATCCAATATTGATTGATGATTTTGGGGGAATTAATTACCTTAACAAGAAAATAGATTAAGTGCCTTATAAAGAGAAAGAAATAGAGAAAAAATATTTCACCATTGGTGAAGTCGCCAGGAGTCTGAAAGTTGCTACCTCTTTAATTAGATTTTGGGAAAGTGAATTTGATATTGTAAAGCCAAAAAAAAATCGAAAAGGAAACCGACAATTCACTCGAGAGGACATAAAAAACATAAAACTTATATACCATCTCGTTAAAGATAAAGGATTTACTTTACAAGGTGCACGGGATTTCATCGCCCAAGGGTCTGAAACAGTACAAGATAAACTAGAACTCATAAAATCCCTCCAGAGTGTAAGAGATTTCTTAGTCAAATTAAGAAATGAACTGCCCTAATTTCAAAATTAAAACCCCTTCTGGTTAACTAAGTCATTCATTTTTTGACGTCCTTTGTTTTTAATCTATGTCATCTTTTTAATTGATATTCAAACAGTAATTTGGATCAAAAAATTATTATTTTAATACGAAAACTAAATAATTTTATCTGAAAGAGTACTAAAACTACTCCTAAAACTTACATAAAATAACCGATTAAATTTATTAAGGGAAATGCTCTCGCAGAGACTATTTATAACCCAGCACCGGTGCCAGCCAGCGTTCGACCTCCTCCTTACTCATGCCCTTTCTTCTGCTGTAATCGTTGAGTTGGTCTTCTCCTATCTTCCCCAGACCAAAATATTTCGCCTTTGGATGTGAAAAATAAAAGCCACTGACCGAAGAAGCCGGATACATTGCAAACGATTCTGTCAGAGTAATTCCTGTATTTTCTTCGACTTCAAGTAATTCAAAAAGTGCCTTTTTTTCAGTATGGTCAGGACAAGCCGGATAGCCTGGTGCAGGTCTGATTCCTTGATACTTTTCCTTAATCAAGGCTTCGTTTTCAAAATCTTCTTGTGGTGAATAACCCCAATATTCTTTACGTACTTTCTTATGCATTAATTCTGCAAAAGCTTCTGCAAGTCGATCTGCGATTGCTTTGAGCATGATTACGCTATAGTCATCATTATCACCTTCGAAATCTGCTATTAATTTTTCAATTCCAATACCCGCAGTGGTGGCAAAACCTCCTATATAATCAGTTATACCTGTTGATTTAGGAGCTATATAGTCTGCCAAACAAATATTAGGAATATTATTCCCTTTTTTACCCTGCTGTCTCAAAAAATGAATGAACCTTACCTTATCGCTATTGATCTCAAGATCATCATGTACTGATTGTGCTTCAAAAAAGCCAATTACTGCATTGGCCTGAAGTGATTCATTTGATATAATCTTATCAAGCAATGCATTAGCTTCTTTGAAAAGATTTTTTGCTTCGCTTCCTACTGTTTCATTTTTAAAAATTTGCGGATACTTGCCTTTAAGCATCCAAGTAGAGAAAAAAGGCGTCCAATCGATATAATCTCGAATTTCTTCCAAGGGGAAATTCTTGAAACTTTTAATTCCCAAAAAAGATGGCTCCAGAATTTGATGATCAAACCAATCGATGTCGATTCTATTAGATCTGGCGGCTCCGATAGTAATAAAGGTTTTAGCCTCTTGCTTGCTTAGATGGTCTTTCGCTAATTGCTCATATTCTAAACGAATTTCACCACTAAAATCATCACTTTTATCTCCCAATAATTTGGAGGCTATAGATACAGATTTTGACGCATCTAACACATGTATTGTTGGACCACTATATTTAGGTGCTATTTTCACAGAGGTATGAATTCTTGAAGTCGTTGCTCCTCCTATAAGTAAAGGAATTTTCATGCCTTTCCTTTCCAATTCCTCGGCTACGATAACCATCTCATCTAGAGAAGGTGTAATCAAACCACTCAAACCGATGATGTCTACATCATTTTTTATAGCCTCTTGCAATATTTTTTGAGCAGAAACCATTACTCCCAAATCTAAAATATCGTAATTATTACACCCCAAAACCACACCGACAATATTCTTACCAATATCGTGTACATCACCTTTTACCGTGGCCATCAAAATTTTACCTTTACTATTATTACCTCCAGTTTTCTCAGCCTCCAAATATGGCAATAAATAGGCAACCGCTTTTTTCATTACCCTAGCACTCTTTACTACTTGTGGCAAAAACATTTTACCACTACCAAAAAGATCTCCCACGGTATTCATCCCAGCCATCAAAGGCTGCTCAATCACATGCAGAGGTCTTCCGTATTTAAGGCGAGCTTCTTCCGTATCTTCCTCGATATAATCAATTACGCCTTTGATCAAAGCATATGCCAATCGCTCTTCTACGCTGCTTTTTCTCCATTCGTTGTCAACGCTCTTTACTTTTCCAGTACCTATTACGCCTTCTGCAAAATCTAGCAATCGCTCAGTTGCATCCTCACGCCGATTGAGCAGCACATCTTCAACATAAGTCAACAAATCTTTAGGAATCAGATTATAAACCTCAATTAATCCAGCATTAACAATTCCCATGTCCATCCCATGATTAATGGCATGAAATAAAAAAGAGGAATGCATGGCTTCCCGGACTACATTGTTTCCTCTGAAGGAAAAAGAAACATTACTGACCCCTCCACTCACTTTGGCTCCTGGTAGATTTTGTTTGATCCATTTGGTCGCTTCAAAAAAATCAACAGCATAGTTATTATGTTCAATAATTCCTGTAGCCACTGGAAAAATATTGGGATCAAAAATAACATCCTGTGGTGGGAAATTGACCGTATCTACCAAAACTCGATAGGCCCTTTCACAAATCTTAATCCGCCGATCATAAGTATCTGCCTGACCTTCTTCATCAAAAGCCATTACAACTATCGCTGCTCCATATTGCTTAACTTTTCGGGCCTGTTCAACGAAGATTTTTTCTCCCTCCTTAAGTGAAAGAGAATTGACCACACCCTTACCTTGAATACATTTCAAACCCGTCTCAATAATATCCCATTTAGATGAGTCAATCATGATCGGTATTCTAGCAATCTCAGGCTCAGATGCTATCAGATTTAAAAACTTAGTCATAGCTACCTTTCCGTCTAGCATGCCATCATCCATGTTAACATCCAAAATTTGAGCACCTCCACGTACCTGATCTAAGGCTACCTCTACCGCCTCATCATATTTTTCCTCTTTTATCAAACGAGCAAAACGAAGACTACCGGTCACATTCGTGCGTTCGCCCACATTTATAAAGTTAGTATCCTCGCTAATAATCAAAGGCTCAAGGCCTGATAACATTAAGGGTCTCATAAATAAGCAAATAAATAGGAAAACATTACATTACCACTTGCCATGCATCGTCAGACCCTCCATGCAGCCAATCTTTAAATCGTTCCTCACCGCCACGTGCTGCCCAATCTGAATCAATAGTCAAACGAGAACTGATACCCCCTCTTGGATTGCAATTCATTACGATACGCAACCGCTCTGGATCATATACTTCCATTAAGTGGTCATAAAAAACATTGATCAATCGCTCATAGGATACAATAATGTCACGCAAGTGAAAAGCATACTGTTTCAAAGATTTCAATTCAATAATTTTTTCCTTCGGATAAAAAGTAAGATAAACATTAGCAAAGTCTGGCTGTTCATGAACACCCAAAAAAGTAAATTCTGGAATTTTTATTTTTATCTCGTAGGCTTCCTTACTAGGATTAGGGATAGCTTTTAAAATTCGTTTATCGATGGATTGATGCAATTTAGTGGGCATATTCTATTTTTCTAGGTTTATAATTTTTTGCCATTGTGGCAATTGCTTGAATATGCTCTGGTGTTGTTCCGCAACAACCTCCAATGATATTCACCATTTGATCTTCTAAGTAATGGATTATTTGATCTACCATTTCTTCAGGAGTTTCATCATATTGTCCAAATTCATTAGGTAAACCAGCATTGGGATGAGCACTGACCATGAATTCTGATTTTTCTGATAATACTTTTAAAAAAGGACGCATCATTTCAGCCCCAAAAGCACAATTCAATCCAACACTGAAAAGTTCACAATGAGAAATGGAAATCAAAAAAGCTTCAGTGGTTTGGCCCGAAAGTGTCCGCCCTGAAGCATCTGTAATGGTACCAGAAACCATAATAGGCGTCTGGATATTACGATCAAACTTAACTTCAACTGCCGCATTTAGTGCAGCTTTGGCATTTAGGGTATCAATAATAGTCTCAAAAAGAAGTAGGTCAACACCTCCATCCAACAAAGCCTCAACTTGTAATCTAAAAGCTAATTTTAATTCGTCAAAAGTAACTGCTCTATACCCTGGATCATTAACATTTGGAGATAACGATGCAGTGGTGTTGGTAGGTCCAATTGAACCCGCTACGAATCTTGGCTGATTTAAATTTTTTGATGTAAACCGATCTGCTGCCTCTCGTGCAATACGTGCAGATTCATAATTGATTTTATAAACTAAGTCTTGTAAACCGTAATCCGCCTGGGCGATAGTTGTACTTGAAAAAGTATTGGTCTCTATGATATCAGCCCCTACCTCCAAATAAGATTCATGAATTGATTTGATGATATCGGGTCGGGTCAAAGACAATAAATCATTATTCCCTTTCAGAGAAATGTTATGATCTTTTAGCTCATCATTTCTGAAATCTTCTTCTTGCAAGTCGTACCGCTGGATCATGGTACCCATAGCTCCATCAAGGATGAGTATTTTTTCTTTGATTGCTTCGTTGATGGTCATTTTAATCGATCAAAAATTTAGATGATATAAGGTTTCACATTTAATGTTTCCTTAATCTGCCAGAAGTGGAAATTAGTGACATTATATATGGGTTTACAAAGGTTTTATGGATTTTCTTTTTCTACCAAATAATTTACAAATATAGTTCAAGGAGAATCTTAGAAAAATTATTTCTGACTCAAGTATTGATATCCCATGGATATACTCGCTATAAGAAGTCCGCCAAGCTCTCTGGTCCCCTCGACGTAAGATTTTTCAGCATTCATTTTACCCACAAGATCCATTCTATCAGAAGCAGACAACCAAATAATTAGATCAGGAATATAAAAACATGCATACAATAATAAACCGAGAGTCATAAGCGAATAAAACTTTAACAAGGCAGCCTTATTATTATAAGGCGAAGGAAAAAATGTTTTGATGAAACATAATAAATGTGAGAAGCCAATAAATGCATATAAACTGACCCATAAAATTGGATCAGGATCATTAAGATTCAAGTATGCAAAAAGAAGAAAAAGTATAGAAAAACAGATGTTTATTGCTTTTTTTTTCATAGTCTAAAAACATAAGATATTTGCGATTAAAATAAATACTGGACATTTTCAAATGAAGTTTTTATACTTTTTTTTGGATCGATTGATTGATCTTGCTCAATGAAGAAATGTTGCATCCCAGCTAGCTGAGCTTGATCAAATATTTTTTTAAAATCAATCACGCCGTTACCGACTTCAGTAAAATCTCCTTTCAAACTCATATCCTTCACGTGCCATAGGGAAAATCGATTTTCATACCTCTTAAAAAGGTCTAATGCAGATACGCCTGCTTTGGAAATCCAATAAAGGTCTAACTCAAAATCAACCAAATCAGTATCTGTTTCTCTCAATAAGAGCTCCATGGGCATAATGTCATCAATTTTATCAAATTCAAAAGCATGATTATGATAGGCCATCACCCTATCTAACTTACTCAGTTCAGTACCTTTTTCATTAAGAAGTTCAATCACATCATAATATACGTTGAGATTTCTTTCGTTTTCCTTTAGATAAGGTAGTACGACATATTTATGATCTGTTTCTTGTAACATTTCAAGAACTCGACCCCAATCAAACTTCAAATCTTCATATGAAATATGACCGCTCACAATTTTCATACCTAAATCAGTGACCAATCTATTAAAATCGGAAGGTTCCATTCCATAAATTTTACCCTCACTATAGCCGGCTGTTTCGAGTTCCTTATAACCTATTTCAGCGACATACTCAAGAGTCTTCCTTGGGCTCAACCACATTTCATCTCGTATTGTGTACAGTTGTAAACCTACATTTGGCCTAACTGCAATCTGGCACCTATTCATTAATGGAATTGTGCCCAGTCCAATTGAAGCAGTGATAGTGGTTTTTAAAAATGATCTTTTATTCATAATAATAATCTCAGTTTAATTTTTTAAACCTAAATAACATTAACTTCTATATATTAAATTATCAAAAAAAATTAATGCTATTTTATCCAAATATCAATTCAAAACCTTTGTATCTCTAGAAAATGTAAACTAAAATTTTGGTGTTAGTGTTTTATCATTCTTTTTTATCCTTTTCACACTTCAATGCCCATATTAATTTATGCTTCACACTAAAACTAACCACAAATCAAAGAAAATAAAAAAGAAAAATTTATCGTAAACAAGCTTTTATTCTGTCTAATTATAATTTTTTTTAAAAAAAACTTAAATTAACCGTAAAGCTCGTTTTTAATCACAATTTATATATCTTACACATGTTTATAAACTCACAACATTTTTTTTAGTTTTGCAATCAACTATAACTTTTTTAGACAAAGATTACTATAATTTTAAATATAAATTTTGCAGTTATTATAACTGAATTTCACAAAATATTGCTTTTTGTTTCTACAATTTTTAATCAATATATTCTATAATTAGTTTTGGTAAAAATTATTAACACTGGTTATTTAAAATTGCCAAAATTTAACTGAAAATGACCAGTACCCTCAACATAGAACAAAAAATAAATTTAAAACATATTACATTTTTAATATCTTCAATATTTATTTTAAGTTGTAATACTTCTCAAGTGAATGATATTTGGACTTCCATAGATCCATTACCATTGGATGAAGATATTGAAGCTCAAATTAATAGAATTCTTCCCAAGCTTACTCTAGAACAAAAAGTGGGTCAAGTAATCCAAGGTGATAGTGATTCAGTAACTCCTGAGGATGTAAAAAAATACAGACTAGGATCTGTGCTAAGTGGCGGTAATTCTGCTCCCGGACCTCATTATTATGCTGAAACAAAAGCATGGTTGGAATTAGCAGATAGATATTACAATGCGTCAATTGATGTTGAAGGAGTTGAAATAGCCATACCAATTATATGGGGAATAGATGCTGTGCATGGACATTCAAACTTAAAAGGTGCAATAATTTTCCCTCATAATATTGGTTTAGGTGCAGCAAATAATCCAGAATTGATCGAAAAAATTGCAAAAATTACTGCTCATGAGTTAACTATTTCAGGTCATGACTGGACTTTTGCTCCAACATTGGCAGTTCCTCAAGATCTTAGATGGGGAAGAAGTTATGAAGGGTTTTCTGAGGATCCTGAAATCGTAAAATCTTATGGAGATAGAATTGTAATCGGGCTCCAAGGTACATTTGGATCTGATGATTTTATGGGTAGTGGTAAAGTTATTTCAAGTGCAAAGCATTTCTTAGCAGATGGGGGAACAGAAAATGGGGTTGATCAGGGCAATGCTTTGACCACAGAAAAAGAATTAAGTGAGGTTCATGCTGCAGGATATTACAGCTCAATACCTGCAGGCGTTCAAACCGTAATGGCCTCTTTTTCAAGTTGGAATGGAAGAAAGCTTCACGGCGATAAGGAGCTACTTACTGGTGTATTAAAGGAAAAAATGGGTTTCAATGGATTTGTAGTTGGTGATTGGAATGGCCATGGTCAAGTCCCAGGTTGTGTAAATACTGATTGTCCACAATCTTTAAATGCTGGATTAGATATGTATATGGCTCCAGATAGTTGGAAAGGACTTTATGAAAGTACGTTACAGCATGCAAAAGATGGGACTATCCCGATTCAAAGACTGGATGATGCAGTTAGAAGAATTTTGAGGGTAAAATTATCATATGGAATTTTTCAAAAAGGTCCACCAAGTTCTAGAGCCAATGCAGGTGATGAAACTTTTTTGGGATTACCAGACCACAGAGAAGTGGCAAGACAAGCTGTGAGAGAATCTATGGTACTCCTAAAAAATAATAATAATGTGTTGCCTATTGATCCTTCACAAAAAATTTTAGTTATTGGTGATGGTGCAGCAAGTATTTCAAAAGCTAGTGGTGGTTGGACTCTCTCCTGGCAGGGAAATAATCATAAAAACGATGAATTTCCCAATGGAGAATCCATTTTAAGTGGTATTAAAGAAATAGTTAAGAATGCCGGAGGAAAAGTAATTTTTTCAGAGATTGGAGATACTTCAGATTCAGCTGATATTGTAATCGCTATCTATGGTGAAGATCCTTACGCTGAATTTCAGGGAGATATAGAAAACCTCGATTTCATTCCAACGGGATTTGACACTAATAAATTATTGAAATATAAAAATATGGCTATTCCGGTTGTATCTGTCTTTTTATCGGGTCGTCCGATGTGGACTAATCCGGAAATTAATAATTCAGACTCATTTGTTGCTGCTTGGTTGCCTGGAAGTGAAGGTGGTGGTGTTGCAGATTTACTCTTTAAAACAGATAAATCTTATGATTTTAAAGGAAAATTGCCTTTTGCATGGCCATCTTCTGCTGTCGTATCAAAAAAAAAAGAGGCCCTATTTAATCTTGGATACGGACTGACATATAAAAGTAATAATCAGATTGCTTTATTATCTGAAAATTCTGGTTTAATAATTTCTGGTGTAGCTTCAAATGATAATTATTTCAGTAAGGGTGTATCTGTATCTCCATGGAACTTATGGTTAGTTTCGGGAGAACTAGTTAAGCAAGTTGTCAGTTTTCCAATATCGTTAGGGAGTCTCATGGTAAGTAAAACTGATCACTTAGCTCAGGAAGATGCATTAAGGATATACTGGAAGCGAGGAGACAAAATTCGATATCAAGCATCAAATGAAGATAATTATTTTAGAATTTCTTCTAATGAACCTGATGATATAACAAGACAATCCAATGGTGCTATGAAGCTTGCATTTTATGCAAAATCTTTTACCGGATCAAAAGAAATAATTAGAATTGGGCAGTGCGATAATCAAATTGATTGTGATAAAACTGTGAAATTGGAGATAAGCAATGATTGGAAAAAATATTTTATTAGTTTGAAAGATTTTGAAAACCTTGGTATCAAAATGTCTAACATTACTTCCGTTTTTTTAGTTAAAGCAATTGCAGGAACTGATATTGGCATCAGTGATATTCATTTAGAATAATATTATTACCACTAATTAATTTTCTTTATCTGAAAATAAATCCCGAGAATCACCACACTATAGATTTATCCCAGAAGTCAAGAAATCGTCCTTACCTCAATATATTATTAGATACCTCTCCTTCAAATACCTAAAGTGAATAAACTCATCAAATAAAATTCTATTTTATCAAGACTGCACATTTATCTTTTATTCTAAAATAAAAATCGATTAATCAAAATTTGTAGGATTAGAGCTAAAGGTAAGTATAAGTCTATTTACTAACTAATTTCCTTATCTATTTTGAGTAATATAGCAGAATCTGCAACAATACTCCTCTCAATTAGATTTAGGTAGGTTTCATGTAGAGCACCTTTAAATAAGAATAAATTAAGTTCTTTATCAGATAAAAAAGGTTCATTTGGTTTATATGGAGACCAATAGAAGGGTTGCCCCTTTAATTTAATTTTAGCTGCTGTTTCAATTTTCTCAGCAATAATACTAGCCATTTTGAACGATTGATTGAGTATTGTCCGTTCAAACTCTTTTATGAAAATGTGTTCCGAGTATTTTTGTTGAAGTAATGATACTAATGAATCATTGTCTATTAATTCTATCAGTCCAGAATTCCTTAATGCATTATACTCTTCGGAATTATCTACAAATATGGTTGAAATCTGTCCAGCTGCAACCAAATAATAGCCTAATGAATCCTTATCTCGCTGATATAATTCTAGACCTTTAGTAGCCAGTATATTACTTGCATGATATGCTCGCTGGTGCTGATCTAAATTATAAAGGTTATCCCCAATATCTTGACTTACATTTACCCTTAGCTTTTTAAGTGATTCATTTTTTAGATCTTCCTTATATGAAATGGCATTTTGCTTCTCAAGGTAAAATGATATGGTGATACCGAAAACAATAACAATAAATTCAAGGATATATTTAAAAAATATTTTTTTCATTAAATCCTAAAAAATGACCCTCGTCACTCTAATTTTTTTCCAAAAAGAGCCTAAATTCGATGCTGCATACAGTTTTGTGTCACAATTCACGGATCTTAATATTTCTAAAAAACACTTCATCCCTATGGTCTTGCAGTACAATTTGCCCTGATTTTCCCGTTCCAAAAGCAGGCATTCCACTGAATTTACTATTCTCAACCATTTCATCCCATTCCTCATCCCACATATCAAATTCCAAAAGTTTATAACCATTGAGCCAATGTTCAACATGACCTTTTTCAACAGTGATCTTAGCTCTATTCCACTTATTAGGTCCATTTGTGGTGATAAATGCTGCTGGAATCATATCATATAAATCACCCGACCGATGGGACAAATACTGAGCATCTTGATGACTATAATTATCTAAAATCTGCATTTCAGGTCCCGTTAAATAAGCTTCAGCATATTTTTCATCCTCAATGACATTATATATAATCCCACTATTACCACATGGCGCCACTTTCCATTCTACATAAAACTCATAATTCTCATAAATTCGGTCTGTAACAACTAAATTGTCACCCACGGGATAAATTTTATCAGCTCTTGCTGCCGTTGCGGACAAATGAAGTGTCCCATTCTCAACATCCCACTTACTACCTGCACTATTAGAGTTATAATTACGAAGACCGCTAAGGTCTTTGCCATTAAATAGCAATTTCCAACCTTCAGACTTTTCTGAAGGTGTCAACTGATTGTGACTTACCTCATAATCTGAGCTCGAAACAGGCTTATCCTGAGGTATTTGATTAAGTGTATACCAAGCCTCAGTAGTCCAAAGTGAATGACCTAAATCACTTTCAAATGGATTAACTATCCTAAAGTAGACTACCCTATTCTCCTTTAGATTAGGTAATGAAACATAGATTTTCTTACGATCCTCTGATAATTGAAACCGTTTAATCTCTAAATCCTCCATATCAAGTTTTGGTCCTCCATATTCTTTGGTTGGCTCGTATCGCCATTGCTTAATTACAAAATCTTGCAAGTTTACATTTTGACCATCTTTAATGGGTTCAGTAAATTCTATTTCAAAACCATCGCTTCTCGAACTTACACTCAGCATTTCAAATACAGATCTACCATTGTATCTCAAGCTTTGTAACCCATACCATAACTTGCCAGTATGTGCCCAATTACCAGATGAGCCTATACCTCCTACCACTAAATCTCCATTAGGCGCCCAAAGAATACGATTTACGCCGGCCTCTAATCCTTGTGTAAACCTAAATAAAGCTCCCTGATAGGCTCCATTGACCTTTTCAACATATACTCGCTTAATTCCCCCATTTGTTACTTCACCATGAATCATTTGGCCCTTATAAGGTCCTACATCTAAGCCAATAGGTGTACTAGGAGAATTACCGATTTCATCTTGCGGCAGCCAAACAACAGGTAATGATTCCTCTAACTTCGCCGTACCCTCAAAATCAACCGATCTTGAACCATAAAATGCACCCGGCTTTACATGTACAATTTTACTTGCCGGCAACCAATCTCCTTGATTATCTGCGATAAATATTTCATTATCTTTTCCAACGCCAATACCATTTGGAGTTCTCAAGCCTGAAGCAATCAACTCCACTTTTCCTGTTGATTTCTCTATTTTCAAGACTTTACCGCGATCTGGTATTTGCGGATTTGCACTGGCACCACCTGGCATGATGGCGGTTGCCAAAGTTCCATAAAAATAGCCATCCTGGTAGACCAACCCAAAAGCAAATTCATGAAAGTTGGCCGATACTTTCCAATCATTACTGATCGTCTGATACTCATCAATTAATTCATCCCCATTATGGTCTATTAACTTGGTCAATTCTTGTTTTTGCAAAACATAAATCTCTTCATCAACCACTTTCAAACCCAGGGGCTCGGCAAGACCCGATGCAATTCGCTTTAATTTTATTTGATCAGGTACACCCGATGCCCAATTTTCTAAAACAAATACTGAGCCCAAGGAATCCCATGTGCAAACTACCATTCTGCCATCAGAAAGAAAATCTAAACCCCCAACACGTGGCATAAAATTATCTGGGCGCACTTGTGCCAAATCGAATGCAGGATGTACATCTTTTAATGGCATAGCATCTCCAGGAATTGATTTTTTCGAATTACCGAAGAAGGGTTTAATCTTTAGAAAGTGTGTGGAATCGTAAGTAACGGAGTGGTCATTTAGCAACACAAAACTTTCTTTATCTCGATCAAACCATTGAAGTGATACAAATGCCCCTCCGTCCAATTGATTGTAAATCATTCTAATTGGATGTATACCTTTCTTTAGAAATATTTCACCATCACGAATTTGAGGACCATGTGCACCACTATTGTCAATGATCAAATTGCCATCAATGAATAGAAGCGAACCATCATCACTAATCAATCTGAAATCGTAACTTCCTTCTTTTTTAATTTCTAAATTCCCTTTATAGTTTATTATAAAATTTTCTTGATAATTTAAAAAATCTGTCGTTGCCAAAGTATGAATTTGAGAAATATTCCCTTGCAAAACTGGAGAAGATTTTTTTATCACCTCTACAGGTGATTCCTTTGAATTATTAACGTACAACTGAGCCAAAAATCCCTTCCCATCCTTTTGGTCAAACCTCTTTGGCAATTTGAGTGGTACAGATTTTACACCTAAAGAGAATTTATCAAAAGGTGTACTTAACTGATCATCTAATCCTAAAATGTATTCTACCATAACCACTGCATCATCAGTAACAATATCTGGATGAGGTGTCATAATTGCATTACCCCAGACACCAGAACCCCCTTTTATTATTTTTTGAGCAAGCATTTCAATAGTCGCCTTATCATCATTATATTTTTTTGCGATAGTCAAATATGCAGGACCAATTGTTCTAATCTTTTCATTATGACAAGCGGTGCAGTCACTGTTTTTGATTAATAAGGCACCGGTAACAGAATTGGAAGTATCATAAGTTTCAGTTACTTTGGTAAGATTTTCAATTTCTGGATGAAAGTATGTAGATAAACTTATTTTCGCCTTGTTAAATGTTAAAACACCTTTTATGTTAACTAATTGATCGTCACCTTGCTCAAATGACTCCTGATCAATAACTACAAATGACCCATCAGTTTCAAAATCATCATATTTTGATAGCAATCCCAATGAGGTGTTTAGTTTAACCTCATAATTTGTTTTATTTTCAACATCAAAAATTCTCTCAATACCATGCTTAATCCCTCGGCTCACATATCTCGGTGATTCGACTATCCTAATTTTTTTCCCATCTGAAGTAATAAACTCATACTTAAAAAATACATGATCGTTTTTAATTAAATGACCCTTATATTGAAAATCAAAATCTATCGGTTTTCCGTTTTCAGTTAACATCCACTCAGAATTCTTCATTTGATAATAAGTAGATCCCAAGCTTTTAGGTTGCGGTCCATGTACGGTTGTATAAACCGCACCATCAAACAAAACATCACCATTCCATGCCCTATACAAAAGACCTGTTTTGGTATCATAGGCTACCCATAAATTCTCATCTAGCGCTGCGGTGATCATCCTTGGCATTTCATCCAGTACAGATCTAAAAACCCAAACATCTCGAGGATGTCTTTTTTTGCCTGAAATGCCACAGGAAACAGCTAGTCCAAGAGTGAGTAAAGTGACCAAATGCTTCATTATTAATTTTTTTTTATTCTATTGAGCTTATTTTCGTCAAAATAACATCACTTTTACTAAAATATCTAAGATTCATTATCATTATTGTTTAAGTATTAATTCTAACTTATAAAAACCAACATTTTTAAGCAACTTTTTAAGATTTTCGAGACATTTCGTAAATGAGACAAATGGTATAACGATGGGCTCTAAAAAATAAGTTGATAAAGGGTCAAATATTTGAATATTGGAAGTATATGAAAAGAAAATTAAATTAAATAAATTTTAATTTGCAATAGCTTAAGTCTTCTTGTAAAATAATTAATCATATCGAGAAATTAAATTGATT
>PYIJ01307345.1_pt1 | contig 40311 bp, 28 predicted proteins | sample 3578051 | NCBI WGS metagenome assembly PYIJ01 (sample SAMN08408021, study PRJNA431606) | Marine metagenome isolate SA_KN192-05_S13_5m, whole genome shotgun... | biome: marine; feature: oceanic pelagic zone; material: water; isolation source: surface water sample, 0.2-0.8 um fraction ... | reverse complement strand
CATGTAACACCTCCGGAGGTGGACTTCCAAAGTCCTCCAGAGGCAGTGCCTACATAAATGATTTCAGATTGTCCATGAACCACATCGATAGAAGTGATCCGGCCTGCCATACCTCCAGGTCCTATGCTTCTCGGTTTAATCTCTTCTAGAAGCTCCATATCAAGTTTTTGAGAACTTAATAAGAAAGGAAAAAAAATAACATAAAAAATTAAAATCTTTCTCATGAATTATAAATTTTAATGTTAATGTATAGCTTAAGCAGCATTTCAAATGTATAAATTTACACAGTTGGAGAAGATAAATTATAAGTGGAGCAAAAAACTCATTGATATTTATTAACCTTTAAAATAGTTGTGATTTATGCTAAGATGTTTAGGTTATTTGGTAAGAAAACTTATCAAATACATATTAATTTATTTGTTTCGTTCTGGACTAATCATGATGTGCGCTCTGTGCGTACCTGGGTCCATGATCCATGGTTCACTAGGAATTGAAGGCTTAGTTGGCAGTCCTGTCGATTCTGGAGTTGCAAATGGGATATAAATGACATATCGTAAGTAGGCATTTTCAATTTCTTTTGTTTGTTCGTTTATATCTCCGTCCAGAACATATAAAGTAGCTCTTGATGGCATTTTTAAAGATCCCGAAGCAGCCTCGGATTCCCTTGTATCAAAGATAGTTTTAAAATCAAGACCCTCTTCCTTTAGTTCTCTTCCTCTTTTCATAAAAGGCTCTAAATCAGAATGATATGCAGAAACACTGAATCCATCAGTTTTAGGATCATCAGCTAAGCAAATCATATTATTCGTTCCTAATCTTAATACCCCTAAAAGCCCGTTTTCTTGATATCCCAATACAGTTGATTGCTTTCGAAATTCTTCTGGGCATGCCAATACGGCAGTACGGATTTGCCATTCTGCGCTTGGATATTGGGCGCAAGCTGATAGGTATAAAAAGGATATGAGAACGGCTAAAAAATTACTGAAAGATTTTCTCATTGTACTATTGTTTGAATGTTATACAAAACTGAGACGCTAAAATTTAATCCTCTACAATGATAAGATAGTAATTTTTTTTCCCTTTTTGGACGAGAATATATTTATTGTCCAAAAGCGCAAAACTAACAGGTGTATCTGGCGAATTTATTTTCTCCTTGTTTATATTAAGGCCACCACCCTGAATCAATCTTCGAGCTTCGCCTTTAGATTTAAAAATAAGGCCTTTGGTTGCCTCTGTTAGTAGTTCTATCACTGTTGGCAATGATTCATAAACTTTTTTTGAAATTATGACCTGTGGAACACCATCTAGTATCTGGAGTAGCCATTCTTCCTCCAGTTTTGATAAATCCTCTTGCGTAGATTTTCCAAATAGAATTTGTGATGCTTTTTTTGCCATCTCCAAATCTGATTTTGAATGAACGCGCTCTGTGATTTCATCTGCTAAACTATTTTGCAGTAATCTCAAGTGACGATTTTCCTGGTGGTGGAGGATTAATGTTTCTATTTCCTTTTTTGACTTAAGACTGAAAATCTTGATATAGTTAACCACATCTTCATCTGATGAATTAATCCAATATTGATAAAATTTATAGGGAGTCGTTTTTTTTGGGTCTAGCCAAACATTGCCTCCCTCTGATTTTCCAAACTTAGTACCATCAGCTTTGGTAATTAATGGAGTCGTAATAGCGAAGGCCTCACCTTGTCCTTTGCGCCTGATTAGCTCTGTTCCGGTAACAATATTTCCCCATTGATCAGAACCACCCATTTGAATTTTTATATTTTTATTTTTCCACAACCAATAAAAATCATATCCCTGAACCAATTGATAACAAAACTCTGTAAAGGACATTCCGGTATCTAATCTACTTTTAACTGAATCTTTTGCCAACATATAATTGATAGAAATGTGTTTACCCACATCTCTTATGAAATCAAGAAATTGAAACTCTTTGAACCAATCTTGATTATTGATCACCTCTGCACCGTTATCGCCTTCAAAATTTAGAAATTTTTTGAGTTGAGTTGTAACCCCAAGAATATTCTTGTTAATGGTGGCCTGATCTAATAAATTTCTTTCATTGGACTTACCAGAGGGATCACCAACTAGGCCTGTAGCACCACCTACTAAAGCAACTGGCTTGTGGCCACATCTTTGAAGATGAACCAAACTCATAATTTGAACGAGATTACCTATATGCAAAGAATCTGCTGTTGGATCAAAACCAATGTAGGCACTAGTCATTTCTTTATTGAGTTGAGCTTCGACGTTTGGCATTTTATCGTGTACCATACCTCTCCAGGTCAACTCAGCTAAAAAGTCAGTCATTTTTTTTATTTAAAAGACAAAAATAAGGGCTCCTTTTTAATAAAAGATAAGAGATGGAGTAATTATTATTACCGGTAGAATAATTATTAATTAAATTCTCTTTTATCAATGGTGTATTAATGAATCTTATCAATATTTTTGGGAGATGGCTGAATACAGTGAAATAATTAAAGATATTGAGGCAAAGAAATATGCTCCTGTTTACTTCTTACATGGGGAAGAATCTTTTTTTATTAATACTTTATTAGCCCATTTTGAAAATGAATTGTTGGATGAGAGTCAAAAAAGTTTCAATCAATATATATTTTACGGTAAAGAAATTGACATCACTCAAATCGTAGCTACGGCAAGAAAATTCCCTATGATGGGAGATTATCAACTTATTGTAGTCAAGGAAGCTCAAGATATTAAAGATTGGAAAAAAAGTCAGAGCATTGAAGCGTTAATTCATTATTTGAATACCCCCGTTCCCTCCACTATTTTAGTTTTTGCCTACCAACAGAAATCTTTAGATAAAAGGAGTAAGTTGTTTAAGGCATTGAGTAAAACTTCAATTATGATGGAGGCGAAAAAAATTTATGATAACCAAATTGGGCAGTGGATTCAGAATTATCTAGACACTAAATCCCTTCAAATGACTCAAAAAGGTATCATGATGTTGTCTGAAAATATTGGTAATAACTTGCATAGACTGTCCATTGAAATAAATAAATTGACAATGAATATTCCTAAGGGTGTTGAAATAAATGAGCAGCACATTCAAAACTATGTCGGCATTAATAGGGATTATAATATTTTTGAGCTTCAAAAAGCCCTATCTTTTGGTGATTATTCTAAAGCCTATAGAATTGTAGAGTACTTTACTTTAAATTTAAACAGAAATCCTTTTGTTATTACGATCGTGCAGTTATTTAACTACTTTAACAAGATTCTCATTATTCATCAATCATCAGTAAAAGAAAAGCATCATATTGCTTCTATTATAGGAGTAAGGCCTTTTTTTGTAGGTGAATATTTGAATGCTAGTAAACGGTATAGTTTGTCGATTGTATTGAGAAATATCGAATTAGTCCACGATACAGATTTGAAATTCAAAGGAATTAAACCTTTTGCCAGTTCAAAGGGAAAAGAGGGTGCTCTGTTGAAAGAATTGATTTTTAAACTGATGCATTAGAAGACATATTCATACCTATTTTTGTAGTTATAATGAACGAACATTTAAAGATTGTATTTATTCTCTTTGTAATCATCTTTGGATTTCAATTGTATGGCCAAAGTCCAGTTCAAGATCAAGATTCTGATCCTGCCTATCTACAATCTATATCACATTATGAATCGGGACGTTATCAGAAGGCTAAAATGGGATTTAATCAATATTTAAAATTGGGAAAAACCAGCTCTTTTTTAGTTGGAGCCCATTTTTATCTGGCTCAAATTGAGTTAGAGGTAAATAAAAATATCCAACCAATGATTCAATTTACGAATCATTACAGGGTCAATACTTTCTATATGAAAGCCTTGTTTTCTTTGGGTAATTATCATTTTGGTTTACAGGATTACAAAAAGGCAATTACTTATTTTGATCAAATTCGAGCCGGTATATTATTGAAACATGTTTATATTAAAGCAAGATTTAATCTGGCATATAGTCTTTATATGGAACAACTCTCTGATAAAGCACTCACCTTGTTCAAAGAGGTAACCTACCATGAACAAGAGGACAAGTATAATGCTCATTATTATGCAGGTGTGATCTACTTCAAAAATGAAGAGTTTGACAATGCGTTAGATCAGTTTCTCTTGGCTCAAAATAGGCCTGAAATGTATAAATTGACTGCACCTTATATTGTTAAAATTTATTTAAATAAAAAGCAATACAAAGAAGTCATCATCTATGCTGAAACTCATCTTGATAATACAAAAGATATTAATTTAGAAGGTAAAATTATATTGAATAGAGTCGCTGCTGAGGCTTCATTTGCCCAATTAAATTATAGAGAGGCAATACAATATTACACCAGAGTGCTTCTTTTCAGTAAATCTAAGGGGGATGTGGCTTTATTCTTTAATTTCGGATTCTCATTAGAACAAGTTGGAAAAATGGTTGAGGCTGCAGACCAATATAAAATTGCGGCTTTATCTAAGGATACGTTAGGTCAACTTTCAGCTTTTAGATTGGGGCAAATTTATATTCAATTAAATCAATTTAACGCTGCCATCAATGCCTTTCAAACTGTTTTGGAAAGTGAATTCAATGCGAAATTAAAGCCTCAGTCTTATTTTTTTATTGCAAAATCTTGGTTTCAGCTTCATAATTTTGAGGAGGCTATTGATAAATTAGAATTTTTTTTAAAAGCATTTCCAAATGATGAAAATGTTGTTGAAGCAGCACAGCTGTTGGCTGATGCATATCTATATACTTCAGATTACAAGGCGGCTATCGATCATTTGCAAGATACAAAACTTAATACTTGGGCACTTAGAAAAAGCTATCAAGTAGTTACTTTAAAATATGCTCAAATTTTATTCAATAACAAGCTTTATGATGAAGTGGAACATTGGCTTTCAAGATCCTTAAAAAATTCTATAGATTCAAAATATGAATTAATTGCTAATCTGTTAATGGCTGAATGTCTATCAGCGCAAAATGAATATGACTCTAGCATCAGTTACTTTAATGAGGTAATTAAATCTGGAAAGGTAAGTAAGGAGCAAAAAATAAAGGCCTATTATGGTTTGGGACATGCTCAATATAATTTGAAGCAATATGAGATAGCATATAAAAATTTTTCTTCGTTTATGAGTTTAAATACCTTAAAAAGTCATTTATACTTACATGATGCAGTTTTAAGAGCTGCAGATTGTTTATTTGTATTGAAGCGATTTGATGAGGCTATTTCTTTATATCAAAAGAGCAATGGAAACTCAGGACAAGAATATCCTAGTTATCAAATAGCCAATATCTATTATCTTAAAAATGAGTTGGAAAGAGCTCAAAAAATGTTTGAGGATTTTATCGAAATCTATTCTAGCTCATTTCTTGCCGATAATGCTATATTTCAGCTAGGAGAAATTCTGATTGATTTAGAAAAATTTGACATGGCCATTGCTAATTTTAATTTTTTCATAGATCGTTATGACAAAAGTGCATTACTTCCGAATGTATATGAAGGAAGAGCAGTTGCCCACTCAAATAAGAATCAGTGGGCTCAAGCAGCAAAGGATTATTACTTTATTTTAGATAATTATTTGAGTCATCCAATAGCAAATGAGGCTATATTGGGACTTCAGAACATAAGGAATAAAGGATTTGAAATTGATGGTTTTGACAAATATATGTCCAAACTAAGGACTCTTGATCCTAATAGCGCCAATTTAGAGTTCATTTCGTTTGAGCAGTTGAAAAATGATTATTTCAACCAAGATTTTGAGCCTTTGATAGAGGGAATAAATTCCTTCAGAAGGATATATCCAAATACATTACGTAACTATGATTTGTGCTATTTTATGGGTGATGCCTATTTTGAGTTAGAGAAGTGGGAGGATGGAATTGCTCAATTTGAACCAATTATTGCAAATTTAAAAGGCCCTTATCTGAGTAGAGCTCTTATCAAATCAGCAAAGGCAAATATGAGATTGGATAGGTATGATCAGGCCATTGATTTATTTTTGCTATTAATTGAAAATGCCAATAGCAAACGAGAGTTGGATCAAGCAAATGAAGGTCTGATGATGTCTTATTATGCTAATGATGATGCAGAAAATGCCCTTCCCATAGCGACAGAAATGAGTACAAATGTGTCATTATCAGAGTCTAAAAAAAATCTTGCTACCCTTTATTTACTGAGGATTTCGATGGATAGTTTTGAGGATGACAAAGCACTCTTGCTCGCAACGTCATTAATTAATAGTACAAATGATGAAATCGGTGCCGAAGCGGCTTTTTTAATGGCCAAGATACATTACAATCAAAGTAATTATACCGCATCGATTGAACAGTGCATTTTATTATTGGGAAAATATGGACTTTATGAACAATGGACTGATAAGACTTATTTGTTGTTGGTGAAAAATTATATGGCTTCTGGAGAATTACTTCAAGCTAGAGCAACTCTGAATTCTATATTGGACAATTCTGTCAATGTGGAGCTAAAAAATAAGGCCGAAGACCTTCTTGAAAGTGTAATGCAATTGGAAAAAACAGTACTTTCCCAAGAAAATGATTCCACACAGGACAATGATTCTATAGATGGTTAAAAGTGTACTTAAAATTTATCTACTTTTTCTTTCCATAATTTCTTATGGCCAAAGTAATCAAGAAATAGAGTCCGCAGAGTTTATTGTTGAAAAGGATAAGGATTTGGAACTTCCGAAGAGAGAAAGAATATTTGAATATGTGAAGCCAATCCCAACCTTAGCAACTTTTGATTCATTAACTTTTATATCTAAAGAGGTTCCTTTTGAAATTGGCTCTTATCATCCAAATTTAAGAGTAGAACCGCTTCAAAGGGCTGTTAAAGAAAAGAATTATGATCATTTAATTAATATTGGCTTTGGAACCTACAATACTCCAGGTATATCATATGAATACAGAACAAATCATTCATTAGGATCAAATTTTGGAATAAATATTGATTTAAAAAAACATCAAAAAGGACCCGTAAAGGGAAATTATAGTGGTGAAAGTAATTCTGATGTACGACTTTGGCATAGGATAAATTTGGGTAAAGGAATCCTTTCCTCCTCCCTAGATTACGGGTATAGTAAATTTTATAATTTTGGGGGGCTCAACCAAATAATTAATACTAATAGGGTTATTGATACGGCAGATCATTATTTGAGAAGGCAGCATCAGTTCAATTTGTATTTTGAATACCTAGTAAATACAAAATCAAAGAAACAAATTCATATAATGCCACAATGGCATTATACTGGTCAGCAAGGTTTGAGTAAGACAGATAATATATCAAGTTATTATTCGGGCGGAGAAGAGAATGATTTTGTTTTAAATGTAAATTTAGATGTAATTAAAAATAGATTTTGGGATTTTGATTTTGATTTTTTTATGTCTTTTGCTCAATTTAACAATCATCGATTTAAGAATAATCAGCGTTTTTGGACCTATGTAATACCAAAAATAGATTTAATATTCGATGATTGGTCCGTTTCTGGGGGAGCCAAAATTGGTTTTTACGATGATGCAGCGAAAGGAGGCTCGGGATTTTTATTACCTGACTTGATGGTATCTTATAAGTTTGGAAACAATCTTTCTGTTTATGGAGAAGTAAAGGGGGATATCAAAAGAAATGATTATAAAAGTGTAATCAGTCAGAATAGACATGTATCCGATAGTATCAGTTTAAATACAAGCATAGAACAAATAGGGTTGAAACTAGGTGCCTTGGGAATACTTTTACCTCGTATGACCTACGACATTAATTTTTCGATAAAATCAATAAACGATCAGATGTATTTTAGAAATAACAAAAATGATCCTTCCTATTTTGATGTGGTTTATGATTTGGGAAGTAGTTCTCGATTTGATTTTGAGAGTTACTTCAATTATCATGTAACAAATCAGTTATCATGGTTTACTTTAATCAAGTATAATTCAATCAAAACTAGCACTATTCAAAAACCTTGGCATATCCCATCTGTATCTTTTCAAATTGGATCTAAATTCAAATTGATGAACGATAGATTAGTTATCTCGCCTTTCTTTATAAATTTCTTTGATATTAAAGCAACTTCACAAGATGAACAAATCATTTCTTTACCGAGCGTGATGGATTTTGGTATGGATATAAATACCGTTTTTAGAGAAAATATAGGGGTATTTTTAAAAATTAGAAATCTTTTGGGCAAGGAGAATCAAATTTATAACCTTTACAGTTCAAGAGAATTTGATATTTATGGGGGAATCAGTGTGCGTTTTTAATTGATAATATATATTTTGCATTTAGAAATATTTTTTGTCCTTTTTTAATCTGCTTCTGACCAATTAATATATGACCATGACAAGTAATCTCGAAGAAAATGAACAAAATGATTTTAAAGGACAATTCGAAGAAGGAGAGGATTATGGCTTACCTCAACTAGACTTTTCACCCTTAGATCCCCTTGAATTCAATGAGATTAGCTCCAAGCCGGTTTCTTCTAAGTATTTAATAGATGAGGAAACTCAAACTCTGTCCGATGCGAAGCAACCTGTGCCTTCCCCTTCTTCCAAGATTGATGAAAAACCTGCATACAGACATCAAGTTGGCGGCAATAAAAAGTTAAAATTCGTATTTGTCGTTGTATTGGGGATATTAATCGTCTCTATCATAGGTATAACCTTGTTGATTATGGGTGAGGGGGTTGATTCATCCATAAAAGAAGAGGTTAAAAAGGAAATCGTACCTGAACCCGCCATTAAATCTGAGATTCTTACAGACACCCTTAAACCTGAAGTTACAACAGAGGATATCCCTGAAACTGAAGTTGCCGCAGATATTCCTGAGCCTGAACCCGAGAGAGTATCAATAGAGGAACCCACAGGTGCAATTTCTGTGGTAAACCAGCCGCTAAATAAATATTTTTTAGTTGTAGCAAGTTTTTTGGACAATGACTTGGCAAATGATTATGCGGATCAATTGATCCAATCTGAATCAAACGTATTCATTATTCCTCCAACTAGTAATAGCAAGTTTACGAGAGTAGCTTTGGGCAAATATGAAACGCTTGGGGAAGTTATTGATGGAATAAATGCCTATAATGATGAATTCGGTGAGCAAATATGGGCTTTGAAATATTAATGATTTAAATCTGAATTTTTTTATTTTTTGAATATCCTGTGTGTTATTTAAACGTTTTCTAAGGGATTATCACATTCATTTTTATTTCAAAATTGTTTTACTTAAAAAATAATGGGCTAAATAAATTCTGATTAATGAAAACCTTAATTTTATTACTCCAAATGGAAAAAATGTTACCTCCTGATGAAGGATCACTTAGTTTATTGGTTTTGTTAACTAAAGGTGGGTACATGATGATTCCGCTGATTATTCTTTGGATCATAGCAGTTTATATATTCATAGAAAGGGTTCTAGTACTTAAAAATGCTTCAAAAACTCCGGATAATTTTCAAAATGATATCAGGGAAAAAGTTCAAGCGGGTTTAATTAATGAAGCTAAATTAGTTTGTAGTAACGTAGACACACCCGTCGCGGCAATGATCGAGAAAGGAATTTCTCGAATTGGGGCCAATATGTCAAATATTGAAGCATCTATTGAAAACATAGGTAAAATTGAAATCAATAAGTTAGAAAAAAATTTATCTTTACTTGCCACTATTGCCGGAGCAGCTCCAATGATTGGCTTTTTAGGAACAGTTACCGGTATGATTCAAGCATTCATTTCTATTGCGCAGGAGGAAGGAGCTGTAAGTCCGAAATTATTGTCCAGTGGTATTTATGAGGCTATGATCACAACTGCTGTGGGTTTGTTCGTTGGTATTATTGCCTATCTAGGCTACAACTATCTCGTTACACGTGTACAAAAGTTAGTTCATAATATGGAATTTACTTCGATAGATTTTATTGAGTTACTCCAGGAACCAAAAAAATGAATATTAATTCAAAATATAAAATAGACGCAACTTTTAGTATGTCTTCCATGACAGATATTGTTTTTTTATTACTGATTTTTTTTATGCTCACTTCTTCTTTCATCACCCCTTCAGGACTTCCAGTTAATCTCCCTACCTCCAAATCGTCTGCCATAGTAATGCAAAAAGTGAGTGTGACAATATCCAAAGAGTTGAATTATTATGTAGATGATCTACCCATTTCCAAGAATCAATTAGAAGGAATTTTAAGAAACTCTCTTAACGGAGAGAGAGGAGCCGTTGTACTACATTGTGATAAAACAGTTCCCGTTGAAGACTTGGTATTTGTAGCATCTATTGCTACAATGCTTGAAGCGAAAGTTTCCATTGCAACGAAACCGAACCTGTGAAAAAAGAGTCAAACAGAATTGAAAAAAAAAGTATTTTAATCACCATAATAATACAAACTGTATTACTATTCGGTCTTTTTTTTACAATAGCGTGGAAAGAACCAAATCCACCAATTCCTCAATATGGTCTAGAGCTTGGTTTTGAACTGTTCAATGATACTGAAAAAGTGAGCGCTAATCAAAGAACTGAATCACCAACAGAAGATGATCAAGTTGTTCAAGAAAAATCGGGTGATAATGAAATTGTAAGAGATGAATCAATAGATTCGAAAGAAATCTTTGAATCAAGCGAAGAATTGCAAAATGACATTATAAACGAAAAAGAGACTGATCAAATCATTTCATCTTCAGAGACAATGGTGCAATCAGAAGTTGAAACATTAGCTATTCCGGATGAATTAGCACAGGTTGTGGAAGATGAAGAAACAATGCCTGAGGTTGAAGAGGAGGTCGAGCCAAAGGATATTGCGCCTAAAAATATAAAAAATAAGGATAATGTAATATCTCAAAACTCCCTTTTGGCTGATTCTCTGTCTGAGTTGAAAGATAAATTGAATCGAGCTGACCTTGAAAAAGGAACTTCTAATCAAAATGATAAAATTGACGATAGAGCTTTATACAAAACAAATAGTGGATCAAATAAAGGAACGAATGAAGGACCGGAGTTACAAATATCTGGATGGACATGGGGAACTCAAAAACCAAGACCCATGGATACTTCCGATGAAATTGTGGGAAAGGTCATCTGTAATATACGGGTAGATTCAGATGGTTATATTTCTGCTCAACTGGATAGTTACACGACACCATCATCAGTAGCTGTTGCCTATAAAAATTCACTTGATGGTCTTCAGTTAGAAGTCAAAGAGGAGGGTGTAACCTTGGGATCAATGGGTAAAGTTATCTTTATCTTAAAGCCGAAAGTAGATTGAACTATAAAGAAAGTCTTGACTTTATCTACGGGCAATTACCAAGTTATCAACTTTTAGGTAGCGGGGCATATAAGGAAAATCTTAACAATATTAATGCATTATTAAATGTTTTAGATCGACCGGAGAAGAAAATAAAATTTGTTCATATAGCTGGAACCAATGGTAAAGGAACTAGTGCACATGCTATAGCAGCCGTACTGCAAGCCAGCAATTATAAGGTAGGTTTGTATACTTCTCCTCATTTAAAATCTTTTCGTGAAAGAATCAAAATTAATGGTGATGAAATTGATAAAAACTTCATTGTCGATTTTGTAGAGAAGTATAGCAATATGATCAAGGACATATCTCCATCCTTTTTTGAAATGACTGTGGCCATGGCTTATCATTATTTTGCAGAGAATCAAGTAGATATTGCAGTTGTTGAAACTGGAATAGGAGGTAGATTAGACAGCACCAACGTTATTGATCCGGAGGTGGCATTAATTACCAATATAGGTCTAGATCATACGGATATCCTTGGAAATAGTCTTGAGAAAATTGCTATTGAAAAATCAGGTATTATGAAAAGAAGTAAACCAGTTATCATAGGCTGCTTACAAAATAGGCTGATAAATTTATTTGAGCAAATTTCCATTAAGAAAGGAGCAATTTTGATTCAATTATCAGATGAATACAAAATTTTGTTTAAAGGTGAAGACCGATATAATATTTGTAAAAATGGGGAGCTTCTTCTTGAGCAAATTACTTTTGATATCAAAGCAAAATATTTCATAAAAAATATTCCGGGAATTTTAGAAGTTATTTTACAATTAAGGAATAGGGGATGGCAAATAAGTCGAGATCAAATAATAGGTGGCCTAAGTAAAATAACGAAGTTCACGGGCTTGAAAGGGAGATTTCAAATTTTATCTAGTTACCCAAAAGTTATTGCGGATATCAGTCACAATATAGAAGGATTTACCGAGTTAATGGCTCAAGTAAAACTACTTGAACCAAATCAATTACATATTATATATGGGGCAGCTAAAGGAAGAAATATAGATGAGATATTTTATCAGTTTCCAAAAAATGTGCTTTGCTATTTGGTTTCAGGGAATAATTCAAGATTAATGGATTTAAAATCATTGGCTCAAATTGCTGAAAAGAATAACATTAAGAAATATGAGTTTCTTAATGTTAATTTAGCACTGACTTTTGTTCAATCAATCGCTCATTCAAATGATATAATTTTAATAACTGGGAGTACTTTTATCATTGGAGAAATTGAAGAATTGTGACAAGACAAAAAAGACGGCGATTTGTAGAAAATAAATTGAGAGCTAATTTGGTTGAGCCGACCAAAGATTTTTATGATGAGATAAAAGGACAATGGCATAAAAAAGTTTTTGCAGATCAGCTTCCTATCGTTCTTGAACTTGGTTGTGGAAAGGGTGAATACACTTTAGGACTCGCCCGAATTTTTCCAAATCGTAATCATATCGGTGTTGATATAAAGGGAGATAGGCTATGGGTAGGTTCGGGAGTAGCACTTCGAGAAGATATTCAGAATGCAGCTTTTTTGAGGACGCAAATCCAATTTTTAGAGCATTTTTTTCTCAAGGGGGAGATTGATGAAATTTGGATTACTTTTCCTGACCCAAGGCCAAAGCAAAAAGATGAGAAAAGAAGATTATTATCCCCAAAGCTCTTGGGGATCTATCAAAATCTATTGAAAGTAGATGGTTGGTTGAAATTCAAAACTGACAATACAGGGCTTTTTAACTACACTTTAGAATTGATAACTCAAAATAAGATAGGGGTCAAAAATCTATTTTTTACTCGTGACTTATATAATTCAGAATATCTCAATGATCATCATGGAATAAAAACAAAATATGAACGTAAATTTGCATCATTAGGTGAAACTATAAAATACCTTAAATTTCAATTTCAATAAATTTAGATGAAAAATATATTAACCCTAATTCTTTTAATCAGCTTGTATTTTTTTCTGGCCTGCTCAGATAATAATATGAATAGCTTCTACAATAACCCGTGTTTTAACAAACTTCCCTATACTGAACAAATGGCTATAGATGTCAAACTAATAGATGAATACTTGAATGAGCAGGGGATTATTACAGAAACTGATGAATCAGGACTTCGATATGTTATAATCGAAGAAGGGAACGGATCAAGACCTACAACTGACAGTACTGTTAATGTAAAATATAGGGGTACTCTGATGAATGATAATAGTCTGTTTGATGAGAGTGCCGAAGGTATTGATTTACAATTATCCTTTGTTATTGATGGGTGGAAAATTGGAATTCCTCTTATTAGAGAGGGGGGTAAAATAATGCTTTATATTCCTTCTCAGTTAGGTTATGGCTGTAACGGAAGTGGCACGAGTATCCCTAGTAATGCAAATCTTATTTTTGAGGTAGAATTGGTAGAAATTATTTAATAACTAGCCTCACTGATGTGATAATGAAGAAAGATTATAGGTCAATGTTTAGTTGAAATCTAATCCATTGAAATTCTTTCCGATATAACTTCTCATTATTAATCTTGTTCATTTATATGCTCCAAAATATCCATAACTTCACCATAATCCTTATACCCAGTTTTACCTTCGGGGGAAGCAATGATTTCGATGGCGGGCCAAAAATCTATTTGGTTTAGATCCAAATTAAACCCATTAATGATTTGTTCATCTTTTTTAAAATGATTTCTTAAGTTTTTCAGAAGTGGTTTATCATAGCTTTTTCCAGAGCTACAAATAACAATTTTGTGAGCTATTTGACCCTCCTTGATTTTGTTAAAAAGAGCTTTTTCGTCCGCTATAGAATCTAGGTTTATTTTTAAATATATTTCCTTTCCAGAATCTAATAAAGGTGCCAAAAAACTGGGATTACTTGTTTCTATAACATCTAGCTCAATACGAGTAAGATAGTTATGAATAAGGTCGAGCTCCATATCATCGAATTCTCCCGCAATTTGAGGGCCTTGTATCCATTTTGTTATAGCTTTGAATGATTCGATGCTGATACCATCCTTTCGATTTGTATCTAGATTAAAACCAATTACATTCACCATCATTCCTGAGCAATATCTTGCATCGCTGAGGTTATTAACTCCTCTTATTTTAACAAACTTTTTTGACTTCATTTATTTAAAATGGATAAACTTGTTTTTATGTAATTTAGGACTAAAATTGAAAGATCAATTGCTATTAATCTTTTCAAAAATAATCAATTTTAGTCATAGTGTTGAGGGTTCATTAAGACCCTTTACATATTAATTTTAGATTATATTCAAGCAGATAAACGTGATTAGTAGATGTTTAAGACGATCAATATGATATTTTTAAATAAATAGTCTTAAAATCATTAATTATGATTGATCCAGCTTATTTTTGCAAATTAAATTTGTATATGATAAAAATGTAAATTTGAACCTCGCAAAAAGCAAATGAGCAAAAAAGGCAGAGTTTTAGTTGCCATGAGTGGTGGTATTGATAGTTCAGTTGCTGCATTAATACTGCATGAAAAAGGATATGAAGTTATTGGTATGACCATGAAAACTTGGGATTATAGTAGCTCAGGAGGAAGTAAAAAAGAAACTGGTTGTTGTAGTCTTGATTCTATTAACGACGCAAGAAACTTAGCGGTTAATTTAGGATTTCCGCATTATATTATTGACATAAGAGCGGAGTTTGGAGATTATGTTATAGATCATTTTACAAATGAATATCTCGAGGGAAGAACACCAAATCCATGTATCCTCTGCAATACTCATATTAAATGGGATAGTTTGCTCAGGAGAGCTGATCAGTTGGATTGTGAATTTATAGCTACAGGCCATTATGCTAAGATTAGATTGGAAAACGACCGTTATTTGATCTCAAAGGGTAAGGATTTAAATAAGGATCAATCTTATGCACTTTGGGGGATCTCTCAAGAAAGTTTAAGTCGAACTATTTTTCCATTAGGAGACCTTTTTAAAAAAGAAATAAAATCCTTTGCACTCGAAAGGGGCTTATTTGAATTAGTATCAAAGTCTGAATCATATGAAATTTGCTTTGTTCCCGATAATGATTATCGAGGGTTTTTACGCAGAAGAGTAAAGGGTCTTAAAGAAAAATTGGCTGGAGGTGAGTTTGTTTTAGAAACTGGACAAGTTGTCGGACATCATGAGGGCTACCCTTTTTATACTGTTGGTCAAAGAAAAGGATTAGGGATTGCTCTTGGATATCCTGTTTATGTAACAGAGATTCAAAAAGACAATAATCGGGTGATTTTGGGTACTTTTGATGAACTTTCAAGGGATGGGATTTATGTTAAAAATTTAAATCTTCAAAAATATTCTGAAATTCCTCATGGAAAATTAGACACCATTACAAAAGTCCGATATAATGATTTAGGAAATCCTGCAATTATTGAGCAAGTTGGAGATATTATGAAAGTATATTTTGGAAATGGAGTCAATTCAATAGCACCAGGGCAAGCTGCTGTATTTTACGAAGGTGATGATATGATTGGTGGTGGCTGGATAACTAAAAGTTTTAAGCAATCAAGTCCTTTGAATAAGACAATTTCTAATGTTTGAAAGGATTTTTTAGTTTATCCAGCTGAATGATGGTTTGAAGATTGGAGCTCCCAAAAAAAAATAATACTAATGAGTTTGAAACTAAATATTTAAATAGATAGATTGGATGTAGAATAGTGAAAATGAAAATTCTTAAATTCACATATCTTTTATCAATTTTATTGATTGACTTTTATCCGATAAGTGCTCAAGTTAATCGCTATATGGTCTTTCTCACTGATAAAAATAATTCAGCTTATTCCTTAAATAAACCAGAAGTATTTTTGAGTGCACGTTCACTTGCTCGAAAAAAACGACATAATATTGATATTGATCTCCTTGATTTACCCGTTAGCGATACTTATCTGCAAGATTTATCTTCATTAAATTTAGATGTTTTTTTTACTTCTAAATGGATGAATGCCTTACTCATTCAAACAGATTCAAGCACTTCGCAAGACGTTGCACTTAAGCCTTATGTCGATAGTGTTGTTTTTGTGGCACCGGGAGTGAAATTAACATCTGAATATGGAAATTATGAATGGCCAGATGTTTTTGAAGAGCCTAAAAATCATCTTGAATCTTCTAACTTACAATTAGCCATGATGAATGTTCATCAAATGCATGCCGATGGGTATCAAGGTGAAGGTATTCTCATTGCTGTTTTGGATGCTGGCTTTTTAGGAGCCAATCTGTTTAAACCTCTTGAAAGTGTATTTCAGGAAAATCGTTTAATTGCAGCAAAAGATTTTGTAACCAACGGAGGAAATCCATTCTTATACAGCGGACATGGCACAGGGGCGTGGTCGACGATAGCAAGTGATTATAATAACTTTGTAGGTACAGCACCTAAAGCAGAATTCATATTGTGTGTAACTGAGGACGTTAGCTCTGAATATAGAATTGAAGAATATAATTGGCTTTTAGCAGCTGAATATGCTGACAGTTTGGGAGCAGATATCATCACCAGTTCATTGGGATACAGTGATTTTACCGATTCTTCGATGGATTATATTTATCAGGATATGGACGGTCAAACGGCTTTGATCACGAGAGCTTCGAATTTAGCAATAAAAAAGGGACTCTTGGTTGTCACAAGTGCTGGTAATGAAGGTAATGATAACTGGAGATATATTACAGCGCCCGCAGATGGTATAGGTAATATTACGGTAGGAAGTGTAAAAAGTGATTATAACATTTCGTCCTTTAGCTCTCAAGGACCTACCGCAGATAATCGAATAAAACCTGATTTAGTTGCACTTGGACAAGGTACCACATTATTGACATCAAACGGTGATATTTCACAAGCCAACGGAACGAGCTTTTCAGCACCCTTGATTGCTGGTTTCTCAGCAGGAATATGGCAGTCACATCCTGAATTTACTAATTTAGAGGTTGTGGATTACTTGCATAATTTGGGCACTCGCTTTGATGAACCGGATAATTATTTTGGATATGGAATACCTATTTATTTGACTGAGAAAGATAGTTTAATCGAGACAGATACGACAATTCTTTCTCTATCTGAATTTGCAACCGAGCATATTACTGTTTATCCAAATCCAATATATGGTAATGTTGTTTCTCTTAAAATAGATTCGAAAGTAGATATTTATCCTTTACATATTAAACTTTTGGGTCTAGAAGGTAATATTGTGAGTGAACATAACGTTTTAAAGGCACCATCTCAAGGATTGATTTCAATGAATATTTCTAATACTCGTTCGGGCGTTTACATTTTAATCTTATCTTCTCGTAAAATGTCAAGAAAGATTAAATTAATCAAGTATTAATTATGTCTAAAATTTTAATAGCACCCTCAATTTTATCTGCCGACTTTGGAAACTTAGCTGCTGCAACGCAAATGATTAATGAAAGTCATGCAGACTATATTCATATTGATATAATGGACGGTTATTTTGTTCCTAATATATCCTTTGGATTTCCAGTAACACAGGCAATATATAGACATTCTAAAAAGCCCTTAGACTTCCATTTAATGATTAATAATCCTGATAATTATTTGGATGATTGTAAAAATAGTGGAGCAAAAATAATTACCGTTCATGCAGAGGTTTGTACCCATCTCAACCGAACGCTCAATCGTATTAAGGAATTAGGAGTTCTAGCAGGGGTGGCCTTGAATCCGCATACTTCGGCAGAGGTATTAAGAAATGTGGTGAATGATTTAGATCTGGTTCTTATCATGTCAGTTAATCCTGGTTTTGGCGGTCAGAAATTTATTGAAAACACATATGCTAAGATTAAAGAGATAAGACAAATAGCACTTGATGCTAATAAGGAGATAATTGTTGAAATAGATGGAGGGGTAAACAATGAGAATGCACCTAGTCTTGTAGAGGCAGGCGCAAACATGCTAGTTGCAGGAAATTATGTTTTTAATTCCATTAACCCATCCCAAGCGATACTGTCTTTAAAGAACCTTTAATCTATTGAGTTCTTTTAAACTATTCTTATTTTTTTGTACTGTATTGTTTGGGCACGACATAATTGCGCAATGGACAATTAATTGTAAAATTACCTCTGAGGAAGATTACCCTATCAGACAGGCAGAGGTGTTTTTCCAAGATTATAACAAACTGTTAATAAGTGATGATTTTGGGTTCTTTTCTTTTAAAATTAATGATACTGTTGATAGCATAAAGATCAGTATTAGTCATATTGCTTATCAGGATAAAGAATTCGTAATTGTAAAAAAAGATATCAGTCAGGATATTAAATTGATTTTGAAAAGCAGTGAGATTTCATTAGAAAAAATAAAAATTTACGAGGCTTTTGATAAATCTCAAGATATGGATCAAAATCAAATCAAATTAAATGCAAAATCAGTACTGGTAATGCCATCTGCTTTTGGGGATTTCAGTAAAGTTCTGTCAACCCTGCCTGGTGTTGCATCTAATAATGAGCTTTCGTCTACTTATTCCGTTCGTGGTGGAAATTTTCAAGAAAATTTAGTTTACGTCAATGGTATTCAAGTTTACAGACCATTTTTAGCTAGTACAGGTAGACAAGAGGGATTGAGTTTCATCAATCCAGATTTTGTTCAAGATATCTCATTTTATGCAGGGGGATGGCAGCCAAAATACGGAGATAAATTGTCTAGTAGTCTAATTATAGAGTACAAAGAACCGGATCATTTTGAAAGTAAGGCATCGATCGGTCTTCTGGGAGGTAAAATTTATTTGGGTGGAAGTAGTAACAATCAGCGTTCAAAATTTTCTATTGGCTTAAGGCACAAGGATGCCAGATATTTGTTAAATACCTTGGAAGTTACAGGTCAATATTTTCCAAAATATACAGACATTCAAGGATTTTTTACTTTTGACTTAACTCAAAAATCAAGTCCTTTGATTAATAAAACGAAGTTAAATTGGCTATTATCTTATGGTCGAAATCGATATCAAACCATCCCTGTATCCCAAAGTACCGTATTTGGTTCAGTAACTCAAAATTTTAAATTACAAACTGACTTTAAGGGGATTGAATCTTTAAATTATGACACTTATCAAACAGGCTTTAATCTAACTCATAGAATAAATAATAGATTCAAGATCTCATTTATTGCTTCAACTGTTTTGACTCAAGAAAGTGAAAATTTTGAAGTTGAAGGTGCCTATCGCTTATGTGATGTTGATCAAAAGAGTCAGCTTAATTTCGATGACAAATGTATAGTAACTAGAGCTATTGGAGTTGATTATGATTATGGCAGAAATTTATTAAATGTACAAATCTCAACTGTTGAAAACAGAAATGAATGGCTTGTCAATTCTAATAATTTGTTTGAATTTGGATTTGGAATGAGTCATCAAAATATTGCTGATGATATTCAAGAGTATGGATTCATTGACTCTGCAAACTATGTAACTACAAATCAATATGTTAAAAATAAGTTTACCATGTTGAGTAATAATTATTTTGGTTATTTACAATATTCTTTTTTTGATAAAGATTCCTCAAATATATTAAATATTGGTTCCCGGTTCAATTATATGAATTGGACCAATCAGTTTTTACTCAGCCCTAGAGTGCAATATCAATACAGACCAAATTGGTCTGTGCCAACTCGAATTAATTTTTCCCTGGGCTATTATCATCAGCATCCACAGTACAGAGAATTCAGAAATCGTGAAGGTATGGTTAATACAGGTGTAACTGCGCAAAAATCTTTGCAGTTTATTACGGGAATAGATCGATTTCTAAACTTATGGGGCAGACCTTTTATTTTTACTACTCAGGCCTATTACAAATACTTATGGGATTTAAATCCTTATGAGATTGATAATGTAAGGATAAGATATTATGCAGATAATGTTGCCAAAGGCTATGCCTCTGGCCTCGATATACGAATTAATGGTGAATTTATATCAGGTACTCAATCTTGGTTTAGTTTGGGTTTGTTAAAAACGATGGAAGATATAGAAAATGATGAAAATGGTTTTCGAAGACGACCATCTGATCAAAGAATAACCTTGGGTGCATTTTTTGAAGATCATTTGCCCAATGATCCTTCGTTAAGGGTTTATTTGAACTTAAATTTTGGTTCTGGTTATCCATTTGGGCCACCCAACAGTAGTATTTACCGAAATGCCTTCAATGGAGATGAATATTACCGTGTAGATATTGGTTTAACCAAGGTCATTGCTATGAAAGATGTTAATTTTATCAAGAATATCATCTTACGATTAGAGGTCCTAAATGTACTTGAGGCAGACAATACCATCAGTTATCAATGGATTGAGGATGTTAATGGTAACAGTCTAGCGATACCAAATTCATTATCAGCTAGATATTTCAACTTGAAAGTAATGTTTAACCTTTAATTTAATTTTAAAATAGTTTCGTTAATCGTAATTTTATCGTAAAGGTTCAATTAATTATGTTTAAAAAAAAACAAGTCAGGCAAGAATTAAAGGACTTTAAGGAGTCCGTTTATGCTTATTTTTTTTAAAAAGTATTTTTTAATAATCACTTTGTGCAAATGCAGAAACGACAATGGTTGTTGAAGTTACTATTGGTCATAATATTTTTTCTATTTTTTTCAGATTGAATATAAGAGGAAATGCTCAAAATGAAAGGCGCCACAGTGAGGTAACGTATTACTAGTAATTTTTAAAATTAATATTTTAGAATTCTATAGGCTATCATGATTTGGAACTAAACATACTTTCCTATCCAAGGCATGAATGTTCTATTCTATCGGTTATAATATAAAATCAGTTTATCAGATATTTGATTTTCTAGATATAGTCATATTGCCTTTAGATTCTAATATTAAAGGCCGATGAAAAAAAAGAACTTTTCATGTTTTTTAATAGACTTCCTGATTGAGTTGCTTTATTTGGACTAAGATAGATAATCGCCCTTTAATTTTACGTTTGGTATTCTAAATTATGTCGATAGAGATAAGGCTATTCCTAATTTAAGTTTCCTGAATTTAGCCAATATTGTTTTTTGTCAAATATTTTTTTTTAAAGAGTTAAAAATTCTCAATTTTGATGATTTAATAGATTCAGTTAAGTATTGGTATAGATACAAATTTTCCTATCTGTATATTATAATTATTGAATCATTTCGAATTTTCAGTTTTGAGGATTCAATAGAAGAAATAGATTAAAAAAGCGTAATTTTGTAATCCAATTCTTGAATTTATAAAAAAGTGTTCTTGAATAAAGTCTTCTACTCCTTTTTTATTTCGCTTTTTATTTTTGGTCTGCCTTCAAGTAAAGGTCAGAGTATTTATAAAAAGTATAATATTTACAGAAATCCATTACTTGTAATATCGAATAAAATTTCTTGGACACTCAGCATGGGTACAGGAAGGACACAATTTAATCATAGCTTAAAAAATTTTTATTTATATCAATCCTCGGAGATCCAACTCATCCGGTCTAAAAATGCAGAAAGACTTTCAGGTAATCTTATTAACGGACAATCTAATTGGTTAAACAATCCAGAGAATAGTATAGATGTAAACATAGGCAACCTTTTAGGTGAAGGATATGATCCATTGGATTCACCTGATTACAGTATGCAAAATATTTTTTTAGATGTGGACACTACTGATTTTAAATTTAAGAGTCTTTGGTCCAGTAGACCCATTGATTTTTCTGCTCATTATGATTTTTTCAAATTTAGAGTAGGAGTAGGTATTAATTATGAGAAATTAAGGACTAATGCCTTACGCCCAAACACGGACGATTATGGTATTCTTGATTACGATCCCGGTTTTAAAACCACAAAATTGTATAAATATTACGGATTACTAGGTTATAAGTTTTATGAAGCATGGAACTCTGCTATGGTCGGAGTAATGCAAATCGGAAATGTAAAATCCAGTGGGGAATTCAACAATAATTTAATTAACCGTAGTCTGATGATAAATATTGGACTAGACTATGAATACCATTTCTCAGAATACTTAAGATTAATACTTAAGCCTTCTTTTGAAATAAAAAATTATGAAATAGTTATTTTAGATGCTTCTGGAGTATTTCTAGATCAAGTATCACATGGCTACAATGCTTTTTATTTGCAAATTGGAATTAGTATGAACATACCTGAACTAAGAAGATCTCCAATTAAGGCGGATCATGCTCAACTGAAGCATGTTATTACTGATCCCAAAAATGGAAGATTGGAGGAAGTTAGAGGCCAGCCCCTCTGGAAGAAACAAAATCCTAAAGTAGGTCAAAATCATAGGCGATTCATTAAGGATAAAGTTATCAATAAGAAAAATCTCAAACTGATTAATTTCAATTTTGAATTAAAAAATGATTAAATTACAAATCTATATTATACTAAAACTCAGATTCTTTTCATGTCAGACGGAGATGTTGAAAATAGTGCCGAATCAGGCAATATTATACCTATAAATATTGAGGATGAAATGAGAGGCGCATACATCGATTATTCGATGAGCGTGATCGTTTCAAGGGCCTTACCTGATGTAAGAGACGGTTTAAAGCCTGTTCACCGAAGAATTCTTTACGGAATGGATGAATTAGGTGTTAATTTCAATCGTCCTTACAAGAAATGTGCAAGGATTGTAGGTGATGTTTTGGGTAAATATCACCCGCATGGTGATACAGCTGTTTATGATTCTATGGTGCGTATGGCTCAATCATGGTCTCTAAGATATCCACTTGTAGATGGACAAGGTAATTTTGGCTCAGTAGATGGAGATTCTCCAGCGGCTATGAGATATACAGAAGCGCGACTAAAACGTATTTCAGAAGATCTCCTTGGAGATATACAAAAAAATACGGTCGAATTCGTTCCTAATTACGATGATTCTGCAACTGAGCCTTCCGTATTACCTGCGCGGTTACCTAATTTACTTCTAAATGGTGCTTCGGGTATCGCAGTAGGTATGGCTACTAATATGGCTCCACATAATCTGACTGAAGTAGTAAATGGGATTGTAGCCTTCATAGACAATAATGAGATTTCTATTCCTGAGCTCATGGAATTTATTACCGCACCAGATTTTCCTACGGGTGCCATTATATATGGATATCAGGGCGTCCGTTCTGCTTTTGAAACAGGCAGAGGCCGTATAATGATGCGTGCCAAAGCTGATATCGAGGTCATGAAAAGCGGAAAGGAACAAATTGTTGTGACAGAAATTCCTTTTCAGGTCAATAAGGCTTCCATGATTGAGAAGACCGCTCAATTGATAAATGAAAAGAAGATAGAAGGGATATCAGATTTGAGAGATGAATCAGATCGTAACGGTATGCGCATTGTTTACGAATTAAAAAGAGACGCAATTCCTAATATTGTATTAAATACACTTTTCAAACATACCCAACTACAATCTGCCTTTAGTGTCAATAATGTTGCCTTGGTAAATGGGCGTCCCAAGATGTTAAATTTAAAAGATTTAATCATGCATTATGTGAATCACAGGCATGAGGTTGTGATTCGTAGAACAAAATATGAATTAGAGGAAGCAGAAAAGCGTGCACATATCCTTGAAGGGTATCTTATTGCCTTAGATAACCTGGATGAGGTAATTAATTTGATTAGAGGCAGCCGCGATCCAGAAATTGCCAGAAATAATTTGGTAGAAAAATTTTCTCTTTCAGAAATTCAGGCAAAAGCTATTTTAGAAATGAGATTACAGCGGCTAACTGGTCTAGAAAGGGATAAAATTAACAAAGAATATGAGGAAATAAAAAAGTTAATTGAAAAGCTTCAAGGGATACTTAATGATTTTGGTCTTAGAATGAAGATTATTAAAGATGAACTTTTAGAGGTGCAGGATAGATATGGTGATGAAAGAAATTCAGTTATTGAACATGCAGCCGATGACTTTACTGCAGAAGATATGATTCCAGATGAGGAAATGGTTTTAACTATATCGCATCAAGGTTACATCAAAAGAACTGCTTTAATAGAATATCGAACACAAGGTCGAGGGGGAGTAGGTTCTAGGGCAGTAAAGAGTAAAGATGATGATTTCACTGAGCATTTGTTTGTTGCTACGGCACATAATTATTTATTGATCTTTACCCAATTAGGCAAAGTTTTTTGGAAGAAGGTATGGGAAATTCCAGAGGGGGGTAAAACATCGAAGGGTCGTGCAATACAAAATCTCATTAATATCCAACCTGAGGATGCGGTTAGAACGGTAATAAATGTAAAGACACTTTCCGATCCTGATTATATCAATAATAACTACTTAATCATGTGCACTTCTCGGGGTACGGTTAAGAAAACAACTCTTGAAGCCTACAGTCGACCAAGGCAAAACGGAATAAACGCTATCACTATTCACGAAGGGGACAAATTATTGGATGTAAGTTTGACCGACGGAGATAACGATGTTGTAATTGCAAAGAACTCGGGCACTGCTATTCATTTTCATGAATCAGATGTTCGGTCTATGGGCCGTACTGCCGCTGGGGTTAGAGGTATTCATTTGAAAGAGGATCAGTTTGTCGTGGGCATGGTATGCATAAAAAAAGATGCTAACTCTGATTTACTTGTAGTTTCAGAGAAAGGTTATGGAAAAAGATCTAATTTAGGTGACTACAGAATTACAAAACGGGGTGGGAAAGGTGTAAAAACAATCAATATAACTGAAAAAACAGGAGCTTTAGTTGCAGTTAAAGACGTGGTAGATGGAGATGAGCTCATGATTATAAATAAATCGGGAATTGCCATCAGATTACCTGTCGACCAATTACGTGTAATGGGAAGAGCAACTCAAGGAGTAAAATTGATTAGACTCAATGAAGACGATGAAATATCTGCAGTAGAAAAAATAGAATATGTAGCCTCCGATGACATTTTAGACCAAAATTTATCCAATCATCATGATGAGGGTAATAATAGGAATGACGACCAACCAAATTCTACCAATCAAGATGTATAACTTGAAATGACAATTGAAAAATAGATAACAATGAAAATAGTATCAACCTTATTAGTTTTAGCCTTATTGGGTACAACTAATATTTATGCACAAAAAGAAATCAAACCTAAATTAGGTAAAATAGAGTCTTTGTACAAAAAAGGTGAACTGATTGAAGCAATGGAAATGTCTGATTTATCAATCAATTATGAGAAGACGATGAATAATCCAAAGACTTGGTATTTAAGAGGCTTGATATACATGGCTTTAGATACTTCTGCGAGTATGTCTGGAGTAAGCGAGAATAGTCTGCAAACAGCTATATCTAGTTTTAATAAAAATGATCTACTCAGCGAAGGTGATAATAAAGAGCCTTTCATCACCGATGAGCTTGGTATACCTACCACAAAAACTCAACAAATTGAGTCTTATTGGGGTTTTCATTACAACAAGGGAGCCACAGCATTTGGTGAAAAAGATTTTAAGCAAGCTATAACTTCTTTCAATAACGCGGCTTTAATAAAACCCAATGATACAAACTCCGTTATTAATGCAGGTTATGCAGCCGTGCAAGCAGAATTATATGATGAAGCTAAAAACTATTTTTACAAAGCGATAGAGCTTGGTTCAGTGGAAAAAGACATAAGACTAATTTTGTTATATGTTGTAGCAACGAGACAAAATCTAATTGAGGAGGGATTGTCAATTGTTCGCGACGCACGCGTTCTTTATCCAAGCGATAATGAACTTGCAAGACAAGAAATAAATATTCTTATACAACTAGATAGAAGTGAAGAGGCTACCGTTAATCTCGCTAAAGCTATAGAATCTGAACCTAATGATCCTAATTTACATTTTACTCTAGGAATTTTACATGAAGAAATTGGTTTAAAATTAGAATCTAAGGCTGAAAAAGATAAAAGAATTGAATTGGCACGTCAAGCTTACACGGATGCCATTAATGTGGATCCAAATTATTATAATGCGCATTACAATTTAGGTGTATTAGCTATGACTGATGTTAATATTTATATCAAAAAGCAAAACGCATTAGGCTATTCAAAGGAAGATTTAAAAAAGGCGGATGAGTTAGAGCCAATTATTCAGGAAAAGCTCTCAATTGCTTTGCCTCTCTGGGAAACAACAGTTTCTTTAAAAGACGATGAGTTGCCTGCTTTAGAAACTCTAGCCTATTTATATACTATGAAGAAAATGCTTGATAAAGCTGAAAATATTCAGGCAAAAATTGAAGCTTTAAAGTAAATCAAGCTGCACAAGATAATGTATTAAGAAAAAGGAAACTTTATAAACTAAAGCATCTTTTACTCTAGATTTAGCACCATTGTTTCTATAGTTAATCCAGGACCAAAAGCCATGGATAAAACCGGCCCTTTGATTTGCTCGTTTTCTTCTAATAACTTCTCTAAAACAAATAATATCGTAGCGGATGACATGTTACCATAATTTTTTAAAATATTATAAGCGTGTGTGTTTTGCTCTCTCGAAATGTTTAAACTTGATTCAATAGCCTTTAGTATACTTTTACCTCCAGGGTGAAGTGCATAATGAATTATTTCAGAAAAATTATAAGGAACTTTTTCGAGTAACTTTGATACAGTATTTTTTGCATTTTCCTTAATCAATTTAGCTACCTCAAGAGATAAAAGCATGTCAAAAGCGTGTTGACCTATTTTCCAGGACATTTCATTTTTACCTTCCAAAAGAATATCACAATAAAATTGATTTATCAAAAAGGCGTTGGATGTTTCCTCATTTGTGACTAAACAACTTGCCGCACCATCTGAAAACAGTGCTTGAGATAGACTTAAGGATTCATCATTTTTGCGTTGGAAATGAAGAGTGCATAGTTCTACAGAGACAATAAGTACTTGAGCGGTTGTAGATGCTTCGCAAATCGATTGGGCTAGCTTTAATCCATTAAATACACCGTAACAGCCCATGAAATTGATAGCTGTTCTTTGGATATAAGTATTCATTTTTAATTGATTAACAATGTCTAAGTCGAGACCTGGAGCATACAGACCTGTGCAACTGACCGTAATCAGGTGCGTTAGATCTTTCATTTCTCTTCCTTTCATACATTCTAAGATCGATTTAATAGCTAACTTGGGAGCTTCCACTTCATATAACTTCATTCGATTAAGCAAAGTAGGTTCCAAGTGATAAGGCATTAAGTCCTGATTCTCACTTGTTTGATTGAAATCAGGTAAGACGGAATATCTGTAATCAATACCCGAGGCTCTATAGATTACATCTAATTGATGGGATTCCTCTTCATTGAAATCAATTTGCTCCTTCATGTATTTCGCAATACTATTTTGAGAAATTTTTGTATTAGGAACAGCAGTTCCAATTTCATTAATGTAGGCAGACATAAAATTGTATTTGAGTGGATGTTGTATTTTTATTTATTTCGGAACTGAATTATTTGATTCTTTTCTATGTATTATGCACAAGTTAATTATTATCAAAACTTAAAATGTCTTTAATTTCAAATTCAACGTTAAAACATTTAAGAATCTCTTTTAGTTTTAATTTACTACCTATTTTTTTATTTGCTTTGGCAATTAATCCCCAAACGATTAACTGGATTAAAACCTCAATATTATTTGTTTGTTGGCACTTACTGATTTATCCTGCAAGTAATGGATTCAATTCATACTTTGATAAAGACACGAAAAGCATCGCAGGAATAAAATATCCCCCTGTAGTTACTATGGAGTTGTATTATTTCTCTATCACTTTAGATTTTTTGGCTATTTTTTTAGCTTTTTTTATAAATATTCCTACGGCTATTTCGATGCTTACATATGGACTTGTCAGTAAGGCCTACAGTCATCCTTCAGTTCGATTAAAAAAGAGACCTTTTGTAAGTTGGATCGTGGTAGCTATTTTTCAAGGATATTTCGTATTTTTAGTCACTTATTTGGGTATACACGATAATTCAATATTCAAACTCACTTCCTCGATCATTCAAATTCCAGCTTTTTTGACGACAATGATGCTCCTAAGTGCTTATCCCATTACTCAGGTATATCAACATAATGAAGATAGTGAACGAGGTGATTTAACATTAAGTCTTAAACTTGGTATCGTAGGGACGTTCCACTTTACTGCAATAGTATTTGTAATTACAACTTTTTGTTATATGACCTATTTTTTCTGCTATTATGATTTTCAGATAATGTTACTTTATCTCATCTTTGTGTTCCCGCTTTTCATTTATTATATAAGTTGGTATCAAAAAGTGAGAAAAAATATAGATTTAGCTGATTTTGAACATACAATGAAGTTAAATCAACTTTCTGCACTTTGCCTAAATACCTTTTTCCTCCTTTTGATTATTTTCAATGCTTAAAATTGCATTCTCTGAAAAATATGTTCATCAGTTACCAAAAAAGCATCGATTTCCCATGCTTAAATACGAGTTGTTACCCAAACAACTTATACACGAAGGAATAGCAGCACGCGAAAACTTTTTTTATCCTGAAAATGCTTTAGAAAAAGATATTTTAGCAGTTCATAATATCAATTATTGGAACCATTTGGTTCAACTTAATCTTTCGTCATCAGAAATTAGATCGATAGGATTTCCCTTAAGTCAGTCGCTAGTTGAAAGGGAAATTAATATCGCAGGGGGGACGCTTCAGTGCATATCATATGCAATACAGTATGGAATATCATTCAACATCGCTGGAGGCACTCATCATGCGTTTTCAGATCATGGAGAGGGCTTTTGTATGCTTAATGATCAGGCCATTGGGGCAAATTATGTTTTGAGAAATGAAAAGGCTAATAGAGTTTTGATAATTGATCTGGACGTACATCAAGGTAACGGGACAGCTGAGATTTTTAAGAACGACTCTAGAGTATTTACTTTTAGCATGCATGGGGCAAAAAATTATCCTATCAGAAAGGAAAAAAGTGATCTAGATATTGGACTTGAGGATGGCTGTAAGGATGAAGATTATCTAGCCTTGTTAATTAAACATCTAAATGTAGTGATAAAAAAATTTTCTCCAGACTTTATTTTTTATCAAGCAGGTGTCGATGTCCTAGCAACAGATAATTTAGGCCGACTCGGATTGACAAAAGAAGGCTGTAAAAGGAGAGATCAATATGTTCTTGAATTTGCCCAGCGTGAACAAATACCTTCAGTAGTATGTATGGGAGGGGGGTATTCTCCAAATATCAAAGATATCATCGAAGCTCACACTAATACCTTCAAAATAGCTCAACAAATATTTTTATAAAAAGTCAGTTAAATGATTTTCCGTGCGTTTTAGAGATCAACCTTTGTGCTAAATGAGGAAAGGATTTCGCTAAAACCATAGTAGCATTGCTGAGGAGATGATTTCCAAATAGTAGTTGTAAATTTCTTCCCCACATGAGTCGATTACCGAACAATTGGGTCCAATAATGAGAGTATAAATTTTGTATTTCCTCACGAAGATCTGGATGAGCTCTCTTTTCAATAATAATTTCAGCTAATAATTTTCCAGAGTGTATGGCCATAGCCATTCCGTTTCCACACAAAGGTGTAATTAGGCCCGCCGTATCACCACACATAATTAAAAAACCTTCAATTAATTGTTTTTTATTAAAATTTATCTGATTTATAATCAGAGGTTTATCAAAAATAAAATCACTTGATTCAAATAGCTCTTTAATATATGGATTTTTAAATAATATATCATTTTCCATATTCTTAATGGATCCTGAATACTTGAGATTATTGCCTTTAGTTAAGTAACAAATGTTGTAGAGGTCACCTTCAATTTTGTTTACACCACAGTAACCACCATTAAAATTGTGTAAAGCGACAGTATCAAGAGCAAAATCAGTTCTTATATGATATTTAACTCCTAAATAAGATGATTTTTCAGCCTTTATTTTACGATTTAAGACACGATCTAAATTACTTTTTTTACCAAAAGCACCTACGGCATAATGCGATTTATGACTTCCTTTTGAAGAGGATATATTGAAATGCGGATTTTCAAACACACAATTATAAACTTTTGTTTGAGTCAAACAATTCACTCCAACAGCCTTGCACTTTTGGTATAAATAATTATCAAAAAGAAGTCGACTGATTCCAAAAGCACCAGTACCCAAAGGCAATTTTAAAGATTTACCTACCTGAGTTGTCAATTGAAACTTATTTATGTGACTGGGTTGAAAATCCTTAGGATATATATCATATTTTTTTAAGAAAGGAAGTACTTCATTGCTGATGTATTCTCCACAAACTTTATGTTGTGGATAGCTGCCTTTTTCATACAGAATGACCTTGTATCCTGCTTTGGCTAATAAATAAGCATTGGTCAAACCCGCTAATCCTCCACCGAGAACTGCTACATCATACATACAGCTAAAACTTTATTATAATTTGCCATCTAAAAGCCCATTTCCAACGAATCTTATAATTTGTAATATCAGAATCTTTAAATATTTGGATCCATTCTTTTCGACGAAAACCACGCATCACTGACAATGGACCATCATTTTGTACCATTGTTGATTTTGAAAACCAACGAGTTAAGAATTTAATGCCATGATAAGCTAACCAATGACGATGTAAATCGCTAATGATCATGCCTTGTCTTGCTTGATCTTTAAATATTTTAAATAACATGACCAACTCATTATGACTAAAATGATGTAAAAATAAACTGGCATGTAAAATATCACAACTAAAATTCTTATCAGCTGTATTAAGTACATTTAATTGCGTGAAGGATAGTTGTTTAAATATTTTTTGAGAGTTTCTGGCATATTTTAATATGTATCCATTCGCATCAATGCCAACTCCTGACTTTAATTGATCTTGATATTTTTTGGCCATTTGAAATAAAAGATTCCCGCTTCCACAGCCCAAATCGATAATAGAAAAAAAACTACTACTATTGTTTATTAACTCTTTAAGCCCTTGTAAGCTGATCCAATCTCCACCCAACCAATAATTAATATAGTCTAGCTCAGCTAAGCTTTGATCTACGATTGGTCCATTGCAGTCTAAATCATCCATAAGCTCTTTTTGCTCAGATCGATATTTAAAATTCAATTTTAAATTTTTAATAATTTGCTAATTACTTTATTCAACTTGATTTTATCAGGTAATTTACGCTTCGACTACTTTATTTTTTAGGAGAAGATATAGTTTTTTTAACTCTCATGATGATTATATAGAATAAAATCACCTTATTGTTGGATTAACAATGAGGACACACAGCAATTCCTAAAATAGGATGATGTTATCAAGTCTTCAAGCTTACTCAGTACAAAGACATTATCTACAATTTATGCGTAATTAACAAAGTTTTTTCTGATAAATCATTTCAAAATATATTAATCAGTTAATTTAAATCTTATAAATTTGCCTTTTCTTTATTGATATTTGTAATATACTTTACACGTACAGAGGCAAAATTTTTCAATATAAGTTGAAAATTAATTTATCACCTGGGAATTAATGTTTTATGCTTTCTCATAAGGATTTAATGTTGAGAGACACCTTTATTTTTTTATAGTGATGTGAATAATTTTAGCCTAATCGTGTATGACAAATACTTGTCGAAAGCTCATATATTGCTATTAATTATTTTAAAAATTAAGTCATCCTTTTTAATTTACGCTTTGTCAATATAATGTTCATAATCTACAGTAAAATAATCATGCTTTCCTTGATATGACCCAAAAAGCTTTTTTATTTTCTTTAATGATATTTTTGGTTTGGTGTATGCTGCGATGTTCAAATAATTTTTCATTAGTAGCAGAAAAAGAAATTGACTTTTCAAGAGATATTAAACCAATAATTAATAAAAACTGCATTTCATGCCATGGAGGTGTAAAAAAGAACGCAGGTTTTAGTCTATTGTTTCATCAAGATGCGTTAGAAAATACTCAATCAGGTACACCAGCGATTATTCCAGGAGATTCAAAAAGTAGTTCTTTAATACAGCGTTTGTCGCATCACGACGCTGAGTTAAGAATGCCTTACAAAAAAGATCCTTTGTCTGATGAAGAAATAAATAAATTAACGAAATGGATAGATCAAGGGGCTCAATGGGGAATACATTGGGCGTATATTCCTCCTGACGATGTTCCCATTCCGGATAATTTGAGTGCAGATTCGATATCCAATTTTTTAAAAACGCCAATTGATCATTTCATCCTAGAGGAAATGAATAAGTTTAACTTGACGCCAAATAGAAATGCGGATAAAAGAACTTTGGCTCGCCGCGTGTCTTTTGATCTTACTGGTCTGCCTCCCGATGAAAATTTGTTTAAACAATTTCTGAGAGATAATATTGATTATGAAACTTATGTAGATAGCTTATTGGATGACAATTCTTTTGGTGAAAAATGGGCAAGTTGGTGGCTTGATCTTGCTAGATATGCTGATTCTAAGGGTTATGAAACAGATCGAGGTAGAACAATGTGGAAATATCGTGATTGGGTTATTGATGCATTAAACCATGATAAGCCTTTTGATCAATTTACGATTGAGCAATTAGCAGGTGATTTGCTTGCTAATCCAAATCAGCAACAATTAATTGCAACAGCTTTTCATAGAAATACAATGAATAATGATGAAGGAGGAACTTCTGATGAGGAATATAGAACTGCTGCCGTTCTAGATCGGGTTAATACAACATTTGCTGCTTGGCAAAGTACAACTATGGAGTGTGTTCAATGCCATAGTCATCCTTATGATCCTATCCGTCATGAGGAATATTATCAAACTATGTCATTTTTCAACAATACAAGAGATGAGGATATTCCTGATGAGGAACCAAATTTACGAACTTATAATGGTGATAATGCTCTTAAATTAGATAAAATTCTTGATTGGTTAGATCGTAACGGTAGCAATGAAGATAATAAAATATTAACTGACTTTTTATCTTTTCGGGAACCGAAATATCAATTGCACAATTGTGAAATAGTTCAAAATAGTGCCATGTCTAATCATTGGTTAGCCCTATGGAATAATGGGGCAGCATTGTATAAAAATGTCACAGTGAGGAGTGGCTGGAAACTATATTTTAACTACTTATCTCCAGCTACCGTTAAAAATACAGAAAAAACATTACTTACAATCAAAAAAAATAATGCTGATGGCAAAATTCTAGCTGAAATCGAGTTGGAAAAAACTAGTCAAAATGATTGGGTTGGTGGTAATGTATATTCTGTTGAATTAGGAAAAGACGACGATGATTTTTTTGATATCTATTTTGAGGCGCAAAATAATAGTTTCAACCCAGAGGAAAATACTTGCATGATTTCTTGGTTTGCTTTTCTTCCAGAACTACCTGGAAAAAACATGAAAGGTTATGAGGGAATAAATGATATATTTTTGGAATTACTAAATGCTGATGTTGATCAAACCCCTATTATGGTTGAGAACATAAATGAAATGCGTAGAGTTACAAATATATTTGAACGTGGAAATTGGTTGGACAAAGGTGATACAGTAATTTCAAAACCACCTCATTTTTTGAATGAATGGGATTCTTCTTGGCCCAGGAATAGACTTGGATTTGCAAAATGGCTGGTAAGCAAAGAAAATCCTTTGACTGGGAGAACATTAGTCAACAGGATATGGTATCAGATTTTTGGAAGAGGTATCGTTACGACGTTAGATGATATGGGAACACAGTCAGAACCTCCAACGCATCCAGAACTCCTTGACTGGTTATCATATAATTTTGTAAACAGTCAACAGTGGAGTATTAAAAGTTTAATAAAATCTATAATTATGTCTGGAACTTATCAGCAAAGTTCTGAACTAAATGATGAGAAATTATTTCTTGATCCTGAGAATACCTTTTACGCTCGAGGACCCAAACTTCGGCTAAGTGCAGAGGAGATAAGAGATCAAGCTTTATTTATTTCTCAATTGTTGAGTGACAAAATGTACGGACCTGGAGTTATGCCTCCTCAACCTGATGGTGTTTGGGAACATGTGTACCTGGGGAACCAATGGAAAGAAAGTAAAGGTGTAGACCGATATAGAAGAAGTATATATACTTTTATTAAAAGAACAAGTCCTTATCCCTCTTTAATGACTTTTAATGCAGGTAGTAGAGAGGTTTGTATGGTCCAAAGAACAGCAACCAATACTCCATTGCAGGCGTTAGTAACAATGAACGATCCTGTATTCTTAGAAGCATCTTTGCATTTAGGAGAATTATATTTTTTAGAGGGTAAAATCTCACAGTCCATTGAAAAGATGTTTGAAAAGGCAATATATCAAAAGATTGAATCATCAACATTAGAGGTTTTGCATAACCTGTATTTGGAGGCTTTAAATGAATACACTCAAAGTCCTAAATTGTTGCAGGACTTTTTTGGAGAGAAAAGGAAAATCACCAAAGAACTTGCAGCATTTTCAGTAGTGGCAAATGCAATAATGAATTTAGACCAATTTTTAACACATGCATAAATTAGATACATTATTCAGAGAGCAGAAGATTAGACAACTTGATTCAACTACCCGTCGTCATTTTATTAAAGAATGTATGTTTGGCTTAGGCGGTGTTGCTCTCGGTGGACTTTTAAATTCTTGTGCTAATTCAGACGTAAATAAAATTGATTCTGTAAAAAATAAGATAAAATCTGTAATGGGTCAGGTGCCACATTTTGTGCCAAAAGCAAAAAGTGTCATTTTTTTACATATGGTTGGTGCTCCTTCCCAGTTAGAAATGTTTGATTATAAGCCAAAATTAGCGGAACTTCACAATGAGCCTTGTCCTCAGTCTTTGCTAGAGGGTAAAAAGTTTGCGTTTATTAGAGGAGTACCAAATATGCTTGGGCCACAAGCTAAATTTTCAAGAGAGGGGGCGTCTGAAAATTGGGTATCTGACAATCTTCCTCATTTTAAAAAAATAATTGATGAAGTTGCTTTTCTAAAAGCTGTAAAGACTGATCAATTTAACCATGGTCCAGCTCAACTTTTAATGCATACTGGCAGCCCACGGCTAGGTCGCGCAAGTTTAGGTTCTTGGGTAACATATGGTTTAGGATCCATTGAAAAAAATCTTCCAGGATTTGTTGTATTAACTTCGGGAGGAACACCTGATGCCGGAAAAAGTATTTGGGGGAGTGGATTTTTACCATCCATTTATCAAGGAGTTCAATGTCGATCTAAAGGTGATCCTGTACTTTATTTAAAAGACCCGAATGGATTTTCTCGAAATTTGAAAAACAAAATGATAGAGTCCATAAATTCTATAAATCAAAATGAGTTCTTAGAATATAACGATCCAGAGGTGTTAACCAGGATAAAACAATATGAGATGGCTTTTAAAATGCAAGTATCTGTACCTGAAGTAATGGATATTAACAGTGAGCCAAATTATATTAAGGAAATGTATGGGGTTAATGTCGGGCGTGAATCCTTTGCCAACAATTGTCTTTTAGCCCGAAAAATGATAGAGGAAGGGGTACGATTTGTTCAGTTATATGATTGGGGTTGGGATAGTCATGGAGATCAGCAAAGTAATGCTTTAAATCATGGATTCCGAGACAAATGTAATCAAATTGATAGGCCAATATCAGCATTAATTCAAGATCTTAAGCAAAGAGGCCTTTTAGATGAAACTCTTATAGTTTGGGGTGGAGAATTTGGACGTACACCAATGCAAGAAACTCGAGAAGGTAAGATTAATAAATATATGGGTCGAGATCACCAAGGAGATGCATTTACGATGTGGATGGCCGGAGGTGGAATAAAAAAAGGTGCAGTTCATGGTCGTACAGATGAAATAGGTTACTCTGCCGTTGAGGGGAGTGTTTCTGTTCATGATGTTCAGGCAACTATTTTGCATCTCTTGGGATTTGACCATGAACAACTGACATATGATTATCAAGGCCGTCCAATTAGACTCACAGATGTTCATGGAGAAGTTATAAATGCTATAGTTGCATAGTACTGATATAAGTAGTTTTAATTTAGTATTATTGTTTATTGGTTTACTTAAAAGTTTGAAAAAATGAATTATGTGCGGTTAATTTTCATATGTGCTCTTTTAATTTTTGTCAGTTGTGAGAATATTATTAAGGTAGATAATGGGTCAAAAAGATGGTCAAAAGAACGGACTTGGAAGTGGTATTCTCAGCAAAAATGGCTTGTAGGTACAAATTTTATAACAAGTAATTCTATAAATCAACTAGAGTTCTGGCAAGAGGAAACTTTTGACCTTGAATTAATAGAAAAAGAATTAAAGCTCTCCTCAAGTATTGGGATGAATACGCATCGTGTTTTCTTACATGACCTTTTGTGGGATCAAGACTCTATTGGATTTATGGATAGAATTGATCAGTTTTTAGAAATTTCTGATAGGTATGGAATAAAAATCATGTTTGTTATTTTTGATGATGTTTGGCATCCCATTCCTAAGTTGGGTAAGCAACCAGAGCCTATTCCCCACATCCATAATTCTGGTTGGGTCCAATCACCAGGAGTTAAAATTTTGACTGATACTTTAAAACACGGAAAGCTCGAACCGTATGTAAAAGGAATTATAAAAAAGTTTGCAAATGATAATAGGGTTATAGCTTGGGATCTTTATAATGAGCCTGGGCAATATAATGGAGCACCAAGAGTTTCAGAGGAAAGGGTGGTTGAAATATATTCAAATATCGGAGTAACCTTGCCGGATGATGAACAACCTAATAATCCTAAAAACTATCCTTTATATGATGGTATTTATCATAGACATAAAATGGAGCCTGGTCATTTTGAAAAAAGATTTTATACACTTTCTTTAATTAAAAAAGTTTTTAAATGGGCTAGAGATGTTAATCCTTCGCAACCAATTACGGCTGGACTTTATGAAGGAGGTATTCCATACTGGGGTAATCCAGAGGGTTTACCAAAACTAGAGCAATTTATTGTTGAATCATCAGATGTGATGTCATTTCACTCATATGGTAATACTGGATGGACGACTCAAGCTATTAAAGAGCTTGAAAAATATGGAAGACCTTTGATTTGTACAGAATATGTTGCTCGCGGAGAGCAAAATACATTTGATACAATACTACCAATTTTTAAAAAATATAAAATTGCTGCCTATAACTGGGGATTTGTTTCGGGAAAAACTAATACTATTTATCCATGGAATAGTTGGGATTCAACTTATACCGCTCCACCTAAACTTTGGCATCATGACATTTTTTATCCAAACGGTGAGCCGTTTTCATCCGATGAAATTGACTTTGTAAAGGAGATAATATCATCTGTCAATAAATGATAATTCATATGGCCAAGGTAAAGATCACAAATTGGACAATTATTATATCGTTGACCTTTTCCTTTATTTCATGCATAAAAAAAGATCTTGATTCACTGCTGGTACCATCAGTTTTTTCTGATCATATGGTACTCCAACAGCAGGTAGATGTACCTTTTTGGGGTACTTCAAAAGCTAATCACGAAGTAACGGTTTCCGGAAGCTGGGGAATATCTGCAACTTCTAAGGCAAATGAGAAAGGTGAATGGGATTTAAGTCTAAACACCCCTGTCGCCGGAGGTCCTTACACAGTTACCATAAAATCTTATGATGAGGAAATTAAATTCAAAAATGTTCTTATTGGAGAGGTATGGCTGGCTTCCGGCCAATCAAATATGGAATACAAATTAGATCATTGCATAGAATGTATTGATAATCAAAAAGTAGAAATAGCTTCCGCAAACTATCCCGATATTAGGATGTTTACTGTTCCTATGGACTTATCAGGAGAAGCAATTAAAAATGAAAGCTGGCTGATCACAAATCCAAAAAATGTCAAAAAATTTAGTGCTGTTGCCTATTTTTTCGCAAGACACTTACATGAAAAATTAAAAGTTCCAATTGGAATTATAAATTCAAGTTGGGGTGGAACTAGAGTTGAGGCTTGGATAAGTCATAATAAACTTTTGAATCTTGATTTAACAAAAAATAGAATTCCAGACATTGACGATTACGATTCACTAAAAAATGAATTTTTAAGATTAAATGACTCCATAAATAATTTGAATGAGAAAGATTTTGGGTTTCAAACATATCAGGTTCCGAGTATATGGACTGATTTTAATATTGGCGATTTAAGATTTAAGGATGTTGATTTTGATGATTCATCATGGCCATATTGGAATCCGAAACATCATAGTAATGAAAATGAAAAGGTAAATGAGGGCAGATTTGAGAGCGTATTTGATGAAATAGATGCATCATTATTGTCTGATGCAGTGATTTGGTTTAGAACTGAGGTAATGATAAATGATATAAATGATGATTACCATATAAACATAACAAGAGGTATTGATGATGTTGATCAGACATATTTTAATGGAATTTTAATTGGGAATGAATCAGATTGGAGCTTGGAAAGAGATTATAAAATCCCAAAAAAAATATTGAAAAAAGGTAAAAATACATTAGCAATTAGAGTAACAGATTTAGGAGGTCCTGGCGGATTTAATAGTCCTGTTTTATTAAAGTCTTCTCTCGAGATAAGAGAATTGCCATTAAGATCATTTAAGTACAGACATGAAGCTTTTATAACTACACAAAGATCTTTTATCGTGAAACATAATTACTCAGCAGATGAATTAATCCAAAAAACGCAACAGATCAATGACAAGCTCAGGGAGGGTTATCTAATCGATGATCCAAATGCTTATTCCATGCAATTTGATAAAATGTTGAATCCTATATTGCCCTATGGTATAAAAGGAGCCATATGGTACCAAGGAGAAGCTAATGTTGTAAATTATAATGAATATCAAGAATTGTTTACTGGTATGATAGAAGATTGGAGAGATCATTGGGGTTATGATTTTTCCTTTTACTACGCACAAATTGCACCCTTTGATTATGCAGAAAAAAGTGAAAGATCGCATGAATTGCGTGATACTCAGAGAAAATCTTTAAAGGTTGTTTCAAATACAGGAATGGCTACTCTCCTTGATATTGGTGAGAAAGATGATATTCATCCAGCAAACAAGCAGGATGTAGGAAAAAGATTGGCTTTACTTGCCTTGGATAATGACTATAATTTTGATCTTGTATCATCAGGGCCACTTTATAAAAATCATGTAATTTTTAATGATTATATACAAGTTGATTTTGAAAATATAGGATCTGGTTTAGTCTCGAGAGGAATATTAAAAGATTTTGAAATTGCAGGGGCAGACTCTATTTTTTTAGCTGCAAAAGCTGAAATAGTAAATAACAAAGTAAGAGTTTGGTCTAATAAAGTCAGTGAACCAATTCATGTTAGGTACGGCTGGAAAAACTGGATGGTTGGAACTCTTTTTAATAAGGAAAAACTTCCAGCGTCCTCATTTAACTCAATTAATGGAATTTAAGAAAATATTCTTTATTTTTTGAAATTAACCATAAATATTGAATAGAATTTTTTTGTAACATTGTTTTATTTAATTTCTTAAAAGTTTAAAAATATGAATTATGTGCGGTTAATTTCCATTTGTACTTTTTTCTTTTTTTTCAGTTGTCAAAGTATTGATAAGTCGAATAATGGGTCTAAACAATGGTCTAAAGAACGAACTTGGAAATGGTATTCTCAGCAAAAATGGCTTGTAGGTACAAATTTTATAACAAGTAACTCTATAAATCAACTAGAGTTCTGGCAAGAGGAAACTTTTGACCTTGAATTAATAGAAAAAGAATTAAAGCTCTCCTCAAGTATTGGAATGAATACGCATCGTGTTTTTTTACATGACCTTTTGTGGGATCAAGATTCTATTGGGTTTATAGATAGAATTGATCAGTTTTTAGAAATTTCTGATAAATATGGAATAAAAATCATGTTTGTTATTTTTGATGATGTTTGGCATCCTATTCCCGAGTTGGGAAAGCAGCCAGATCCTATTCCTCATATAATGGGTTCTAGTTGGGTTCAATCGCCAGGAGTTAAAATTTTGACTGATACTTTAAAACACAAAAATTTAGAACCATACGTAAAAGGAATTATAAAAAAGTTTGCAAATGATAATAGGGTTATAGCTTGGGATCTTTATAATGAGCCTGGGCAATATAATGGAGCACCAAGAGTTTCAGAGGAAAGGGTGGT
>PYIJ01004928.1_pt1 | contig 40892 bp, 32 predicted proteins | sample 3578051 | NCBI WGS metagenome assembly PYIJ01 (sample SAMN08408021, study PRJNA431606) | Marine metagenome isolate SA_KN192-05_S13_5m, whole genome shotgun... | biome: marine; feature: oceanic pelagic zone; material: water; isolation source: surface water sample, 0.2-0.8 um fraction ... | reverse complement strand
GGTAATATCGTCATCAACTAACCGCCGACCAGCCTTTTTTGCTTGCAATTTTCCCGCTTGAATACGTTGTACACAAAAAGAACATTTTTCAATGACTCCTCTTGATCGTACAGTAACATCTGGATTAAGTACCATTTTACCTAAATCGTTGTTCATGGCAAGGTTTTCGCCGAATTGCTCATTATCATGAAATTTAAACCAATTAAACCTTCGTACTTTGTAGGGACAGTTGTTGGCACAGTATCTAGTTCCTATACATCGATTGTAAGTCATTTGATTTAATCCCTCGGAACTATGGGTAGTAGCTGCAACGGGACACACTGTCTCACAGGAAGCATTGTTACAATGCTGACACATCATTGGCTGAAAAGTGACTTCGGGATTTTCAGCTGCTTTTTCCATGTCCGCGTAGCTACTCCCATTTGAATCACTTGAATAATATCTATCAATTCTGATCCAAGCCATGTCACGCCTATTTAAAACTTCCTTCTTGCCTATCACAGAAATATTGTTTTCTGCTTGACAAGCAATAGAGCAGGTACCACATCCCGTACAAGAATTTAAATCAATCATCAAACCCCAATGATGATTGGCGTATTTATGACCTTCCCACAGTGAAACCGCTGAGGGCTTCTTGAACCCCTCTGATGTGGAAATTTTGGGCATATGCCTGCCAGCTTGAGGATCTTTTTGATACTCATTTAAGGTCGCCTCTTGGATGACATTTCCTCTACCCATAAAAGTATGATGGGTTTGAGTCTGCGCTATAGCATATTTCTCATCAGTCATTTCAACAGTTACACCAGTATGGATGTTGAAATCAAGTACACCTTCTTCGTTAACGTTAATCAATGGATAGGCGTTCACTCCTACTTGATTACCAACCTTACCTGCAGTTGATCGACCATATCCGATGGCCAAGCCTATTGTATTGTATTTTTGTCCTGGTTGTGGTAAAACTGGAAGCTTCAAACTTTTTCCATTTACTGTTAAATTGACAATTTGAGTGGTCATGTCTCCCAATTCTATTCCCCATTCTTTAACTTGTTTAGGAGAAACAGTAAGATAATTATCCCAGCATGCTTTTGTGATTGGGTCTGACATTTCTTGTAACCAAGGATTGTTTGATTGAATTCCATTTCCTACCGTACCATTCTCATAAATAATTAATTCAAGAGATGGCCCTGGTTTAGAGATGTTAAAAGAAGCTTTTCCAAGAACTGATAAATCTATTTTAACCTTACCAGAATTAGCTATTTCGGGTTCAAAAACTCCGTCATGTAAACATTTCTTCCAAAAGGCTTCGAAATCTAGAACGGAATTGTTGCTTAAAGGAGCAAAACTATTAGACCAATGAGTTTTTAGAAAGTCATAATAATTAACCTCAAATCCAGACCATTTCAGAAAACTATCTTGTGCTTGTCTAGTATTAAATAGATTGGAAATGGTGGGTTGAGAAAGACTATACTTAGCATAAACAGGTTCAAAATCATTCCATGATTCTAGATAATGACGATCAGGAGCCAAATAAGAAACCAAGGAACTAGTCTCATCCATTCTATCTGCAGTGGCTACTGAAAAATTTATATTCTTGAGTGACGCTGCAATTTTGGAACCTAGCGGGTGGTCATAAACAGGATTACAGTTGTAAAAAATAACTCCACCGGCTGACGATAATTGGTTTACAAATTGACTGAAAGTTTTATCATTACCCGATCTGACATTTTGATATCTATTAAAATCGATGGTATTCCCAATATTGTCTAACATGACATTAATGGCATTTACAAACATTTGAATACTAGTGTCTTGAGAGCCAGAAACAACTATAGACGACCCTTTAGCATGCAACAAATCATTTGCAGCTTTAGATAAATTTTTGTCATCTACTATGGGTAATCCGTCCATTACTTGGGCCCCTGTTTCCTTTGCTATAATATTATAAAGACTAGAAATATACGCACCTTGTTCTGAGGATTTTAAGGGTGTTCTATAATCGGCATTAGCACCAGTGAGAGATAAAATGCTTTCAAAAGAATATAATCGAGACATCTCTTTTTTAGAAGCAGATAATCTCCTACTCTGAGCAAATTGGTTGTTTGTAAGTGAATGATTTACTCCCGTCCCCAAAAAATCATAGCCGAAAGATACAATAGTTTTGGCCCTTGAGTAATCATATGAAGGAATTACACGTTTACCAAATACAGCCAGGTTAGCATCTAATTGACCACTCATTGAATTCTGATCATAGATTACGTGAACAAGAGAATCATATTTGTCTTTAAATGCTTCCATAACTTTTCTGGTAGATGGACTTGCTAGACTATGCGAAACCAAATAGATGGGATCGGAGGCATTAGATAATTCTGCTTTTATGTTGGCGTCTATTTCTTCCCAAGAAACTTCTTTCCCTTTGGCAACTGGACCTTTCAATCTTTCTTGGTCATACAAGGAAAGAACGGATGCTTCAATTTGTGCACTTGTACCTCCCCCTGTCACCGAAGACAGTTTATTTCCTTCAATTTTTATAGGTCTACCTTCTCTAGTTTTGACAACAACACTAGCTTGGTCACTTCCAGAGATAAAAGTTGACGCAAAATAATTAGGAATGGTAGGATCTACATTCACCGGTTTATTCACATAGGGTATTGCTTTTTTAATAGGGGTTTCGCAAGCAGCTAATGATGCAGCAGTCACCCCAAACCCCATCATTTTTAAAAAATCTCTACGAGAGGTTTCTCCATCACCTTCTCCTGTTGGTAACTTTTGCGCAAACTCTTTATTAGCATATTTTTCGAATTCTGGGCTATGCTGAAGCTGCTCTAGTCCTTTCCAGTATTTCTTTGTCTCTTTCATTATCGCTATTTCGATACCTATTGTGTTAATAATGACACTTTGAACATTCAAGACCACCAATATCTTCCACCTTCATTGGTTCTTTAGTATTCTTTTCATTGTGTAACTCGACTAGATTAGTGTAATAATCATTGCCTTTGGACTTTACATTAGTCTCACGATGACAATTAATACACCAACCCATAGTTAAATCAGAGTATTGATATACCACCTCCATTTCTTTTATGGGCCCATGACAAGTCTCGCATTCTAACCCACCCACTTGTACATGCTGCGAATGATTGAAGTATGCCAAATCAGGTAAATTATGAACACGTACCCATTCTATAGGTTGTGTTTTCTCCCCGTACTCTCCAGTCTCTGGATCGTAATCTATTGCTGCATAAATTTTCTGTATTTCCTTACTTTCCGGTTTAATAGCGACATGACAATTCATACAAATATTAGCTGAAGGTATATTCGCTGATTTACTTTTCCTGACACCCGTGTGGCAATATTGGCAATCAATTTCATATTGCCCTGCATGCAACTCATGAGAATAAGCAATGGGTTGAGTAGGCATGTATCCTTGCTGAACCCCAATCGTAAAAAGACCATCAATACCTGTTTTTAAGCCAACAGCCACAAAAACAAAAATAACCAATCCTAAAACTGCATTAGATTTAAGAAATGAAAACACATTAATCTTTTGGTCAGCTACTAATTCTCTATCAACACTTGACACCTCTTTATTAGACCCTATGTATTTGGTCAAAAGTGATATTATCAAACCTAAAACCACCAAGATAAGGGCCAAAACAAAGATAAAAACGATAAGAATGGCATACATAAAAGAATTTGAAACACCTTCATCAACTCCAGCTTTACTATCCTCACTGCCAACCTCGGCAGCAGATGCTATTTGAGGAACAACCTTTGAAGCGACATCAATATATTCTAAAATAGAAATAATTTCAGCATCCGTAAAAGGATACGCAGGCATGGCTACTTTTTTGTACTTTTCGTACAAAGCAACAGCATATTCGTCACCACTCTGAATCATTTTTTGGGAATTCTTAATCCAACTCAGGAGCCAGGGTCTCTCACGACGCTCCTCGATACCTTTAAGAGCAGGGCCAATTACAACTTCGTTAATTGCATGGCATTGAGTACAATTTGCGTTGTATAATTTTTCACCTGAGGCGATGATCGCAGGATCAATTGCATCTTCTTGGCTGGAGGCAGGAAACGCCAAAAATATTCCAAGAAAAAATGTAGAAATTAGTTTAAATCCGCGATTGGAGAAATATGTTTTAGACATCTATTTATTAATGATCTAACCTTTATAAAAGCAAATTTAATATTGGGTCTTTGTAATTCAAACCTACACGGCCTCTTAATTTTAAGGTTTTTGAATTTTAAAACCTCAGGATAAATGTAATATATTATGTATCAACATATTAAGTAGTTGTTATATTGACGTAATCATCTTATTTATAATCATTCTAAATAAGATAAGATCTTGGTTATGGCAATTACAGATTTTGAAGTTTAATATTTTTTTTGAATGTAATATTTTCAAAATAAATTAAAAAAGTAATTCCCTACCGATAATTTATAGCTTCTTACCCACCAAACACGAAGATTAAGAAAAATCATCCTACCACCCATATTAGATACAAATGGTTGAAATATGAATTCAAAGGATAATTAATTATTTAGATGATACTTCCATATATTTAAAGTATATTTCTAAATTATGAATTTACCATTGCGACAAGTCTCTCTAGCCTTCATTTTCTACGCTTTAACTCACCATACGTAGTTGAGAAAAAAAATTACTATAAGTGACAATAACTCATATCAACATTTCAATCAGGAAAATAATTTAATTGTTATAAAAAAACTATTTGAAGTATTAACATTGCAACTAAAAATTTCAAGCCTATCCCAATTTGGAAGATATAAAACATTTTATAATTGATTTTGATTCTACTTTTACAAAGGTTGAAGCACTCGATATTTTAGCTGAGATTGCCCTAAAAGGTAATCCTGAAAAACATGCGATCACCAATCGTGTGAAAGAAATAACCGACTTAGGTATGAGTGGAGAATTGTCCTTTCGAAATTCTCTGGAGGAACGTATCGCCATCATAAAGGCGCATAAAGATCACTTACCCATTTTGATAAATACTCTGAAGAATAAAATTTCAAATTCATTTAAAAGAAATAAAGAATTTATAAAAAAAAATGCAGCACAATTTTATATTCTCTCGAACGGCTTCAAAGAATTTATTAACCCCGTAGTCGCTGAATACGGAATCGACGCAAAAAATGTTTATGCCAATGATTTTATATTTGATGCAAAAGGATATATTGTTAGTTTTAATAAAAATAACCTACTCTCTTCGAACAAAGGCAAGCCGAAACAGATTGAAAAACTAAAACTAAAAGGCGAAGTCCATGTTTTGGGAGATGGTTTTACAGACTATGAAATCAAGCAAGCTGGTTTTGCCAAAACTTTTTATGCATTTACTGAAAATGTAAAACGAGAAAAAGTCATCAATCACGCTGACTATGAAGCACCCAATCTTGACGAAATATTTTATCAAAATAATATGGAACGAGCCCTTTCTTATCCAAAAAATAGAATCAAAGTTTTGTTACTTGAAAATATTCACGAAAACGCCATTTTAAAACTCCGTACTGAAGGTTATCAAGTAAATGTATACAATGCTGGAATGTCTGAGGACGATCTTTGTGAGGCAATTAAAGATGTATCCATTCTTGGTATTCGATCGAAAACTCAAGTGACAGAAAAAGTATTGAGGCATGGCAAAAGATTACTTGCCATAGGTGCTTTTTGCATTGGAACGAATCAGATAGAAATTAAATCTGCCCAAAAAAGGGGTATTGTTGTCTTTAATGCCCCTTTCTCTAATACGAGATCTGTTGTTGAATTAGTTATAGCAGAAATCATACTTTTGATGCGAAATTTAGTTGATAAAATTCCTAAAATGCATCTGGGTGAATGGAATAAATCTGCACGGAATAGCTTCGAAGTGAGAGGAAAAATTTTAGGTATTATAGGTTATGGAAGCATTGGTTCTCAGCTGTCTGTGGTTGCCGAGTCTTTGGGCATGAAAGTGATTTATTTTGATCTTGTTGAAAAATTAGGTCTAGGTAATGTCAGTCCCTGCGAATCTATGGAAAATCTAATTACTCAATCTGATATCATCTCTGTACATGTAGACGGTAGAAGAGAGAATAACAACCTCATAGGAAAATTTCAATTTGATTTGATGAAACCCGGGGTGATATTCTTGAATTTAAGTCGTGGAAGCGTTGTTAACAATTTAGCTCTAAAAAATGCTATTCAATCTGGAAAAGTAGCAGGCGCGGGAGTAGATGTATTTCCGCAAGAACCCATGAGTAACGAGGAAGAGTTTCTCTCCGAATTACGAGGGCTACCTAATACCATTTTAACACCGCATATAGGAGGTAGCACATTGGAAGCCCAAGAAAATATAGCCAATTTCGTACCCACTCGGATAATCGACTATATCAACACCGGTTCTACTTCAAATACAGTGGGCTTTCCAGATATTACACTTCCCATATTAAGAGAAGCACATAGGTTTATTCACATTCATAAGAATGCTGCTGGAGTATTGGCTAAAATCAATAATATACTCGCTAGTCACAAACTCAATATTGTGGGCCAATATCTCAAGACCAATGAAAATATTGGATATGTCATAACTGACATAAATAAAAAATATGATAAAGAAGTGATAAAAGAATTGAAAGAGATTGATGAAACCATTCGATTTAGAGTGTTATATTGACCTTTGATTTTTTTTTGAAAATATTTAAAAAAAATATGGGTTTATAAAATTTGTAAAAACTTAATTGCCTAACCCAATTTAAAATTTTAAGATTAATTGGTATCATCTTTTAATATTTTATGCTAAAGCAAATATTTTTCACCCCAGGTCCGTCTGAGTTATATCCAACAGTCCCTCAGCATCTCCAAAATGCCATTCGAGAGCACATTGGTTCCATTTCCCATAGGGAGAAAAAATTTCAAGTGATCTTTAGAGAAATGAAAGAGTCTCTAATTGATGTACTTAATATTCCCCCAGATTACGAAATATTTATCACGGGTTCTGCTACCGAAATTTGGGAAAGAATAATTCAAAATTTAATTATTAATAGTTCTCATCACTTTATAAATGGATCTTTCTCTCAAAGATTTTACAACTTTACATCTGCCTATAAACTAAATTCTACTTCACAAATTTCAAATTTTAACCAAGAATTTGATAATTTTCAAATCCCTAATTCAGCTGAATTGATTTCAATTACTCAAAATGAAACCAGTATTGGTTATACCTTTAACCCTGCTGAAATAAAAAAAATTAGAGAAAATAATCCTGATAAACTTGTTGCATTAGATTTGGTCAGTGCAGTGCCAGCCACTCCCGTCGATTTAAATTTAGTAGATACTGCCTATTTCTCGGTTCAAAAATGTTTTGGTCTTCCAGCAGGAATGGGAGTATGGATAGTGGGACCTAAATGTTTTGAAGTTTCAAAAGAGAAAGAATCCAAAAATAAGATCGTAGGTAGTTACCACAGTCTTTCTGAATTGAAGAAGAGTGGTGATAAAAATCAAACACCTGAGACTCCAAATATTTTAAGCCTTTACTTGTTAAAAAATGTATTGAAAGACATGCAATATAAAGGTATTCAGTCTATTCAAAACGAAATAAAATATAAATCAGCCTTAATATATCAAATGTTCGATCAAACATCTAAACTACAAGCAATCATTCCACAGTTGTTAAATCGATCTAAAACGGTTTGCGTAAGTGAGGTAGTTGGCGAAAATAAAGGCTTAATTGAGTATTTGAAATCGAAGGAGATAATAATTGGTTCTGGTTACGGAAATTTTAAGAATCAACATATAAGAATTGCCAATTTTCCGGCACATTCAAAAGAATCTATCGAAATGCTCGTAGATGAAATTGGTAAATATTTTGATGATAAATTGACAGGATAATCGATCACAATTTTTGATTTTTAAGTAGTTAATTTTGATCCATAATTAAAGTCCATTACCTGAAAAAAAATGATTATTGAAAACTTGATAAGATAATTGTCTTAAAGTCCTTAAATATTAACTTTTAAAAATTAACTTTGCCTTCCGTAACATGACTTACACAATCATTTCAAATGACTAATACAAAATACATTTTCGTTACGGGAGGAGTCACTTCCTCACTAGGGAAAGGCATCATTGCAGCATCTCTAGCCAAATTACTCCAATCTAGAGGCTTCAATGTCACCATTCAAAAATTTGATCCCTACATTAATATTGATCCAGGCACATTGAACCCTTATGAACATGGAGAATGTTACGTTACTGATGATGGCGCCGAAACAGACCTTGATTTAGGTCACTATGAAAGATTTCTAAATATTCCTACCTCTCAAAGCAATAATATTACGACCGGGAAAATTTATAATGATGTGATTCAAAAAGAACGCGCTGGAGAATTTTTAGGAAAAACTGTACAGGTAATTCCTCACATTACTGATGAAATAAAAGCTAATTTTTACAAACTTGGAGAAACGGGTTTATTCGATTTTATCATTACAGAAATTGGAGGATGTGTTGGTGATATTGAATCTTTACCCTTCATTGAAGCAGTCAGACAAACACGTTTTGAATTAGGGGCAGATCATGTGGTTGCCATTCATCTCACACTAATCCCTTATTTAAAAGCTGCTGAAGAACTGAAAACCAAACCTACCCAACATTCTGTTAAAGAACTTCTTGAGGCGGGCATCCAACCAGATATTTTAGTTTGTCGTACCGAGTACGGACTAAATGATGAAATAAGAAGGAAATTAGCCTTGTTTTGTAATGTTCAAATAGATCATGTAATCGAATCTTTGGATGCAGATACGATATATGACGTTCCAATGTTAATGCTAAAAGAGAAGCTTGACTTGCGGGTGCTAGATAAGTTTAAAATTAAAAGCAAAGAGCAACCTAACATTGCATCATGGAAAGAGTATTTAATAAGAGTAAAAAATCCAACTTCAGTTCTCAAAATTGGACTTGTGGGTAAATATATTGAACTAAAAGATGCTTATAAATCTATAACCGAATCTTTTATCCATGCAGGAGCAACCAAAAATTGCCATGTTGAAATTATTTGGATTCAATCTGAAGATATTCGAGAAGAGAATTGCTTAGAATTACTGAGCGACCTGAACGGTATATTAGTAGCTCCAGGATTTGGTAAAAGGGGTATAAGTGGAAAAATTAAGGCTATCAAAATTGCAAGAGAATATCAAATTCCTTTTTTTGGTATTTGCTTAGGCATGCAATGCGCTGTGGTTGAATTCGCACGCAATGTTTTAAAACTTAACAATTCAAGTTCAACTGAAATTGACGATAATCCGAAAAATCCAGTGATTGACATTATGGAAGATCAAAAGAATATCGAAAAAATGGGCGGTACGATGAGGTTAGGGGCTTATACCTGCATACTAAAGCAAGATTCATTGGCGAGCCAAGTTTATGGTCAAAACAGAATTTCTGAAAGGCACCGACACAGGTATGAGTTTAATAATAATTATTTATCTCAATTTGAAAAAGCAGGAATGATGGCCTCAGGTATAAATGAAGAGACCGACTTAGTTGAAATAATGGAACTCAAGAATCACCCTTGGTTCATCGCAACGCAGTTTCATCCTGAATTAAAATCAACAGTTGTAAACCCTCACCCATTGTTTGTAGGATTTGTTGGTGCTGCTTTAAAACAAAAAAATAAAATTAATAAATTGAGTATTCTCCTTAAGTAATTTTTATGGACAGAAACAACATAATAGGCTTGATATTAATGATGGTCATGCTTGCTATCTACTTTGAATTTTTCAGCCCTGAACCTCCTAATCCCCAAGTCATTGGTAATCCTGTAGTCGATAACAATCCATATAAATTAACTGAAAAAATAAATAATGAGGCCAAAGTAGATCTGGCATTAAGCTCCTCCGATTCAGCATTGGATCAACTAAACAATTTAAAATATGGATTATTTGTATCAAAAATAACTGGAGAAGAGACCATCACTAAACTTACTACAGACGACCTGGTGATTACATTTACAAATAAAGGGGGTACGTTTAAAAATGTCAACTTAAAAAATTATATGACCTATGACAGCTTACCGTTAAATTTATTCGATGAAAATCATGCTATAGACATCTATTTTGAACATCTCTCAAAAAGTATTTCTTTAAGAGACTTAGTTTTTCAATCCGAGTTAATAAAATATGCAGACAGTACGGAGTTAGTTTACAGCATTGATTTAAATGGTAAGCATATAAGTCAAATCTACACGTTGTATAATAGAGGTTTTATAATCAACTATCGTCTAGAAAACGATGGTTTTGAACAATTAATAGATTCCAAAAACTTTAATTTTAATTGGAAAGGAAAAATGCCAAAAATAGAGCGTGAAATGGTCGATGCTCGACAACGTGCCACAACGCGCTATTACTCCCTAAGCGGAAATACTGATTACATCAGCAAAACCTCAACACAATATGAAGAAATGCCAATAAATGAAAATATAAAATGGATGGCATTTAATCAAAAGTTCTTTACTGCATCAGTCATTTCGGAAAATGGCTTTAGTAAAGGATTAATTTCACTCATACCTTCAACCAATGATGAAACAGTGAAAGAAGGTGCACTCTCCTCTGAAATTCCCTTTACAGATTTTCTCAATAATCAAGCTCATTTTAAATATTTTTTTGGGCCCAATAAATACAATACTCTCAACCAAGTCACCGAAGGATTTAGCCAAAATATTGATTTAGGTTGGTTATTTCTCCCCTTCATTAATAAATATTTAATCATTCCGATTTTTAATTTTTTAGAGCAATTCATATCTAATTATGGCTTAATAATAATCATAATGGTTCTAATCATCAGAATAATTCTTTCTCCTCTTACCTACAAATCCCATATTTCGATGGCAAAAATGCGGGTTTTAAAACCTGAATTGGATGCTATAAAAGAAAAGCATGACGGCGATATGCAAAAAGCACAACCAGATCAATTGGAACTCTATAGAAAAGTAGGCATAAATCCATTAAGTGGCTGTATACCTGTTTTACTCCAATTTCCTATTTTGGTTTCACTTTTTTATTTTATTCCAAGTGCCATCGAATTACGTTTAGAATCATTTCTATGGGCAGATGATTTGTCTTCATACGACTCCATTTTTAGCTTACCTTTTAATATACCATTTTATGGAGATCACGTCAGTTTATTTACTCTTTTAATGTCGGGATCTACGATTTTATACACTATGGCGAATTCGCAGATGACAACAATTCAAGGTCCCATGAAAACGATGCAATACCTCATGCCTGTTATGTTTTTATTCTTTTTCAACTCATATCCTTCAGGTCTCTCATATTATTACTTCATCACCAACTTAGTTTCTTTTGGTCAAATTGCTTTGTTCAGAAAATTTATTAATGAGGATAAAATAAAACTGATTATGGAAGAAAATAAGAAGCTGAACGTTAATAAGAAGAAGTCTAAATTTCAGTTACGTCTTGAAGATGCCATGAAAGCAAATCAAGCGGCTAAAAAAAGTAAGGGTAAGAGAAAATAAATTTGACTGTTCATTCAAAAAAAAATTGATCTTATCTATTTCTTGTAGACAACCTTGTTCTATTTATTAATTGTAGCTTTCTTTACTGAAGTTATGGGATAATTCTCCCCTTCTAACATATATTTGTGTAATTTTTTAAGCCGTAAACATTCAGATTACCTAAAATATGGGAAAAATCATATCAGTTGCCAATCAGAAAGGTGGAGTTGGAAAAACAACTACTGCTATCAATCTAGCCGCGAGCTTGGCAGCTTTGGAGTTGAACACCCTGATCGTAGATGCTGATCCACAAGCTAATGCCACCTCAGGTGTAGGTTTAGACCCTAATAAAATTACAACGGGTATTTATGAATGTATGGTCAACGGAACAGCAGTGAAGGAAAGTGTCCGCAAAACAAATATTAAATACTTAGATATTCTACCTTCGCATATAAATTTAGTTGGAGCAGAGGTCGAAATGATAAATTTGGACAATCGCGAGGACAAAATGAAAAGTGTGCTCAACGAAGTTCGGAAATCTTATGACTTCATCATTATTGATTGCTCCCCTTCTTTAGGACTCATTACGATAAACGCTCTAACCGCATCTGATTCAGTGATTGTCCCAGTTCAATGTGAATATTTCGCATTAGAAGGTTTAGGTAAACTGTTAAACACAATTAAAATCATTCAAACACGTCTTAATACTAGTCTTCAAATTGAAGGCATTTTAATGACAATGTACGACATTCGACTCAATTTATCTAATCAAGTGGTTAGTGAAATAAGAACCCACTTCAAAACAATTGCTTTTGAAACCATTATACCAAGAAACGTAAAGCTTAGTGAATCTCCAAGTTATGGATTACCTGTAATCTCTCATGACGCGGATAGTAAAGGTGCTACAAGTTATATCAACCTGGCCAAAGAAATCTTGAAACGCAATCAAATTAAAGCAGCTTAAAATGGCCACAAAAAAAAATACAGGTTTGGGTAAAGGTTTGGGTGCATTACTTGCGGAGCCCTCCTCTATCGTACATAAAATAAATTCGGAATCTATAATACGAAATAAATCCTCTCTTATTGGAGAAATTTACATTTCTCAAATTGAAGTTAATCCGTATCAGCCAAGATCTCATTTTAGTGAGGAAGCACTAGACGATTTAGCAAAATCTATTCAAGTTCAAGGTATTATTCAGCCAATAACTGTTCGTAAGTTATCTGAAAATAAGTATCAACTTATTTCTGGAGAAAGACGACTTCAAGCGTCCAAAAAAGCCGGTCTAGATCAAATACCTGCCTACATTAGACTTGCAAATGACCAACAAATGCTTGAAATGGCGTTAATAGAAAATATTCAAAGAGAAAACTTAAATGCAATTGAAATTGCTTTAAGCTACCAAAGGTTGCTTTCTGAATGTAATTTAAAACAAGAGCAATTAGGCGATAGAGTCGGAAAAAATAGATCTACAGTAACTAATTATTTACGCCTTTTGAAATTACCCCCAGATATACAAGTAGGTTTAAGAGATGGTCTTTTATCTATGGGACATGCACGCTCCCTAATTGTGATAGATAATATAGATTTACAATTAGAAATCTTCCAGAAAATTTTGACTGACGCTTTATCTGTTAGAAAAACTGAATCTATTGTGAGGGGCCTAGTGAATAAAAAAACTAAAAATGAGTTTCAAACCACCCCTATGACACCTCAAATAGAGAAAGTTCAAAGAAGACTCTCTTCGTATTTCGGCACGATGGTTAAAATTAAATCCAAAAACAATGCTAAAGGTGAAATCAGTATTCCATTTGCATCAGTTAACGAACTCAATAGGATCTTGGATCTTATCGAAATTTAAAATAATCTCTGCCCTCTCTTGGGTATGTTGCTTCATTTTTTGTAGTTACGGACAACAGCAATTTAGATTGGATACTAGTTTCTTGAGTATGGATTCTGACGTATATTTTAAAGAGATTTCAAAAGTTGATCCGATGAAATCAGCCATGCTTTCAGCCGTATTGCCTGGACTCGGACAAATTAATAATAAGCAAGCCTTTAAAGTTCCTTTTGTATATGCAGGATTTATGGGTTTTGCACACTTTATAAATGAAAACAATAAACTCTATCATACTTTTAGAAACGCCTATTTAGCGTCCACAGATAATCGTGCTGATACGGAAAATAGAATTAAGGGGCAATTCAGCTCCAGTGCCCTAAAACAACAAGCTGATAATTTAAAGAGAGATCGAGATTACTTGGTTCTGCTTATGACCTTATTTTATTTAACAAATGTGGCTGAAGCGTATATATCAGGACACCTAAGGGAATTTAAAATTAATGACTCTTTTTTGGCACAATTGCAACCCACTATTCAATCAACTCCATTATATTCGCCAATATTTGGGTTTTCACTAAAATTATCTTTTTAAACTTAGCTATGAACATTGCTCTAGTAGGATATGGTAAGATGGGAAAGTCCATAGAAAAATTAGCAATTGAAAGAGGTCATGAAATCTCTGCCATTGTAGATTTAAATAACAAAAAAAAACTATTTGAACTTTCACCCAATAGTACAGATGTTGTTATTGAATTTTCAAATCCTTCCTCTGCCTTTGAGAATATTGCCACATGTTTAAGACAAAAAGTACCTGTGATATCCGGAACTACAGGATGGCTGGATCAACTACCCGAAATTGAGTCAATCTGTATCGCTCAAAAGGGAACTTTTTTAACCTCTACTAATTTTAGCCTTGGAGCTAATATCTTTTTTAAACTCAATAAATGGTTGAGTCATGTTATGAGGCAGTTCCCAAATTACAAAATAAATATTGATGATACTCACCATTCACAAAAGTTGGATAAACCTAGTGGGACGGCCATAACTCTCGCAAAAGACATTATTAAGAATCACCCTAGTTATAATAAATGGACTCTTAATGCTTCCAAAGAAGACCATCTAAAAATATCCTCTTTTCGCCAAGCAGAAGTAACGGGAAAACATGTAGTAAACTACAGGTCTCCCATTGATTCAATAGAAATAACGCACGAAGCTCAATCACGACAAGGATTTGCTTTGGGTGCCGTTCTCGTCGCTGAATGGATTCCAGATAAGAAAGGCATCGTTACCATTAATGATTTTATAAAAATATAAAACACTGATATGTATTTAAATGATTTTAGTATGACCTCCTTAATAACCCTAATTCTGGTAGGTTATTTTCTACAAGCAATTGCCTATTACAAGCTTTTTGTAAAGTGTAATAAGCCCGGATGGATAGGTTTTATACCGGTATATAATTATTACATGCATATACAAATTGTTGGTCGTCCCAAATGGTGGATACTTCTATTATTTGTACCTATAGCCAATTTTTTTGTCATTCTAACTATCCACCTCGACTTACTAAAGTCATTTCAAAAATATACATATATAGACCAGGTCTTAGGTGTCATATTAGCTCCATTTTATATGATTTATGTTGCATTTGGTAAAACTACATACATAGGTAAAGCTACTGGTATTCCTAAAGTTCATAAAGGCCCTTTTAAGGAATGGTTCGAGGCCATTGTTTTTGCTGTTTTTGCTGCCACAATAATCCGATGGGCATTCATGGAGGCTTATGTAATTCCCACTCCTTCTATGGAACATTCCCTTTTAGTCGGTGACTTTCTTTTCGTAAGCAAACTCGAATATGGTCCTAGAACGCCCAAAACTCCATTGCAACTACCTCTTACCCATGCCAAAGTCTGGGGAACTGATCTTCCCTCTTATTTCAGTGGAATAAAACTTCCCCAGTTTCGACTTCCGAGTTTGGGTCAAGTAGAGAGAAACGATGTAGTCGTTTTTAACTACCCCCCGGAATTTGAAAATCCTGAGGACTTAAGAACACATTATATCAAAAGGTGTGTTGGCATTTCCGGAGATATAATTGAAGTGAAATCCGGACAAGTATACATCAATCATACCATTGCTGATAATCCTGAATTTATGCAAATGCGATATTTTGTTGAAACAGATCAAAATGTCAAAGATCGAATTTTTCGGGAAAATAATATTTGGGAATACTATCCTTCTTTCGGAGCAGGTAATCGTAAAGGCTACATTATAAATACCACTGAAAACTCTGCAGATCAATTGAGAAAGCTCAATTTTATTAAAAGTGTTAATCCCAGACTTGATGATGAAGGTAAAATAGAGTCTCGAATATTTCCAAATCCAAAATATTATCCATGGAATGGTGATCATTATGGCCCAATTCTAATTCCTTACAAAGGAATGACTATTGATATCAATGACTCAACACTTGCCATGTATGGAAGTACTATAATCAATTATGAGGAACTTGAAACAGTTGAAATTACCGATGATCAATTGCTAATAGCAAGTAAACCGGAGATGAAGTATACTTTTGCTAAAAATTACTACTTCATGATGGGGGATAATCGTCATAATTCCTTAGATTCTAGGTATTTTGGATTCGTTTCTGAGGACTTTATTGTAGGCGAAGCTTCCTTTATTTGGCTATCTTTAGATGACAAAGTTGACTTGCTAGAAAAAATACGTTGGAGACGGCTTTTCCAAACTATTAATTAAATGAATTCTCAATTTTTTAATGATCTTTACCAGACTATCGGTTGGTAACCGTTTTTAATCAAAAAACTATTTGTTTTACCAAAATGTCCATTTCCTCGAAAACCACGATAGCATGAAAGAGGTGAAGGATGTGCAGAGGTTAAAATTAAGTGTTTTTCATCATCAATCAATTTCTTTTTTCTAGCGGCAAAGGCACCCCATAAAATAAAAACTAAATTTTGTTTATTGTCAGACAACTGCCGGATCACCTGATCTGTAAAACGCTCCCAACCCAAATGTTTGTGTGATCCCGGCCGTGAAGCCTCCACCGTTAAAATAGCATTCAACAAAAGCACTCCCTGTTTAGCCCAGTGTACCAAATAACCATCGCGAGGAATTTCTTTTCCTATATCACGTTTTATTTCTTTGAAGATATTCAATAGTGATGGGGGGATCATCACACCTTTTTTAACCGAAAAAGACAACCCATGAGCTTGATTTATACCGTGATATGGATCTTGACCAAGAATTATAACCTTTGTCTGGTGAAATGGACACAATTCAAAAGCCTTAAAGACATCATTTTTATTTGGATAAACTTCCCCGGATCGGTAGGTTAGATCCACCTTTTGAATTAGACTTTTATAAAAAGACTCTTGGTAAACTTGCTTCATTACTACTTGCCAAGAAATTTCATTAATTGAAAACACAAATTATCATATAATTCTACTCATAAAAATATTAGCATATATTTTAAATATAAAGCTAATTATTGTTTTTCCTATTGGTTTAGTATGTAATAGTTTATCATGAAGTTCGTGATACTATTATAAAAGCTCTCTGATTATCAGGGACTCAACCTTAAATACCCTTTAAATTAGTTTAATTGCAAAGCATTTTTTTAAAAATGGATTTTATGAAGATCTTGGAAATAACCAATAAGCTTTATAAATTAGACAATAGGGAATTTTTTTAAGCATAATTATGTAATAAATTTCTCATTTAGAAGTTTAGTTATGGTTACAAATATTACAGAAGATGTAAAAGTAAGTGTAGAGTCAGCTTATCGAGCAGATTATTCGGATCCTACCCAGAATCATTTTGTTTTTACCTATCGTATTACTATCGAAAATCAAGGTAATAGAACAGTTCAGTTGAAGCTCAGGCATTGGAAGATATTTGATACTACTTTTCCTTTGAAAGAAGTTGATGGCGAAGGAGTGACTGGAAAACAACCCATACTTGAACCTGGGCAATCGCATCAATATGTATCTGGATGTAATCTCAAATCAGGTATGGGTAAAATGTTAGGCCATTACACGATGGAACGAATTAGTGACGGCCATGAATTTAATGTAAAAATACCTGAATTTGTATTAATCAATCCTGTCAAACTTAATTAGTAATATGATTAGACTTAGTACCAAATTTTCTATAAAGGCTCTGTCTTATAGATTGTATTAAACACAGCTCAAATAGGCATCAAATACTTTTACCCTACCCTTTTGTCAAACCTTTATAGCATACACGAAAAAAATTAATGAATGCGTCTGCGAAAACTCATCGAAAAATTCGAGACTTAGCAGGAATAAATACTATTATTAAATCAAAAAAATACATTAATACGTTGGTAACCTAGTATCTTATCTTAGCTTTAACAATATTATATATTCACTGTAATACTGTATATTCTCAAAAAATATCAGACAAGCGTACTTGTTTAAACTCACATAGAAAATGGGTCTTACTATGAGATTGAGGTGAAATCGCAGTTTAAACGAAAATTAATTTGGATAAAAATGCAATAAAATTAATTCTATGACTTATCCCTCTCACCATACAACCTAATATTTATGAATTGGTGATATTGGAAACATCATAGGGTTATAATGATTTAATAGATTTTTTTTTAAAAATTTATTAAATCATAATGTCAAACACCTACCGCAATAATTTCTCTGAAAATACATAGCAACATGGAAGTCATAAATTTTGGAAAAGATTTATAATAACACTTGAATTTTCCAAACTGATTTTATTTTTCTCAATTTAGAATTTGAAATTCACATTTTATTTTCAAGAGTTAATCAGATATTATACGTTATCATTTAAATTTGTTAAAAATTTTAAATATTTAATGTCAAATTATTCGAATAAGGAGTCTAATCCTATCTCAAGTCAGTCCCCCCCCAAAAAAAAATATGGAATTATAAAAATTGGAATCGGACTTTTTCTTATGATAATTGTATTGCTCATTTATTTTATCTATGACGAAAAGCAACAAAACTTATTAAAAGAAAAAGCCTTGACTATTGCATTTTTACAACTAGATTCTATCTCTAATGAACTTGATGAGCGCATATTAACAATTTCAAAGCTAGGTGGCGAAATAGATACTTTGATTGGAATAAAACAAAAACTTGAAGAGGAAAAAACATATTTTCTCAAAAAAGACAGACGACAAAAAATAACACTAAGTACCCTCAAAGATAAAGTAGAGGGTTATCGAGAATTACTTTTGATCAAAGATGAGGAAATTAATCAATTAACTCATATAAATGAGCAGCTTACCACCGAAAATATTGAATTAAAAAATGAAACGAAAGCACTAAATAAGTCAATCAATAATATCAAATTTGAAAAAAATAATCTCAATCAAAAAGTAAAATTACTTTCAAGACTTAAAATTGAAAATTTTCAAATTGATGCAATTGATGCAAAAGGCAAAAAACGTTCTGGAAGTTTCAGAAAAAGACACATAAATCAGCTTCAAATTTCTTTTGTTTTATCAGAAAATGAAGTTGCACCCATTGAGGGTAAAAAACTATGGATTCGAGTGGTGGCCCCGGACAATAATGTGTATTACGATGTTAATACTGGTTCGGGCTCCTTTATACATTTGGGAAGAGAATTATTCTACACTGCTAAAAAAGAAATTCTTTATGACCGATCTCAACAAAGAATAGTAGTTTATTACGAAAAAAGTAAGCCTTACCTGATTGGACCACACAACGTAGAAGTTTATACGGACGATTATTTTGTTGGCTCTGGAAGTTTTATAGTTAAAAGCTAATCAAACAGTTGATTTTAAATCAATATTAGCTATTTTTGCAAATTAAAATCACATTTAATTTTTAACATGAAAAAGAATTATGAAATAGTATTCATTTTAACTCCCGTTTTATCTGACATTCAGATGAAGGATGCTGTTCTTAGATTCATAAAGGTAATTACTGATAACAAAGGTGAAATCATCAACGAAGAGCATTGGGGATTGAAAAAACTAGCCTATCCAATCCAGCACAAAAATACTGGGTTTTATCATTTACTTGAATTTAAGTCAGAACCCTCATTGATTTCAAAGCTAGAAACTGAACTCAGAAGAGACGAGAAAGTTTTGCGATTTTTAACTGTATCCATAGACAAGCACGCGCTTATTTATAATGAAAGAAGACGCAAAGGTGCATTCAATAAAAAAGAAAATAAAGAGGAAACTGCAAAAATATGACATTACAAAACGAACCAATTAATAATGATCAAGTACTAAAAAAGTACTGTAGATTCAAAAAAAGTGGGATCAAATATATTGATTACAAAGATGCAAATTTCTTACTGAAGTTTGTAAATGATCAAGGCAAAATATTACCTCGTAGGCTCACAGGAACTAGTTTGAAATTTCAGCGGAAAGTAGCACAAGCGGTCAAAAGAGCTCGACATATTGCTGTTTTACCTTATGTAGCTGATTCGCTTAAATAAAACTGTCATGGAAATAATATTAAGGGAGGACATCAAAGGTCTAGGTTATAAAAATGACATTGTCAAAGTAAAAGCTGGATACGGAAGGAATTATCTTATTCCAAGAGGAGTTGCCATATTGGCTAGTAAGTCAAACAGGAAAATGATTGACGAAAATATTCGTCAGGCGGCTCATAAAGCGGAAAAATCACTTAAAGACGCTAAGGCAATCGCTGAAAAAATGAGCGAGATGGTTTTGGAAATAAAAACAAAAGCTGGCGAAAGTGGGAAAATTTTCGGTGCAATTACAGCAACTCAAGCTGCTGAAGCATTGTCAGCCAAGGGGTTTGATATCGATAGAAAAAAAATAACTGTACCTAAAGATATCAAACAGATTGGAGATCACTCAGCGGTAATTGATCTCCATAAAAATGTTCAACACAAAATCATCCTAAGGGTAATTACTGAATAAATAAATATAAATTTATAGATTAACGTAACCATGTAACCTGAGATAATATTTCAGGTTTTTTTTTGTTCTATAAGCAAATTCATTATGAAATTTAAACTTGAATTCGATATTCCTAAATCGAATACGCATATTAAGTATGGTCATACAATTACCTCATTAGGATCTTGTTTTTCCAATAATATCATACAAAAAGTTCTAAAATATAAGTTTGATGTAATTGATCACAAATTAGGTTCTCTCTACAATCCACACTCTATATTTAATTGTATCAAAAAAGCGGTTCAGAAAATATATTTTGAGCCAGTTTTAATTGATGGGATATATATGAGTTTTGATTTGCATTCTGATACACGAGCTACCAGTAAAAAAGAGTTCAATTTTTTATCTGAAAGTAAAATTAATATTTTACATAATGGATTGAGAGAAAGCGAATGGCTTATGATTACTCTCGGCACCGCATGGTCTTACAATTACTTAAATTCAAACACAATGGTAGCCAACTGCCATAAACTCCCACAAAAATTATTTAAAAAAGAATTACTATCTGTTGAATTTATACTTCAGGAATTTAAAGAGTTACATGCATTACTTTCTCAATTTAACCCCAAATTGAAAATACTATTTACTATAAGTCCAATTAGACATATTCAAGAGGGACTTCCAGAAAATACACTCTCAAAATCTATATTACATTTGGCTGTGAACGACATAGTTAAAAAATATAGTCAATGTTATTATTTTCCTGCCTATGAAATTATGATGGATGAACTACGGGATTATCGATTTTACAAAATTGATCTAATTCATCCCAATGAATTGGCCATTGACTATATTTGGAATCGGTTTACAAATACGTTTTTTGATAAAATCACTTTAGAGTTCTATGAGAAATTGAAAATATTGTTTAAGTCTATTGAGCATAAACCTTTCAATCCCAATAGTGATGAGCATCAAAAATTTATTAGAGAAACGTTGAGTAAAACAAGGGCTTTATCAGATACTATCGACCTTAATAAGGAAATCGAGCAATTATTGAAATTATTAAAATGAAAATAATTATAATTATCCTCTCTTTTGGGCTCGTGTTTGGTTGTAATTCAACAAATAAAACCACCAAAAATAAAATGAAAAACGCTGCAAAATCAAATCATCTCAGAAATGCCTCATCTCCTTATCTTATGCAGCATGCAAGTAATCCTGTGGATTGGTACCCTTGGGGAACAGAAGCTCTTTTAAAAGCTAAAAGTGAAGATAAGCCCATATTAGTTAGTATCGGCTATTCTTCATGCCATTGGTGCCATGTAATGGCTCATGAATCCTTTGAAAATGATAGTATAGCAGCTATTATGAATGAAAATTTTATAAATATAAAGATTGACCGTGAGGAACGACCAGATATCGATCAAATATATATGGAAGCGGTACAGGCCATGGGCATCAATGGCGGATGGCCTCTTAACGTTTTCTTAACACCAGATCAGAAGCCTTTTTATGGTGGCACCTATTTTCCCAGTCAAAATTGGCGTGAATTGCTACTTAACATTAAAACTGTTTTTGCGGAAAATAGAGATAAATTAGAAGAATCGGCTGAAGTTTATACGAAAGCAATTGGCGCAAATGTTTCGGAAAAATATCAATTATCACCCACTGCGATTACTCAGGAAAAGTTAGACTCAGGTTATCACAAACTCTCGAAATCTTTTGATTCGAAATGGGGCGGATTAAAAAAATCTCCTAAGTTCATCATGCCCTCCCAATGGTCCTTTCTCATAGATCTTACTTATTTAAACCCCAGCTTAGATATTCAACCTCACCTGGAGTTTACCTTGAATAAAATAATTGATGGTGGTATTTATGATCAAATTGGAGGGGGTTTCTCAAGATATTCCGTTGATGAATTTTGGCATGTTCCTCACTTTGAAAAAATGCTCTATGACAATGGACAGTTACTTTCGTTGTATGCCAAAGCCTTTAAAATGAGCGGAAATGAACGTTACGCTTCCATCATCGATCAAACTATTCAATGGCTTACTCGAGAGATGCTAGATGACTCTGGCGGCTTTTACGCTGCACTCGATGCCGACAGCGAAAGAGAAGAAGGTAAATTCTACGTGTGGACCTTAAATGAAATAAAAGAATTGGCTGGTGAATACTCCAGTATTATCGCTGCATATTATGATATTCAAGAAAAAGGTAATTGGGATTCTACCAATATTCCTCGTATCACAGTCAGTGAGAGCGATATTGCCGCACAGTTTAAACTGGATATTGTAAGTCTTCGATCAATCATTGCTCAATTTAATCGACGAGCACTTTTAAAGAGAGCCGAAAGAATCCGTCCGGGAATAGACAACAAAATCATTTCAGGTTGGAATGGATTGACATTGACTGGAATTCTGGAAGCCTATCAAGCTACAGGTAAAACAGATTATCTCAAACTCGCCAAAAGAAACTATCGCTATATTATTAAAAATTTGATTATTAACGGAACCTTGATTCATATTGCTAATTTATCAACCCAAGGATTTGCTGAGGATTATGCTGCTGTTATTCAGGCACTTATTAAGTATTATGAAACGACTTTTAATGAAAATGCATTACAAATAGCAAATGACCTAACATCTCAAATGAACGAACAATACTTTGACCCTCAAGAGAAGTTATTTTACTTTACAAGCATTCGTGCTGAAAACCTCATTGCAAGGAAAAATGATCTTTTTGATAATGTCATTCCTTCTTCAAACTCTATGATGGCAGAGAATTTATTGAAGTTAGGTTTGCTTCTAGATAATGAATCATATAAAAAGCAATCTTTAGATATGGTCGACCAAGTGGGTGAATTGATCGTAAAAGAAATAAGTTATTTATCTCAGTGGGCCTCCGTAGCTAATTTATGGGTAAAGCCCATACCTGAAATTGTCATTTTTGGAAACGATTATCTTAAAATAGCAAAAGCAATCAATGCTCTTCATATTCCTCGAAAAGTAGTAGCTGCTTCATCGAAAAAAAGTGATTTACCCCTATTACAAAATAAAACTGCAATCAATGGTAAAACTGGGATTTATGTATGTTATAATAAAACCTGTAAATTACCTGTTACTGATCTCGATAAAGCCTTAACTCAAATTTTTTCTGAGTAATTCCACCATTTGCGCTATATTGAAGTCATATTGCCCATTTCCATTCCTGGTTTATTTTCGTATTCGGTTCCAACGAATTTCAAACAAAAAAATCTCAAAGGATGTCGAGTCATTGTTCCCTTTGGAAAGAGAAAATATTATACTGGCTTAGTCTATAAAAATGTAGACAAAGTTTCATCAAAATTTGCAGTTAAAGAGGTTTTTGAAGTTTTAGATGTTGAACCTATTGTAACTACTGAGCAATTAAAATTTATAGATTGGGTTTCAAATTATTACATGTGCAACCTGGGAGATGCTTACAATGCAGCATTGCCTGCAGGTCTAAAATTAACAAGCGAATCGTATTTAGGTATGATACCCGATATCGACATCAATTTTGAAAAATTAAGCGACAATGAAAAAATAGTCATTTATCATTTGAAGAGAAATAATATCTCTGTCGAAGAAGTGAAAAAAATCACAAGACTCAAATATCCCTTTCAACTGGTTAAGAATCTTATTGATGCGGGAATCATCTATACTTTCGAAAAAATAAAAGATAAATATACTCCAAAAAAAGAAATACGGGTTAAACTTCACTCCCATTACATTATTGAAGAGAGTTTTAAAAAGCTCTCAAAAAAATTAAATAAATACCCGAGACAAGCTCAAGTCCTACAGACCTATTTAAAAAAGATACCCGTTTTTGAAAACATCACATTAAATGAATTGGGAATCAGTAAAAAATCATTTCAATTATCCGGTATAAATGCCTCATCCTTAAATACACTAATAAAAAATGGGATATTTGAAACTTGGGAGCAGCAAATTGATCGATTTTCATTTGACCATGTACCCCTCCAAGCTCTTCCCAAATTAACAATCCATCAGCATCATACATTGATTGAAATTCAAAAAAGCTTTGCTCAGAAATCAACAACATTGTTATGGGGAGTCACAGGAAGTGGAAAGACAGAAATTTACATAACTCTTGTGCATCAAATTATAAAAAATGGAGGACAAATACTTATCCTACTCCCTGAGATCGCTTTAACCACTCAGATAATTCAAAGATTTCGATGCTATTTTGGCAATCGATTTGGTGTGTACCATTCTCGATTTTCTGATAATGAACGAACTGAAATTTATCAAAATTGCCTGAATGATAAATATGACTTCCTCATAGGGGTACGTAGTACTATCTTTCTCCCTTTTAAACACTTGGAACTTATCATCGTAGATGAGGAGCACGAGTACTCCTATAAACAATATGATCCTGCTCCCAGATATCATGCTCGAGACAGCGCTTTGTATTTAGCTCAAATTCACCATGCTAAGGTCTTATTGGGCTCAGCAACCCCCTCTTTGGAAAGTTATCAAAATGCTGTTAAAAGTAAATTTGGATTTGTAAAACTCAACCAAAGATTCAAGTATCAACCCTTACCTGAAATAAAACTTGCTAATTTATCAATCGCCCGAAAACAAAAGAAGATGAAAGGTCATTTTACCGTAGAGTTGATTGACCAAATAAAATCTAGTATCAACAAAAATAAGCAAGTGATTCTATTTCAAAATAGACGTGGATACGCTCCAATTGTTGAATGCAGCGAATGCAATCACATTCCTAATTGTCCCAACTGCGCTGTTAGTCTAACCTATCATATATATCAAAATGAGGTCATATGTCATTATTGTGGATTTAAAATAATTTTTACAAAAAAATGTGAAAAATGTCATTCAAACAAAATTAAAACCATAGGCTTGGGAACAGAGCAAATCGAGGAAGAACTATCTATCCTTATTCCTAGCATAAGAATCAAGCGTATGGATCTTGACACCACGCGTAGTAGACATGCATATCAGAAAATCATTGATGCTTTTGAGAATAGGAAAATAGACGTGCTCGTAGGCACTCAAATGGTAACTAAAGGACTAGATTTTGAACATGTAAACTTAGTCGGTATTTTTGATGCTGATAGAATAATTCATTTTCCTGATTTCAGATCACATGAGAGAGCATTTCAATTAATTACTCAAGTAAGTGGCCGATCTGGTCGAAAACATGATAGAGGTCAGGTAATTATTCAAACAAACAAGCCCGAGCATCCATTATTATTACAGATAAAAGAAGGTCATTCAGATTTATTTTATAATCAAGAACTTGCTGAAAGAAAAAAGTTTAAATATCCACCATTCTACAGATTAATAAAAATTATAATCAAAGGGAAAAATAAAAACTCTGCAAATCAGGCGGCAAATAAATTAAATGGTATACTTCAAGAAACGCTCTCGGAAAAGCGTATCCTTGGCCCTGCCGAACCCATGATCAATAAAATAAGAAATTACTACTTATTTGAGATAATAATAAAAATTGAAAAAGAAACAACTAATCTTAAATCAATCAAAAAATTCATTCAAGGATCTCGTCATACATTATTAGCTTTGCCGAAGTTTAAATCTTTGCTCATCCATTTTGATGTAGATCCGATATGATTAAGTATAGCCGTCTCATAATTCTATTTATAACTTTGGCTACACTTTCATATTGCTATGAATGTGAAGACTGTGATAGCATTATCTCTGAGCCCACGGCCACCTTTACCTTTATTGATTTCGATAGTTTGACATGGGTAGAAAATAATCTAGCTCCACTTACAGACTCCTTGGTATACATTGATTCAATTGGTAATGATTTGTCTACTATATCAAAATATCTTGAGGATAGTCTAAGCATACTTAATGACAGCATCGACCTCGGAGGGCTTTTAGAAGCAGAGCAACTCATAATTATCTCCAATATAAATTTGATAGATAGCTTAATTCTTATCAATGAAGAAAATTTAAAGCATTATACCTCTAAAATTGATGAATTAATGGAAATACAAAAATCCTTGAACAATGGAAGTCTTAGGGCAGACACTGTATTTAACTTATTCAACAACCAATATCAAGTACTTAATAGCATGACCTCCCAACACCAAATTCCCTTGAACTATAATGATAGCCTTTCATTTTTGGGATTCAGTATAGCAAGTCAGCGTTATTTTATTAATTTACGGCATGCGAATGAATTAGTGATCGATGTACGAGGAAATGTTAGGATATCTCTTTCTCAAATCGACACCATACCCTATTCACACAATTTTGCAAATATCATTATTCAATGTGAAAATTCATCTTGTAAAGCAAATGAGACTTTATTTACTTGCTATTATTAGTTTGACGTGCATCAACATCAGTGCAGCCCAAGATGATAGCCTTTTGATTCAAAAAAGAAAATTTCAATCTAGAATATATTGGGATTATGGTCAAACATTAATGCTATGGCAAGTACATTCTAAGAAACATGAGGGGGGCCTTGAATGGCTTCTTTTCGATAAGATGCAAATTTTTGCTGAAACTGGTTATATGAAAATAAATTCTAATATTATCTACAAAAATATTGATTATTTAAATGAGGGTCATTTTTATAGGTTAGGATTGGGATATTTAGGTTACCTAGATGAGATAAATCGATTAGGGCTAGGTATTAGATTCGCCCAATCGAAATTTAAAGATGAAGGAATGATTTACATGAACTCTGAAACTATTAATAGTCCATTGAGAGATAATTTTAAAAGATTTGAACTGGAGGCGACTTGGGTTGAAATCGTTTTAAATTCTGAGAAACAACTTAAACCGAAGAAAAATATGCCTGAATCTTATTGGAACAAACTATTCTCAATTGGAATAATGATAAGATACAAAATACTTTTAGACTATCCAGTTTATCAGCCTATTGAAGTTTATAGTATACCTGGTTATGGTAGACTGCTCAATAAAAGAACCCTCGGTTTCAATCTGTTTTTGAAAATAAATATCTAGAAATTCCAGTCTGCATTAATCTCAGCAATGGCCTGGTAAGAGGTCAAATCAAACTGACAAGGAACTATACTTAAATAATTGTTTTTTATGGCCCACTCATCATGATCTTCTCCTTGATCGTTATTAATTAAATTGCCAACCATCCAATAATAGTCTCTACCATAAGGATCGATTCGTAAATCAAAATCTTCTTGCCATCGAGTGTCAGCCTGACGGCATATTTTTATGCCTTTTATCTGCTCATCACTAATAGCTGGTATGTTTACATTTAAGGCAATGTTTTTGGGTAGCCCTTTACGAAGTACTTCTTTTACAATTTTAACCACGTATGGTAACCCATGGGAAAAGTTACCTTTGGGGTCATAATCGCACAATGAAAAACCAATAGAAGAGGTGCCTTCAATTGCTCCCTCAATTGCAGCACCCATAGTACCTGAATATAGGACATTGATCGAAGTATTACTCCCATGATTGATTCCACTTAGTAGAAGATCTACTCGTCTACCTTTCAAAATTTGGTACTTTGCTAATTTCACACAATCAGCAGGTGTTCCACTGCATTCATAGGCTTCAATGTCTTTAAATATTTGACTTTTTTTAATCTTTAGGGTATCACCAACTGTTATTGCGTGACCCATTCCTGATTGGGCGTGAGCTGGAGCAACAACAACAATTTCGCCCAAACCTTTGACTGCTAAAATTAATTCAGAAATTCCTTTTGAGGTAATTCCATCATCATTTGTAATGAGAATTAATGGTTTTTTCATATTTAAATTGAATTGTAAAAGGCAATAATTCGGACCAAATCTCTAAGATCATCTGTTTTTAATCTATTTTCCTTTATGAACAATTGAAGTTTATTTTTCTTCTTTACCAAAATTCTAAGAAGATCCCTCTTCAACCCACTAAATTGGGTGAGCTTACCGGCTTTAGTAAGAAAATAAAAGTCGTATCTAACAGTAGGTTGAGAAATAATAGGTACTCCATAACCGTAACCCACACCAGAAGACTCCAAAACAATTCTTTCTCGAGACAATAATGATAAAACACCTTCGAATTGAAGCTCAAATAAAGTTGGGGTAAGATAGTTAGAAGAATTTTTATATGGAATGGCGTAAAATTCGCGATAACTTTTGTAGCTTTCGTCATAAATTTCGAAGTATATCAATTTTTGACTTGAAAGGGCAATCACAGATTCGTTCTTCACCAAAGTAATTATATTACTTGAGAAATCATACTTTATATCTCCAGAAATCGTATCTTGATCAGTAGTTACTACGATTCCTCTATGCCACTCATTAGCAGACAACTGACTGAAAGACCAAATCGAATAGAATAGAAAACTAATACAAAAAATAATCCGCATATTATTTTAATATATCGTGGCCCATACGATCGCGCTTAGTTTCTAAATATTTTCTATTATGAACATTAGGATCTATTTCAATGGAAATATTTTCTATTATTTCTAAACCGTAACCAATTAAACCTACACGTTTTTTCGGATTATTCGTAATGAGTTTAAGCTTTGAAATACCCATATCTCGGATAATTTGAGCCCCTACTCCATAATCTCTTTCGTCTCCTTTAAATCCTAGATGCTCATTAGCTTCTATTGTATCCATTCCACTTTCTTGTAGTTTATAGGCCTTCAGTTTATTGATCAGACCGATGCCCCTACCTTCTTGATTCATGTAAATTACCGCGCCCCTACCCTCTTTTTCAACCATTCTAAGGGCATTATGAAGTTGCAGACCACAATCACATCTGCAAGAACCAAAAATATCACCTGTAACACATGATGAATGGACTCTTACCAACACAGGTTCATCAGCTTTCCATTGGCCCTTATAAAGTACCATATGGTCATCTCCCGTGTTAATTTGTTGGTAAGCTTTTAACTTGAAGTCACCATAATCCGTAGGAAGGTCTATAATAATCTGCTCCTCAATAAGAGATTCATTACGCAGTCTGTGAGCAATTAGATCATTTATAGAAACTAATTTCAATTTAAACTTGTCTGCAATGATTCTTAAATCCGGTAGCCGAGCCATGGTTCCATCTTCTTTAAGCACTTCTATTAAAACACCCGCAGGTTTTAATCCAGCCAAACGCGCAAAATCTATGGCTGCTTCAGTATGTCCCGCTCTTCTTAAAACTCCACCTTTTTTTGCTTTTAGCGGAAAAATATGGCCCGGCCTACCCAAATCACGCGGTTTGGTTTTGGGATCTGCTAATGCCCGAATAGTCAAAGATCTATCCGATGTTGAAATACCTGTGCTAGTCGCATTACTATTCAAATCAACACTTATCGTGAAGGGTGTCTCGTGAAGAGCTGTATTTTTTCCAACCATGAGATCTAACTGAAGCTCATCACACCTTTCTTCGATTAAGGGGACACATATCAAACCGCGCCCTTCCCTTACCATGAAGTTAACAATTTCAGGATTAATTTTTTCGGCAGCACAGATGAAGTCTCCTTCATTTTCCCTATCTTCATCATCGACTACAATGATAACCTCTCCATTTTTTATAGCATCTATAGCTTCCTTGATTGAATCGAGTTTAATGTCTTCTTGCATAAAATTACTATCATTAATAAAACAACTATTTTACGGTAACGTTCCCTAAAATCTTGGCAATTTCCATTTCAGTTTGCTTCAAATCACTAATTTCATCCAGTAAGTTATCTATTTCACCTTCCATAGCCGTTTTTAATTTTTCGTTTTGAACTTCTATTAAATGTTGCACCACACGGAACTTGAAACGCAAGATATTAGAATAAGTTACGTCTTTAATGTAATCTTCCTCCAGGGGAACGTCAATTTGATATTTTTCTTTCCAAAATTCACTTATTTCATATTTTGGAGCACACAATTCTATAACAGTTTTTTGAATTTCTGGATCTTCAATAGATAAAAAATACTCAACGTTTAGAGGTTGTTTTTTATTATTTTGCTGAATCATTAGATTAAATATTTTTTTATATGTTGGATGAATGAATTCAATATCTTCAGACTCTCCGATAAAATAATCCCATAATTTAATCTCTTTCTTATTTGACTTTTGAATGATCACGTCTCCATAATTTAAAAGAACTCTGATACTTTCTTTTTCTTGATATGCAATGATTTTGGAATAATCATTGGCCTCAATTTCATCTAATTCCAAAGGAATTGATGCCGAAGCCTCTCCATATTCCGACCCCTTTTGATTAAAGTGCTTTTTAGTAATTAAGATTTTGTTTTGCTCTGCAATTAATATTTCCTCACTGATATGTAATAAATCACTACACTCTTTCAAATAAACTGATCTCTTTATCGCGTCACTTATTTTGGATATGCTTTCAACTATGTCTCTGGCCACCCCCGCCTTCTTAATTGGATCGTCCTCGATACCTTCGACCAATAACGATGTTTTAAATTTTATAAAATCAACTGCTCCTTCATTCAAAAAATGATTGAATGCAGTGGCTCCTAACTTTTTACTGTAACTGTCCGGATCCTCTCCATCAGGGAAAGTAATAGCACGCACGTTAAGTCCTCCTTCTAACAAAATATCTATGCCTCTAAGTGAAGCGCGTATACCGGGCGCATCCCCGTCGTAAAGTACTGTAACATTTTGAGTATATCTTTTGATAAGTTTTACCTGATCATCGGTGAGGGACGTTCCTGATGAGGAAACCACATTTTTTACACCGATCTGATGCATAGAAATAACATCTGTATAGCCCTCAACTAAGTAGCAATTATTATCTTGTCTGATTTGTTGCTTGGATTGAAATAATCCGTATAATATTTTACTTTTATTGTAAAGCTCAGATTCAGGTGAATTTATATATTTTGGCTGGTTTTTGGATGTATCTGAGCTAAGAACTCTTGCTCCAAAAGCAATGGTTTTACCAGTAACATTTTGGATGGGGAACATTACCCTACCTCTAAAACGATCATATACTTTTGTTTCTTTAATTACAACCAAACCGGCTGCTTCCAAATTTTCTTTCGTAAGACCCTTTTTGAGCCCCTCTTGATAAAAATTATCCCAAACATTCAAGCTGTAACCTAAATTGAAAGATTCAATGACCTCATCAGAAAAACCACGTTCTTTGAAATAGGTCAGACCAATAGACTTACCCTCCTCATTTGACTTTAACATTTTTTGAAAATAATCGGAGGCATATTTTAGTACAATATATAAACTCTCGCGCTGATTTTGAGCTGCTTGAATATCATCGGTTTGTATTTCCTCTTCAATAGCAATATTATACTTAGCGGCAAGATATTTGAGCGCTTCTATGTAACTTAATCCATCTAATTCCATTACAAAAGTGATAGCATCTCCCCCTTTTCCTGAACTAAAGCATTTAAATATACCTTTTGAGGGTACTACATAAAAAGAAGGTGTTTTTTCAGTCGTAAAAGGACTCAAACCTTTAAAGCTAGAACCCGATTTTTTGAGATTTACAAAATCACTAACCACCTCAACAATATCCATTGCCATTTTTATATCATCAACTACTGAGGTTTTGATCATCGCGTAAATAATTTTTCCAAAAGTAACACTTATAGTTTTTTGATAAAAACAAGACCTTAATTAAACTCTTCAAGATTTATCTTAAATTCAACAAATTATACCTTGTAATTCCGAGAAATAATTCTATTTTTATTGAAACCTAAAATACTTTTTTATTCTTTATAGATTAATATTCTGAAACACTTTTATTGCTCTAATATTCGAAACATCACTCATCAAAAGCAATTATCTAAAGATTGGTTGACTTAGTTTTTTTTATAAATCAAAAATTAATGAAATACATAAGGCTTATTAAAAATTAGGAACTTTTTTGATAATTATGAAGTTAAAATTTGCAACCTATAAGTTATCTATTGTGCTTTGAAAAGATTTAAAAAGTGCCTATATTCGCCATATAAAGGGATTACATTTAAAATAATTTGATTCTACACTAAAATAGCGTATTAGAAAATGGCCATAACAAAAAAAGCCGTACTCAAAGCACTAAGCAACGTACAGGATCCTGATTTACAACAAGATCTCGTAACTCTAAATATGATAAAGAATATTAGAATTGAACCAAAAAAAGTTTCTTTCGAAGTAGTTCTCACCACTCCTGCATGCCCTTTAAAGGAATTAATAAGAAAGGATTGTGAAAAAGTACTTTTGGAGACCTTCGATTCCAGTGTTGCTTTTTCAATTAATATGACTTCAAACGTTACCACTACAAATGAGAAAGGACCTCTTATCCCACAAGTGAAAAATATCATTGCAGTTGCTTCGGGCAAAGGCGGTGTCGGGAAATCTACCACGACGGCAAATTTGGCTGTAGCTTTGGCTAAAACGGGTGCTAAAGTCGGTATTATTGATGCTGATATATTTGGTCCAAGTATCCCAACCATGTTCAACTGTGAAAATGAACAACCTGCGGTTAAAGTCGAGAATGGACGTAATATTATTATCCCAATTGAGCAGTATGGTGTACAATTAATGTCCATAGGTTTTTTAACGCCTGCCGAAGATGCCGTCGTATGGCGAGGGCCAATGGCTAGTTCAGCATTAAAACAATTCATAAGTGATACAAAATGGAATGATTTGGACTATCTCCTCGTGGACTTACCACCAGGAACGAGCGATATTCATTTAACTCTAGTTCAAACCATACCAGTGACCGGAGTCGTAATTGTAACTACTCCACAAAAAGTGGCACTGGCAGACGCTCTCAAAGGCTTAGCCATGTTCAAACAGCCTCAAATTAATGTTCCAATTCTGGGTATTGTGGAAAATATGGCATTTTTCACTCCTCAAGAATTACCTAATTGCAAATACTTTATATTTGGAGAAGAAGGAGGAATTAAATTTGCAAAAAAGAATAGTGTGGCGTTTTTAGGCCAAATTCCAATTGTTCAGTCCATCAGAGAAAGTAGTGATGATGGATATCCAGCCGTAATGACTGATGGAATTGTTGCAAAAGCTTATATAGAGCTAGCAGCCGAACTGGCAAGGCAAGTGGCCATTAGGAATGCCAAAAAGGATAAGACAAAAGTCATTGAAGTTACAGTCTAACATTATGAACAGCTCAAATTTAGAAGAAAGAATAGAGTTCGCATTGACCAACATAAGACCTTATCTTGAAGCCGATGGTGGCGATGTACGTATAATAGAAATTAAAAAAGATACTGTTTTCCTTGAGTTATTAGGAAATTGTGGTACTTGCCCCATGTCTGCCATGACACTCAAAGCAGGTGTTGAGGAAGCTATTAAACGCGAGGCTCCCGAAATTTTGCATGTAGAAGCTTTGAACCTTATCCATGAGTCATGACACTCAATTGACATTACATTTACAAATTAACATTCATGCCATTAAGCAGGCTTTTCTTCATAGCAGCTTTCTTTTCATCCTTTAATGGATTAAGTCAAGTGAGATGTGGATTAGATGATTATTTACCCCATAAAGAATCGATAGCTCAGTTCGAAAAATGGCTTTCAAATAATCATAGAAAAGCCTTAACTCCTTTTAACACCCCTAAAAAAAGTAAAGAAATACTCAATATACCTGTAGTTTTTCATATCATTCACCGTGGAGAAAGCCTAGGGACGGGTACGAATCTTCCCAATGATAAAATCATAGAGCAATTGCAAATCCTGAATGAAGATTTCAGAAAATTAAATGACGACCAAATACTCACACCATTGGAATTTTTAGATGTAGCAGCAGACACTGAAATAAATTTTGTTTTAGCGAAACAAGACCATGAAGGCCTGCCATCTCTAGGAATCACAAGACAACAAGGCACTCAAAATACTTATAACCGTTCTGAGGAGGAAATTCTATATGCAGAGAATTATTGGCCTGCAGAGAATTATCTCAATATCTACATCGCAGACTTGGAAGACTATCTTGGTTGGGCAACTTTTCCTTTTTCAAACTTGGAGGGTAACATAGAAATTAACAATGATCGATTATTGGACGGTGTAGCAATTGATTATAAATGGCTTGGAATTAATCAAAATACGGGGAGTTTTAATAGCTATGGCAGAACCCTTACGCATGAAATTGGTCATTATTTTGGTTTGAGGCATCTCTGGGGAAGTCAGCAAAATTGTAGTTCCGATGATTATTGCATAGATACCCCTCATCAATCTACCTCATATAGCGGAGAATGTCCCTCTGAAACTGTAATCAGTTGTGGAACATCTGACATGTATTCAAATTATATGAATTACACAGACGATGCTTGCATGAATATTTTCACTCAAAATCAAAAGGATAGAATGCATATCGTTTTGAATCATAGCCCCCGACGAAATACGCTACTACAATCACCCGCTTTAGAAAATCCCATTCTAGCTTCAAATGACTTGGGAATAAAAACAATTAGCGCTACCCATTTGAACGACTGCAACGGTTTTCTTTTACCTAAGGTTATAGTACGAAATTATGGAACTAACGTCATTGAAAATTTCATTATCTCATTTTTTTTAAATGATACATTAATCGAAATAATTGATACCAATGGAAATTACCAGCCTCTAGAAATCGATACCATCGATTTTCAAGCGATTACATTAGATAATCTCATAGATCCGGTCCTAAACTTTAAAATAGGCTTGGTCAACCAAACTGAAGACGGTAATTTAAATAATAATTTATTGAGTGTACCACTTCCGAATAAAGTGACAAAAACTTTACCTTTTTTCATGAATTTTGAAGGGGCTATTGATTACGAAACTGTAATGGAGCAATATCAAATAAGTAATTGGGATACCGTTCTTTTAAATACAAATGATCTCCAGAATCAAGCCCTCTTCATTGATTTTACAAATGATTCCACTTCATTAGGCTTATTTGATTATCTATTTACCCCTAATTTTAATCTGAGTAATTACGCCAAACCTCAAATTTCATTCAAATATGCATACCAAAGCACAGGATTAGCCCACCAACAAGATGGTCTAATTGTTGCACTCTCTAATGATTGCGGTCAAAACTTTTTTTCCGAAAATTATTTAATTGAATTATATGGTTCAAATCTAGCTTCTGTAGGTTCAACGAGCTCTTCTTTTTTTACTCCAAGAGATACTTCAGAATGGAAAAAAATAACAATTGATTTAATGGATTTCCAAGATCAAACAAACATACAATTTGCTTTTATTGGCCAATCTAGTGCTGCTTCCCAATTATACTTGGATGATATAAGTATAGTAGATCTTGCTAATTTTGATTTTGACCTTCATCTAGAATTTAAAAAAAAAGTTACTCTAGTTACCTGTGAAAAAGAGCAAATTATAAGCCTTAAACTTGAAAATAGAAGTAATCAAACACATAATGATGTTAACCTTAATATCTCTGTAGATGATATTTTAAGGCCTTCCCAACTCATCACAAGCTCAATAGATCCCGGTCAATCTGTTTCATACGAACTAATTATTCAAGAATTAAATGCAGGAATATCAAACTTTAAAATTTGGGTATCAACCGAGAATGGATCCGAAGATGAATATATTAGTGACGACACCCTTCGGTGGTCTACTACCATGAGCAATTCTGAGGTGGACTTACCCATGAAACTAGATTTTGAAAAAGAAAATGATTGGATTATTACTGATCAACAGAATAAGCCACCTTGGCAACCTGCTAGTTTTCAAAATAATAACTATTTAATGGCTAGAGGTTATGGAAATATGGATTTAGGAAATGAAAGTTGGTTAATCAGTCCCTTATTGTATTCAGGATATTTAGATAGTATGAGTCTTCAATTCAATTTTGCTTACCAAAGAATATTAGGCAAAAATGATCGGCTGAGGGTACTTATCTCTACAGACTGTGGCGAAAACTTTGATCACGTTATTTTTGACAAGAATAGCGAACAGCTAAGCGATATTATCTCAAATGAGAACTTCATGATAAATACAAATTCGGTATGGCAGAATGCATTCATTGATCTTAATAATTTTTTAAATGAGGAATCACTTCGCATCGCTTTTGTTTTTACTAATGGCAATGGAAACAACTTGTTCATAGACAACATTGAATTCATCAATACAGGTAATTCTACTCGCCCTCAATTTGAAGATTGGGTGAGCTTTTACCCCAATCCCGCTTCAAAATATATCAATGTCAGTTTTAATTTATCTCAGAAACAGGATATCACAGTTCAACTTATGGACATATTTGGTCAAGTACATCGGCAACTGGAATATACTCAATTATTGAATGAAACTGTACAATTAGATGTTCAAGAACTATCTGGCCTATTTTTTCTCATTATTACAGAAGCCAATGCGAGTTTTACTGAAAAAGTAATTATTAGGAATTAAACGATTATTTAGATTAAAATTTTCATATCTGAGCCTAACGCCTATTTTTGTTAATGTATGCCGAAAAAAAATTTAATCATACTCTTTGGTGGTCGTTCAGTTGAACATGAAATCTCTAAGCGATCTGCAACAAATGTGTTCAAATATATAGACAGGTCACATTATAACCTATCTGTGATTGGCATATCCAGAAAAGGGGATTGGTTTTTACTTGATAATCCTCAACAACTTATTGAGTCAGGAAAAGAAATTTCCTTATCCTTATCCACTACCCATCCTCGTTTTGAAATCAAGACCTCAGGTGAAGCATTCGATATTCAAATTGTATTTCCCATACTTCATGGAACAGATGGTGAAGATGGTAGTATTCAAGGATTGATAAAATGTATGAATGTGATCCTCATCGGATCTAACGTCTTGGGTTCGGCTTTGTCGATGGACAAAATTATATCAAAAAAACTTTTAGAGCATGCTGGAATTCCTATAGTTCCATATATGAGCTTTACTAATGAAGAAAAAATCTCTTTCGAGAAAGTCAAGAATAAACTGGGACTGCCATTTATTGTTAAAGCAGGTAACTTGGGTTCAAGTGTTGGAATATCAAAGGTAAATACCCTCGAGAACTTTGAAGATGCTTTAGAAGATAGTTTTAAATATGGAAATGAAATTCTAATAGAAACCTTTGTAAAGTGTCGAGAACTTGAATGCGGAATAATAGGAAATAAAATTCTTTCATCTACACTTTTAGGTGAAGTTATTCTTTCAAAGAATTACGATTTCTATACTTATAAGGCAAAATATCATGATAAATCTGCTGTAAGAGTTGATATACCTGCTCGAGTACCTAAAGCGATACATCAACAAATTAGAGGCCTATGTGAAAAAGCTTTTTTCACCTTAAAATGTAATGACTTTGCTCGCGTTGATGTTTTTCTAACTACAGAAAATGAGATTTTCATAAATGAAATTAATACAATCCCAGGATTCACCGATAGTAGTATGTTTCTTGTTCTTTGGGAAAACATGGGTATCAGTCCCCGTGAACTTATTACTAAAATCATCGAGTTTGGTGAAGTACGATGGCAACAAGAACAGCAATACATCACTGACTATTAAAGTCAAGAAAAATAGAAAGATGCTTAAAAAAATTTTCAATTTCCTCATAAGTATGATAATGCCAAGTTCTATACTACAACTTATAAAACAGTCATTATTATTAGCTTCAATTGGTATTTTAGCCATTTACATATTTTTCTACATTTACCTACCCATCTCAACAAATCATGGTGAAACACTAACAGTTCCCGATATAACAGGAGTTCACTTAGATGAACTTGACGATTATTTATCGATCAGAAATCTTCGATATGAGATTAGCAAGGACTCGGGCTATTCCTCAGAAATTCCCCCATTAACTGTTTTAAAACAATTTCCTATGCCAAACGATCAAGTCAAGCAATTCAGAAAAATTTACCTAACATTGAATTCAATAACTCCTCCAATGGTAAAAATGCCTGATTTAACGAACGGTTCTCTCAAGAATGCCTTAATCATTTTAAAGAACTTTGACCTTAAATTTGGTAAAACCAGATATGTTGCTGATTTAGCATTTAATGCAGTCTTAATTCAAAAATTAAATGGAGAAGAAGTCATTCCAGGTACAAAAATACCTAAAGGTTCTGTGATTGACTTAACCATTGGCGATGGATACGGTAATTCCAATCTCGAATCCCCTTACCTCATCGGTTTAGATGCCGATGTTGCACAAGTTACGATTACAGGTTCTGCGTTAAAATTAGGAAATATTGTATACCAAGACGTAGATACAGCCATATTAATATCCACTGACAAATTTGAAAATACAGATACTATAAAAATTCCAGTAGAGGTAGGACAAGTTGTAGATCAATATCCGTTACCAGGTAAATCCATGGTTATCAAAGAATCTGTGAATTTATGGATCTATCATCCTGATTCGACAAACCATAATCTTTAAGAAAGCAAAATGATTCGGTACATTTCAGTCTGGTTAACTATTATACTTCAATTTTCATTATTTGGTCAAATTCAGCTGAGGTCTCTAAAAATGGATAATGAGCAAAGCTACAATGTTAGAATAAATAAAAATTTAATTAGCTTGAGCTTACCTTTTTGGGATGATTTTTCACTGTCAAGAAATATACCTGACTCCCTTTTATGGGAAAGTGGTAAAAATATCTTTGTGAATAATAATCTAGGCATTCATCCTCCCTCTCAGTATGTGGCCACTTTTGATGGCACCGATATGAGCGGTAATCCTTATGCTTTAAATAACCTCTTTAATGGTGCTGGTGACAGCTTAGTAACTCGTCCCATTAATCTGAGCATGATAGCACCATCAAAAAGATCTCAAGTACTTTTAAGTTTTTATTGGCAACTCTTGGGAAGAGGTGAAATTCCAGAATTAGAAGACTCCTTGTCAATCATGTTTTGGAGTATCGACAGCACTTGGATCCCCCAGGACCTTTATCCCGATGATGAGACTCTATTTTCCCTTGTAGGTGGTTTTGATCATTTAAATCTAGATGAAGATAGCCTACCTAGCTTCCAGCAAATTATAATTCCAGTATTGGGTAGTGAATTTTATCACCCTTCTTTTAAGGTAAAATTTCAGTCTTTCAGTAGTCTCAATGGTATTTATGATACTTGGAATATTGACTACATCTATCTCAACGAGAACAGAGACTTAGATGACTTTAGTCATCAAGATCGAACATTTTCTTCAGCTCCAAGTTTACTGTTCAGCCCTTATTTTGAAATCCCCCTTGAACAATATAAAGCTGATCCCTCTAGATACACTAAGCCTCAATATACTACAGCTAATAACCTCTATGGACTGCCAAGTCCCTTGGAGTATACTCATAGCCTAACTAATCAAACCAATAACAAAACTATTACAACAGGAAGTGTAGCCTTATTTAGATTATCTGCATATGAAACTGGAAGAAAAGTGGAGGGATTAGGTATGGATGCTTCATTAATTAACATTGAAGACGATTCAGCGGTGATTGAATCTTCTTTTACCTACAACACGGGAGATAAGTTTTTGTATGAACAAATCAACAATGAGGGAGACACACTTTTTTCAAATATTAATTTACGCGCCAATGATACCCTCAGACAGTATTATAAACTAAATGACCACTTTGCTTATGATGATGGGATAGCAGATTATGCCGCTGGAATAAATTTTATATCGGGTAAGTTAGCTGTTCGCTTTGTGATCAATGAGCCTGATACATTGACAGGCATGAAAATCAATTTTCCAGCTGTTAATCCAAGCTCAAATGGAAAAGGATTAGAATTGATGGTTTGGGATGAGTTAACTGATTCTTCTATTCTTCATAGACAAGCATTTCAAATTGTTAACAACGGACGCTACGACTTTAATGAAATTATCTTCTCCCAAAATATCTATGTAAAAGACACTATTTATCTAGGATTCAAACAGTTTACAGAAGATTACATCGGAGTAGGATTTGATAAAGACAATCCCCTAGGCCAAGAAGTCATTTTTTCAAATACTGGCAGTGGATGGGTTCAAAATTCACGTATTCAGGGATCCTTAATGATACGAGCAGTATTTGGCAAGGTAAATAATTTCATAATAATGAAGACTCCCAAAATAAAATTAGAAGCACATATCTATCCAAATCCAACAGATGGATTTATTAACATTTCCGACACATATGAACATTACTTTTTATACAATTTATCAGGAAAGTTGATCTCTTACGGAGATTTTAATACCACATTAGATTTCAGAACCTATCCAAACGGTCTATATTTATTAAACTTGCAAAGTAGATTAAATTCAATTAGTCAAAAAATACTAATTGAAAGATAATTATGGATATTAAAGTTTCAGAATTAAAACAAAGATTGAACAAAGGTGAAAACCTAAATTTTTTTGATGTCAGAGAACCTTGGGAATATTCAGAATTTAATATTGGGGCACAATTGATGCCTCTTACAAGTATTCCAGATCAACTCATTAAGCTTAATGCCATCAAAAATCAAGAAATTATTGTACATTGTAAAAGTGGGAACAGATCAAATCAAGCCAAGATCTTTCTTGAATCAAAAGGTTTTACTAAGGTAAGAAGCCTTTTAGGAGGTATTGATGCATTTCTGGGTTAATTGTAAAATCTAAAACATAAAAAAACCAAGTGAATCTATCATCTTGGTTTTCTTCTTCATATAATTTGGATTATGTCTATAACCCTAAAACACATTAAGC
>PYIJ01315537.1_pt1 | contig 42278 bp, 42 predicted proteins | sample 3578051 | NCBI WGS metagenome assembly PYIJ01 (sample SAMN08408021, study PRJNA431606) | Marine metagenome isolate SA_KN192-05_S13_5m, whole genome shotgun... | biome: marine; feature: oceanic pelagic zone; material: water; isolation source: surface water sample, 0.2-0.8 um fraction ... | reverse complement strand
AAATAATTTCATTTTAGTTTCCATTCGTATCCAATAGTTAATCCTACATTTTCTATATCGTACTCATATGCAGGTGCTATAAACCATCCTCTGTCTGTGTATCTCATAAAAGGTACAATGTCTGCTCCGCTATATCCAGTTGCTAAACCTATTTCTAATTTTACATACTTGTCTATATCAAATTCTTTTCCAGCGTATATACTAAATGACTCTTCGCTATTATAAAATATACCAGTAATTGTGTTATCTATTTGACATCTTGCATGAGGATGTATACCATTATAGTTTCCTTCTAGACCCATATGCATTGATACTGCCACTAACAAAGATAAACACGTATTCATCTAGTATTCGGCAACTGCATAAAAAGAATGATTTAAATCATATCCTTCTGTAACAAATACGTTGGTAAAGTTTTTTGCTGTAAAATAATCTCTAATATGTTTTGGTTCTAGTATATGAATATGTTTTCTATTGTTCCAAGGCTTCCAATATACTTGATTAGGATGAGGCAAGTATAAAAATATAATGCCGCCTTTGTGTAATCTTGTTGTCCAATGATCTAATGCACCAACCCAGTCATTTAAATGTTCTAGACAGTGTGATGAAAAAATATAATCAACTTTTTTATTAGGTAAATTAAAAGCATCAAATTCATCGTTAAACACAAGATCAATCATCTGTGCTCCAGGATATGCCCATTCTTTTCTATTGCAACCAATATCAAATCCTTCGCCTGTTAATACTTGTTTAGCGAACGGAAATGCATACTGAGATGCAAACCCTTTACTTTGTAGTTCTGGATATATTATTCCATTATATTCAATTGTATTCATTAATATTTGCTCCGTTGTCCCTAAACATCTTAAGATGATGCTCCCATTGACTTTCTTTTCTATTAGTATATATGTATATATTTTTAGGCTCAAAATACATCTGAGCTAGGTGCATATATCCGCTATCAACGCCTAAATGTGCATGGGCTTTGCTCATAGCATAACCTACATAAGGGGCAGTTTTTAATAAAGGATCACTTGCTTGTCCACCTACAAATAAAATTTCATATCCTTTGTTACCCCAATTTTCTTTTAGTCGTTGTAATTGTTCTGGTTTCAGTTTACGTTTCTTACTAGTTGGATCAAACTGTGCAGTAACAAATTTGCTAGGTAATTTAACATTCTGTTCTTTAGCACTTAAACAAGGATAAGTTTTCATATACTTGTCAACAAAAAAACTTGGTTGTAATACATTTTGTATTTTGCCCGGATATTTTTCGTAGTAGTGTAATACTGCATCTGGAAAAGTAAGTTGTACATGTTCTAAAAATAACTTATCATTTTCAATATTAAAGTCATGCACTTTCAAATTTATAGATCCTTCTGGAAATAATTCAATCACTTGTTTCCAAGTTTGTGGCTTGTCTCGATTATATTGATGAGGTGCAATATGTAATGTTGCAGAGTCGTTATGATGTAGTCCGTAGTTATATGCAATCAAACAAGAATGTACTATATCACCAAACCCTGGACAACCATAAGGAAAGTTTTTAAGCCTTGTACTCATATATCTCATTACTACATGTTTCAATTTATTACCTTCATTAAGTCTGTAACATTCTCACCTCGTTGTGGTAAAAGATCTTTAAGAAAGAAATGTATGAATCTTGCTTCGGGTAGTTTAGAATCTTCAATACCCTTGTATAATCCATTCCAACGCCAATCCATATTAAGCGTAGGAATATTTTCTTTCTTTACCCAATAGTTTAACAACATTTGATCTGTTGACCATTTGCGATATCCAATGCCGTCAACAAAGTCTTTGAACTCGGGTCTACGTATAAACTGTTCTGCTGTTTGTCCTTTTAGATACGGTAAAAACTTTTGACAATTTATAACCATCATTCCCATATTATAAAATTCAGCACCTAATGCATTCCACTTCCAATCTACATCTGTAAGATTTTCAAATGCGGCTTTTGAATATTTTTTAATTTTACTTTTGTATTTTTTAGCACAAGGCAGTTCACGTTCTGCTACAGCACCAAACGCATACTCTTTAGTAAGATCCCAAAAAATATTTGGTGCATCTGGTCTTATATAAATGTCGCTATCTATAATTGCAATTTGTTCATACTCATGTAAATGTGTAAACGCATTTTCTTTTTCGTATATAGGCATATAACCAAGACGTTCAACTGCTTCTTTACTACGTCCTGTTACTGCCATGTCTGGTCTAATCTTAAGTATAGGTTCACGTTGTACAATATGTTTCATATTGTATTTGTTACAATAGTTTGCAACACTTTGTATACAATGTTCATATAGTTTGCTTTGTGAACCGACTGCTACTTGATAAATCATCCTCTTCATGATAAATCCTTTGTAAAACTTACGTTTGTTTGAAATGTAACTTTATTGTACTTATCGAAACGCATATCCACGATGCCATCACACAGCATCCAGTCTGCAGGCATTGCTCCGTTAGCATGTACCCATCTTAATATCTTTTTTGCTCCATATGGTGTAATACGATAAGCTCTAGCACCTTCGTACCAGTTACCTGGCGGTATAGGTTTTGCTTTTTTAAATCCTTCAAATTTATATACATCACATTCTTCGTATTCGCCCATTGGCTTCTTAAAAACAACGTCATGTTCAAATATACATATTGGTTTATTTGTTGTGTGGCATTTTTGCCACAGTAAGTACTGGCTTAAAAAACATCCTTGTGTACCTGGACGAGCAAGCAATCGTTCTGCCTTTTTATGTTTATATACTTTTAAATTATAATCAGACAGTCCTTTCTCCATACCGTTAACACCTTCAAACAGTTCCAAATCCCAATTACGCATAGTTCCTGTTTCCATAGCACGGTTGGCCATACTTACACTATCTGGATAGCTAGGTAGATAGATTACATAACCTTTCATTTTTTTAGCTCTGTCCTTATTTCTTCCATTACCTTTTCATACCAGTGTTGTGGTAACCATTTTAATTGTGCTTGTTTAAATTTTAAACCTTCTTTTTTATTTCCTTTTCCTGTACTAAAAACATTATTCTTTTTAATACCCCAACTATTCCAGTTGTATCCAATATGGTTATAATTGTTACCCATATCTTTCCATTCAGACATTACTTGTCTTAGCACTACTTGATCTACAAACCAATAACATCCTTTTTCAAATGCTGTAATCATTCTTCTAGCAAATAGGTTACGCCATTCAATACCTTTAGTATCTATACCTGGACTTAATGCACTAGCAATAAAAATATGTTGTTCTTTTGGCTTAGGCATAACACCAACAGTATTTGTTACTTCTTCAAACTCGTGACCATGGAAGCCGTTACGTAATATACTATCGCAGTCAATTTGTAATATTCTTTGGTGTGGATATGTAAATATTTCTGCCATTCTAATAAAACGCACACTAGCCAAATATGTACGCCTAGCAATATAATCCAAATCACTTGTATTAAAAATTTGCATTCCTTCGCCCATCATACTTTTATTTTTTGGCAGGTCTTTATAAAATTGTTCGTTAGTATCTTCCCAAGTGTATGTAAATTTGTATCTACCCATTAAGTCTTTTAATACACTGTGATCAATGTTTCCTTCGTTAATAATATGTACATGAACGTGTATCCAACCTACTGTCCTGTTAATACTTTGCTGTAGTGCAAATCCATGGCGGTCAAAATAATCGTAATCACAACTAAAGTAAATTACATTAGGTTGTTCTCTAGGACACATATGCCCTTTTAATTCAGGAAGTTTAAACATCTATTGCTATCCCTGGTCTATGTCCGATAATAGCATTCTTTTCACCTCTGCCAATCTTTCTAATCATTCTATAACCAAGTGGAGCAAGTATTTGTCTGATACTGTCGGCATGTAATCCATAACGCTGTGGATGATCTTTACATTCGTATAATATTATAGGTGTACAACGTTCGATAGTTTTTAATCCGCCTTGTGCTACAAATGGTTCGTATCCTTCGGCATCTATTTTTATAAAATCTACGTTTTCTAAATTATAAAAGTCTAAAGGCATAACAGGTACATCACCTTCTCTTTGACTTGGATCTATGTGTGTGCTAAAACTTTTATTAGTTGTCTTAATTGAAACAGACTCTTCTCTAGCACCTAATCCTACAGGATACGTAGTAACATTGCCTACTGCTCTCTGTTCTAAATTATAATTCATACACTCATAAATCTTAGGATTTATTTCAAATGCATGTACATGCTCAAAACTTCTACTCATTTGGAATGCAGTAATACCAACATGAGCACCAACATCAATTGCTACTCTCCATTTAGCACAATAGCTCATTGCAGTCATAAGCTCTATGTTTTGATAATTGTTAATATCTCCGTTGCCTTGCTTCTTTGCACTCTTTAAGCATATATCATTTTGTGTTGTACGCCATCCATCTATTTCATTATACATCTTGTTCTACCTGATATTTAAATGTTGTTTCCCATGCAGTTCCATCTTCATATTCTTTGCGACTAAACTGACTATGTGCAATATGTTCGAGCATAGGTTTTCTATCAAATCCAAATTGTCCTTGCCAGTGTTGTACTGCACTTTGACCTAACACTTCAATTGGCTTGCCCAAACATAATGCTTCAACAACTGCCATGCTATGATATGTAATTACTTTTTTTGCACTCAACATCATAGGTAAAATTTCTTGAAAGCGTTGTCTACGCTTGCCTTCCTTTTCTCTAATTATTAACTTTTCTGGTAGACTATCGTAATGTCGTACTGTATTTGTACGCCATGTATTATAATCTTCTCCTAAGTATTTAAATATATTACTGTTGTTAGGCATTACTAAAAGGTTGTAATCGCCTCCTTCATTCCATTCTTTCCATAAGTCGTCATCTATTTCTAAATATTCTATTCTGCTTTTGTTTACAGGAGGACGTACTTTAGTGTTTTGTAATGAATTATAACTGATACGATAGTACAATGGAGTTTTATGTCTATGATTACCTATATATCCGTTATCTAAGTGAAAAAAGTTTATGCGTCTATCTTTTGAAATAGTATCAAACACCCAATCATCAAATGGATGACTAAATGCTAGATACCCATCTATTTCAATTTCTTCTGGACGTTCTATTGTTTTTACATCACAATGTTTATAAAGATAAGAAAATAATTGTCCACGTAACTCTTTAGAACGTTTTGGAATTTGAAACTTATACTGATGCATCTTCCATACCCGCAACTCTCAGTTTGACAACATTTGTTATCTGCCACTGTTTTTGATCAAGACCTTTTAATAAGCCTAACCATTTGTTACGAAGTAATGCAAACTCATTAATAATCTTTTCATAGTCAACTACGTCTACTTCACCGTCTACGTATTTTTCTACGTCACGACTTGACAAAGCTCGTTGATAATTTTCAAGATATTTTTTGAAAAGAGAACTACGCAATCTGCGTAGCTCAATATTTAGGTAATTAAGGATTGCTTCAATTTCTTGTAATTGATTAAATCTATGTTCAACAATGCCGGGCATTTCTGCCGCGGCACGTTCAACGTTGCCTTTTAGTTTAACTTCACTTCGGGCATCAATAAGTTCATCTTCGAAAAACTTTATTGCTGTGGGGATCTTATTGATATCTCTAGCTACTTCAGAGTAATATCCCATTTAATCTTCCCAATCATCTTCATCATCATCTACATCTTGTTCAAGATCTAAATAATAATTAATAGCATTGTCTAATACATCACAACTGCCTAATGCATCTCTAAAACATTGATCATCAGCACCGTAATCGGCACAAGTATCAACATAAGTTTCTGCAACAGTTTCGATAGTTTTTTTATCTATACTATCTTTAAATGTATTCCACATGTCAACTACAAGACTACTATCCATACTTTTACTCCTCGGTTAATTCCAATTCAGTTGCCTCTTCTATAGGCTCTTCATCTTGGGTATTTACCATAGGTGCAAGTTTCTCGTTGTATTCTGACATAATCATATTCATCTTGTCAGGATCCATCCATGCCTTACGATAATCAAGATGTTCTTCACCTTTAAGATCGATATACTTGAGTCTATTACCTTGTTTTTCTAACAAGCCTTTTTTCTCAAACAATTCAATAAGACCACTGTAAGGATTCATTCCTGTATCATATGGAATTTTAACTTGTACGCCTTCAAACGGTTTAGCATACCTAGTTTTCATTACCTTACAACCAGCTCTAATACCACGTACTTCTGATATCTTATTACCGGCTTCGTCTTCTTTAAGTTTCATCTTTTTCATTGCAACAACAATACTTGATGCATAGATAAAACCTTGTCCACCACTAATTTTATCATCTGGATCAAACATATCCTGTGATGCATAAGTGTGGTTAGTACATACTAGTCCTACATTGTAACTACCAATCATATTAACTGTGTTACGAACTAGTGCTGTCAACTGCTTAGGCTTACGACCCATATCACCTTTCATGTCGCCTTTTTGGAACTGATCCATGTCAGTTGGTGTAAGCAACATACCTAGTGAGTCAACTACAAACAATACTTTAGGACGATCTTCTTCGTTCATTGCTTTGTAGTCTGCCATAAATGTTGAAATAGTTTTTGCTACATCATCAATCATTGACATATTAAGTTTAAGAAGTTTATCTTCTCCAGTGTCAACATCTAATGCTTGTAGCCATGTTTCATCAAGTGCATTCTCTGAGTCAATTAATACTACAAAGATACCTTGATCTTGTGCGTGTTTTACAATATTACCTGCACAGAAATAACTTTTTCCTGCACCTGATTCTCCTGCAAACACTGTTACTTTACCTAGTGGCACACCTTTGTGAAAGTCGCCTGATACTAGATAGTTTAGTGCATATGAGCCTGTGCTAATCCAATCTGTAGGATCGTTAAAGCCACTACTCATACCTGTTATACTTTTTGTTAGGTCCTTACGGAACTTACTAACGTCAAATGATTTAGCCATAGTTTCTCCTTGTTTAAAGCTAGTAGGGGAAATTAATCCCCTACACATACCTGTTTATTTTATGATTGACGTGCTCTAATCATTGATAAAATGTCTTCAGCTTTACCTGACGGTGCAGGTGTCTCTGTAGCCGGAGCCGCAGGAGCCTCTTCTGCTACTGGAGCAGGTGCCGCTTCTGGTGCCGGTGTTGGAGTTGCTGGAGCCGCTGGTGGAGCCGCTGGAGCAGGTGTTCCTGCTTTAGCCTGTGGATCACCTGTTCTTGCCGCCATTCCCGCTGGACGGAAATATTGACCAAAACGATCCATGTCATACGCTTCACCATCTACTGATGCTTCAAACATTTCTTTCATGACTTTTACTTCAACTTCTGAAGGTTGTTTCGGAAGGAAGTCGCTCATGTTAAACAAGCCATTAGTTTCAATAGCCTTCATTTCAACATCTGTCAATGGACGCTCTCTACGTGCCCAATTAGAAGTTGAATAATCTGCATATCCACCCTTGCTTGTTTTATTAAGACGGAAGTCCACACCAGCAGTATAATCTGTTGGTAATTCTTCCATGTCCGGATCCATGAGAGCCGCTTTAATAATTTGGAAAATCTGTGGTCCAATAATAAATCTACGAATTGGATTTTCTGGTGTTGTATCTTCATTCAACGCATTTTCTGTTACAAAACCTTGGAATACATACGAACGTTTCTTCCAATATTTTCTACCCATGTCTTCTAAACTTGGATCTTTAAACCATGCACGTACCTCATTTAAGATATCGCATGTTTGTCCGTACATTTCCATACACGGAACTTGTACTTGTACAGGACGTGAATCAGTTTCACCTTTAATTCCTGCAAATGGAAGTTTAATCATCAAACGTTCTTTCCAAAAGAAAGTGTTTGTGTCATCTCCATCTGGAAGGAATCTTAGAGTTGAACTCTGTCCTTCTTGCATGTTCCAAAATGGGAAAATTGCGTTGTCACCGCCTGACGAACGATTGCCGCCAGTGTTTGCTTCTTGTTCTTTCAGTTTAGCTCTGATTTCTGCTAGTGTTGCCATAATATAAGCCTCCTATGTTTTTTGCCTTATAGCTGTTTGTATTGCCTACGAAGTGCATTACTTTATACATAATACACTCTATTACTTATAAAGTCAACCTTTTTTTTGACTTTATTCTGAAATTTGGTTATCTTAGTCCTGCTAGGGATTGGATACGTGCCATTTCAGCATCTTTCAAGCGTAATAAGTCTGCCATTACTGCTTGAGCTTCATCAACCATCTCAGTGCCGTACTGTTTTTGTACTGCTGTTAAGACCGCTGTTTCACCTTTAGGGAACGCATTGCTAGTATAATCGTACATACCTTTAATGAATTCATCTAATGGAATTTCGTTCTTTTTCTTCAATTCGTCGCCGTTTCCTTTTGGGCTAATATCAATTGTCATTGCATCTTTGTCGTTTTCAGCCTTTTCTGCATCATCGCCAAACATCATTTTGAATACTTTATATCCACCCAATAATAGTGCAACTACTACTGCTCCCGGTAGAGCATATTGTTTTGCCATATCTACAACTTTGTTCAAATTTGGAACTTTGTCTAATGCTCCGCCTGCCATATCTTTTAATTCGTCAGCTGTTTGTACAACTTTGCCACCTACATCATCAATTGCAGTTTTTGCTTTATCTACTAGTTCGCCAGCGTTATCAAGAGCATCACCTGCTTTACCAACAAGTTCTGCACCGCCTTTTACTGTATCAACTGCTCCTTTTGCTACGTCTACTGTTGCACTTGGATTAGCCGCCGCTACTGTGCCGACTCCTGCCTTGACTGGATTCTTAGCTGACCAACCTATTATGTTTTTTGCACCCTTTATCATTCCTGGTAATACTCTAGGAGCAACTGTTCTTAGTGCCGCACCTGCCGCTGGTACTAGTAATCCTAGTAACGGAAGTGCTTCTTGTAGTTTTTGATCTTCAGCAGTTAGTTCGTCTGTTCTTTTACCTAAAATCTTTTCTGCATTCATTTTGCTCATTGTAGTTTTATATTTCTTACCTGCAAACATGAACTCTTTTTCGCCTTTTGATGCCGCATCAGCCGCACACTGAGAAAACTTCTCCCACATTGCTTGTTGCTCTTCAGCAGTAAGTTGTTGTCTTCTTTGTGGTCCTTGTTCGTGTTTTGACTGTGCAATAATATCGTCCATCTTTTGAGCGTATGCTGTTTGTGGATCAATAACTTCGTTAGGTGCTCCCATGTCGTCATCATCGTCTGCATGTACTTCATCCCACATTGCCGCAAAGGTAGGATATTTTTTAACAAATTCTTCTTTGCTCATTTCTTGTGCATCAATGTGTACATCTGACATGCCACCTTCTGAAACAATTTCTTCTGGTCCTAGTTCTTGAACTTTGTTTGCTTCTTTAACTAAGTTGTATACATACGGAAATACACCTTTAAGTTCTTCATTAAACTGTTTGATTGTAAGTTCATCAATCCAAGTATTTGAAACATCTTCTGGAACTTCTTCTAGCACGGTTGTTTCGAAATTCTCAAATGCTTCTTTGTAATATGTTTTACGTTGTAGAGACTCAACTGTCTTTTTTACTGTTGCTAATCTTTCATTTACAACGTCCATGTATCCTGCTAAACCTTCAGCCATTACACTTGAGCGATTCATGTATGTCTTAAATTTACGCAGTTTATTCATTTCTTCTGATAAGCCTACAATGTGCTTACCAAAGTCATCGTATGCATTTCCACCTTCACTTACATGCATAGCCATTGCTCTTGCACCATTCATATGTCTTAGTGGATATTTAAATCTTTCGCCGTCTGCACTTTCAATATAAATGCTGTGTACATTTTGTGTACGCCCTGCGGCATTTTCGTGGTTTACTGGTCCAGCGTGTTTTACAATTAATCTTGCTGATCCAATATCTTGGTAACTAGTTCTGCTAGTTCCATACATCTTTGATTCGCTCATTTGTTTCTCCGTGCTTAGATATTCATAATCTCGTTTGTCTAAGTTTGATTTAGTTATGTCTCTTGTATCAAAATTTAACATTCTCTTTTTTGCAAACACCCTTAATTCTTTTAAGAGCTCAAACCATTTGCTTTTAAGTACATGTTCATCTTCTGAAAATAAGTCTTGACCATACATTACTGTGAGTGCATTTTCGTCAATACTTACACTAACTTTTTTACCACTTGCAAAGTCAAATTCAAAGAATCTAGCTTCTTTTGGTTTGTTAGTAATTTCAGCAGATTCGTTTCCTACTGTAATGCTAGGAAAACGTCCACGTATCTTATTAAATAATTCGTCTGCAATAGTCTCAAGGTTTTTCATATTAATATTTATCAATAACCGCTAACAAATATAGGCATCGGCGGTTCGTATGATTCTTCTCCTTCTGCTTGTGTAAACGTATTATATATACGTGGATCCCAGTCTTTCATTACAGCCATCATTCTTAATGCAAGTAAAGTAGCACTAACCAAGTCATCATTAGCTCCCGGTTTTGCTCTAAAACTAGTACCTGTAGCAACATAATTCTTTAGTTCAGTAATTAATGGGCCACTGTTAATAGTTATCTTATTATTTTCAACCATAGTTTTTAAACGGCTACATGCTGTAATTTTAGTACCATGTGTAGTATTGAATCCTTTACGGAATTTACGTACATGTCCTTTACGCATTGGTTCACTTACAAATAGTCCAGGTATATTCTCTTCACCAAAGTCATTTATAACAATAAGTGCCGCTTCTCCGATACTATTGTTTTCTACGCTCCAGTAAATGTTAGATCCAGTCCCTTTACAACTATCTTGTATGTGTGTGCAAATATCTCTTAGTATTCTAATCTGTGCAGGTATAGGTGTTTCATTGTGTCGCCATTCTGCTACTTGCGTGTAACTTGGAAGTTCATATACTTGTATTGCGGCATAATCGCCTCCAGTACCCATTGCTGGATCAAGTGCTACTGCATAATTTTGATCTGGATTTGGTTTTGCATACCAACGTGTTTGTCCCATATTCATTAAAGGATCTTTAGACTCCATTTGTGCAAGATGAATACTGTTAATAAGTGTTTCGTCATAAACTAAAAATTCACAACCATATTCACGCCTAAATTTTTCTTCTCCAATACGTCCAATTTCTTCAATCTTCCAAGTTTCATCTCTGTCAGGGTGTTCGTCCCAACCACAAGTAAAACCGTGAAATCCGTTTTGGCCTACTTCTTGTTCGTTACCATGTGCATCGTATTTGTTCTGTGATTCTTTCCAAATTACAGCAAATGTATCTTCATCTGAGTTTGGTGTGCTTGTTATAATTGCACGACCACCTGTTGCTAGTGTAGGAGATATAGAAGTCCAAAATTCTTCTGCAATATTAGGATTAACAAATGCAAACTCATCACAATATAGTAATGATATGGACATACCACGTCCTGTGTTACCAGTTGTTGTTGCACTTACAATACGTGAGCCATTTTCAAACTCCATACTTCCTTTGTTATAGTTTGTAACACCTGCTCTAATATGGTCTTCACAAGATTCATATACATAACGAATACGTTGCATGATTTCTTGAGCACCAGTATATTTGTGAGCGGCAATAAGCACAGTTTGGTCAGGATGAAACATAGCATACCAACACAAATAAATTGCGGCAGTAGTAGTCTTACCTGTTTGTCTAGGTAACATGTTTACATTAAATCTATGATCGTGATAACTTTTTAACAAACGTACTTGGAATTCGTAAGGTTCGAACAGCAACTTACCTTTTACAGGATGCTGTATGTATGCGAATTTTTTTGCAAAATGCAAATATCCTAATTCAGGATCAATGCACTTAGATAAATCTTCTAATTGTGCATCTGTAAATGTTTCAGTTTTATTGGCTTTCTTAATTAAGACGCCGTCTAAAGAAGTACTCATACTACTATTTAACCAAAAAAATAGGCCCGTTGGGCCTATGTGAGTGAGACTTTAATATTATACCCAGCCGTCGCCAGTGATTCGGTCGCCTATTTCGCCGCCGGCCATGCCGCCTGCAATGCCACCATATGGGCCAGCAAGTGCTGTTCCGCCCATTGTTCCAAGTATTGTTCCGCCGATTCTGCCTCCTAATCCTGCGTTGAGATCTTGGTCTCCCGCAACATCATCTTTACCTGGATTTTCTGGATCGTCCATTTTCGCAGTTTGTACAATGCTAGGTTTAAGTCCTGCGTTAGTCATTAACTTCATAAGTTCACCAACATCATCGCATGTATCTGCGTTCATGTTGATACTAACGTTAGCCACTTCGTTGACTGGTGTACTAATTTTATCTAGTTTCTCCAGTAAATCACGCATGACTTAACCTTTGTATTCTTTGTATAACTCGGAAAGTTCTTCTTTGATTTTACTTGCTAGTGCCATTGGATTATCTCCGCCTGCTACTTTTGGATAAGATCTTTTAGATTTGTTAAGGTCTGTTCCACCTTTGATTACGTCAGTGTGTGGAGCATAATCTTCTTCTGGTGAATTAGCATAATCGCCTTCAACTCTTGTGTCGTCATTTTCTGCATCGTCTGCTAAACCGCCTCCAGCTAAAGCACCAATACCAGCTCCGATTGGTCCGCCGAGCGCCAATCCGCCAACGCCACCGAGTGTAGTTAGTGCCGCTTTTCCAAAACCTGCTTTAAGGTCTTGGTCTCCTGGTACATCATCTTTACCTGGAATACTTGGATCATCGTCCATTGCACCTAATGCTTTCATATGCTTTTCCATATCCATTCTTGGTGCTAGTGGTTTATCACTAACTGGAGTAGGACTCATTCCTGCATTACGCATCATTGCCATAAGTTGTCCAACTTGTCCGGCATCGTCAGCTGTCATTGAAATATTCATTGATGCTGATTCTTCTAATTTTTGTTTTTTGCTAGGAGCTTCAATAGCGTCCATTTTTGCAATCATATCTTTAAGGTTCATTATTTGCTCCCTACTGGTGATACAGTATTTTCCTTGTCGGTGATATCTGCGCCTTCACCGGGTTTTACATCTTGTAACGGATCATTTTCACGCTCTGATCTAGCAGTTTCAAGTTCTTTTAACAAAGACATAACACGATTTGAACCAACAGCTTCTTGTGCTGATTCGCCTCCCATGTCTTCTGTTTCTAATCTAGTTTCGTATGGACCTTCATCTTTAGATGCTTGATACATTTCTTGTGGCTCGTTTACATTACGCACTATAAGATGAGCTCTGTCAATATCACAACATTGTGTAATATATTCTCCTAACACTTGAGGTGTTGTAGGATAATTTAAACCAACTTCGTAGTATGTAACTTCACAGTTACTAAGTTGTGGAAAGTCCAGTGGACGTTCTTGAATTGGTGTTTTCTTTCCAGCACTCATTGATGCTACACTGTAGCGTTGCAAGCATCTTTCTAAACTATCAGCACAATCCTCTGGAAGTTCGCCTGCTACTCCAATGTTAAATTCATATATTTTTTTAGCTTCTGCTAGGTATTTTTCAAACATGTTTTCGTCCTTATTAAATTATTTATCCAAATTCTTGAGTTTTTCGAGCAAACTGTTACGGTCTGTGACTATGTAGCCTTCTCCTTGAACCATATCTTCGTCTGGCTTACCGTCTTTGTCCATCTTTTCTTTCTTCAGTTGTAGCTCTACCATCTTCAGTTTTTTGTCTAATTTTGCAACTTTAGCATCAAGTGATGTTTTTAACATTCCGCCTGCTACTTCAAATACTCTACCTGAGTATCTTGATTCAACGTTCATGCCCAAATCCATTAGATCATCATACGCATCCATAGCCTTTTGTGCTACTTCGTTAAGCTCTGTATCAGCCATTTCGCCTAAGCCTTTAACAGCTGGTAGTGCCGCAGATATTTTATCAAATTCAGCAATATCTCTCAGGGTTTCATTCTGTTGAGCTAATACTTCTTTTTTGTCTTTTTTCTGATCTTGTTTGATAATTTCTTTACTATCAGGTAAGTCAAGAAGTTCTTCTAATTTCTTTGTCATTATATACTCACATTAACTGCTACTATTATTTATCGTTTTCCATTATGGAACATGTCCTTTTCTGTAACGACCCTAAAACTCAGTCCTTTAGACTTACAATATGCTCTTGCGGCTTCCCATTTTGCCATATTTAATGCAACTGCTAGTTTATTGTGCTTAGATTTACCTGCTGATTCCATAGTAACCTGGTTATCTGGTTTCACTTCAATAAGTTCTACCATGTTTTTGCCCTTTTTAGTCTTATATTGAATAAAGAAATCAGGAACATAAATTGTCATTTTTCCTGTTAATGGATTACGAAAGGGTATTTTTACTGCTTCACTTGCCCATGCTTGTATTGATGGATTTTCGTCGCAGAATTTCATAAATGCAAACTCCCAACTACTGCGATAAATTGGTGTTCTACGTCCTACATATTTTCCTGGATTTTTGGCTTCGAATCTACCTTGTGCAAAACGCCCCATGGGTTACCCCATTATGTTTCTTGCTTCTAGAGGAGTATTTGTTGGTGTTACTCTAAATCCTAATGTACTAATCTTTTGTCTATTAAAATTTAAAATACTTGCAACAGTATAACTTAGTTGTAACTTATCTAGTCCTTTAAGAGTATCTAATAATTCAAATACTTTAACATTATCAATCTTTGCTTGTTGCATTAATACTGCACCTGTAGACTGTGCCGCTGATTTATCAAAGCCTTTGCTTTCTAAGAACCCAATTACTGCATCAACTTCGTTACTTGGATATGATAATTGTTTTTGATAGTAAGTATTAAAATAACGCTTGACTGGATCAGCACTATCTGATTCTTTTTTTACTGGTAAATTTAACTGTACTTTGTCCATTTTATATTACCCCGTCCATTGGTGCTTCTGTAGGTCCACTAAAACTATTTTCTGATGCTGAACTAGTCTTTGATGTTTGAGCACCGTATTTGTTAATTAAAGCACCTACACCAACTATTGATGCCGCACCGGCTAATGTTTTAGCTGATCCGCCACCGCCACCTTTAGGAAATGCTAATCCTGCAACTCCACTTACATCAATTCCTGCCGCTTGTCCAATGTCTCCGATTGCACTACCTAATAGTTCTTGTCCTACACCAGCGGCATTCAATCCGCCTGCATTTTGTAATACATTGGCCGCTTTTAAAACTGTACCGAAGTTTGCTTTACCGCCTGTGATATCATCTAGTACACCCATACCACCTGCTAGTACTCCGCCTATACCTAATAGGCTAGATGCACCACCACCTGATAGTGAATTTGGACTAGGTGTTTTATCATAATGTTCTTCGGCAAAACCTTTTGGTCCGCCTTTGCCTACTGCACCTCTACTGTAATGAACAGTTTCATATTCTATTGTCATTGTGTTTGCTACAACATCACTGGCGCTGTTATCCATTGTATCATGTTGCCAACTAGCAATTATAGGATTTACAAGTGTAAATGAAGTATAATTTTTACGTGCCATCTGACTAATAGTAATACTATTAAAAAACGGAGATGAAGCATCATTATCGAAGCCGTATCTAAATTGCCGTCTGCCAAATTGACCTGCTCTATTATAAGGATCAAATGATGCACCACCTGTATCTGGTGAGCCATCTGGTGTAACTGCGGCATAGTTGCCATCTCGATAATAGTACCTATAGTATGCTTCCCACATTGCTGTAGTAACACCCATATTATCATCATGTAATGTAATTTGAATTGGTTGATAATCAATACGTTTTTGTACAATTTTTTTTCTGTTGTATTGATGTTTCACATCTGTTTGGATATTATATGCAGGTAACTGTGCAGTCTTAACAAGCATGTTAAGTTCATTCATATGCTTTTCTCTTAATTGAGGAATAACTGCGGCCGCATCAGGATTAATATTAAAACTGACATGATAAAGAAATTTTACTTTTGGACTTAATCGATGACTATCATCAACATATAGTCTTGAACCATGTGCGTAATCACCAAGGCTACCTTTAGGGTTTAATGCACCCGATACTACATTGTCTAAAAATCCGTTTAAGAAGCTCATACTAATATTTATCCTTTTGAATAAAGTGGGTAGATAATTCAGTCATAAAAAAAGGGACATCTCTGCCCCTTAATTTAAATTTTATTTTGTTTAGATAGAACCACCGCCTGTGATTGCAGTATTAATTGTTCTTCCTACTGCTGTTCCTAGGCCTGTTCCTTGTGGTGTTTGAATTGCGTTATCGTATCTAATATTCAATGTAACTGTAACTACTTCAGATGTTGCATAGTTAAGTGCATTATAGTTTGTGCTTTCTAAGTAACAACCGTATAATTCAAATGTTTCTAATACGCTTGCTGTGTTAGCACCGTTACCGCCATCTAGTATTTCGATTCTAGTAACAAATTTATAATCTGCACCACTTGCCGCACTTGATTGCTCAAAGAAATCAAATTGTTTCTGTAGTTGTTCGCCAACCATTTTTTGTACATTGTTACTTACATCTTCACGTAAGTTCATTGTAATTGGTTCCCAAGTGTGTTTACCTGCTAAGAACACTTTAGAGTTGTAAATATCAACTGTCATTTGTTCAAAACTAACGTTAGGTCTTGATACGTCCATAACTTGTTTTGTTAGCTCTGTTGACGGACTTGATACTCCAAAATTCTCCAAAGATACTCTAAAACGGTATTGCAGTTTGGGCATCAACAATCCCTGATTAGATGCACTTGCGTTACTATCTAAAGGTACTGTTAATTTTGAAAGTGTTGAAATTGCCATTATGTGCTCCTATTACTTTTATTTATCATATTATAGTCCGCTAATTTCACCAGTGTTTTTAAGTCTTAATGGAATGTAAATAAACTCCACAGCCTTAACTGGTTCAATAGCAATATCTAAATACAGCTCGTTTCTATCAATTCTGCTTGGAGTATTGTTAGACTCATCACATACAACTAGGAAGTCATATAATGCTCTTTGCGACACTAGCTCTAGCATTAAACTATCTGCTTGTGCTTTAATTTCATCACGTGTGATTTTATCGTTAGGCTCAAAGATGTAAGGCTTAGCAAGTTTCTTAAGTTGTGATCTCAAGTAAATTACTAGTCTTGCAACGTTAATTCTATCCAATGCACTTGCATTTCTAGCTCTAGTCTTTTGACCAAAGTTTACAAGTCCTGCTCCTGTTAAGAATGTAATTGGGTTAATGTTATTAGCATAAAGTGTATCACGCTGTCCTTCATTTAATGCAATTGACTTAAATTCGCCTTCTGCATCAATGTATCCTGCGGCACTTGCATTTGTAATTCCACCACGTCTTGTTCCTGCTGGAGCAAACCATGGAAACGATACTTGATCGCTTAATGCTAGTGTTCTTAGGATACCGTGACTTGGAGGAACAACAACATTGTTACCTGCGTTATCACTTGTAAACAAGCTAGGGTAGAACATACCTAAGTATTCATCTCTACTAACTGCGCCGTTGTCATTATCTTCAACAGCTAAGTTAACATTTGCTCCCCAGTTGTTTAATGAAGTACCATCACTTGGTAATCTAAATGGACTGTCACCTACGATAAATGCTGTTAAGCCTCTATCATTGTTTAGTGCAATCATTTCATTAATTAGTTCTGGATATCCTGGTGTTGCCATAACGTTAAACAATCTTGATTCATCGTCTCTAATTTCTTGGTTAGCATTAACCATTGCTTGTAGAGCTTGAATAATTACTTTACGTTGTGCTTTACGTCCAAAGCTACCTGAACCATCAATTTGGTTAGCTGACTCAGTTACCCATCTGTGTGGATAGTAAGACGCCATACTAACGTCACCCATTCTAATGTTTTTAGCTGTAACATCTACATGGTTACGTACAAATTTCTTAACATTGAATCCACTTCTACGTAAGTTCCATAGCAACATACCTTTTGGATATAATGCTGGATCTGGAGCGTCAGTATCTAAGTGATCACTAACTAATAGATCTGCAATAGTTCCGCTTGGTGCTTCTGTAGCTGTTCCGCCACTTGTACCATAACGTGCATCAGCAAACAAAATACCATCTTCTGATGTTTGATCGCCTTCGTCTAATGCAATCCATTTTGCTAAGTCTGAATTATATTTGTGTACTTGTGGGTAAGTTTCTAAGTCTGCTGTTGATACCCAAATGTCACCTGTAACTAGTGCAGATGAACCATCTTGTTGTGTAGTTGGTTGTGTTGCACTAACAATTGGTCCTAAAGGATCAGCTGAACCATAAACATTCTGGTAACCTTTCCATGTAGTACCATTGTGTACCATAATATCAACTTCGTCAACAATACTGTTGTACCATAATGCGCCATCAGTTGTTAATGCTGTTGGAGCATCTGCACTTGCAGTTTGTGTTAAGATCTTCCAGTTTGAAGCGTGGAAGTCATAAGTTGAATCACCGCTTGGTGCCGCATATAAGTTTGCAGTACCTGCTTTAGTTGAATAGTTAAATGCTGTGTAACCAATTAATCCTAATGCACCGTTAGTATCTTTAATGTGGATTTCTCCGCCATCGTTATGCTCAATAATAACTCTGTTACTTGCATCAACACTTGCAACAACATTAGTAAATCCTGCCGCGTTAATTGCATTTGCAATTAAGTCTGCATCACTTGCCGCGCCTGTTGCTGTAATACTTAGTGCTTGTCCACCGGACATAGCTAGTTGTCCTACAATACTTTCAGCAATAGTAAAGCCATATGACTGACTGCTTAATTGTGTTGCTACTGCACTTGAAGTAATCTTAGTTGAAGTAGAACTATTTCTTGCCATAATTGTAAAGTCAAATTCTTCGTTTTCTGCTTCTGAAGTATGTGCTTGTACATATAATTGGCCTAATGCAAGTCCTAAACCACCTTGTGCTTTATCTAAATTGTATAATGCTTCAGCATGATTTTTGTATACTAGTGCTGGCTTGTCTTCCCAAAGTTTAGTAGTTCCGTTGAACTGCTTAACTTTCATCTGTACGCCTAAGTTTGCATCAGTAATTTTAAACCAAACACTTCCTGTTGGTCTTGATTTTGTATCAGCTGTTTTAAATGCTGGAACTGCTGTGTGTGGAGCAATTTCAAATGCTGGTGAATAGTAGTCACCTGCTGTTAGACCTAAGTCTGCAAGTAATGTACCTGAACCGCCTGCCGCTAATCTAATAGCACCATCGTCGTCTGTTGTACCATCAACTGTGTTTGAACCATCTCCAAACAAGTTAAGTTTTCCATCAACTACACTTGCTGTTACGCCTGTAATTCCCGCCGCGTTTACCTTTGCCACAAATTCTGCGACAGTAGTTTCTGCGCCACCTAACGTAACAGTTGTTCCGTTAATTGAAATACCTTGGCTAGCTGTTAGTGTTGGGTTAGTAGCTGTACCTGTTACAGTTGGCCAACTCTTGACCCAGTCTGCTGATCCTACTTTTACCCATGATCCTGAGCTATTTTTGTAATATACTTTGTTTAAAGTAGTTGTTGTAACTACAGCATAATCACCTACTGCACCAACTGCGCCTTTTGGAAATCCTGTTGCACTTCCGCCGACTAGTTGTGATTTTGCAGTAATAACTAATGGAACTTTATTAGTGAATGACTGTCCACCAGTAACAGTTACCGCGTTTGCGTTCCACTCAAAAATCCCGTATTTTGTTAATGCTGTGTCAAACCACCATGTTCCGTTTGCTGGATTTGCCGCAGGTGCACTTGCACTTGGGCTAAGTTCGTTTAGATCAACATCTGCTCTAACAACAAATGCTCTATTGCTAACACCCAAATAGGAGTAAGCCGCTTGTAACCCGTATTCGTTAAGTTCGCCTCCGTTTACTGGATTGTTGCTTGCATCTGTTTGGAAGTATGGATCTCCGAACGTGTCTGATAAATCTCTTTGTGATGTAATTAAAAATGGTACTCCGGCATTTGCCTTTGTAGTACCTCTTGCTGTACCTGTTCCTGCCGCATTCGCTTTGTCCTGTTTAGACGCAACAAATAACATTGGAGTAGTACCTGGTTCTGCTGGTGTGTAGAAGCTTTCATCAATTACGCTAACTTGTACACCTGGTGATATTAAAGCCATTTAAGTTCTCCTGTTATAACAACTGTTAAAAGTATTTATATGATTTCTTCAAAAACATATATCAAAACACCAATAAAAAGGTACCACAAAGGGTAGGTAAATACAATATGAGACCTTTATGCGAGTGCGGATACCGGCCTGCGGCTGTAAATTATAAAAAAGATGGTAAAACATTTTATCGCAGGCAGTGTGACACTTGTTTACACCATGGTAAGAAAATGTGGGGTATACCTAAATGGCATCGTGCTGGTTATAGACAATTAGACGTATGTGAAAAGTGTAATTTTAAAAGTGATAAACCTGAACAATTTAATGTATATCATATAGACGGTGATCTAAACAATACGTTGCGTAGTAACTTAAAAACTATTTGTGCTAACTGTCAGAGGTTGATGCAGAAGCAAGGCGCAAAGTGGAAGCAAGGCGACCTTTTACCTGACTTTTAAGATCTTCAATGGTTCCTTCATTGTAAATATTATACTCAAATGATGCTTTTGCCCAACGCCATTCACTTGGGTGTATATCTGTAGGCTCAATGCCTAAGTCTTGGTATTGTCTAAACCATAAAGGATCAGGACCACGTTTTACACACCATACTTTACCACCCATACTTTTAATTACTTCTACTTCGTTCTCAAATCTTACATCAGGAATAACAAAATTTTGTCCTGGATTGTCTATTATTTTCTTCTTTACAAAGCTGACCCACACACCGTCATAAAAACCATTACGCATACAATCTGTACCAAACTCTTGTAACACTAGTCTTGGTGTTATTGTACGGCCTGTTTCTTCAGTCCAAAACTTATCTTCTTGCTCACGCCAGTATCTACTATCAGGTGTTTCGCCCTCAAGCATATCACGCGGCCAGTCAAATAGTACGCCTACTGCGTCTTTCAATTTATCTGCAAATGATATTTTTTCGAATTTATGTTCTTCAACAAGAACATCTGCTACTGTACCTTTACCACTACCGATTAAGCCACAAATTCCAATTATCAAGTTGTTCTCCTAAGTTATAATGTATAGTATACTTTATAATTTAGCAGATGTCAAGTGTTATTTTAACCGATTGTGAAGCTATATCCAACGCCGCCAGCTACTGCAAGTGATAAATCTTGCTCTAATTTTTCCATCTCAGCTTGTGCTTCGGCTTTTAGGGCATCACCGTTTAAAGATGTGCCTCCTTGTGGGCCTGCTACAGTTGCAAATTTGCTACGTGCTTCTCCAAGCATGTATTTGCACTTAGCAAGTGTATAATCTTTGATCCATTGTACAGCCATGTAGTCGTCTAATAATTCAAAGTCTGGTCTGTAATTGTAACATTCTAGTAATAGTTCTTCTTCTGCACGGGCACGTTGTAATATTGTAAGTTTCTTATTTGATCTGTTCCATTTGAATTCTATAAAAGAACCAAACATACGTCCAACTAATTCTTGGTAACCAGCAAAGGCGTTATATGTTGCAAGTCCACCCATGTTAGAACTTGCTAACAGGTAAGTGTTTGTATATGCTAGGTTGAATGGTTCAAATAATGTTCCACCATCACCGCCACCTGTTCTTGATCCAATTGATCTACGAAAAATTTGTCTAACTTCCATTACTTCGTTTGGTAGTATATACTCGTTTTGATCTATTACTGTAGGTAAAAATACATATGATTCTTCAACACTGTTTTCGCTACGCTGTCTAAATTTAGTAAATGCTGTATTAAGAGCACTTTCATAATGCTCTGGATCGAGTTCAACGTCGATCATTCCACCGCCAAGACTAAGTTCTACGTACTTGTAAACTTCTTGTTTTTTAGTGTTTATGTTTGTTGCCATATATCTTCTCCGTACAATGTATTTATGCGTTACGATAAATACTATTACTATGCCGAGACTCAGTTTATACAAACCCGAAAGAGGGAAAGATTATTCGTTTTTAGATAAGACTATAACAGAGATGTTTACTGTTGGTGGTACCGACGTCTTTGTACACAAGTATTTAGGCCCTAAAAATCCTGATGAAGCGAGTGCTACTGCTGATCAGCCTCAATACAATGCTGTAAAAGAAACTAATATACAAGACATGCTGTTCATGGAGAACAGAGATCGCAAATACGATCCAGACATTTATACAATGCGTGGCATTTATAGTGTTTCTGATGTAGATTTTGACATGAGTCAATTTGGTTTATTTTTACAAAATGATATCATTTTTATGACTATACCTATTAATTATAGTGTAAAAACTTTAGGACGTAAAATTATGTCCGGTGATGTAATTGAATTACCTCATTTAAAAGACGAAAATGCACTTAATGATTATACTGTAGCACTTAAACGATTCTATGTTGTTGAAGATGTTAACAGAGCAAGCGAAGGATTTTCGCCAACTTGGTATCCACATTTATATCGTGTGAAAATGAAGCAAATAGTTGATTCACAAGAGTTCAAAGAAATACTTGATTTACCAGCAGAAGAAGGTTCATCACAAACATTACGTGATGTGCTTAGTACATACGAAAAAGAAATGCAAGTAAATGATGCTATTATTTCACAAGCAGAAGCTGATGCTCCTAAAGCAGGTTATGACACTAGTCATTTATATACACTACAAGTTGATGATAGAGGTGAACCAGAACTAGTAACAACAGATGCAACAGACCTTGATGCAAGCACACAAGGAGAGTTAGCAGATAGAGTAAATCAAACTCCGGAACGTGAAGGATATACAGGATATCTTATTGGAGACGGTATAGCACCAAACGGAGAAGCATTTGGTAGTGGAATTAGTTTTCCACTTACACAAACTAAAGGTGATTATTTCTTAAGAATTGATATGATGCCTAATAGATTATTTAGATATGACGGAACAAGATGGGTTAAGATGGAAGATAATGTAAGAATGACAATGACAAATACTAATACAAAACAAACACAAAAAGGTACGTTTGTTAACAACACAAATGAAGCAACAATTGGTGGAGACACTGTGAAAGAAAGACAGGGATTAAGTCAAGCGTTGAAAGCGAAGGCAGATAATTCATGAACAAAATTAGACACAATATAGCAGGATTTATTTTTGCAGGGCTAGGATTTTATTTTTTATTCCTAGATATGATGCCAATGTCAATGGGTGCTGGTGCGGCAATGGATCACAGTATGCACACTACTCATAGTAACACACTATTTGGAATTGGCGAAATGACATGGATGTGGTTTACAATGGCTATTGTACATTTCTTTTTAAATGATTGTCAATGTAAATCATGTAAAGGTAAAGATTAATGCAACATTTTTATGACGGACAGATTAGAAGATATCTTACACAACTTGTAAGACTATTCAGTAATTTTTCTTACAAGGACGGCGACGGCAAAATAGTCCGTGTGCCTGTAATGTACGGAGATATTACACGTCAAGTTGGTCATATTTTAAGAGATAACTCTGAAAACAAAGTACCTAGTGCTCCGCGTATGTCAGTATATATTACAGGATTAGAGCAAGACAGATCACGTACTAGTGATAGTTCTTTTACTAGTAAGGTACATATTAGAGAACGTGCTTACGATGATGCTGGCAAAGAATATTTAAACACACAGGGTAAAAATTATACAGTAGAACGTATAATGCCTAGTCCATATACATTAAATGTTAATGTAGATATTTGGTCAACGAATACAGATCAAAAATTACAAATTATGGAACAACTATTGATGTTGTTCAATCCTAGTTTAGAAATACAAACAACTGACAACTATGTTGATTGGAGTAGTTTAACAAGTGTAGAGTTAACAAGCATGAGCTTTAGTTCAAGATCAATTCCAATTGGAACAGAAAGTGAAATTGATGTTGCACAACTTAGTTTTACAACACCTATATACATTAATATGCCTGCTAAGGTTAAGAAATTAGGAATTATAACAAATGTTATAATGAGTATATTCGATGAATCAAACGGTAATGTTGAATTAGGAATTACTACGCCTCAACTAAAAGCATATTCTGATAGTCCAGGAGAAAGAGCGGCAATGGATAAACAAACTGATCGTATTAAGAGAGATTCATTAAACCTTTCAGTTACTACTGCTTCTTACAAAGACTACAATATGGTTGTAATGAATAACATTGCACAAATAATTGATAGAGGAAAAACAGGTACAGTTACTTGGACTAAATTAATTGAAGCACTACCAGGAGAATATAGAGCAGGATTATCACAGTTACAATTACAACGTAAACTACTAGCCGGAGAAGATACAAGTATAAGTGTCAACGGATCAGTAACTATTAATACACTAGACGAAAGTCAATTAATTATTGATTGGGACGAAGATACTATTCCTACAAATACTACATTACCTAGTCCGTCAGGAAGAAATAATACCGGCTCAATTGACTTTATAATTGACCCTGGAACATACAATCCTACTACTGCAAAAGCCGCAGGACTTAGATTATTACTATTAGGTGCTATCAACACTAGTTCAAATGTAGGTACCGCAGGATATGACGGGCCTGATGCTTGGAAAAATGCAGATAATTCAGACTTTGTAGCAGGCGAAAATGATATTGTAGAATGGGACGGAAGTGCATGGCACATAGTATTTGACGCTAGTACAGACCCAGGCGATACAACAAAATACGTAACCAACCTAAATACTGGGGTGCAGTACAGATGGACTGGCACAGAATGGATACTTTCATTCGAAGGCGAATACCGAAAAGGAACCTGGCGACTGGCACTCTAAAATAAGTACTTGCATGAGCCAAGAAATTATATGCAGTGGTGCCTTGTTTTATTCACTTAAAACACAACGGTTTTTATTATTACATCGCACACAAAGCAAACAAAAACATGTATGGGGATTAGTAGGCGGTACTAACGGAAAGAATGAAGCTCCGTGGCCAGCACTACAACGAGAAATACACGAAGAAGTTGGTGAATTACCAGACATAATTAAAACTATTCCTTTAGAAACTTTTATCAGTACAGACGAAAAATTTAGTTTTCATACATATCTGTGCATACTAAAAGACGAATTCCTTCCAAAGTTAAACGAAGAACATGATGGATATGCATGGGTAAGTTTTGGAAGATGGCCAAAACCTTTACACATGGGATTACGCAATACATTACAAAGTAAAACTAACCAAACTAAGTTTGAAACAGTGTTTAGTTTAATTGATTATTTAGAACAGGATAAAAAATGAAGCAAATCGAAAACATTACAATAGTAGGTGGTGGATCTGCGGCATGGCTAGCGGCCGCATATATTCGACATAATATGTGGGACGTTCCGTTAACAATAATCGACAAGGAAGTAGGCACACCAATAGGTGTTGGTGAAGCAACTGTATTAACATTTCCTACTTTTCTTAGAGAGTGTGGATTGCATGAAAGAGATTGGTTCACACAAGTAGACGGATCTTATAAAGCAGGTATTAACTTTCCAGGATGGAAGAAGCCTGGCAATACTGTATGGCATCCGTTCTATCTTAATAAATCATATCTTGACCAAGCAATGACACAATATGATGTTTGGGCAGATCTAGGCAAGCGTGAAACCTTTCAAGAGTTAGCTTTACCATGTTATAAAACAAATATGGATAACAAAATTGATATACACAATGCATACACAACCTTAGCATATCATATTGATTGCGGAAAATTAGTAAAACGTTTACAAGAAATATGCCAAAGAGATATGACTATTATTAAAAGTGAAGTTGTAAAGATTAATAGAGATAATGAAGGATATATTGAAAGTTTAGGTCTAGAAAACGGACATCAACACTACTCAGACTTTTATATTGACTGTACAGGATTTGGTTCAATTTTAAAAGAACAAGATAGAGTTGAGTTACTTGGTAAAGGAAGATTGTTTACAAACACTGCTGTTGCTGGACATGTTGAGTACGAGGATATTGAAAAAGAACGTACACCATATGTAAACTGTCCTGCTGTAGATCATGGTTGGATTTGGAAAATTCCTACACAGTCACGTTTAGGTAGTGGTATGGTATTCAATAGAGATATTACTGACATTGATACTGCTAAACAATATTTTAGCGATCATTGGAATGGTAGAATCAAACCAGAAAATATGAAAGTTATTGATTGGAATCCTTACTATAGTAAAAACTTTTGGGACAAGAATGTTGTTTCAATAGGCCTAAGTGGAGGATTTATTGAGCCATTAGAGAGTACAGGATTAGCAAGTATGACAACAGGTGTTATGGAACTTGCAAGAATGATCCCTCAACAATGGTATGATGATGCTAGAATTAGCACATATAATAATTACATGATAGCATGGTATGAAGACGCAGTTGACTTTATCAACAGTCATTATGCTGATACTGAATGGGATACACCTTTTTGGAATTTTGTAAAAGAAACACATGTAAAATCAGAAAAACATAAATTTTATGAACGTTGGTTAAAGGATCCTAAAAGAAGTTTTTACTCTAGAGTACATTCAGTTACACTATTTCATCCACCTAACTGGCAACTTTGGTTAATACAAATGGGATATCCAACAAACGTTGACTTATCAAGAATACCAAAGTTAGAACTAGAAGCTCAACAACAAAATTTTAACAAAGAAGAATATATAAGACATATAATTAGTATGTCGCACTCTGATGCAATTGAAACTACTAACTTAGGTGTTGACTGGTGGTCAAAGTGTATGAGCCGTACTGACAGAGAAACAATGATATGAGAGTAGTTGTTGTAGGTGGAGGAACTGCCGGTTGGCTGGCGGCTCTAATGATTTCAAAAATTAAGCCCGAAAACACAGTAACAGTCATTGAAAGTTCAAAGATTGGCATCATAGGTGCAGGTGAAGGCTCAACAGGATCACTAACAAACATCATCCATAATGAAATGTTTGATTTTGGTTGTAACGAACAAGACTTTATTAAAGAGTGTGATGCTACAATTAAATTAGGTATCAAACATATTGGTTGGGGACCTGACAAAAATAAACATTATTATGGTCCTATTGATGGTACACCAACTAGTAATGATGTTGTTGACCTTGTGTTCCAACATGCTTTAGGTGCTAGAGATCAAGAATTATTACATCTTGCTACTGAGCTTGGATATAAAATACATCATAATAAAAATAGTTTTGTTGAGCCTGCAGGCAATCATGCATATCATTTTGATGCACACAAAGTAGGACAATATTTTAAGAAAATTTGTGAAACTGTTACACATATTGACAGTGAAGTTGAACATGTTATACTTGAGCCAGACACTGGATTTGTAGAGTCAGTTAAGTTAAGCAACAGCAATACTGTTGAAGGTGATATGTTTATTGACGCTAGTGGATTTAATCAAGTGCTTATGAAAGCAGTAGGCGGAAAATGGAAAAGTTACAAAGAAAACTTACCTGTAAACAGTGCATTACCGTTTCTTTTACCTTATGAAGATGACGAAGTAATACAGCCTGTAACTAATGCTTGGGCACAGAATAATGGTTGGTGCTGGCAAATACCTACAAAAAACAGGCGTGGTTGTGGATACGTATTCAGTGATGAATTTGTTACACCTGATCAAGCACATGCTGAACTTGAACAAACAATTGGACGTAAAGTTGATCCAATTAGACTGTTAAAATTTGAATCAGGAAGACAAGAAACACTTTGGATTAAAAATGTTTTATCAATCGGATTGTGTGCGGCCTTTGCAGAACCATTAGAAGCAACAAGTATACACACAACAATTATGCAATTAAAAGATTTTGTTTTGAATTGCTTGTCTGCTAATAGAGATATTACATGCAATGAAGGAACAGTAAACAAGTACAATAACCACCAAGGTCATTTATATGATACAACAAAGGATTTCTTAGTAGCACATTATACATGCGGACGCAATGATACAGAATTTTGGAAGTATATTGATAGTGGAGCAACAACTACAGAGTTTGTAAAATCAATACACGAAGTTTGCAAACATAGAGTACCTAACATGACATTATTTCCAAGACCAGAGGGTGGAGCAGGCTGGCCGTTATGGAGTTATGTACTTGCAGGTACAGGAAAATTAACATCTGAAGTTGCAGAAAAAGAATTAATTTTTAATAATGATGTACAATTTAGTGATAGTGCTTATCGTTATCATGTTGAAACATTTGATCAGAAAAGTATAGACTTACCAGACAATACACAATACATAAAGGGAATGTAATGAGAGTTTTAGTAATCGGTGATATAATTTATGACAAATATATTTACGGAACTAGCACACGTATTAGTCCGGAGGCACCTGTGCCTGTAGTAACACACAAAGAAGAAAAAACTACGATGGGCGGAGCCGCACTAGTTTACGATAATCTAAAAAGTTTAGGTGTAGATGTAGAAATGTATGATACACTAGAAGACCATAGTGTCAAAACTAGAATTATTTGTGATGGACATTACATAACACGTATTGATGAAGATAAAAATGCAGACTCAAATGCTGTACTAGAAAGAATAAAACAAGCAGATTTCAGACCATATGATATTGTTGTCCTAAGTGATTACGATAAAGGCACATTAGATAATGCTAAACAAATTATAAAACATATTAATAAATTTAATTGTAAAGTAATTGTAGATCCAAAACGTTACGCACATGACTATGAAGGTGCTTGGTTAGTTAAACCTAACAACAGCGAATATACTAAGTTTAAGTTTGATGAATGGCAAGGCAATATTATTACTACTGACGCTGGACATAAAGTTACTGCTAAAATAGATGAAGTTGAATATAACATTCCTGTAGAAACAGTTGAAGTATCAGACGTTACTGGTGCAGGTGATTGCTTCCTAGCAGGATTTGTATACGGTCTTTCAAAGGGATATGCACACAAGAAATGTTTAGAAATTGCTATACGAGGATCAACTGAAAGCGTAAAACATTCTGGTACATATATTCTCCAAAAAGCTGATTTAGAAGACGTAGTTGTATGGACTAATGGAGTGTTTGATATACTACATATTGGCCATTTAAAGCTACTTAGACACGCACACAGCCTAGGAAATAGGCTTATAGTGGGTATTAACAGCGATGCAAGTGTAAAGCGTTTAAAAGGCGATTTAAGACCCATTAACGATCAAGACACCCGCAAGGAATTGCTCTTAGAGCTTGGTTTTGTAGATGATGTAATTATTTTTGATGAAGATACTCCGTTAGAGTCGATGACTAATTTAGAGCCAGATATTATAGTAAAAGGTGGTGACTATACGTTTGATACAGTAGTTGGAAACCATCTTGCTGAAGTTGTTATATTTCCTATAGTTGAAGGACATAGTACATCTGCAACAATTAAAAAGATTGACAACAGTAATTAAAGATAGTATAATAGTAAAAAGAGGTATAGATGAAAGTATTAGTAACAGGACACAAAGGATTTATTGGTAGTTATATTGCCAATTATCTACAATCAAGAGAACATGAAGTAGAAGGGTTTGAATGGGTAGAAAATGTTGTTCCTGATGTATCTGCCTACGACTGGGTAATACATTGCGGAGCAATTTCAGATACTACAGAAAGAGATATAGATAAGGTTTGGCAACAAAACTATGAATTTACATTACGTCTATTACAAGTTTGCGAAAACTACAATACTAATATTCAACTTGTAAGTACTTCTGCTGTTTATGGTAATAATACAAAATTTAAAGAATCAGATCCTGTTTATCCACAAACACCTTATGCATGGAGTAAGTATCTAATTGATAAGTTTTTAAAAGAAAACGGATACGAAAACTTTGGTATGCTAGTGCAAAACTTTAGATATTTTAATGTGTATGGTCCAGGTGAAGGACATAAAGGTGACCAAATGAGTTTGGTTAGTAAGTTTCAAAAGCAAGCCGCACACGATGGCGTAATCAAATTATTTGAAGGCAGTGACAAGTATAAAAGAGATTGTGTAAGTGTGCATGATGTTGCTGTTGTGCATGAAAAAATGATGCATGAAACAGATGCTAAAGGTTTATATAATCTAGGTACAGGCAAAACAAATAATGTAGAAGAAATTGCTAAACTTATTGCAGAAAAATATAATGCAAAAATAGAATATATTCCAATGCCAGATCATTTAAAAGGTCAGTATCAGGAATATACTTGTGCAGATAACACAAAGCTACATAATACTATAGCAATGAGACATTGGCACACGATAGAGGAGTATATCAATGGAACCAACTAGACTAGAAGGTAAAGTAGATAAAGGCTGGGGTTACGAATTAATCTGGGCTACAAACGACAAGTACTGTGGAAAGATTATGGTATTTGAAAAAGTTGGTGCTAAATTTAGTATGCATTTTCATAAAGAAAAAGACGAAACATGGTTTGTTAATAACGGAAGGTTTTTGTTAAATTATATAGATACAACTACTGCTGAATACAAATCACAAGAACTAACATCTGGAATGACATGGCATAATCCTCCACTCATGCCTCATCAACTAGTTTGTATGGAACCTGGAAGTAGTATTACTGAAGTAAGCACACCTGATAGTGTTGAAGATAATTATCGAATTGCACCTGGTGATAGTCAAAAACCAAAACCTGCTATGACTGAGGGCGAAATAGTAGAAGAAGTTCCAGACTATTAAGCCTGAGCTTCACCCCACTTAATAATAATATTAGCATCAACAGCCGCACCTGACGTTTTATAAACGTTCAATGCAAGCACGTCTGGACCGTTCGGAAAAGTACCTCTACCACCTAGTGTAGTATTTGTAAGTTCTTTCAAGTTCTGTAGATCCAATGTAGATCTTTCTCCAGGCTGAGCAATGAATGAGAATACTGTTTCTCCTGGCTGTGCATATGGAGGTTGTTGGAATTTAAAATTGTATAAGTCGCCTGGTTGAAGCGTTCCGTTAAAACTGTTATTAAAGCTAACTCTATAGTATTCAATACCAGAGCCACTTTGGTTACCAAATAGTAATGGTCCTTCAATATTTGACACATAACTTGATGCTGGCATACTAATGTCACCTTGGTTAGTTGGTGCTCCGCCTGAATCTCCAATTTCAGTACCTGACTTAGCACCTGCCGCGTCCCAAACATTTTTAAGGAAGAATGCATAACTCGAATTAGATAAGTCTCCACCTTTTTGGAATGTTTGTGTTGCACCGTTACTTGAGTTTGAATTTGAATTACCTGAGAAGTAAACTAGATATCTACCGTAAATACTTTGGTCAACAACCTGTTGAATTGTAGTACCTTGTGGGAAGTATTCATTACCTCCACCGTCTGCATTAACTTCATCACCAACTGATAGATTAGCATCTTCCCAACTATTTGCTGTAAAGTATGCGTAACTTCTATTTGTTCTAAATGACCACCATGGCATTAATTGTGCTGTTGTTGTAACCTGTGCCATAACTGCCGCTGTAGTATATGTCGCTGTATCACCACTGTTCCAGTTAACACTACCACCTGAAGCAACCTGTGCAAAACTTGGCTGTCCACCTTGTGCTAGTCCTGACAATCCAGTCCAACCAATGTCTCCTGGGTTAAGTGGATAGTTCTGTGGATTCAAAATACCTTCAACAACAATACCGCCGTAAATTGGTGCATTTCCATTGTCTGGATCAAGTCCATCTGATGTAATCTCTAGACCCTGCATAAGCAACTGAGCTCTGTTTAATAGTTCTCTGTCACCTAAGTCGCCAACGATAGCATTACTAACACTAGGTGCTAGTCTAAGTAAGAATGCTGTTTGTCTTGTTGTACTAATGTTTAGTCCTGTTTCTGTGTAAGAGAAAATGTAACCTCTATCTTCATCAAAGCCACCATCTGTAATAAACGCTGAACCCCAGTGTGATATAAGTGGTGTAATACTGTTACTAATTAAAATAACACCAGTACGTTTTGCGTGTCCGCTTGCTGGACCTGCGTTGTACTGTCTAGTAGCACCAGCTTGGAAGTTTTGTAATGTAGTTCCTCTAGTACAGTTTGTTAATCTTTTTAGTGTATGATCAATCGTTGTGTAACTAACAATTTCATTATCAATGTATACTGTACCGCTGTCTGGAAAGAATTTAGATTCTGCAAGTGGAATAAACGTTTGTGTTTGATCTATATCTGCTGTAAGTTGGCTAAATGCTCCTTCGTTTGTAACTTCATAACGCACAGGCAAGTTACCTGAACGCATAAACGCTTCTGTGTTTACGTTTGAGTTACGCATTCTATGACAGAATACAAAGTTACCATCAGCACCACGTGCCATCCAGTCAATAAAACCAGCACCATACCAACTGTATTGGATACCAATCATCTGCATGTATCTAACATCCATATTGTATCCGCTCTTACCAGTGCCGTCCATTTTATCTAAGTTCCATTCACTTTGTAGAACTTTCTTATCTGTAATTAAGTTTATTTTACAAGAAGCTGAATTATTAACACCTCTGTAGTCTGGTGTAACTGTTATTTGTGTTTGTGAATCAACGTTTGCAACAACATGAGTCATTCCTTTAACAACAATTCTATCGCCAGCTTTTAACTGATCTCTAAATCTAGTATTATTACCTGTAATTAAGTTAGAGTCAACTACAACTGATCCAGTACCTGCAATCTGTTTAGTACTTGTACGTTGGGCAACACTAATATTAGTTCCATCAAATTCCCAATAAATTCCGTTCTGATCATCAAAGATACCTGAACGTACAGTAGCACCGTGCCAGCCAACAACTGTCATCTGTGCCGCAAAACCAAGTACTGCTGTTTGTGATCCTAGTCTACGAGTTGATAAACATTTAAGTGTTCTTTCATCTATAATTTGTGTAATAATATATTCACCGTTATATCCTGCTGTTTCAACTCCAATAAGTCTTATCTTACCACCTACTTGAGCACCGTGATCGTTGTCATCAGTAACAATAGTTAAGATTGCACCAATACCTGTACCGTCTGCTGTTACACTTCTTAAGTCGTAACTTGGAGCAAACAATGCACCAGTTGTGTACATAATACCTTTACCTGACTGGTATCTAATATATTTTTTACTCTGTCTAATTGCTTGAGCACCGTGTTGTGGACCACCTGTACCTAACTGCACACCACCATCATATGGTCTGTGAATAAAGAACGAATCTGGTCTTAGATAAACGTTACCTTGGATTCTATCCTCAGTACTATCACCTAAAAATTCTGATACTGCTCCAGGAGCTCTTGTGTTATATCTAATCTTTTTACTTGTTGGAACATCAATTGCAATAAACGATCCTGCCGCTAGTGCGTGATTATTTGTTCCTCCATCATCTGAATTAACGTCAACAACAAATGTGTCGCCTGGCACAATCCCGTGTGCATAAGGCCATGTAATTTCAATAGTTGATAGTGCTTCAAAGTTGACACTTGTAGCCGCATCAATAGTAGTTGTTGTAAAGTCTGTTAGTGTAACACCGTTTACTAAACTTAGTCCACCACCTGCTATTGCTGAACCTGTAATAGTTGCAGAACTTAATCCGCCGCTTCCATCTTTACCTGTTACAATAACTGTTGCATCTTGTGCTGGTGTTGCTCCGCCTAATGTGTTACCTGGAATTGTAATTACGTTTCCAATTTCGTAACCGCTACCACTTGCGTTAATTGCTATGCTGTAAACACCTGAAGTTCTAGTTACATTAAATGTTCCACTTGCACCTGCGTGTGCTTGGTTAGTACCTGCTTGACCTGTAAATACTGTTGGAAGTGCTGGAGCACTACCTGAAGCACTTGCAGTTGCAATAGCACCTGTTGTACCATTTACACTATCAATAGTAATAGTACAATCATTCCCTGGAGTTGATCCTCCTATTGAGTTTCCTAGTACTGTAAAAGTTTGTCCTGTATGATAGTCTGTACCATTTGCTGTAACTGATACAGTGTAGTTAGTACCGTCATTTGCAATATCAAATGTTGCGCCTGAACCAGCTAGGTCTGTTAAATTTTTACTTTCAAATACGCCAGCGTTTAGTGCAACTGGAACAGATGATTCATCTGCTCCTTCTAGTCTTACATCTGTAATTCCGCCTGCTCCGTCAACAGATACAACTCTTAAGTATAAGTCATTGGCAGGACTTGCTCCGCCTAATAATGTACCAGCACAAACAAGTGTATCAGCTGTTGTATAACCTGTTCCTGGTATACCTGTATATTGAATACTGTATGTAGTGTTGTTTACATTAATACTAAATTCAAATGCTGATCCTGTACCACCTGTAAATGCTAAGTTTGATCCACCAAAGCTATAACTTCTTGTTTGACTTGGTGGTGTACCAATACTCCAACCACCGTTATCTGGTACTAGAGAAGTAATTGATCCGCCTGCACCAACGCCTGAAACTCTTGCTACAAAGTCATTACCGCCAGCATTCTGGTTACCTGGCTGTCCGACACCTCCTAATAAAGTGTCACCTGTAATTCTTAATCTATCTCCTACTGCATAACCTGTTGAGTCATTTGGAGAATTAATATCTACAGTTGTAAATCCACCACCTGCATAATTAATATCAAAAGTAGTTGTGCCAATTGTACCACCATCTTGGTTATACGTTGCACTTACTCCTGTGTATGAAATTGTTCCACTTAATGCAGTTCCGCTAACTGTTGCACCTGTTACTGCACCTGTACCACTTACAGTTGTAACTAATATTGTTGCATCATGTGCAGGTGTTGTACCACCTAAGTTATCACCTGTGACTAATAGTCTGTCACCTGCTTTGTATCCTGATCCTGCTTGTGAAATTGTATCTACTGAATAATTTACACCTGTTCTTGAAATTGTAAATTGTGCATTTGTACCTGTAGGTGCTGTAATTGTTCCTGATACACCGGTATAAGTTTCTGTGTTTCTTGTAATTGCACTTGTGAAAGAACCACTCATACTTACTGTAGTTCCTGCAATATTGTTAACAAAGATAGCATCTCCACTACCGTTATCAGCCGCTAGTCCTACAACAATACCTGTTGTACTTGAAACTTCAATATCAGTATTACCAATATTAATATCATTTACTAAGTTTAATGGTAATGCTGTACCACCTGGTGTACTTGCAATAGCAGTAACCTGTGTTCCTGTTGGAAATGCCGCGTTAACAATCGGAGCACCAACTTCTGGTACATCACCTGTAAATGCTAATCTGTTTTCACTTGTTTGTGCCGCTAAACTTAGTGTCATGGTACCATTTGTACCATTACTAAACACTGTAAACAATGGCTGTCCTACACTTGCTCCAGTATAGAATGCACCTTTACGTAATTGTGTATATGTTGTTGATAACACTTGTCCGTTTGTAGTACCAACTTTTGCTTTTGCATAAAATGTAAATGTTGTTGCACTAGGGATAGCGTCAATAATAAATGAACCTTCAGCTCTCGCCGCTCCACCTACAGCATCTTCTAATGCTTTAATTGTTATAGGTGTGCCTGCTTCAAATCCATGAGCACCAATAGTTGTAACTGTAATCTTAGATGCACCAATGCCGCTTGTTCCAGCCGAAGCATCTGTAACAACAGTTAACACTTGTGTTTCTGTACCTGGTAATTCGTATACACTTGGATAACCACGCATCATTCCAATAGCTGACCATTTAGTAGGCTGTAGTCCGTATTCAAAGTCAGCGTCAAGCATACTAAGTGGTGGAGCAATACGCATACGTTCAATAGCGTCAGATCCAAAATCGTATGGTCTTGTTATTTGTTCTGGTGAATCAATAAAGATTTGTAATTCGTCTGTTTCAGCATGTGTTGATGTATTATGTGTTAAATCTAATATTGTAACAGCATCTGTAGTTTGTAAATATTTTGGAAAGTCATCATCTGCATTTTCATTAGATGATGTACTATCATATTTTGGTACATACCCACTTGAATCTCTTGGCGTAACATCATTAACTCTTGTTACTTTACCACCTTTAAGTGCATCTGTAAAGTTATAGATAACTTCAGTTTTAGTTGTGTTAGTTACAATCAATAAGTCACTAGCATCATAGTTACCTTGGAATCTAACATGTCCTAAACCTTTACGTTCAAATGTTGGTAATGCACTTGTTCCTGAAGTTAACACACTAATTACAATACCTGAAAGTGTTTGTATTCTTGACCCTGCCGCATTTTCTGCGTTATCACTATTAGTTACTTGTGCAACGTTTCCTTGGTATGGTGTTGACTGTGGACTGTTATTGAACACATGATTTATAATTAGGTCACGTGTAAATTCTTTTGCTTTAATTTCTGCTACTCTATCGCCGTCTACTTGTGCAACTTCTTTTTCCCAATATGTGTTTGAAATTCTTGTTGTTTCTTCGTTACCTGTGTATCTTAAGTCATGTGCCCATGCATCAATATTGTAACCTGTATCTCTTTCACACTTTGACTCGCTGTATGTATAACCAACAAACCCTGTAGCGTTGTCGTTTACTTGTTGTAAAATCCAAGCCGCCACCTCTTTTTGTATAAAGTCTTTGTTTAGGGTAAGTAATGCCCACGCATTTGGATATGTATTGTCGTTTAATCCTAATCCTGGGTAAAACTTGTAATTATAAATCTTTTTCTTAGCCATTCTTTATGCTCCAAATGCTACAGCAAGGGCAGTTGCCGTTGCGTCTACATAACCTTTACTTGTTGCGTGGGTGCCTACAGTAGGCTGATTATTTAGTACCACGTTGTTTGCGATATTTACATCGCCTTTTACTGATGCACCATTCATATTTATAGTCGATGCTGAACTATCCGGATTAGCCGCCATGTCAATTGTATGTACTCTAATCTGTGAAGGAGTATTATATCCAATTTCTACATTATCAATACTACCTGGGATAGCACCATTACTGTTTATTGTTAGTCTGCCGTTAACTACTGATATCGATGTGTTACCTAAATAATTAACTTTGAAAATTCCGCCTGTTACAGCAAGACTTTCAAAACTATTTGATACCTGTGTGCCGGTATCATCGCCGCCATCGTCTTCTGGTGGAACGTAAGCAACAAAAGGAGTTCCGTTAAGCAAAATGCTTTTGACGTCTAATACTTCAGTAGTAATTTTACCAGTAGAGTCAACACTAAACTTTGGACTTTCGAATCCGTGTTGTGCTTGAAACTTATCGTTGATTACTGTTGCCATTTACTTCTATTTCCTTATATTGCACTTAACTGTTTAACTACAATAGTACCTTGCATTGAACCATGAACAGTACATTGATATTGATAGTTACCGCTTATGTTTGCTGGTACTTGCCAGTAAAGTGTTCCTGATGTTTTGCCTTGTGCAGATGACCCTGTTGATTGTGTGCCATCTAATGCAACATGAACAAGTCCGTTGTCATATGCTACACCTCCACTTGTTTCAATTTGGAATGGATGATTTGCTCCGCTATTAATTTTAAATGCGATAGTTGCTCCAGCTAATGCATAGATTGTCGGATCTTCTGTATTACCATACTGGCTAAACTTATATCCGTTATTACTATCTGCTGTTACTTCTAACATTGTCATCGCAGGATATGCAGTTTGATCAAATGTTTGTGGACTGCGTACCCAATTAGTTCCGTTATATACAAGTACACTTCCTGTAGTTAAACCTGTTGTATCTGTATCTGATAAACTTGCAACAGTTGCCGCTGTACCATTAATAGTTACTGTGTCGCCTGTTACTGATGTAGTAATATTTGTACCGCCTGCAATAGTAAGTGTATCAGTTTTACTGTCAGCTTCTGCTAGTCCACTATCTGCTTGTACGTTACTAAATGCGTTTTGGTTAGCTTCACCACTTAGTGCATCTCCGCTGTAATTAATTGTTACAGTGTCACCTACAATACTTGTTGTAATATTTGTTCCGCCTGCAAGTGTTAATGTATCTGTTGTTGAGTTTGCAGTTGTTGTTCCTGTGTCAGCATCAACTGTTTGATAAATGTTTTGTAAACCACTTGCCGCTGGTGTAATAAATCCAAATGTTCCGTTACCGTTTGATGCTAGTACTTGTCCACTTGTACCGTCTGTAATACTTAAATCTGTAATAGATGCCGGAATGGCTGGCTTGTTATTTAAGTTATTATAGTTTGTAAAGTATGAACTATCAAATCCGTCTAGTGTTCCTGCATCAACTGCTGAACCACCTGATGATACGTCAACTCCTGGTGCCCACTTAGCACCGTCCCATTTAAGAACGTTACCAGCTTGTGGTGCTTGTGATGTTGTGTCAACATCTGATAAACTGTTAATGTTTCCTACGTATGCAACTGGCTTTAAAGGATCTGTGTAATTTGTAATGGCTCCTGCACTTGCATCTAAAAGCATTTTGTGCCATGCACCTGCGTGTGCAACGTATACTGAACCGCCTTCATGAACATGTAGCATTGCACCATGATATGTGCTTGTGCTAATTGCATTCATTTGGTTTAATGTTGCGGCATGAAATGATACCTTGTTAATTTTTGTATCGTCATTTTGAACATCAAGTTCCATATTTGAGTTAACGATATCTTTAATATTTGTTCCGTCGCCTAAAGCGTTATACAGCTCGTCCGTATTAGCATTAACCTTAGTAGCACCTGCTCTAAGATTATCACCAGTACCGTCGTTTGCGGCTGTACCTAAGTTAATTGTTGATTTTGCCATTCCTTACACCTTATCAAATGTTATGTTTGTATTATCAAAATACGTAGTTGTTGCATCAAAAGTATTTACCCCAGACTCCTCTACAGTGGATACATCTGCGACTATCGCAGGAGGAGTAAGCTGATGAATTGTTTTTGCATATGTAGCATGAAAAATTAACTTTGCGCCAGCATAAGTATTTGATGTTGGACTAGCGTTTAACTTTACAGTACTTGCATCAACTGTGACAGATAAATCTACTAATTCTTGGTTAATACTTGAACGTCCAAATATAGTTGCAACAGCTCTATCTGGTCTAGCAACTACTGATAATTGCATAATCTCTTTTTCGTTTGAATCAAATTCTACTGTAATTTGATACACTGCACTACTGTATTCACCTAGATGAAATGAGTCTACAACAGTATTATATTGTACTCCAATCCAGCTACCTCTATAACTAAAACTCGATCTGTCTGGTAGATGAATGGTATTATTTGCACCTTTACTGAAAAGATTTGTCAGAAGTTTATTCATTGTTCATGCTCCATATTGTATTTATCGTTTTACAAAGATATGTAACAGTACAATTTAAGTTAAATCTACTAGGCTATGAGCGAACTGATTAAGGTTATCAAATGTTTCTGTTTGTTTTTTAAGGTCTTTGTTAGCAAATGTATTTAATTTTTTAGCTGTTTCAACACCATATCCTGTGCGTACTAGTATGGGTTTTGCTTTTGCCCTTACAGCGGCTTTTAAATCAGTAATTTTGTCACCTACATACACGCCATTTTTCCAATTTACACCTATTTCAGCGGCCGCACGTTTGAACATTCCAGTGTTTGGTTTAGCATATACATCTTCTTTCAGATTAGTTGTGCTGTAGTAAAGTCCATTAATGCTTCTACAACCTATATTCCAGAGTAATTCTAACATATAGTTATGAACTACATCAACGTCAACAGCATCACAAATGCCTTTCATAATACCAGCTTGATTTGTAAGAATTACAACATCATAACCTTTGTTACGAATCATTTTGATTGCTTCTAGACTACCTTCTATAGGCTTAAACTGTTCAGGCTTTGTTACATATGTACCAATGTCTTCGTTAATAGTTCCATCCCTATCTAACCCAATTACTGGTGTACTCATCTTAAGGTCTCCATCTATCATCTGACCAGCCATGTATTTCAGAGTTAAACCAGTCTAATTCGTAAAGTTTTATTGATTCTTCAGCTGTCAATGTTTGCTTCCATTTATCAACAAAGGCTAATGTTTCGTTATTTAATTTACATATATGTTCTTGTACAAAGTCTGCCGCTTCGTGTGTAAGCGGATGTACTTCGGGTTGATGTAAGTGTGAAAGTTCTGGATTTGGATCAGGTATACTAGTTGGTCTTGTTTGAAAAAATTCTTCATCAACTCCAAAACCTAGTGCATTAAGTATTGGAGGACATGTAGTTTTAATATCGTCTTTATATTTTTCTAATATAGCTCTTACATCTTCTAATTCTAAATACTTATTTTTATTATTAAATTCTTTACTAAGCTCTTCCCAACCTTCAGTAGGTTCTCTAAATCCTGTTGATATAACTTTACATCCTAGACTTTCTAACGCTTTATGTGTACTGCTTATTAATGCACAATCACGCATTGTAGCCCATGCCATGTCAGCCCATTGCCACATAGACTCATAACGCCAACTGTTAAGTACAAAAGGAATGTCCTGTCCTACTGTTGCTTTACTAAAGTTTCCTGGAGTGTGCCAGCCCTTGCCCATATGAAATCTATCTTCTCTAAAAAAACTAGACCACTGTAATAATATTATATCGTCTTTTGTAAACTTATGTTCAGTATGTGCTTCCCATAGACGAGTTGAAATATATTGATTACCTGCACCACTACGTCCCCAGTTCTCGCCAGCAGTAGCACCTTCTTTTTTATAATGATGAATTAAGATATCAGCCCAAGTAGGATAAAAATATTGTGTTAAACTACAGCCAAAGGCAAACACTCTCATGTTAATCTCTTCAATAATTGTAACATCATTTTGTGAGGAATAGTTCTTGTCTTATCAAACTCTAACTTTTGTTGTATAGAATTCTCAACATGATCCTTTGCACCTTGCGGGATTGTTTCATATTGTTTTAAAATACTATCATTATCAAATAATCCTAGTCCATGCATTACTAAAGCATAGTTATATTCGTTAAACAAAATCTTTTTAGTGTGCGTAGTCATATCATCAGCGATTGGCATTCTAACTTTCCACATACGTAGATTTTTTTCTAAGCTATCTGGTAAAGTTACTTCTGATACTGCTTTCCAAAATGGTGTATCTCTTCTTTTGGTAATATAATGTAGTACAATAAAGTCTCTAATGTTATCCATAATAGCAGTAACTTCAAGATTGTATCTATTAATTGTTTCTTTATTGTAATTTGCAAGACGTTGTGCTAATAAAAATGTTTGATTAATGCTACTACCAATACTGCTTGCTTCTAATGGTTCTACAAAACTTTGACTTAATCCGATAGCACAGACGTTGCCTATCCATGCTTTGTCAAGTGTTCCTGGATCAAATTTAATATTTTTTGCTACTTCAACACTGTGTCCTAAATATTTTTCAACTTCAGTTTGTGCTTGTTCAGCTGTAATAAAGTCGCTATCAAATATATAACCGTTACCTGTGCGTCCTTGAACAGGTATACGGAACATCCAACCAGCGTCCATTGCTTTTGCTAACGTCCATATAGGTATTTCATCTCCTTCTGGTGTAGGAAATACAATAGCTTCTTTCATTTTAAGATACTTACTGTAACTTTGCCACTCAGCACCAACTGCATTAATTAATAGGCGTCTAAATCCTGTAGAGTCTATATAGAAATCATATTCGTATGTGTGAGATTCACTTTTAATTTGACGCACATCGCCAAAGTCGTTTAAAATTACATCAACTATTTCGTCATCAAATACATTTATACCTTTGTCTATAGAAAAGTTTGTTAGAAAGTCGTTTAATTTAGCAGTATTAAAATGATATTGTGATACACCGGTGTCGTTTGGCCGCTCATCCATAAATTTATTAAATGGGGTTTCATTATTCCAAAGGTATTCACCTGTTAGGTCTCTAGCATCTACTTTTTCGCCAATCAACTTAGCATATGCAATTGGTGTGCCTAGTTGTTCAGCAAAATACGGCTCATGAACACTTTGCAAATAAGGTTTTTCAGTCCAGTCTTCAAACATAATGCCAGACTTAAAACTAGCATCGCATTTATTAATAAGTTCGCCTGTCTGGATACCAACAAAATCCATAAATGCTGACCAATGTTCTGTTGATCCTTCACCAACACCAATAGTTCCGATCTTAGTAGACCGAATTACATCAACTTCGAAGTTTGGAAAACTTGTTTTTAATATTAATGCTGACACAAAGCCTGCTGTGCCACCACCTACTACTGCTATTTTCATTTTTTTCCTAGTGGTCTAAAGTATACCATCCGCTTATAATGTACTTAACGCCTTTATAGATAGGATTACCTCGATGTGGATGCGTAAATGATGCAGGAAAGATAGCCAATCTACCTGGAGCAGGTTTAATTTTATTTT
>PYIJ01406145.1_pt1 | contig 43061 bp, 33 predicted proteins | sample 3578051 | NCBI WGS metagenome assembly PYIJ01 (sample SAMN08408021, study PRJNA431606) | Marine metagenome isolate SA_KN192-05_S13_5m, whole genome shotgun... | biome: marine; feature: oceanic pelagic zone; material: water; isolation source: surface water sample, 0.2-0.8 um fraction ... | reverse complement strand
TCCACCTCTTCCCATTCCGAACAGAGAAGTTAAGCCCGTCTGCGCCGATGGTACTGCCGTAACAGGTGGGAGAGTAGGTCGTTGCCAGACTTTATTAAAGCCCTTAGAAAACTAAGGGCTTTTTTTATGACCTATTTTATTTAGGAGTACTATCTTTATCCAATGAGCATGATTGATTTGAACTGTGATCTCGGAGAAGGATTTGGAAACTATGTGGCTGCACCTGATGTCTTGCTTTTAAAATATATAAGTAGTTGTAGTATTGCTTGTGGTTATCATGGAGGAGATCCATTGGTTATTTTTGAAGCAATAAAATTAGGACTAAAGCGTAATATAAGCATTGGTGCGCATCCTTCTTATCCGGACTTGCAAGGTTTTGGTAGGAGATCTATGGATTTAAATCCAAAAGAGCATTATGCTTTTATATTATATCAGATATCAGCAATTAAAGGGATGGTTGAAAGTCAAGGTGGTCGCCTTAACCATGTTAAACCTCATGGAGCATTATATAACGATTCTGCCTTAAATGAGGATATTACAAGGTGCATATATAGGGCTATTTTGGGGATTGATGAAGATCTATGTGTTTACGGATTGGCTAACACTGCTCATGAGTATGTCGCCGATAAATTGGGGATTTCTTTTATTCCAGAAGCTTTTGCCGATCGAAAGTATCATTTTGACGGTACTCTTGTCTCTAGATCTAACCCAGCAGCAATATTGGAAAATGTAGTAGAGGTGATCGATCAAGTGATGGCGTTAATTCATCATCAAGAGGTGGTCAGTATCGAAGGTAAAAAAGTCAATGTTCCCACAAAAACGATCTGTTTCCATGGGGATCATGCTCGGACATTACCCATATTGAAGGAGGTATACAAAACATTATTAGAAGCTAATATTCAGGTTAAGTTTTGTAACTGATGGCTTATATAAAGTGGCAATACTTGGGGGAAAATGCAATAGAAATTTCAGATATTTCCTCTGATATACATTTTCAGCTAGGTCTAAGAGACTATTTAAAAGAGTTTCCAGAACTTGGAATTGCCTCTTTTATGTTTACTAACGAGAATCTAACTCTATTTTCAGAGAAAAATGGCTTTATGTCGATACAACATATTATTGATCGAGTTGCAAGTTACCAATACGAGGTTGATGTTACTTCGAGTCTACCTTTGAGTATTATTCCTGTTTGCTATGACAAAGCATTCGCCTTGGATTATCGCACACTTGAGCGCTTCTGCAAATTAGACTTCGAGGAAATCATCGCTTTGCATTTGAATGCCGAGTATAAAGTAGTCATGTTTGGCTTTATGCCTGGATTTCCATATCTCCATGGGCTTCCATTATCACTAGCTGTTCCTCGCTTGAAGAGTCCTAGAAAAATCATACCGAAAGGATCAGTTTCTATTGCCAATGAGATGTGTGGTATTTATCCCAATCAGTCCCCGGGTGGGTGGAATATTATCGGACGGTCTCCCTTGACTTTATTTGACCCATTGAAGGATAATGTAATGCCTTTAAAATTAGGACAAAGGGTCAAATTTCAGCAGATTTCAAAAAAAGATTTTGATGGATTTGCCCCTAATTAAAATAATTAATAGTGGAATTTTGAGTACCATACAAGCTGCACGTCGTCTAGATTTTCAAGATTATGGAGTACCTAGAGCAGGTTTCCAGGATAAAATAAGTGCTCAGTTGGCCAATTGGCTGGTGGGGAATAAAAAATTTGATAGCCTTATTGAGAGTTATGCAAATTATTTTGAGTTTGAGGTAATCAATGATTGTAGTGTGGGTGTACAAGGAGCTTGCTCTGAAATCAGAATTAATGATCGATTGGTTCCCTTAGATGAAACACATCACCTTAGAACTCAAGATCGAATTCAGATATTCAATAATACTCATGGATCTATTATATACATTGCTGTAGCCGGAAGTTTTAGCGTAACACAGGTACTAGGGAGTTCTGCTACAGATATTGCTAATAATTTAGGGGGATTAAATGGGATGCCATTGGCACAAAACCATATTTTGCGGGGATCACAGAGTATAAAGGAGATGGAGACGCGCAGGATTCCAAAGGGGCTTCCTTGTCGTGCTTATTTTCCTAAAAATACTACTGTACACGTGATATCAGGTCCAGAGGCCTCTTTATTTACTGTGGCGAGTCTCGAGGCTTTTTACTCTTGTGCTTTTGTTATAAGTGCAGATATTAGCCGTGTTGGTTATCGCCTAACGGGGCCTCTTATTCATACTGGCACCCATAATATCCCTTCCAAAACAACATTTCCTGGAATAATTCAAATACCACCTTCGGGTGATCCTATCATTTTGATGGCCGATGGTCCTGTTACAGGGGGCTATCTAAGAATAGGAGTAGTAGCAGAGGTTGATCAACCAATTTTGGCCCAATTACGTCCGGGAGGTCGGGTTAGATTCCTTAATTGCTTACCTGAAAAAGCCAGACTTCGGGCTACAAATCAATGTCGTTGGATTGAAGAACTTTATCATAAAAAAACGGATAATTAAAGGCAATTCTATAATGTTAATTGAAGTTATAATTAGGATTCCTTCTTGTTTTCGTCACTTCCGGCAATTGAATTTCTCATATCAGTATCCGCCTCGATATTTTGGAATTTATAATAATCCATAATACCCAGTTGACCATTTTTAAAGGCTTCAGCAATAGCCATCGGAATAGATGTTTCTGCTTCAATTACTTTAGCTCGGGCCTCTTGTGCTTTGGCTGTCATTTCTTGCTCTAGGGCAACAGCCATGGCCCGACGTTCTTCTGCCTTTGCCTCAGCGACCTTAAGGTCAGCTGCTGCTTGGTCGGTTTGTAATTTTGCTCCAATATTGGTACCCACATCCACATCTGCTATATCGATCGATAATATTTCGAATGCCGTACCTGCATCTAAACCTCTTCCTAGAACCAATTTTGAGATTTTGTCTGGATCTTGTAAAACTTCTTTGTGCGAGGCAGCTGAACCGACTGAAGTTACAATGCCTTCACCTACTCGTGCCAATATTGTTTCTTCACCAGCACCTCCTACTAATTGTTGAATATTGGCTCTGATTGTAACTCTGGCCTTTGCGATGAGTTGTATACCATCAGCGGCTACTGCTGCTACAGAGGGGGTATTGATCACTTTAGGATTTACAGAGATTTGAACGGCTTCAAAAACATCACGACCAGCTAAATCAATAGCTGTAGCTTGACGGAAAGTGAGGTTAATGTTTGCCTTTTCAGCCGAAATTAAAGCTTTAATAACCAAAGGAACATCTCCACCTGCTAGATAATGTGTTTCTAAATCTGGAGATTTTACTTGTCGCTTAACATTAGAAACTTCATCTTCAATAGTTAATCCTGCTTTGGTAGCTGTAATCATCTGATTAACAATAATTGAAGGGGGGACTTTACGTATTCTCATGAAGATTAGTTCCAGTAGCCCAACACGGACCCCAGAAAAAATGGCTGTAATCCATAAGTTAATGGGAACAAAATAAAAAAATACAAGAATACCTGCAATGACAGCGATAATGCTGATAATGAATCCTAAGCTACTTAACATATTTTAGATATTGAGTTGAACATAAATTTTGTTGTGGTCGATTTTTATAATTTTTACTTCCTTTCCAGTAGATAAAAAATCTCCTTGGGTACAAACCTCTATCTCTTCATTTTCAAAAAGGGCCTTACCCACAGGTTTTAGATCAGAGGTTGTAAGACCAATATTTCCTATTATTAGTTTTATTCCAATTTCTTCATTCACTGTGCTGGTCATGGTTTCCTTTAGTGAAAATTGTTCCCAAGGTTTCGCTTTTAAACTGTAAATAAAACTTGATGTTATGATAATCAGTGTCATACCTAAAATTAAAAATCCAATGGTAGTTCCATAATAGTCAAAGCCAAAATAAATTCCAAAAATCAGACAGATAATACCACCTATTCCGACAAGCGTGGTGCCTGGAATAAATATAACCTCAATAATAAGAAGCGATATCCCGAAAACAATTAAAATTAAAATTATAATCCAATCCAAATTAATAGGCTTTTGCAAATAATACTCTTTTAGGAGACGGCTTACCGGTTACCATACATCTACCCGATTCTTTATTTCCATTTAAAGGTATACAACGAATGGTAGCTTTTGTCTCTTCTTTGATTAAATTTTCTGTTTCAGGAGTACCATCCCAGTGGGCATAGATAAAGCCACCTTTATTTTCAAGTAATTTTTTAAATTCATCATAGCTATTTACTTGATGGGTATTTTTCTCCTTAAAATGTTGCGCCTTATCATAAATATTGGACTGAATTAATTTTAGTAAAAATTGAATTTTGTCCTCAATCCCATCCATAGGATAGCTTTTTTTTTCTTTCGTATCTCGTCTCGCTATTTCTAAGGTTCCATTATTTAAATCTTTTGGACCAATAGCGATGCGTAAGGGGACTCCTTTGAGCTCATATTCAGCAAATTTCCATCCGGGTTTATGAGTGTCTCGACGATCAAATTTAACACTAATACCCTTTGCTATGAGGGAATTACGAATTTCATCTACTTTAAGGGCGATTCTTTCCAACTGTTCTTCCCCTTTGTATATTGGGATGATGACAACTTGAATAGGGGCTAAATTCGGAGGAAGGACTAATCCATCATCATCACTGTGTGCCATAATGAGTGCACCCATGAGTCGTGTACTTACTCCCCAAGAAGTACCCCACACTAAATCTTCTTTTCCCTCTTTATTTGTGAATTTGACATTGAAAGCTTTAGCAAAATTTTGACCTAAAAAATGAGAAGTTCCTGCTTGTAGGGCTTTACCATCTTGCATCAAAGCTTCAATGCAGTAGGTATCCACTGCTCCTGCAAATCGTTCACTTTCAGATTTGACTCCCTTGGTCACGGGTAAGGCCATGTATTTTTCAGCAAAATCACTGTAGACTTCCAGCATTTTTTGAGTTTCCGAGATAGCCTCTGCTTGGGTGGCATGTGCCGTATGCCCTTCTTGCCATAAAAACTCTGTGGTTCTTAAAAAAAGACGAGTCCGCATTTCCCATCTGATCACGTTGGCCCATTGATTTATTAATATAGGAAGATCTCGATAGGATTGAATCCAATTTTTATAGGTATCCCAAATGACCGTCTCAGAAGTTGGACGAACAATTAATTCATCTTCCAGTTTAGCATCTGGATCGACGATAAGCTCTTTTCCATTCTCATCATTTTTTAATCGGTAGTGGGTGACAACTGCGCATTCTTTTGCAAAGCCTTCGATGTGATCCGCTTCCTTACTGAGATGTGACTTTGGGATAAAAAGCGGGAAATATGCATTTTCATGTCCTGTATTTTTAAACATGATATCGAGTTGCTGTTGCATTTTTTCCCAAATTGAAAAACCATAAGGTTTAATAATCATACAACCTCGTATGGGTGAATTCTCAGCTAAACCTGCTTTTTTAACCAATTCATTGTACCATAAAGAATAATCTTCTTCTCTCTTTGGGATTGCCTTTGCCATATAATTTTAAGTTTGGTATAGTAATTGCAGGTTAATTATTGTAAATCAATATTAAAGAAGTTCAAATATAGCTTTTTGATGTTTGAAACTTGGTTAGGATTTATTAAATTTAAAAATAAAGCTATGAGGGAATATATAAAAAGTTCTAGAATATTTTTACTTACATACATCCTTACGATTTCTAATTCTATACTGGCTCAAGAATATGATGACATGTATTTTACCAAGGCGGATAGAAAGCAAACAGATTTCAACTTGAGAGTAAATCGGGGAGATGCCGACAGGGCGGTGGCAGCTCTTGAGGATGATAATTTGCAGGAAGTTTATTTGGACAAAAATGTAAATCCGGAATATATAGCTAAGTATCAAGTTCAATCAGTTAAAAATTTATCAAAGCGTAATCAAGATGTAGACTATTATCCTGAAGCGAACGCCCATAACGTTTCTAGTAAAATTGACTACTTCAATAATTACAACCGGCGAGTCACGCCTTACAAGACAGCGACATTTAATATCAATTTTGGTAATGCTTATGGGTTTAGACCTTTTAATAGTTTTATGTATGGTTATAACCCATTTGATAATGGTTGGATAAATGATTTTTATAGTCCATATAATTACAACCCCTATAGTAGTCCCTATTCCTATGGCTACCCGTCTTTTGATCCATGGTCTCAAGTTTATGGTGGTTCATGGCTCTCTACCTGGGAAATGGGAAGGTTCCCAATGTATCATAGTAGTTATTATTATAATCCTGGTTGGGCATCGGCAATGATGAGAACGCCGTATCCAACAGGTTGGGCTTGGAAAACTGGGATTACTGAAGGTCCCGAAGGTATCCGAGATCGGGTGATAGGACCTCGAGGGTCAAGTGGATCTAGGACAGTAACACGCGGAGCTATTGTAGACGGGAGTTCAGCTGACTCAAAAAGAAGCTTTAGGAGCACAACTTCCCGTCCTAATTCTAGTTTAAGAGATTTGGGAAATCAAAATTCTCAAAATGAATATCTTAATCAATCCGTTAATCAAAGGGAAACAAATCAATCCTTCAGGAAATCTAATTCTGTGGAAGTCCTGAGCAGAAATCAATCGGTTCGTAACTCTAAATCTAGTTATCAAAGAAAGATTACAGGAGATAATGAACGACCGTACATGGCAGGAAATAACAGAGTTAACACACAGATTAAGTCGTCGAGGAGGTACTATTCAGCATCTATGCCTGAGCGTAATGACTTTAACATGTCTAGTAAAGGGGATGTACGAAATTCTTATCAGAATAGGAGTGCACAATACTCATCGGGATCTTCATCAAAGGTTACAACAAATTCATCTTCTATCCCCGCGACATCTAGGTCCTACAATGCTTCACATAATAGCTCTTCGGGGGCGTCAAGAAACTATAGTGCACCTAGTAATTCAGGGAGTCGTTCTTCAATAAGTTCGTCAGGGAGTCGTTCTTCGGGTGGTTCCTCACGATCAATTAAAAATTAAAATCCAACCAATCGGATGCTATGGATAGGTTAATTCCTTTCTTGGTGGGAATATTTATGTGCTCTTTTTTGAGTATTCAAGCTCAGTTTGGTTATTATGAACAAGCTCTTCAATTTAGTCAAACTTCTTTTTTGGGGACAGCAAGGATGCAGGGCATAGGCGGGTCACAAGTGGCACTAGGTGGTGACTTGAGCAATGCGAACTCTAATCCAGCAGGATTAGGATTCTATAATCGAGGGACTTTTTCTATAACGCCGAGATTAAATTTTCATAAGACCGAGTCTGATTTTTTAGGCCAATCTAATCTCGGTAAAAAAGTAAATTTTAATATTGCCCAATTAGGGTTGTCTTTTTACTTTGGAGATGGAGATGTTGCTACTCAACCGATCAGAGGTAGCTCTTTGGCCATAACAGTAGATAGAGTTAATGATTTTTACGATGAAATTTATTATGAGGGCAAAAATTATTATAACTCATATATTAATTCGGTAATAGAGAATTCAAATGATGATTTCGCTTTAGCGGCGCTTTACGATAATTATCTGATTAATCCACATCCAAATAATTATCAATTTGTGGCAGATTTTGGAGAACTCCTTGGATATGATACCCTTACGAATTATCAAGGATATAGCAGTCCTTTTCAGTTTAGTCGACCCACTCAGGGTAGTAGTATAGCCACACTAGGAAGCCAATATGCAATTAATTTTGCTTACGGAGCCAACTATATGGATTGGTTTTATTTTGGAGCCAACCTTTCGATACATTCTCTTGATTACAGAAAAACTGAAAATTATAATGAGTTTCAATATGACTATGTTTCTGAGAATGGAGATTGGATAGCGGAAGATGCCCTAGACAATATTAGCAAATTAGATCAACTATCTATCATGGGCACTGGAGTAGGAGGAAATTTTGGTATAATTGTTAGGCCATTTTCTCAATTGATCATGGGCTTATCTTATGCAACTCCCATCTTTATGATCCTTGAGGAGGAAAGCTATACTATATTTAGAACAAATTATTTTGATAACTATGATTATGTGAATGTTTCTTTTGATACCGAGGATCTTGATAATGATCCTAATACGAAATTTATTTATGATGTATCCGACTTAGATAGCTTTGAATATCAAAGTGCTGATTTAATATCTACGTATACCTTGACCACTCCGGGCAGATTAAATTTTGGACTTTCCTATTTTTTTGGAAAAAATGGATTTTTAACAGGAGCTATAGAGTTTAAAGATTATAGTAATATATTTCTCAATGGCAAAGATTTTGATTTGTCTGAAGATAATCAAGTGATTAGGGAGCTCTATAAATCAGTTATTAATTATCAAATAGGGGCAGAATACAAATTTGGTAATTTTCAATTGAGGGGAGGCTATGGATTTCAAGAGGATTTTTATGCTTCATCAAATTATGATAGGAGTATTGATCTATATAGCATTGGTTTAGGATATCGTGAGGCTGAATTTTTCATTGATTTTGCCCTTAATCAGCGGAGAACAAAAAATTATATTTCGCCCTATGAAATTGAAGTGAACCGACCGGTTGCGAGCCTGACTAATTTTCAGACCACGGCTTTATTTACTTTAGGATTCAATTTTTAAATAGATTTGAATTTTTTTTATAATTTCCTCGAGAGCGTGGGTTTCATTAATAATTAGATTTGCCTGCCGGTAGTATTTAATTCTTTCACTTCGTAATTGGATCAATGTTTCTTCTAAATTTTTATCTTTTAGAAGTGGACGATTGTGATTTTCTACAGCTCGCTTAACAATAACGGCTACTGGAATGTCAAGGAAAATGGTAAGTCCTTCCGTATTCATTCGGCTCATATTATCATAAAAACAAGGGGTACCTCCTCCACAAGAGATAATGTCAGTATTGGATCTTTCGAGCAACCAGTTCAGGATGTCTCTTTCTATCTCTCTGAAATACTTTTCGCCATAAAGTTTAAAAATAGCACTAATACTTTTATTAGTCTTTGCCTCAATCGCCTGGTCTAAATCCACGTGGTTGAGACTAAGTGCTTCGGCAATAGATTTTCCAAAGGTACTCTTACCTGATGCTGGTAGTCCAATTAAGAATATATTTTTCAAAGTAAACTTTCAATTTCTTTAATTGTTGGCGTATTGATATAATGCCATTTTCCAGTTACAACCCCGTCTTTCAGCAAAACAATACCCGGGCTTGATCTTACAATCGTTTCGAGAACAGTAGCGTCAGTGAAGAAAAAAGGAAAATTCCATTGGACTGCTTGACTAAACTTTTTATAATTATTTTCACTAGATGAGGTAAGAACCCAGGTGGTAACATTATTTAGTTTTTCCCCAATAGTTTTGATGGCTTTGGAATTGTCAGTATTTGTTTTTTCAATGCTTTTTATAATGATCAATAGCTTGTTGCCCCTGAACAACTCACTCGTGTATTCGATGTCATTTTTCCAAACGGCTAAATCCGTAATCTTTGGCTGAACTTCAGGGTTAGTAATGACCATTTCTTTGAATTCATAATTATTATCCGTTGGATATTCCTTGAATCTAAATTCAATACCATCTTTTGTCATCACATATTCATAGATTAGATCGGCAGAGGGTTCCATAAGAGCAGGGATATTATTACCTATAGCGTAAGAGCGAAAATCAATAAATGGTAGATTTCTAATGGCTACGATGGCTGTGATGACCAATAATACAGTAGCTCCATAAACTACAATGCTGCCTTTTTTAGAATCGAGTAGAGTGGTGTAATTATCTTTATTTATAAAAATCACGCCTATCAAAAAGCAGAGGATAACATCTTTGGTAAAAGATTCCCAAGGGGTTAATTTTATGGCATCTCCAAAACAGCCACAATCTGTTACTTTGTTGAAATAAGCTGAATAGAACGTTAAAAAAGTAAAAAATATTATCATTGTTAGAAGGGCCCAAGATGTTTCTTTAATCTTGAAACCCAATAATAAGGCAAGACCAAGAGCCACCTCTAAGACGCTAAGGGAAACAGATAAAAATAAAGAAGCCGGGATGAAATACTCAAAAAATGGGGCAAAGTCATATGCAAAAACTTCGAAATATTCTTCTAATTTGATGGCTGTTCCTACAGGGTCATTGACTTTAATTAAGCCAGAGAAAATGAATAAGGCTCCGACAAAATATCTTGAAAATTCTTTTAATACTTTCATCTTAAAAAAATGTCTATTTATTCAGTTAGTTTGATGAGACAAAATACTGCATAATTAATTATATCTTGGTAATTGGCTTTGATCCCTTCTGAAACCAGAGTTTGCCCTTGATTGTCTTCTATTTGTTTAACACGAAATAATTTCATTAAAATAATGTCTGTAATCGATGAAATTCTCATGTCTCGCCAAGCTTCATCGTAATCGTGATTTTTGTTCTGTAATAAATTCTTTGTTTCTTGAACGGCTTGGTCATAAAGTGGTTCAAGTTGATCCCATGATATCTCCAGCTCAGTTGTTTCCTCAAGATCAATTTGAATTAGGGCAATCAAGCAATAATTGATGATACCTAAAAACTCCGAAATTACGTCATCTTCAATTTTTTGTTGCCCTTTTTCTTGAATTGAACGTATTCTTTGGGCTTTAATTAAGATTTGGTCAGTTATGGACGGTAATCTCAAAATTCTCCAAGCCGTTCCATAATCTTGGGTTTTCTTACCAAAGAGTTCTTTACAGTTGGCGATTACTTCGCCATAATCCTGACTTGTATCTGTTTTCAAATTATTATTTTATAAAGTTTTAAGTTTCAACAAAATTAGCCAATTTCGGAATATAAATTACAGCTATGAATATATCTAAGTCAATTAATGTTTCTGGAAGACTCTTTTCATTTGATCATCCTCGTGTAATGGGGATATTAAATGTCACTGCGGATTCTTTTTATTCTAATAGTCGTGTGATGGATGCGGATGATATTTTGAATCGTGCGGATAAAATGTTGAGGGAAGGAGCAGATATCTTAGATATCGGGGGCTACAGTTCAAGGCCTAATGCTAAAGAGGTACCCATAAAAGAGGAAATAAGGCGTACGTCCCAGGCCATTGATCTGATAAAGTCCCATTTTCCTAAAGCATTAATTTCTATTGATACATTTAGAAGTGAGGTTGCGGAGAACGCTTTGAGGGCCGGAGCAGTAATTGTAAATGATATTTCGGCCGGAATGCTGGATACAAAAATGATTGATTTTATAACGGCCAATCAAGTACCATACATTGCTATGCATATGCGAGGGAATCCTCAGAATATGCAAAAATTGACTGAATATACCGATATTATACCAGAAATACTATTTTATTTTTCTAAGTTAATGGAACGTTTAAGAGGAAAAGGGCATACCGATTTAATCATAGATCCCGGTTTTGGATTCGCAAAAACTAGGGAACAAAATTTTGAAATTCTAAGTAATTTAGAATTTTTTAAAAATCTAGAAAGTATTATATTAGTGGGGCTATCAAGAAAATCCATGATATATAAAACGCTTGATACGAATCCTTCAGAAGCCTTGAATGGAACAACGGTTTTAAATACTCTGGCTTTGTCAAAAGGTGCAGATATCTTAAGGGTTCATGATGTACTTCCAGCAGTTGAGGCGATAAAGTTAACTGCAAAAACATTGAATTAATTGGACTTATGACTATCGGATTTTTAGAAATTTCATTTGTAGACTTATTAGATATTCTTTTGGTTTCTTTTATGATGTTTCAAATTTATAAGTTGATGAAAGGAAGTATTGCCGTAAAGGTTTTTGTTGGATTTTTGTTTTTGTATTTAATTTATCTCTTGGTCAAAGCTATGAATATGGACCTAATATCAACTATTTTAGGCCAGTTTATGGGTGTGGGGGTACTTGCTGCGATTATTTTATTTCAACAAGAAATACGAAAGTTCTTGCTTTTACTAGGGAAGACTACGGCCATTAACGACATCCATCTTTTCCGTCAAGTATTTGCGTCTTGGACACAAAAGGAAATAGGGAAAACAGATATGCTACCTGTTATTGAATCTATCAAGTTACTTGCGGCATCTAATACAGGTGCTTTAATGGTTGTATCAAGAAATTCTCCCCTGAGGTTTTATGCAGACAGTGGTGATCTCATGAATTCAATGATTTCTAAAAGGTTAATTATGGCGATTTTCAATAAATCAAGTCCTATGCATGATGGTGCAGTCATTATTTATTCTGATAAAATCATTGCAGCTAGATGCATTTTGCCTGTTTCAGAGCGGGATGATGTTCCCGCAAATTTTGGACTGCGTCATCGTGCAGCCGTTGGGATGTCAGAGGCCACAGAAAGTTTAATATTAATTGTTTCAGAAGAGACAGGTCAAATATCTATAGCCCAAAATGGGATACTTTATGAAAATTTATCAATCAAAGCACTGCGCCAGTCAGTAAAAGAATATTTTTCTGATGAAGATCCCAGTCTAGAAGTGGAAAGCACAGAAGTCAAGAGGGAGGGCTAGCTCTTTTGTTTTCAAATTATTTTAAGGTTTTTACCAATTTTGATAAATGCACTTATAGCTGCATCTAGATTTTCTAGTGTATGTATCGCAGACAGCTGTACTCTTATTCGTGCTTGGCCCTTTGGGACTACGGGGAAATAGAATCCTATGACATAAACACCCATCTTTAGTAATTCCGAGGCCATTTCTTGCGAGAGGTGAGCATCGTAAAGCATAATTGGTACAATAGGGTGTACACCTGGTTTTATGTCAAATCCTGCATCGATCATTTTTGACCTGAAATAGTATGTGTTCTTCGCTAGTTGATCCCTTAATGTCGTAGATTCAGAAATTAGTGAAATGACCGCAAGGGATGCTCCAACGATAGACGGAGCAAGAGTATTGGAGAAAAGATAAGGTCTAGATCGCTGCCGCAATAGCTCAATGATTTCTTTTTTACCAGAGGTAAATCCACCAGAGGAGCCACCCAAAGCTTTACCCAATGTGCCTGTTATGATATCAACTTTATCCATAACTCCACAATGTTCATGAACACCTCTACCAGTTTTACCTATAAAACCTGTGGCGTGACAGTCATCCGTCATCACCAATGCGTTGTATTTTTCAGCAAGCATGCATATTTCATCTAGTTGCGCGATTGTTCCATCCATAGAGAATACCCCATCGGTTACAATCATCTTGATTTTTGAGGAAGTAGCTGCCATTAATTTAGACTCAAGATCGTCCATTTGATTATGGCGGAAACGATATCTCTTTGCTTTGCAGAGTCGGATGCCATCGATTAGGGAGGCGTGATTTAGTTCATCTGAAAAGATAGCATCTTCAGGACCGAGTAAAGGCTCAAAAAGTCCGCCGTTGGCATCAAAAGCGGCGGCATATAGAATGGTATCCTCCATACCTAAGAAGGTAGCTAATTTATTTTCTAATTCCTTATGGATGTCTTGGGTACCACAAATAAAGCGAACCGAAGACAGACCAAAACCATGGGTATCAATGGTTTGCTTGGCAGCTGATAAAATTTCGGGGTGTGATGAAAGTCCCAAGTAATTATTGGCACAAAAATTAATTACTTCCCGACCATCTTCAAGATGAATAAGAGCACTTTGTGGAGACGAAATGATACGCTCTTTCTTGTAAAGACCTGCATCTGTAATTTCTTGGAGTTTTTTCTTTAACTTTAATTTCAGGGAAGTGTACATGATTTAGGAGTTTATTAAAGCAATCTGCAAAATGGGAATTATTTAGGGGTTTCTGGTTCCTTGTATAAAAATTTCCTTCTCAATTTATTTAACATAAAAAGCTTTTGGGCTGTAAAACTAGATGGATGGCTTTGGATAAAAACTCTTTCAAACTCCTGAAAAAGAAGTTTATTCCCTTGCTCAAAGCTAGAGGGGTCTATTTTTTTAGAAATGAGATAGAGATGAAATTCATTCATTATTTCAAAGTTAATTCTTAAGGCTATTAATAATAGTAACTTCTGAACCTATTTTTACATCAATTCTAATTAGTGATTACAGCACCAATGAAAAAAATATTAATAATTGGATCAAATGGACAACTGGGTTCAGAGTTGCTCACAGTTTTGAGAAAGAAGTATGGCTCAAAAAATGTCATTTCCTCAGATATAAATGCTCCTTCGAATAAAGATGCCTTTTTTGAAAAAATAGATTCCAGAGAGTTATCAAACTTAATATCTATTGTAGAAAAATATGAGATTAAGCATATATACCACTTAGCTGCTATTTTATCTGCCAATGGAGAACTTAATCCTATTTTATTATGGGAAATAAATATGAAGACGCTACTTAATGTTCTTGAGCTTGGAAGGAAAGGAATCATTGAACGCATTTTTTGGCCCAGCTCCATCGCTGTTTTTGGTAGAGATACTCCAAAAGATTATACCGATCAAAATGCTATTAAAAATCCCTCTACGGCTTATGGAATTAGTAAATTGGCAGGAGAAAAATGGTGTCAATATTACTTTGAAAAATTTGGAGTAGATGTAAGGAGTATCCGATATCCGGGTTTAATTAGTCATAAAGTTCAGCCCGGAGGTGGAACGACAGATTATGCCATTGATATTTTTTTTAAAGCGGTCTCCGGAAGATCTTATGATTGTTTTTTACATAAGGATACCTCTTTACCAATGATGTATATCGATGATGCGGTTAAAGGGACCTTAATGCTGATGGAGGCACCTTCTGAGAAGCTTAGTATCAGGAGCAGTTATAATTTAAATGCGACTTCTTTTTCCCCTGCAGAGTTGACAGCTGAAATAAAAAAACATATTGACGATTTACAAGTGCAATATAACCCTGATTACCGACAATTGATTGCCGAGTCCTGGCCAAGGAGTGTGGACGATCGATCTGCCCGCACAGACTGGGGTTGGAAAGAAGACTTTGGGTTGCCTCAAATCACTTCTGAGATGATTTCAGCTTTGCGCATGAAAAAATAGTTTTTGTACATCAATAGATTGTTTACTTTTGATTCAGCATACCTCGATTGAAAATAGATAGGACCAAAATTTAAAACATATGTTCTTTAAAAATCTAAAAACCACAATTTTTGAGGGGATTATTATCATTGAAATAAGTAGACAAGCAAAGTTAAACGCTTTAAATGTGGATACATTGGAAGAATTAAAGGAGGCAATATTAGGGCTGTCCCAAAATCCTGAAGTCAAAGCAGCGATCATTACTGGAGCTGGAACAAAAGCATTTGTTGCAGGAGCAGACATTTCAGAGTTTCAAGGTCTGAATGAATCAGATGCATATAAATTTTCAATACGTGGGCAAGATATTTTCGCGTTGATTGAAAATTGTCACAAACCTATCATAGCAGTAGTAAATGGATTTGCTCTTGGAGGAGGTTGCGAACTGGCCATGGCATGTCATTTTAGAATTGCCTCAGCGGAGGCAAAGTTTGGACAGCCTGAAGTAAATTTGGGAATTATTCCGGGATACGGAGGTACGCAAAGGTTAACCCAATTAATTGGCAAAGGTAGGTCTCTTGAATTGATGATGACCGGTGATATGATAGATGCTCGAAAAGCGTTGGAAATGGGCTTAGTTAATCATGTGGCGAAAGATAAATCGGAAGCGTTGACCAAAGCACGTATTTTATTACAGAAAATAATGACTAAGGCACCTCTCGCTATTGGAGCTGTGATTAATTGTGCCAATTCTGTATTTAAACAAAATTTAGATGGTTATGAGATAGAGGCTACTGCGTTTGCAAACGCTTGTAAAACTAAAGATTTTAAGGAGGGCTCCAATGCTTTTATTGAAAAGAGAACTCCAAAATTCATAGGTAAGTAATTTTTGAAAAAATTAAAAAATCTTGCTGCAGATACAGCTATTTATGGTTTAAGTAGCATTTTAGGGCGATTATTGAATTGGCTTTTAGTACCCCTTTATGTCGTTTATTTTAAACCCAGTGAATATGCGATTGTTGTTGAGTTATTTGCTTTTGTCGCATTATTCAATATTATATATACACTCGGATTCGAAACAACTTATTTCAAATTTTCAAGCCAAGAAAAGCAAACGAATCAAAATTATTTTGATTTAGCGGTCACTATGATTTTTTTGAATTGTATTTTTCTAGGTTCGATATTGATTTTTTTTTCAGAGGATCTTGCCATGTTGTTGCAATATGATGGGAAAGGGTATATCATTATATGGTGCGTATTAATTTTATCACTAGATGCCATGGCCGCTATACCTTTCGCAAGACTGAGAATCTTAAGAAAAGGGAAAAAATTTGCAGCATTTAAATTGTTAAATATTGGTCTAAATATCGGTTTGAATTTGTTTTTTATAGTTTATTTGCCAGCAGAAGTCACTCAGAATCCTCATTCCATTTTAGCAGGGATTTATTTTCCAGAGTTGGGCGCAGGACACATTTTTTTGTCTAATCTAATGGCAAATTCAATCTACTTATTGCTCTTTTCGGGGGCATTTTTGAATATAAAATTTACTTTTTCAGTAAATATGTTAAAACCGTTTTTGACATATGCTACGCCTTTGGTGTTTTTACAATTAGCAGGAGTAATTAACGAGATGTTTTCAAGGCAATCTTTGAAATATTTGTTGCCTGAGGAATTTTATCCAGACTTGAGCAATGCTGCTGCCCTTGGCATCTTTGGTGCCTGTTTTAAGCTTTCAGTTTTCATGGCTTTAGCTGTTCAAGCGTACAGATTTGCTTTTGAACCTTTTTTCTTCAGTTATGCTTATGAAACTAATTCCAAACAATTGTATGCGAGCGCAATGAATGGATTTATTATTTTTGGTGGACTGAGTTGGATGGTTATTTCTTTAATGTTGCCTGAAATTGCTCAGTTGGTATTTGGGGCTAATAGCCCTTATTTAGAGGGATTAAGTATTGTTCCAGTATTGCTAGGTTCAGGATTTGTAATGGGAATATTTTATAATCTTTCAATTTGGTATAAGTTGACTGATAATACTGCAATAGGGGCTATAATCAGTATTTTTGGTGCCCTGCTGACGATTTTACTAAATATTTCATTGATTCCTATGTTAGGATTTATGGGTAGTGCTTGGGCATCTTTTATATCTTGGTTATTCTTGAGTTTAGTTAATTATTTCATAGGAAAGCGTTATTACCCTATCAGATATAAATTGTCCAAGGGTGGGTTTTATTCCATTTATGCCGCATTAGCAACCGTAATGATTGTAAATTTGGAATTATCCTTGTTGAGGAGATATGGGTTGGGAATTGGTCTTGTAAGCCTTTATTTGTTTATTGTCTATTGGCTGGAAATAAAGTCGACTAAAAAAAAGATTGAAAGTGATTAAATTTGTCTCTAGTCTGGTCATTATCTATAATTCCCTTTAACTATGATCACAGATTAAATAAAATTTTATTGTATCATTAGGATGAGGTTTACTGTCTTTATTTGCTTGTTCACTTGTCTTTTGTGCACCTTATCTGCACAACGTAAAAAGAAGAATAATATTTCTAAGGATTTACTCCCCAAAGTATTATCCTTAAGAGTTGAAACCTTAATTATTGAGGGGAGTAGACTATTTATTTTAGGTAATTACTCGGCAGCAAGGGGTACTTTTGAGCAGGCCAATCAACTGGAGCCTAATAACGCTGTTGTTTATTTCAAATTGGCTGAGCTTGACATGATTAGTAATGCATCGGAAGCGGCTCTAATCCATATAGATCAAGCTATTGCCTTAGATGAGGGGAATAAATTTTATCTCATATTTAAAGCGGAAATATTAAGTTCACTCAATAGATATTCGGATTTAGTAGATATTTATAAAAAGCTTATTGGTTTGCCGGGGAATGAACATTTCTATTTTGACCTTGGTGCACTTTATCAATTTCAGGAAAAATGGGATGAGGCACTTGATGCATATGAAAAAGGGCAGCAATTATTCGGAATATCTGAGAGTATTATGCGGGAGCGGCAAAAAATATTTTTGCAAAAGAACGACATAAATGCCCTTGAAGAGGATTGGAATAGATTAATTGCTCATTCACCTTATGAGGTCAGGTACGTACTCGAGGTATGCTCCATACTGATCATGAATGAAGCGTACGATCAGGCCATGATCAAATTATTGGCATGGGAAGACCCTAATGCCAAACTGTTAATTTCTCAAATTGCCCTTCAGCAAAAAGACTACCACAAAGCAATCGTTTTTTTAAAACAAGGTTTTCCTTCTCAAGAAGCACCAATGTTAGCAAAAATTCAATTGATTGATGCATTAATTGATGAGCTTTCTTTGACGGCATCATTGAAGGAGTTACTGAATCAATTGACGCAAATTTATCCAACGCAATTTGAGGCAATTGCTTTTGTAGGGGATGTCTATTTGAAACTCGGAAAAACAGTCGAGGCTCTTTCAAATTACAGAAAGGCTATTGCTCTTGAGGGGGCTAATTATAAAGTTTGGCAGCAAGTAATTTCCATGGAATTTCAGAATCTTGAATATGATAGTGTAATGCTACATTGTGATGTTGCATTGGAACACTTTCCTAATCAGGCATTATTATATTTTTATAATGGTGTAGCCCACTTTATTAAGAAAGAGTTTAAAACGGCAGTAAGTCTTTTAAGTCATGGTAGAAAATATGTTGGGGATCCAAATTTGCTCGGAATCTTTTATGCGCAACTCGGTGATGCATATAATGCTTTAGAACAATATGCGCTATCCGATGAAGCTTATGAAAAAGCACTTGAAATCAATCCAAATAACGAGCATGTTTTAAATAATTACAGTTATTTTCTCTGCTTGCGAAAACAGCAGTTGATTAAGGCTCAAGAGATGGCCAAAAGATTAATTCAGAAATACCCTAAAAATGCTACTTATTTAGATACTTATGGTTGGGTACTTTTTACAATTAAGGAATATGAAGAAGCTGAAATTTATTTAAAAAAAGCTGCATTGATAGAGGATAATGGAACTATCATAGAACATTATGGTGACGTTCTTTTTGAACTTGGCAAATTTCAGAAAGCCTTGAATCAGTGGAGGAGAGCTCAAGAACTGGGAGGAGCTACCGATTCAATAGAATCGAAAATTAAAAACAGTAAGTTACGTGATTAGATTTTTTGGAGTATTGGTGTCCCTTGGATTGTTGATGGGATGTAATAAACGACTGATTAATTTGAATCAAGGTAATCTAGATGTGAATGCATTTAAATTTGATTATTTTTCTGCTAAGGCTAGATTAAATTATATCGAAGGGGGCCAAAAACTGTCAGCAATTGCGAATCTCAGGATTAAGTATGATAGCCTTATTTGGATTTCGATTTCACCAGGGTTGAGTATTGAAGCATTTAGGATTAAATTAACATCAGATTCTGTTTTTTTACTTGATAGGCTTAGTCATAATTATACTAAGTCTAGTTATGGAGAGTTCGACAAATTTTATGGGCTTAACTTGAATTTTAAATGGATTCAAGCCATGATCCTTGGTAATCCTTTGTTGACGAACAAAAATTTAGTAGTAAATAAAGAAGAACAGGGGATCTTTTATGAGCAAAATGAAGATCAGCTTCAAATAAGAAATTTTATTGGAGATCAGTCTAATAAAATAGAAAAAATTTTCATTAAAAATACTTTGGCCAAGTATGAGATAGACATAAATTATGGAGATTTTACTCAGCTAAACGAGCAGGCTCGATTTCCTTTTTCTATGAAATTTATACTCAGGTTTTTAGAAAAACAGCAACCAACTAAACAAATTAACATTACTATTAAATCTGCACATTTAACTGAAAAAACACTTAAGTTTCCATTCAATGTTCCAGCGAAGTATCTCAAGAACTAATTTTATTCTTCTGTCAATATTAATTGGAGTATCACTAAATGCTTTTGGTCAAAAAAACAAAAAACAATTAGAGTTAGAACGTATTGAAAATGTCAAAAAAATAACAGAGGCTGAAAAGATTTTGGGACAAACAAAAAGTAAGAAAATGGCTACATTAGGTCAATTTAAGGCTCTAGAAAATCAAATTAGCTCTCGTCAACAATTATTGAGGAACCTAGATGAAGAGGTTGATTTGATTACTACTGAAATAATGGAATTAGAGTCAATCGTTAGGGATATTAATTTGTATTTAAAATCGATGCGAGTAGAGTATGCAGCCATGATTTATAAATCTTACAAATTAAAAAAGGGGTATAGCTTTCTCTCATTACTATTTTCATCTGATTCTTTTACCCAATTTTTTATGAGATTGAAATATATGGAACAATATGCCGAGGCTCGTAAGAGGCAATCTAATCAAATCTCAGAAACTAGGAAAGAGTTGGTTGTTCAACAGATGTTACAAGAGCAAAGAAAATCAGAATTAAAGTTGATTATCATGGATAAAAAAGCCGAGAATAATCAGCTCATTAATCTGAAAAAAGAAAAAGGTACTTTGATCGCTAAGCTGACAAAAAATGAAAAATCTCTGAGGGAAGAGATGTTTGCACGAAAGCAATCCATAAAAAAGCTAGATAACCTTATTGCTAGTTTAATTAAGATTGAACTAGAAGCTGAGAAGAAGATATCTTCAGGGAAAAAAGAGCTTGCCATGGAGTTAACTGGCAAGTTTGAAGATCAAATTAGAAAACTTCCTTGGCCAGTTAACACTGGTTTTATTTCCTTAAAGTTTGGCCTTCAAAGGGATTTAATTTTAAAAAATGTAAGTATTAATAATACAGGTATAGATATTCAGACACAAAGGGATGAAGATGTTGGAGTAGTGTTTGACGGAGAAGTCAGAGTTAAGGCGTTCGTACCTGGGCAAAATAATGTTGTGATTGTTAAACACGGCAACTACTATACCGTTTACTCTAAATTAAAAAGTGTCAAAGTCAAACAGGGCCAAGTGCTACGTACAGGAGATTTGATTGGTAAGGTCCATACAAATAACGCTGGAATTTCACAATTGCATTTTGAAGTTTGGCGAGATAAAAAAAAACTTGACCCTGAAAGATGGTTAAAGCCATAGTTTGATAGCTTTTTACTTATCTTTGGAATAAATAAAAAAAACATTCATGGATACTATATTAGCATTTGGAATGCCCGGAGGATGGGAATGGATTGTCATTGGGCTTTTTCTGGTTGTATTTTTCGGAGCAAAAAAAATACCTGAAATAGCAAGAGGACTTGGTAAAGGTATAAGAGAGTTCAAAGATGCCACCAAAGACATCAAGCAAGAAATTGAACAAGGCGCTCAGTCAGAAGAAAAGAAATCTTAATTTTTCATGTTTTACAAATCATATCAGCGGATTAGGGCTGATCTTGATGGGGGACATATTACTGTTGCCCAAATAGTAAATCATCATTTAGGGAAAATTGAGGAATATAATCCTGATTTAAATGCTTTTCTTGAGGTATTTAAAGAGGAAGCTATATCGAAGGCGGCCCATATTGATCTCAAATTGAAACAGGGAACAGCAGGTCGTTTAGCGGGATTAGTTGTAGGTATTAAAGATCTTTTTTGCTTGAAAGGCCACGTTGTCTCGTGCTCAAGTAAAATTCTTGAAAGTTTTGAGAGTCAAATCACAGCAACGCCCATTCAACGGTTGATAGATGAAGACGCCATTGTGATAGGTCGCCAAAATTGTGATGAATTTGCAATGGGCTCCTCTAATGAAAACTCAGCGTTTGGCCTAGTTAAAAATGGAGCAAACCCATTGTTTGTCCCAGGAGGCTCCTCAGGAGGTAGTGCTGTTGGGGTTCAAACTGATATGTGTCAAATCTCTTTAGGCTCTGACACAGGCGGATCGGTTCGTCAACCGGCTGCATTTTGTGGTGTTTACGGTCTGAAACCGACTTATTCCAGAATTTCCCGTTATGGTCTCACTGCTTACTCTAGCTCATTTGATTGTGTTGGTATTTTATCAAAAAGCATTGCTGATGCAGAGTTAATCCTTGAGATAATAGCGGGCAACGATGAGCGAGACACAACTTCAAGTAGAGCAAAAGTCCCCTACTTTTCTAAAAGTAATATTAAGTCGAAAAAATATAAGATTGCTTATTTTCCTGAAATAAATGAGGCAGAAGGGATAGCTAATGCGATCAGTCAAATGATGAATCAAACGATGTCGAGCTTGAAGGCATCAGGCCATTTTTTAGAAAAAGTACCATTTCCTTATCTGGAATATTTATTACCAACCTATTATATTTTGACATCCGCTGAGGCCAGTGCTAATTTAGCAAGGTTTGATGGGGTACGTTATGGATTTAGAGATTTATCAATTTCCAACTTAGAATCTATGTATAAAAAATCTCGAACAAATGGATTTGGTCATGAAGTTTTAAGAAGAATTCTTTTAGGAACTTTTGTACTTTCTTCGAGTTACCATGATGCATTTTATACTAAGGCTCAAAAAGTAAGGCATTTGCTTAAGGACTACACCGATGATATCTTTAAAGATTACGATTTCATTATTTCGCCAACTACGGCGACTACTGCTTTTGAGATTAACTCTAAAACAAATAACCCTGTAGAAATGTATCTTTCAGATTTATTTACTGTCCAGGCCTCTGTTGCGGGTATACCCGCCATTTCTATCCCTGTGGGGAAAGATCAAAATAATATGCCTATCGGGTTACAGGTAATGGCTGCAAGTTTTGAGGAAGAAAAGCTTTTTTCTTTCGTTAAGTCATTTGAATCTATTCGACATAAATGAAGGTAGGCTCAATAATATTTTTGAGTTTTTTTTATATCATTAGGGCACTTGCTGCTGAGGGGGATTCTTTGCATCAAACTTATGATTATATTCCTGATGCTAGTTATGCTGAGATTGCTGATCGGATGGGGTGTTTAAACACTGAAATTCCGCTAACTTTTAACAAAACAGTAAAGAATTTTATAGATTATTTTTCTGTTCGTAATCGGGATTATACACGAGGGATTCTTGAAAAAAAGGATTATTATTTTTCCATTATAGAGCCATATCTAGAAGAGTATGGCATACCAAATGATTTGAAATATTTGGCAATTGTTGAGTCAGGTCTGGTGCCAAAGGCCCAGTCGCGAGCTAGTGCAGTTGGGTTATGGCAGTTTATGCCAAATACTGGACGATCCTATGGTTTATCTAATTCATGGTATATTGATGAGCGTATGGATCCACATCAGTCAACGGATGCAGCTTGCAGATATTTAAAGAGCTTATACAATACTTTCGGCAGATGGGATTTAGCTATTGCAGCCTACAATTGTGGCCCTGGTAACGTCCGTAAGGCTATTCGAAGGAGTGGTTATAAAAAAGACTTTTGGCAAATTTATCGATATTTGCCAAGAGAAACACGTTCCTATATTCCTCAATTTATTGCTATCAATTATTTGTTAAATTATGCTGAAGAACATAATCTTTTTCCAGATCAAAAATTATCATTGGCATTATCAGATACCATTGTTGTCAACCAATATTTGCATTTGGCTACATTCGCACATTTTGCAGATATTGTTTTGGAGGAATTACTCGGTCTTAACCCAAGCATTAAAATGGGAGTGATTCCTGAGGGAGTTCATGATTTCTTACTTAATGTGCCTGCAGACAGAAAAATTTATATCAATTTGCAACGGGCATTTTTATTTGATACTGCAAATAAAGTAGGAAAAGAGAAATTGGAATATTTGGCAAGGCAGATGGTGGAAAACACCTATGGGCGGAATAAAAATATTTATCACGTTAAAAGTGGAGATAATTTAGGTAGTATTGCCCACCGTTACGCGGTACGTGTCTCAGATATCCAAAAGTGGAATCATCTTAGTTCGACTTTGATTCGTGTAGGTCAAAATTTAGAAATTTGGACTCTTCCAAGCTATGCTGAGGAGATTCATAAAGTTTATGTAGATACTAATCAGAATAAGAAATTATCAACCACAAAAAGTGGGATAATTTATCAGGTTAGACGAGGAGATTCATTATGGAGTATTTCTAAGGATTCAAAAGTTTCGATTGAAATCATTAAAAAAATGAATAAACTGAATTCTAACACAATTTATCCTGGTCAAACACTAATTATTGAGGATAATTAAAAAATTGATAGTTTAGATATGAATTTTGTTGAATTATGAAAAGAAACTTTTCTTTTATTGTGTGTACTATCTTATTATTCGCGTTTTGCGGAGAAACTCAGAATAAGATATCTCAAGAATTTATGCCGGCGGCCAAGGGAGAAATTGGTAGCATTATGTTGGTGATGGATCAACTACAGTGGGATAGAGATCTCGGTAAACAGCTTAGAGATATGCTTAGCGAACCTTTGTCCGGTTTGCCCCAAGATGAGCCTTTATTTCACCTCAATCGGGTTAGTCCAAAAAAGTTAAATACTACGCTAAAAACATCAGCTAATATGATTTTTGTCATCACTTTAGATAGTGAGAGCTCAGAGAGTAATGTTTTGAGGGGATTCCTCACTCCTGAATCTCGAAGTATAATTAAACTTGATACTAGTTTGTTTATGACTATCCGTAAAGATGAGTTTGCCAAAGGGCAGATGATCTTATATTTATTTGGAAATACAGAAAAAGAGCTCAGGGGAAAACTTCAAATAAATAAAGAAAAAATACAATATTTGTTTGAGAAAAGGGCTTTAGATCAAACGGTAAAAAAATTATTCAAAAGGCGTGAACAAGCGCTCGAGAAAATCGTAGAAGAGGCACATTCATTTCGATTAAGTATACCCAATGGCTGGCAGCAAGCAGCAAATGAGCCCGGGTTTTATTGGATGAGGTATATGAATCAGGACAAGGAGCAAAACGTATTTATCTACTACGAACCCTATAAAAATATTGGGATATTTGATCAAGTGCCTAAATTCAGAGATCGAATTACGAAAAAATTCCTAAGAGATGGCGAGAAAAACAATTTATTTATTACCAGACAAATGCGCGATGATTTAAATACAGTATTCCTAAAGAAAACTCAATTTAACGGGCGTTTTGCTGTTCAGAGCAGAGGGCTATGGAAAATCAATGATAACTCCCTTGGTGGACCCTATGTTAGTTATACTTTTGTCTCAGAAAAAGAAAAATTAATTTATTATATTGAAGGCTTTGTTGCTGCACCAGGTAAGAAAAAAAGAGTCTTGCTGCAGGAAGTCGATGCCATATTATCCACATTTACAGAGTTAAAATAAAGATAACTAAAAAAGTATATGAGTGCAAAAATTAGAAAAAAAGAGGCTCTAAGCTTTCACGAGGGACCTCCAAGAGGTAAGATTGAGGTTATCCCAACTAAGCCACTAAGAAGTCAGCACGATTTGGCCTTGGCATATTCACCTGGGGTAGCTGTACCTTGTTTGGAAATAAACGAGAATAAACAAAATGCATATAAATATACTTCTAAAGGTAATTTGGTAGGTGTAATATCCAACGGTACGGCGGTATTAGGACTTGGAGACATTGGTCCTGAAGCTTCCAAGCCGGTAATGGAAGGCAAAGGGGTCCTTTTTAAAAAATTTGCTGGGATTGATGTTTTTGATATTGAGGTTAATGAAAAGAACCCAGATAACTTTATAGAAATTGTTAAATCTTTGGAGCCCACTTTTGGAGGAATCAATTTAGAAGATATAAAAGCACCTGAATGTTTCAAGATTGAAAAAGAACTTAGGAAATTAATGAGTATTCCTGTCATGCACGATGATCAGCATGGTACGGCTATTATTTCGAGTGCAGCGTTATTGAATGCTTTGGAACTCGTTGATAAAAAAATAGAAGACCTCAAAATAGTTATTAGTGGTGGTGGAGCAGCAGCTATTGCTTGCGCTGATCTCTATGTGTCAATGGGGGTTGATGTCAGAAATATTGTAATGACAGATTCAAATGGGGTAGTGAGATTGGATAGAGATTTCGTAGATGAGCAAAAGGCTAAGTATGCTACGGATAAAAATTTAAATACACTCGGTGAGGCATTGATGGGTGCGGATATGTTTCTCGGATTGTCAAAGGCAAATATTTTGAGTCCGGAGATGATTTTAACGATGGCAGTGAATCCAATTATTTTTGCCCTTTCAAATCCAGATCCAGAAATTTCCTATGAACTTGCGATGTCTTGTCGTAAAGACATAATAATGGCTACCGGAAGATCAGATCATCCCAATCAAGTGAATAATGTTTTGGGATTTCCTTATATTTTCAGAGGTGCCCTTGATGTTAGAGCTACGACTATAAATGAAGCCATGAAACTTGCTGCGGTTAAGGCAATTGCTGATCTAGCAAAGGAAAGTGTTCCCGATTTGGTTCTTAAGGCTTATGGATCTAATACTTTGAAATTTGGTAGGAATTATTTGATTCCCAAACCTCTTGATCCACGATTAATTACCACAATTTCCCCTGCAGTTGCGAAGGCAGCAATGGACTCGAAGGTAGCTCAGATAAATATTCAAAATTGGAATCAGTACAAATTAGAATTGCAAGAGCGAGTGGGTATTGATCAACGTTTGATTTCTAGAATTATTACTCGTGCAAAAAAAGATCCAAAGCGTGTTATTTATGGTGAAGCTCACGAAGTCTCTACTCTTAAGGCGGCTCAGCAAATAATAGACCAAAGGGTAGCTATTCCTATTTTATTAGGCAATCGGATACTCATTCAACAGTTAATAAAGGAAAATGAATTGGATTTGGGCAAATGCGAAATTATTGATATAATGGAGCAAGAGACCAAAAGGCAGGAATATGCTGCCCAACTTTTCAAATTGCGTCAGCGGAAAGGGATGACATATGTACAAGCTATGAAGTTTATGCAAAATGCTAATTATTTTGGTGTTATGATGGTTAATAATGGGGAAGCGGATGCTTTTATATCTGGGATCTCAAATGATTATCCAGAGACCATTCGACCGGCATTGGAAATTATAGGTCCAGAGTCCGGAATTGACCGTGTAGCAGGGATGTACATTTTAAGTAATAAAAATGGTAATTACTTTCTTTCAGACACTACTGTAAATTTAAATCCCTCTTCCGACCAGTTGGTTGATATTATAGGCTTGACGGCTCAGGCAGTGCGATTTTTTGATGTTGAGCCGCGAATAGCAGGACTTTCCTATTCGAATTTCGGGTCAGCAAAAGGAGAGATTCCAAAAAAGATGGCCAAGGCAGTAGCAAAAGCTCAAGTCAAATGGCCAGAATTATTAATTGATGGAGAAATTCAGGCGAATGTAGCCCTCAATAAGGATCAAATTGAGGAAAATTACCCTTTTAGTAAACTATCTGGTACGTTCGCAAATACTTTGATCTTTCCGAATTTAGAGTCAGGCAATATTGCTTACAAATTACTTATGGAATTTGGAGGTGCTGAAGCAATTGGACCTATCTTGATGGGCATGCGAAAAGCTATCCATGTACTCCAAAAAAGGAGTTCAGTAAGTGATATTTTTAATATTACCGCCATTGCGGTTGTTGATGCGCAAGAGCAAGAAATATCCGAAAGGGCTGCCAGTGATTAATTTTGTAGAAGGAACATTTATAGAAAAATCACCCACCCATGTGATTATTAACATCCATGGGATTGGATATGAAATAAAAATATCTTTGACTACCTATGGCCAAATTAAAACGCTCGATAAAGGGCGATTGTACACTCATTTTCATGTTAAGGAAGACAGTCAAACCCTTTACGGATTTTATGATTTATCTGAAAAGTCTAGATTTAGAGATTTGATAGGTATTAGCGGAGTGGGTCCAAGTACTGCACTCATGGTATTGTCAAGTTTATCAGCAGAGGAATTACAATCAGCTGTAATCGACGAACAGGTAAAAGTCATACAGTCGGTCAAAGGCGTTGGCGGTAAAACTGCTCAAAGAATAATTCTTGAACTGAAAGACAAGTTCAAAAAAGGTTCGTTGACAGGGAATTTAACAGATTTATCCCAAATATCTAACAATACTTTAAGATCACAAGCGTTATCAGCCCTGACAACTTTAGGTATAGGTAAACTTGCAGCGGAAAAAACAATTGATAAGATCATGTCTGAGCATGAAAGCTTAAGAATTGAGGAGCTGATAAAGTTTGCCTTAAAAAGAGTGTAAAAATCAATTTTTGAATAATTATCAGTTTAATATCCGCGCGATAGCATGTACATGCTTGTATTTATGTACATCATTTTTTTTGTATGGGGGTGAACTTATCATGCAAAAAGGTGATAGCACTATAAAATCCGATACACTACCTTATGAATCCACTACTTACCCTAATTACAATCCTAATTATCGATATGGTGATGTATATTCACAGCCTCCGAGTAAATCACCTATCAATTTAAGAGACCCTACTTCGTTAGATTTAAAAGTTAAATTTGATTCGAGTATTAATTTCACGGTTACGGAGCAATTAAAGAGGATTGATTTTCGTCCACCTGTTAATCTAAGTTTTACCGAATATGATGCCTCGCATACTCAAAAATTAATCAAAGATTATTGGCGTGAGCAGGCTATTGGTTTGGAAGGTGAGAGTGCGATTGGGGGTAGGCGATTGATACCCAAGCTTTATATAAGTCCAGTATTTGATAGGATTTTTGGTGGTAGCTATGTTGATATTACACCAACTGGATTTGTGAATTTAGATTTTGGCGGCTTATTTCAATACAATGACAATCCTCAAATACCTGAGCGTCAAAGGAAAAATGGAGGATTCAATTTTAATATGCAGATTAGCTCCAATGTGGTGGGTAAAATTGGTGATAAGTTGGCAGTTACTTTCAATTTTGATAATAACAACTCGTTTGATTTCCAAAATGATATGAAAATTGAATATACTGGATACGAAGAAGAGATTATTAAAAAAATTGAATTGGGAAACGTAAGTATGCCCATATCCAACAGTTTAATTTCTGGTGCTCAGTCATTGTTTGGAGTTAAAACGCAACTACAATTCGGTAAATTATATGTGACAGGAATTGCTTCGAGACAACAAGGAAGAAATGAGGTAATTACTCTTGAAGATGGGGTAGACGAACGTCAATTTGAACTTCAGGCCTCCAATTATGATGAAAACAGACATTTTTTTTTAAGTCATTTTTTTCGTGAAAATTACGAAAATTGGTTGGGTGGATTACCTCAATTAATTTCAGGAATTAACGTGACACGGGTCGAGGTTTATGTTCTTAATAGAAATAATAATACGGCGACTACAAGAAATTTTGTTTCTTTTATGGATTTGGGCGAGGGATCCATTATCTACAATCCAAATATAAAATCTATGAGATCAGGGGCCTCCCGCAATGGTTCTAATGATCTTTATCAAAATCTTACTTTGTTAAGCGGAGCAAGAAGTCCTAATTTAATTAATGGGTTATTAGAATCAAATTTTGGAATGACAGAATCTACAGATTTTGTAAAAGTAACTACCGCTCGTAAATTGGATTTGACAGAATATAATATTAATAAAGAATTGGGTTACATTTCTTTGATTAGGAAGCTTCAAAATGATGAGGTTTTGGCAGTATCTTATGAATACACGTACAATGGGCAGGTTTATAAAGTAGGAGAGCTTTCAGAGGATTATCAAGGGTTTGATGATAATCAGCTGATTTTTTTGAAAATGTTACGGCCTAATAAAATCAACACCCGCATACCCACATGGGATTTGATGATGAAGAATATTTATAATTTGAATGCAGGTCAGGTTCAACAAGACGGATTTACCTTAAGAATTCATTATCGAGATGATCGAACTGGCATTGATAATCCTTCTTTACATGAGGGCCGCTTGACCAAAGATATCCCTTTGGTTCAACTACTGGGATTAGATCAATTGAATAGAAACAATGATCGTCAAAAAGATGGGAATTTTGATTACATAGAAGGAATTACGATTAACTCCAATACCGGAGTCATTATTTTTCCTATTTTAGAGCCATTTGGGCCAAAACTGAAAAGTTATTTTGATGAAAGCGAATTTGAACTGATGGACAAATATGTTTACGACACCCTCTACAGGACTACAAAAGCAGATGCAGTACAGATAGCTTCAAAAAACAAGTTTTTTATTTTAGGGAAATATAGCGGAGGTTCGTCTTCTGAGATTGCCTTACCAGGTATAAATATCTCACCGGGATCTGTGGTAGTTATGGCAGGAAATACACCTTTAAGTGAAGGTTTGGATTATACAGTAGATTATAATTTAGGAAGGGTACGTATTTTAAATAGTGGCATTATGAGTTCAGGTAAAAAGATCCAGATTTCCTATGAAAAGGCGGATCTTTTTAATTTTCAAACCAGATGGCTCACCGGCACAAATTTTGAATATATATTCAATGATAATTTTTCAATAGGAGCAACCCTATTACATCTTAATGAACGACCAGGAGGAAGGACTCGCTATGCGGCAGGAGATGAGCCTACAAAGAATACGAAATATGGATTTAATTTAAATTATCAAACAGACTCAAGATTATTGACACAAATTATCGATGCAATACCTTTAATCAGTACCAAAGAAAAGTCAAGTATTTCTTTCAGTGGGGAATATGCCCAATTGATTCCGGGTACCTCAAACTTGGTGGAAGGTGAGGGTACTTCTTATTTAGATGATTTTGAAAATGCATTAACTTTTGGAGGTAATTTACAATCCTGGGCGGGATGGAATTTGGCTTCTACACCCAGTACACTTGATGATCGCTATGAAGTGACAGATGTTCAAGCGGGAGGTTTAGGATCCAATTTTAAACGAGCTAAATTAGCTTGGTATACCATTGATAATAGTGTTTTTTATACTTCTATAGGTAATAGACGACCTAAAAATTTAACAGAGGACGACCTTGAGAATCATTACGAAAGAATCGTTTATCCTCAGGAGATTCATCAGCAGCAAGACCGAACCATGATCACAACGAATGAAAATATTTTAGATATTGCGTATTTCCCAAGTGAGAGGGGGCCTTATAATTATAATCCTAATTTAAATGCTGATGGGTTTTTACCTAATCCTGAGGAGAATTGGGGAGGAATTACTAATCATATTAATAATGAGGTTGATTTTGATAAAACAAATATAGAATTTATTGAGTTTTGGATGATGGATCCTTTCATTGGGTTTGCAGATGGAAATCCAAAAGGCAAGGTGCTGGATGGAAGGTTTAATGAGCATAACACGAGTGGAGGCTCCCTGATTTTTAATTTGGGTAGTGTTTCAGAAGATTACATGAAAGACGGTCGACATGCGTTTGAAAATGGCCTACCTGCAGACGGAGATTTAACCAATGCATTGGCTACGGAATGGGGCTATATCACTGAAGAGCAATTTCTAACTAATCAATTTGAGAATTCCCGTGGCAGTAGAGATAATCAAGATGTTGGTCTTGATGGATTGAAAAATGAATTAGAGGCCGCCTATTTTCAATCTTATATTGATCAGCTTAATGTTAGTGGACTTGCTCGTGAGGAGATATTGACAGATCCATCAGGTGATAATTTCAAGTATTATTTGGACGATGAATATGATAAAAAAAATGCTAAAATAGTTGAGCGTTATAAAAACTATAATGGACAAGAAGGAAATTCTCCTGTGACTTCTTCAGATTTCTCCGAGGGGAATAGCCCTACCCCGGACAATGAAGACATCAGTCGAGACAATACAGTTTCAAGCTTAGAAGAGTATTATGAGTATAAAATAGATTTGAGACCAGGAAATCTTGAAGTAGGTAAAGAGTATATAGTTGATCAAGTGTTTGGTAAAGATGGAGAGGCTAAATGGTATCTATTTAGGGTTCCGATAAAAAATCCAGATAAAATTGTGGGAACTATTGATGGTTTTAAGTCGATGCAATATGTAAGAATGTATTTAACAAATTTTAGTCAGCCCGTAGTACTGCGGATGTCAAGTTTTAGATTGATAGGGAATAAATGGCGAAAATATCAAGGCACTTTATTTGAAGAGGGGTTTAATGAAATACCTGAGATCACTACTACTGATTTTCAGGTTTCGGTAGTTAATGTAGAGGAAAATAGTATTGGGAATGATGAATCACCACCTTACGTCATACCTCCAGGTTTATCTAGGGACCGTGATAATACGACTTTTTTGAATCGAAGAGACAACGAGCAATCTCTGCAAATTTGTGTAGAAGATTTACCAGATAAGGACTCTAGAGCGGTATTTAAGGGCGTCAGCTACGATCTTATTAATTATGGGCGATTGAAAATGTTTTTTTCGGCCCATGCTTACCAAGGAGATGATGTCTCCGATGATGATGTTTCGGCTTTTTTAAGATTTGGTACAGATTATTCTGAAAATTATTATGAAATAGAACTCCCCCTGAAAATTACTCCTACAAATTCAGGTCTCACAGGAGAAGCAATTAGAAGGATTGTTTGGCCTGAGGAGAATGAAATTGATCTTGCAATAAACGAAATTTTAGCTTTAAAATCTGAGCGAAATCGGATAGGTTTAGACGTCCAGGTTCCCTACACTAAAAAGTCAAAGGATGGTAAATATGACTTAACAATAAAGGGAAGACCCGAACTGAGTACCGTATTAGCTATGATGATAGGTATGAGAAATTTAGGTAGTGATGATCTTGAAGATAAGTCGATTTGCTTATGGGTTAATGAATTACGGGTAACCGATTTTGATAGTCAAAATGGTTGGGCAGCTAATGCACGTATCAATGCTAAATTAGCTGATTTAGGTACGATTAGTGCGTCTACTCGGTATACCTCTAATGGTTTTGGATCTATTCAGCAGAGGATTTCAGAGCGAACAAGGGCTGAGCAACTTCAATATGATATCAATGCATCTATAAATTTTGATAAATTTTTATTTCCAGAAAAAACAGGATTAAAAATACCTATTTTTGCAAGTATAGAACAGTCAAAAGCGACACCTAAGTTTGATCCATTAGATCCTGATATTCCCCTTGAAGCTTCTTTAGAAAGTTTTAATACTCAAGCAGAAAAAGATAATTATCTAACCATTATCCAAGATCGCTCGACGCGCAGAAGTTTAAATTTCACTAATGTACGAAAGGAAAAAGTAAAGTCGGATGCTAGGGTAAATATTTACGATGTTGAAAATTTTTCATTTTCTTATTCCTTTAGCGATCAAAACACAACTAGTATCAGTACACAGAAATTTTATCGAAAGACAACAAGCGCAGGTTTATCTTATAATTATTCTCCTAAGGGCTTTTCTGTTGAACCTTTTGCAAAGAGTGAACAATTAAGTAATCCTTTTTTGAAGATTATCAAGGATATCAATTTTTCAATATTACCAAGTAGTTTGACTTTTAGGGGGGATTTAAATAGAAATTTTGTACATACTCAACTTTATAATGAAAAGTTAACGACCGATGGTTTGGATCCGTATTATGAGCGTTTATTTTCTTTTAATAGGAATTATGGATTACGATGGAATTTTTTTAAGGCCTTAAGTTTTGACTATAATGCCAGGGCCAACGCGGTAATCGATGAGCCTGATAATTTTGTTGAGGGGGATATTACTACTAGTGCTGAGCGAGAATATATTCTTGATCAAATTTTGAATTTAGGAAGGATGAAAAATTATAATCAAAATGCCTCAATGAACTTTAAATTACCTTTAAACAAAATACCCTTAACTGATTGGATTAACTCTGATGTAAGATATGCGGTGAGTTATGGATGGGTCACTGGATCATTGAATCAGGAGGATTCTTTGGGTAATTCGTTCGGTAACATTATAAATAATTCAAGAGATAGATCCTTGACAGGTAAAATAGATATGGTTAAGTTGTATAATAAGGTGCCTTTTTTTAAAACGATAAATACTCCCGCGAGAAGTAACCGGTCGCGTTCCTCTCAAAATAAAGACGAGGAAGTTGAAAATTCGTTAAGTTCATCTTTGATTGTTGGTAAAAGGGTACTGCGCCTTTTGATGGCGGTACGGGCTATAAATTTAACTTACGGAATAAAAGAGACCACAAGCTTGTCGGGATTTTTACCGGCACCAAATCTCTTTGGAATGGATTCTCTGTGGTCTGCTCCAGGTTGGCGATTTTTGTTAGGTGAACAGGATGCAGATTTTAGATTCACCGCTGCTGAGAATGGTTGGATTACTCAAACTCCTTTGTTGACTTCCCCTTTTATGCAGTCCAGTTCTAGAAATCTCTCTTTTAATGCTTCTATTGAACCTTTCAAAGGGTTAAAAATTCAGTTAAATGGTAAGAGGACGAGTAAAGGGAGGTATCAAGAAATTTTTCGTAATAATTCAGAAATTGGAGGGTTTGGATCACTGACCCCTTCGAGATCAGGAAGCTATAGTATTTCCTATTTAACCGTTAAATCGGCTTTTGAAGCACAAACAAAAATGATAAATGGCGTTGAGTTGGAAACTTCGCCAGGGTTTGAGCAATTCAAAGAAAATATTGAGATTATCAGTGGAAGATTGAGTAATTCTTTGGAGGCAAGTGGCATATCAGATCGTTATGATACGATAAGTCAAGATATTTTGGTGCCAGCATTTTTGGCAGCTTATACGGGAGAAAATGCAGAAAATGCCCCTATGAGTGTATTTCCGCAAATACCAATACCAAATTGGCGTGTTGATTTTGCAGGACTGTCTAAGTTACCAGGTCTCGAAGATGTTTTCTCTTCTGTGAATTTAACCCACAGTTATCGATCTATATTCAATATTAATAATTACACTAATTCTTTATTGTATAGGGAACGGATGACTTTAGATAATCAATTAAAAGATTATCCTTTGGCCTCTTTGACAGATAGTATTTCGGGAAAATTGGTTCCTGTTTATATTTTAAATCAAGTATCGATATTAGAGCAATTTGCGCCTTTGATAGGAATCAATGTTAAGACAAAGGCTAATTTAAGTGCCAGTTTTAATTATAAAAGGGATCGAAATCTTGCCTTAAATTTGTCGAATGCACAAGTCACAGAAACGCGAAACAGTGGTATCACTTTTGATTTTGGATGGACTAAAGCGGATTTGATCTTACCCTTTAAAACCAAAGGGAGGACAATTACCATTAAAAATGACGTAACTTTTAGGATGGCTATTACTTTTCGAGATTCAAAAACTGTACAGCGTAAGTTGCAATTAGAGGAAGATGAGACCGAAAATAAAATTACGAATGGAAATACTGGGTTTCAGATTCGGCCTTCATTGGCGTATAAATTGAACAAACAATTAGATCTAACAATGTATTTCGAAAAAAACACAACTACCCCACGTGTAGGATCTTATTTGAGATCGACTACTTCTTTTGGCATACAATTACGATTTAACCTTGCACAGTAAAAAAGTTTAAACGTATTTTGTTTTAATAAAATCTTGAGTAAAAAAATAAATTTATGAATATTCCGAGTCAATTACTATACACTAAAGATCACGAGTGGGTGAAGATTGAAGGTGATGTTGCAACGGTAGGTATTACAGATTTTGCACAAGGTGAGTTAGGTGATATTGTTTATGTTGAGATTGAAACCCTCGGGGAAAGATTTTCTGCTGAGGAAGTATTCGGCTCTGTTGAAGCAGTAAAAACCGTTTCAGATTTAATGATGCCAGTTTCTGGACAAATTTTATTTCTAAATGAATCACTTGAGGATACCCCCGAGTTAATTAATTCGGATCCTTATGGAGCAGGCTGGTTGGTTAAGATCAAATTAGAAGATCAAGGAGATCATTTGTTATCAGCTGAGGATTATAAAAAGTTAATAGGGGCTTCTTAGGCAAATTCTAACTAAAATCAAATTTGAGTGGAGGGGACTTATCAAGGATTAAAACGTGAATCTGTTTTTACTCTTTTTTATTTTGGTGAAAAAAGCGAAAAAATCCTAGCATTAAAATTAGAATGACAATATCTTTGATAGAGAATGTTTATGAAATTCTAACATAATTATATGGAATTAAAGAAAAATCCCAAAAACGACTTATCTAGAATGTCTGGTCTGTTTTTAAATATAGGTCTTAGTGTAAGTTTGCTTTTGGTTATTGTGGCATTTGAATGGCGTACCTATGATAATTCGGGATTATTGGATCTAGGAATGGTACAAGATGATTTTGAGGATTTAATGGAAATTCCTCCAACAGAGCAGCCACCCCCCCCGCCCCCAAAGATTCAGTTACCTGAAATTATTGAAGTTCCTGATGAAGAGGAGATAGAAGAAGAAATAGAGGTAGAATTAGATTTGGAGGTAACTGAAGAAGAAGTTGTAGAAGACTTTGTGTTTGAAGAGGCCCCTGAAGAGGAAGTAGATGAAATCTTTACTATTGTAGAGGATCAGCCTGCTTTTCCAGGTGGAAATGCCGCTTTCTATAAGTTTGTAGCTAGTAATATGACCTATCCTGCTCAGGCTAGAAGAATGGGAATAGAGGGTAGAGTTTTTGTTCAGTTTGTTGTAGATAAGGATGGTGCAGTAACAGAAGTTAAGGCAGTTAAAGGTATTGGAGCAGGGTGCGATCGAGAGGCTGAAAGAGTATTGAATTCTTCTCCCAAATGGACACCTGGGAAGCAACGTGGAAGAAGTGTTAAAGTTAGAATGGTTCTGCCTATTATATTTAAATTAAATAATTAAAAGAATAATTTTTTTGAAAGCTCATCATATTTTCTATGATGAGTTTTTTTTATGTCTTAAGATTAAGTAAAACCGGAAAATATTATATGTCAATTAACTTTCAAAAATATTTTGTATCACTAATAGCTGTTTTTAAATGAACTCTTTAATGAATGATTTTCGTATCGAGATAAGACAAGGATTACCTGACATGCTGCCTCCAGTTACCACTCTAGATCCTGCTCTGAGTCATCCACCTCGGCGAAAAGATAATTTATCAGCAACTGAAAAAAAACTGGCCTTGCGAAATGCTCTGAGGTATTTCCCATCATCTTGGCATGAAATACTGATCAAAGAATTTTTGCAAGAGCTCAATGAATACGGTAGGATATACATGTACCGATTTATGCCCAAATATAAAATTTACGCAAGGCCGATAGAGGAATACCCGGCTGAATCGGTACATGCCGCTGCTATTATGCATATGATTCAAAATAATTTGGATCCAGCGGTGGCTCAGTATCCCCAGGAATTAATCACCTATGGTGGAAATGGTGCGGTATTTCAAAATTGGGCTCAATACTTGCTTACGATGCAATATCTCAGTGAAATGACGGATATTCAGTCATTACATATGTATTCTGGGCATCCAATGGGTTTATTTCCTTCTTCAAGAGAGGCACCACGAGTTATAATTACTAATGGAATGATGGTACCAAATTATTCTAAATCTGATGATTTGGAGAAGTTTAACGCCTTAGGAGTGACTCAGTATGGACAAATGACTGCCGGATCTTATATGTACATTGGTCCGCAAGGGATTGTTCATGGAACGGCCCTAACGGTTATGAATGGTTTTAGAAAAATTTTAAATAAAGGCGAAACACCCGCAGGTAAACTTTTTTTAACATCAGGATTGGGTGGAATGAGTGGGGCGCAACCTAAGGCAGGAGGTATTTCGGGTTGTGTTACCGTTTGTGCGGAGATAAATCCCGCAGCGGTAAAAAAAAGGTATGTACAAGGTTGGGTAGATGAAATTATCAATAAAATAGAAGAGTTAGTCATTCGTGTAAAGAAAGCTAAGTCAGCCAAAGAAATTGTTTCTATAGCTTATTTAGGCAATATTGTAGATGTTTGGGAGCAGTTTTATGAAAATGGGATTAGGATTGAAATGGGCTCGGACCAAACATCGTTACACAATCCTTGGTCTGGAGGCTATTATCCTGCTGATCTAACATTTGATGAATCTAATCAGTTAATCAAAGATGATAATCAATTATTTAAAACTAAAGTTCAAGAGACCCTCAGAAGACATGTCAAAGCCATCAACAAGCACGTTATTCAGGGTACTTACTTTTTTGATTACGGTAACGCATTTCTTTTAGAAGCATCAAAGGCTGGTGCAGATGTATTAAATGAAGAAGGAACTGATTTTAAATTTCGATCCTATGTTCAGGATATCTTAGGGCCTATGTGTTTTGATTACGGTTTTGGTCCATTTAGATGGGTTTGTACGTCTGCTGATCCAAAGGATTTAGAGAAAACAGATGTTTTGGCATTAAAAACGATGGTGGCACTTAAGAAAGCGGCGCCTGCAGAAATTGCTCAGCAAATGCAGGATAATATCAATTGGATAAAAAAAGCTCAAAAAAATAAATTAGTGGTAGGTTCCCAAGCGAGAATACTCTATGCTGATGCCGTAGTGCGCATAGCTATTGCCAAGGCTTTTAACGATGCTATAGCTGCCAAAGATTTGTTGGCGCCAGTAGTGCTGGGAAGAGATCACCATGATGTCAGTGGCACAGACTCCCCTTTTCGAGAGACCAGTAATATATTTGACGGTAGTCAGTTCACTGCTGATATGGCGATTCAAAACGTTATTGGAGACAGCTTCAGGGGAGCTACTTGGGTTTCCATTCATAATGGAGGAGGTGTTGGTTGGGGAGAGGTAATTAATGGTGGATTTGGATTGGTTCTGGATGGGAGTAAGGAAGCGGAAGAAAAGCTAACCAATATGCTTTTTTTTGATGTCAATAATGGAATTGCGAGGAGGAGTTGGGCTCGAAATAAAGGAGCAATGTTTGCTATAAAAAGAGCTATGGATCACGATAAGTCCTTAAAAGTCACGTTTCCTAATCAGGTAAATGATGAGTTGATCGATGGACTTTAACGATAGGGGCTAGCTATTTAAAGGCAACGCTAAGATCAATATGGTGCACCTTGGCTGTTTCGTTAGCTTTTTTAACTAGAGCTCCTGATGAAATCAATTTATGGGCGAGTTTAATGTCCTCGGAAAAAATATGATCCTCTTCCGCGTGATTAATTTGTGTTCTTATTAAGTTATGACATTGCTCCAGTATCAAACCTGATTTTAAAGGTTTATGATAGTCAAAAGCTTGTGCGGCACATATGAGTTCTACCGCCAGGATGTGTTCTAAATTATCGATGATGGTATTGAATTTCCGTCCACTTATAGATCCCATACTTACATGATCTTCTTGTCCCAGTGAGGTGGGAATACTGTCTGCACTGGAGGGCCAACACAGTCCTTTATTTTCACTTGCCAATGCAGCTGAGGTATATTGTGGAATCATAAACCCAGAATTGATTCCTGTATTTTTCATTAAAAGGCGGGGTAATCCATTTGTTTTCCCTTCTAATAAAAGGTATGTTCTTCGGTCTGAAATATTTCCTATTTCAGCAGCAGCTAAACTAGCGTAATCTAAAGGGATTGCGAGTAATTGGCCGTGAAAATTACCTCCGCTGATTGAAGTTTGACTATTTATTATAATAGGATTATCCGTAACAGAATTTAATTCGGTGGTTACCAAATCACTTAGGTGGGTCCAAGCATTTCTTGAAGCTCCGTGGACTTGAGGAATACACCTTAAAGAGTAGGGATCTTGTACGCGGTCACAATATTCATGAGAAGCGACCATTTTAGAATCGCCAAGTAAGGTATTCATTCTAGCAGCGACAAGCTGAGATCCTTCGAAAGGTCTCAGTTTATGTAATTCTTTCTTGAATGGGGAGATGGAACCTAGCAAACCTTCTATGGACATAGCGCCAACAATATCGGCAGCTTCAAGGCAATTATAAAAACGGCTAAGTCCCAGGACGGCATAAGATAGGATGAACTGGGTACCATTGATCAATGCCAAACCCTCTTTTGCCCCTAGGGTTACAGGATTTAAATTATAAAGGGTATGTATTTTAGAAGCGGAAATGGTTGTTCCATTTATTTTTACCTTTCCTAATCCTATGATAGGAAGAAATAGATGTGCTAAAGGAGCCAAATCTCCGGAGGCGCCGACTGATCCTTGGGCGGGGACTTCAGGTATAATCTCGTTATGAATAAAGAATAAGATATGTTCAAGAACTTCCAAAGATATACCTGAATAGCCCATACTCAGCGCATGAACTTTTGTGATGAGCATTAATTTTACAATAAGGTCAGGCACAAGAGGCCCGACTCCCACACTGTGGCTTTTTAAAATATTTTCTTGAAGTAATTTGATTTTTTCTTTTGAAATTTTAGTGTCGCAAAGAGGACCAAATCCGGTATTTATACCATAAACAGTACGTTCGCTGTTGGCAATGTCCAGTGTATATTTTCTACTTCTCTGAATATTAATCTTAGCTAGTTTTCCAATTTCACAATTGATTTTATTTTTTGCGATTTGTAAAGCTAAATCAGACGTTAGTTGATCTTCTCCAAAAAAAAATGTTTTCATAAATTAGATTTTAGTGTCATCTCCAAGCGCTTGATTGTGATTTTTGAAGTTGCTGTGCATCATAATAGCTTTCAGTAAAGGTATTCATTTCTTGAGTAGAGAGGAGTTCCATGAGACGCATATAGCCACTGTCAGCATATTCTTGTAGGCCCATTTTTATAGAGGTAAAACAGTAAGCTTTCAATAGAGGAATAGAATAAGGATTAATTTCAATGGACTCGACCAGCAAATTATAAATAAAATTTAAGTCAGTATCTGTCTCATTTACTCTATTGATTATTTCAAGTTCATCAAAGGCATTCTCATTTATGTCGAGCTCTTTGGCGTGAGGTGGCAAATTGTTTATGTATAAATATTTCGAGGTATCTGAAAGTAAGGGTAAGAGATCTTCATGGGGTTCTTTAATTTTATCTATCCGACCTGCGGAGAATAATTGTTGCCTATATTTTTCCCATATTACTTGCAAATCAAGTGTATCGAATGAAGATAAAAGAGAAGCATTATCCCATTCAAGAGTTTCAGGTCGGTAATAAAAAAATGCAACACTTTCATCACTCTGACCTTTGATGATATCATTAATGCGTCTGCTTAGGGGGAATTCTGCGCTATCTTTTTCCATCAAGGTGTTTAGCGATAATTTGGCTAGCGACCAGTTTTGACTTTCTAAGGCTGCAATAAGTAGGTAGTAATCTCCCTTTAGATTGCCATACATTTTTGATCTTGAAAATAATTTTAAAGCTAGTTTTGGTGCGTAATTTTGTAATGCTATTTTACCCATCATTTCTAAAATGATTACTTTTTCTGAATTGTTTGAAAGGGTTAACAATATATCAAACTTCCTAAATGCTTGATTAATATATCCTGTTCGGTACAACCCTAAGGCTTGAGATTCTAAAATCGCACGGTTCCAATGACCCGATTCCATTTTTTGTAACAGGGTGTCGGAAATTATGTGTAAGGTGGTTTGATCACCGATCAAATTGGCATTTACCAAAAGTGAGAGGGAGTGTAGATTTATAGGAGTGAATTGAAGTGGCTCCAGTTGGGGATCAAAAGTTAGACCGGCTTTCAGTTGCCCACCTAACATATTGGTCTTGACCGGAAGGGGGGCAACTTCAAAAGTTGTTCGATCCAATTCATAAAAATTCATAAATGATTTGTTTACTTCAATGGCATGATTCCATTTGTCTGTAGGTCCAGCTTCATTAATTATTTTTTTTGCGGATTTAAGGTTACCATTATTAAAATGCTGAATGGCTAAGTTATTGCGGATTTCTGCAGAATTTGGAAAGTTGGCGAGTCCCTCATTAAGTAGCCTAAGAGAACGAACAGGCTCACCATTCTTTACATAAGCTTGTGCCAAATTGAGGTATGCAAAAGGGGTTTCATTTTTCTTAGTAGCCCGATAATAGCGATAGACATATTCTTCAAAATTATTTTTTTTGGCATAATATTTCGCCAAGCTATAATTGGAATAATGATTGTCCCAGTCGAAAACATTCCCTTGTTTGTAATAAGTAACGGCTAAAGGAGAATCACCTGCTTTTTGATGGAAATTACCCATATAATTATATTCTGCAGCAACTAGTTTTTGATACGGGCCTTTGTTGGCAATTAGAAAAAATGCTAACATAACGATTAGCCCTCCTAATTTTGAAGAGATATAAGGAAAATTTCGATCTATAAATACAATTTTGTATACTTGCATACCTCCGACCAAAGGATCAATAAAGTTAAAAATGAGGTAAAGTATAAACATAAATCCGAATGCGAGGTGGGCATATAAAATTAGATAACTCATACCATCATAGGTAGGATCATTACCGTGGGTTAAACCTAAATTGAAATAACTTAATGCGATGCAGCCGAGTAAAAAGAAAAGCCAAGTTATATCAAATTCTTGCTGTAATATTTTGTTTAAAATCTTCTGTTTGTAATGGATCGTTAATATGCTGATAATGGCCGAACAAATAAAGAGATAAAGAGGATTAATGATATCAAAATTAAAATTCAAAAGTCCTGCTTGAGTAGCCCAAAAGAGACCTAATCCTCCAAGGTAAAGTGTACTGAAGATGATCAAATGTTTTAGATTATTAGCTGATCCTCTGGTTTGAGTAAGAATATATAACAGTGCGAAAAGAATTTCCTCTCCGATAAAACATATAAAAATAAATGTGAGCGCAGCGATACCAAGATGTGAGCCAGCGATGAATCCCTCCAGAAATTGTGGATTTTCACTTAAACAAAGGGCAAGAAAACTTACCGTGATTAAGACAAGAATAAACCATTTTGTTTGAAAAGATGGCTTTGAATTAAATGCATGAAAATAATAGGTAGGTCCGAGACAAATAAAAATCCAAATTAGAGTTATCCATTTGCTACCTAATTGGGACCCAAAAATTCCTATAGAATCCAGATCTATATAATTGATAAATAAGAGGGTCATACTTGAAAAAACAATGAATCCAAATCTTTTTAGATAGGTACTAAAAGCTAAAAGTCCACAAAAAAAAATCCATATAAAAAGGTTCAGTGTCCAACTGATTGCTGTGGAAGCTTCAATATTGCCACCTTGAAAAAATTCATTAATAAAATAGGCTTTAGAGGGGATATCAAGCTGAAATAATCCTTTACCAAAAGTTAGATAATTAAAAACTTCTTTTTTAAGAACACTTGTAACCTCCCAATTAAGGTAAAGGTCAGCACCGATAAAATTGAAAACAATTAGCGTTGCAATTAGGCTGCCATAGATGCCTAGCAGTATTTTAGATAGGCCATTGAATTGGGGGATCATAATGGTATGATTAGTCTAAAACTTTAGGGACTTTGAAAAACCCATCTTGATGGT
>PYIJ01211677.1_pt1 | contig 43794 bp, 33 predicted proteins | sample 3578051 | NCBI WGS metagenome assembly PYIJ01 (sample SAMN08408021, study PRJNA431606) | Marine metagenome isolate SA_KN192-05_S13_5m, whole genome shotgun... | biome: marine; feature: oceanic pelagic zone; material: water; isolation source: surface water sample, 0.2-0.8 um fraction ... | reverse complement strand
TCAGATATCACAAGATCCTTATCTTGCCAGTCATGATGATAGATATATTTTTCTTTTGTGCAGTGCCCTTTCAAAAATGTGTGCAATTCATTCCATTGCTGTTTTGTTGCTCCTTCCACTATATCATACACTTGTTGGAACGGAAAGTAAAGTCCTTTTTTGCCTTCTATATTAGTATGCACAAGATTAATTGGATTTTCATAATTTATTTTTTCTTTAGCAACTGCCATGTCGCTGAATGAGCCAACCTTGTAACCACTTGCATACTTGATGCCTTCTAGTTCCTTTTGCATGTTCACTGACAGGTCATTGAATGCCATTGCTTGATTTATCCAACTCGTGCGTGATCCAGCACTGCCTTTGACAGAATAAAGCCAAACAAAAGGAAACCTTTTCTTTGCATTGGCATGATGAGTGTGCCAGTCAAGTTCTTCGTCATGCCCAAAGAGTCCTTTTTCGCCTTTGCTATTGAGTTCCCCTGTCACCCTTATCACGCCTGGCTCTAACAATATACGTTCACGCTCGGCGTCATCTCGTCCATGATCCATTTTTACAGTACCTATGCTTGATGCAATACGCATTTGATCTTTTATAGTAAGATCTTGATTCCTAAAAATTACAACAAAATGCCTGTTGCAAAGTTTGGCTACTTCGTGTAATTGGTCTGTAGATAACGTTTTGATATCTTCGTCGATGGTAAGTGTCCAACCATTACTGTCTACTGATGATCTCATCCAAATCCTGTTGTCCTTGTAATGATATTATTATGTGCGATCGTGTTGTCGGTCCTTTGTTCCAAGCACTGTGCCTCATGCCCTGGTTCAAAAACCAGCAACTGCCAGGTTCCATTGTCTGATAAACTTTTTCTCCCGACTTGTCAACACAATAAAATCCGCACTTGTCATTTGTTGTGATTGGTATGTGGAAACGCACTGAATAGTCTGTGTTGTAATCAATGTGTTCTGCAACGTAGGCGCCAGGATCCATGATTGCTATTCTGGCCCTTGTTGTTTCTGCTTTGAAAGATGTTATTACTTCTTCAAGGTAAGTTCCTTTTACCCAGTCCTTGATTTTGTTATAATGACGCTCATCTAATCTACTCTTTGGTATTTTCTTCTCATACACCCTTTTCTCTTCCTCCGGATTGTATTGTGTAAGTGCTATCTGTTTGTATGGCGATCCGTTTACTTCATACTTGCCATTATCATCTTTTTGAATGTAATTTTCAAATGGTTTGACATAGTTTCTGTAATCCCACGCCATCCTTTTATTGCCCAACCCTTCACGTAATTCAGATTCGTTTACATCGTTGTCTTGCAAAAATTTATAAGCGTCCTCGATAGAATCAAATTTCAATCCAAATGCTTTCTGCAGTTTTGGTGATTTGCCACCCACTTTCACTCCGTAACCGTACTTTGTTTTTAAGTCATCCTCGGCCACAGGCATGTCCTGTACAACCTTGATCATTTTTTCTACGTCGAAAGTTTGATCTAGTTTTACAAAAGGTGGTAGTTCGTATCTAGTCTTTAATTTCATATGTTCCTTTGTGTTGCCAACATGACTCGTGTTTTGGATCACATACCGCTACTTTGCCGTCGTGTAATTTCCACTCTGTATTTGTTTTTTGTCCTAGTTCAATAAAAAGTCTTTTCATAAATCCCGGGTTACGACATCTACTGATGAATGCTTTTTTGTAGCCTGCTTCCTTGGCGAACTTCAACTGATGCTCAACAGTTGCAATCAAGTGTGGTCGTGCAATGATCCTGCCGTTCATCCTCAGTTTTGGATGTTCCCAATACCTATTTAATATCCTTGCTTCTCCAGGTTCATAATATTCCGGCCTGTGCCAAACAGAACTGAATCCTAAAATTTCATCATCTTTCATCAACACGGTCACACAGTCAAAGGCAAACCAATCTATGCCTTCATAATTGTTGGCAATTTCTTCATTGGCAAAATCTATGCCTTTGAGACGTTTGAGCAAATCAGTCCTATCCTCTGGTGCAAAAGTCAGAACATCACATTCGCTGTTTTTGTTTGCAAAATTTTTATCTCCAACTGTGAACATTGTTCCAAAACTCCTGTTTCTTCTTGCCATGCACTAATAAATGCACTCTTTCTTGATCCGAATTGTTTTCCACGTAATGCTCATAATGTATATTCAATACAAGCGGCATGCCAGGCACATAATCGACCTGCTTGTTATTCAGCACAAACTTATTCCCTTTAGGATAACTTAAACAAATATTAAGCGGTTCCAACCAATTGCGTTCTGGAACGTCTATGTGCTTCGCAATATAACCATTTGGTTTGATCACAAGAAACCTTATGTCGTCAATCCTTGCGTAAGGCAGACCTTTTACCCATTCTATTGTGCGAGGACAACGTTCGCCGACATCTGTTATTCCGGGCCTTTGCTTTCTTCTATCGTATTCCCAATGACTGTTTGTTTTGTCGGAATCGAAACCATACAAAGTTACAGCACACCAATCTTTATGCCCGTCTTCGGGCCTGTGAACTACTAATTGATCTTTGATCAGTTCGTATTCTGTAAGAATTTGCTTTACAGGGACTTCGAAATCCATCTGCACATACTCTACACTGCTGTTTCTATCAAATTTTTGAGTACTCATGATGATCCTTATGGTTTCCCTCAAACGGTGCAACTAAATTAATCAGTAAATTGTTTGCTGGGCCTTTGGCATCATGTCCGTAAAAGTTCAGTATACCAAAACCCACATATGAAAGAATGAATAACATTAGGTTAATTATAACTGCATTTACGCCAAAAAGCAATGGTGTTATGATCCAGTGAGCGGCTAAAATAAACTTGCCATACTTGTGGAAAAACATCACTCTTGGATTTCGCATTAGATCTATAAGATACTTTCTTGGTATTTGTTTTACCTTCCATAAACTAAAAAGTATCACGTACCAAGGATGGTTTTTTGGACTGTGTGGATCCTTATCGGTGTCGGCGTGTGCGTGATGAATCCTATGCACACCTGCCCATGTCAAAGCACTCCTTCCACCACATAACAATCCAAAATATAATAGAATTATTTCAACTAATGAATTTGCCTTGTAATCGCTGTGTGAGAAATACCTATGATATCCATAGGTAATACCTATAGCGGCTATCACCCAATATGTCATATATCCATATAATACTATCATACAAAGTTCCTATAATCCTCCCAGTCATGCGGTTTGTTTGTTGCATGAGTAAAGTGCACCATTTTGATGTCTGGATGAAATTCTCCACCCAAATACACATAATCATTTCCGGTCACTTTGTGGTACAACTGACTAACCTTGACTTTCCACTTATTTAAATCAAAATTCTTCACTCCTATGTCTTCTTTTGCACACCATCTTGCAACCCAACTTTCTGGGACAGTGATCAGTTCAAGTTCCTCGTTCACATTGTCCTCCACAAAGTATTGTTCGCCGTTGACCGGCCCCCTCGCTATGCCTCTTTTGATGTAATAATTCTGCCAGAAGTCCGGATCCTGCATGAACTTGTCGTAAATGTATCGACAGTCTTTTGGATAGTATTTGAAGAAGCCTCCGTTGATTTTGTATCTCTTGTTTTCAGTGTCTCTCCACCAACCTGGTATCGAAACAAACTGTCCTTTTTTGATTGGATATTCAAAAAGTTCTTTGTAGTTGTTTAACAACAACACATCTATGTCCATTACACATATTGGCTCATCTATGTCGAGTCCCATTCCATACATTTTATTCCATTGTAACAGCACACCCTCCTTGATCGGCTTACGCACCCATACAAATTCATACTCCGGCAATTTTTCTTCCAGGTATTTCTCGTACTCAGGACCATATCTGTCACCTATCCTAACTGCTATTATCTTCATTGCCATTTTACAATCTCGTCCTTAGTTGGTTTCTTAATCCAACTTTTATAGTGTGTCTTACTTTTATCCTCAAATCCTATGCCTAACAGGAATGCTGGTTTATTTTTTGCTAGTATATTAGTGTGAATTGCGTTGTTGTAAAAATAACATTTACAAAAAGACACATCTAAATTTTTTTCGAGTGCCAGCATCACTGTCACCATTGCGTTCATACCGGCCTGTTGATTGAATTCGTCCTTATTGGTTTTTGTAATGCTCCTGAATACTTGTTCAGCCCTTCCGCTTTTGAAGTATTTGTCATCTTTTTGCGATTCTCTTATTTTGACTTCCGCAGGATAATATGCCAGCAAATAAGGAGCAGTTACCTGTTCATTGAAATGCCATTTTTCTTTAATCACATGGCGTTTTGATATGTCTCCATTATGATAGTCTATCCAATCTTTGTATGCTTGTTCCAATTTCTTCCAATCTTCTTGGCTTACTTGATCACTCCTATAATGGTGCAAATGATCGTTACAGACAGTCGAAAGTGCTAATATTTTTTTCTCTTCTGTGTATGTTGGACCATACACTCCAATTTCATAATGCCAAAAATTATTCTTGTGTGGTGTAAGTTCTTGTGCTTTGTCCAAAATTTCTTTTATGACTCTTTGCTCTGGTATCTTTTCTTTGTCAAAAAAGGTTATGTTGCTCCTTTTTTTAAGTAATTGTTCTATCATATCTTTGTCCCTATTAACATAAACCTTTTATATTTTACAAAATCTTTTTCATACATCTTTATGTTTCTTAGTCTTGACACATACTGGTTTGCGAAGTCCTCGACATTGTCTACGCAATTTATATGCTGGCTAATTTGTTTGTAATTATTGCTCTGTAAAACAACCAAAGTATGTTCTTGCATTTTGCTTATTGAGTCGTAGATTGTATCTTGATCTAGGTGTTCACAAGATGTGCAAATAACAATAGGATTTTCAAACTTGTCTATTTCTTTAATATCTTTTTCAACAAATTTTACATATGTGAGTAAGCCGTTTTTTAAATTATCAGCATCGACTTTCTGCCATAACCTTTTAGCCACAATCTTTGCTTGTGGATCAAAGTCGACACAATCTATGTGACCTATCTTTTTAAGTGTAAGTTTTTTTATTAACAAGTGTGCTAATAGACCATACCAACTGCCTAAAATAGACACACTGATATTTTTGTCCAAAGTCTTGCATTTGAAATGATGGGGATATTCGTTTAATTTTTCAATCAGCCACTCTTTACTTGCATACTGATTTGTGCTGAGACTATCAATCACGTCAATGATTCTGTCTGGACATTTCTCTAAAAGCCTCTTTACCGTATCTAGTGTGTCTCTATCAAACATATTTTTGATTGTGTAACACTATTGTATTGTGTTTTACACCCTCCTGCCAACTAGAAATTTGATCACCCATAAAATAATTGTACTTGACGCTTTCATTGTAGATATATCTATCTATGCCCGAATACAATCTCACGTAAAGATCACGATGTTTAATGAATTTTTCGAACACATGCCTTTGGTCGCTCCATCTCATTATCGACGAATTGACTAATGTGTTCTGTGTAATCCTAAATTTTACAGGTGTCTTTAGCGATTCTTGTTTCCAAGCACTGCTGTTGACTAGAGTCAGTCCGTCAAAATCATTTGCAAGAAAATCTATGTTATCGTTGATAACAATATCTAGATCAAAAAATAAACACTTGCCTGTGTTCTGAAACAAGGACAATTTATGGAACACGCCTCGTAGTTCTGGGTGTGTAACAGGTGTATCGTAATCCTTTTCTGGTCTATCCGTTAAGCAATGGAATTTGTGTTCGAGTGTAAGATGTTTTGCGACAGAATCCTTTAACTTGCTGTCAAAGTCTCTGGTGTATTTTGTTCCAACATTAACACAATAAACATCAATCATCAAACTCGTTATAGGTAACCAACAATTCAAGAGGAGTCTGTGCAGATCTCAACTTGGATTTCTTTGCTTTGTCTGTTGACCCTTTCACTTTCTCTGTTTCAAAAATTTCAACCTTAGTTGTAAACAAAATTTCTTTGCACTGCGGATCATTGGGGTCAAAATTAAGAATGCTTTTTACAAAATCTTCTACTGACACACGTTGTTTTAGATCAGTTTTGGCCTTGATGCCTGCATCAACCACATCACTTAACTGCTGTGCGTATCTTCTGTTCCTGGCTATCGTGGCTTCGGCAATTTTGTCAGTGCTGTACTCTGCTATAAGATCTTTGAAATCCGGATTGTTGTAGTCTACAGGTAGATAATGATTGATTGCTCTCTTGCCATCCTCGTAAATTATCTCAACAGTGTTGTTTTCTGAATTGGCAAAGTATGCCTCTATAATTTTTCCGCTGAATATAGCCATTTTAAATCCTTTTTTGTTGTCTTATTGTAACAAAACACTGGAAAAAAGTCAATTAAGATTTCTGTATTTTAAAAGTGTAGGTATTCACAGTGTTTGGCGTTCCGTCTGGGAATTCCTGTGCCCTGTAATCACTAGATCCAACAAATCGTGTCTGGTAATTACCACTGCCGCCTGTCAATCTTGTGTTTACTATTGCACTTCCCCTTGCGTTACCGATACTACCGTCTATATTGTAAGACAATTGGTAACCATCGGAAGAATTTACTACCTTGTTCTTGATATATTCTTGAAGTAGTGCTCCTATCTCTGCTGTCGAATACTGTTTTAGGTTGTTTGATGAGTCAATGAATATAGGTGGATTGTACGTTGGTTCCACTCCGTCAATAATGTGCAAGTAATAATTTGTAATAGTGGTTGGTTGATCAAGTGTTTCCTCAATCTCACTGGCAGAATATGCCGAAGTGTCTGCCCTTGTGTCTGTGAATATCGGAGTAGATGACACTAAAGTAGAACCAGTAACTGATGTTGATGTCGCTATATGGTATGTGCCTGCCTGATCGGAAGTTGTTGTACCCAATACTAATTGATCAATAGTTGGATGCACAAAAGTGTCTATGAAATCTTGTTCGGTCATTGCCTGAACCTGCGTTCCGTTCCAATAAACTGGAAAAGTTTTACCCGAATCTGATGTGGTAATGTTTGCTGTGCCTGTGACTTGAGTAATTCTTTGATAACTCACAGTCACTTCCGATGGCTCTGCGGTTGTGGATTCACTTGGAAAACTGCCTGATGCCGTTGAAGCCGCACCTGCCTGCAATCTTGTATCGTCTATGCTGGTTAGGTTTCCTCCAGAACCAGCCACTGTCAAAGTTCTTGAAGGTGATAAAGAATAGTAATATGCACCCAAAGTGTAAAGGTTCTCAAGGTCTGATGTCTTTGCTTGTTGAAGTTGTGCGCCGTTGTATAATAAAGGTTTTCTAACTGCCATATGTCTCCCTAGTATACGCTAGATTAAGGATATATTCAACCATTTACTACGCTCCTGCGCCGTTGATGGTCTTTAATACCGCTCCTGCACTGCTTAAAATTTGTAATTGTGTTGGTGTGGCCATCATCGCCGCCGTCACAGTGCCTGAATCACCTGTTGTTACAACTGTACCAGACACGTTTGGTATGGTAATTGTTCTGTCGGCTGTTGGGTCTGCAACAGTAAGTGTTGTTTCGAAGTCGTCATCTGAGGAACCTTCGAATATGATAGTACCACTTTGTGTTAGTGTGATGCCGGAACTTGTTACAGCACCTGTAATTGGTCCTGTAAACGCTGTTGCATTCACTGTACCTGATACATCCAGTTTAGTTGTGGGTGAAGTTGTTCCTATACCAACTCTGCTTTCAGCGCCGTCAATTGTCATTACAGTAGTTGTCACGGAGCCATCGTTTACTTTGAAAGTTATGTCTGTGTTGTTGACTGTGTTTTGTATGTTGATACCTGTTCCGTCGACGGTGATAGATAGGTCATTGTCAGCACCAACTGTCATACCAGAGTCTGTAACAATACCTAGCGTTCCTGTTGTTGTATCGTTCTGGTCTGACCTTAAGAAAGACGCCGCCGCAACTCCACCTAAAGCATCAGCATCTGTGGCAGTGCCGTGTAGTTTAACTCCTGTAGGATTTGTTGTAAAAGTTATTCCTTTTTTAACTGTGGCAAAGCCTGTGATACTGCTTTGCGGAGTAAATTCTATGTCAGAAATAATCGCAATCAGTGTACCGTCACTGTACCATTTTGTAATATTTCTACTTGTCGCAGTGGAATCCGTAATTGCTTCGAAAACAAAACCATTTAGTGTCCCTGTGGTAGATGGTGGACCGACCAACACGTTCTGTGATCCGTCCCAGTAAAAAAGTTGTCCCAGGTCAGAGTCAATCCAAAGGTCACCTTGTTGTATTCCCGAAGGTGTGTTTGCTTGATAAGGTACGTTACCACCTGCAGGAACAAAAAGCGTTCCTGTGTAAACTTTTAATCTATTGTTTGTTGAATCGTAGTAAAGTTGTCCTTGTATGGGTTTAGATGGTTCAGTGTCAGAACTGAAATTTTCTAAAAGGTGTAAAAAGTTTTCTGCTATAAGTTCACCATATCCTGCATATCCCTTACCTATGAATGATAAGTCAGTCTGTGTATTAACAACACCATCCTGTACTGTGTACTGGTTAGGTGACGCAGAGTTGTTACTTTTGTTTACTGTGTATGCCATTTACTAGTATCCTGTGTTGCCGCCTGATGTCGTTCCACTGACTGTGTTCGATGTGGTCAAGTTAGTCGAACTTGTTTCAGTGAATGTTGTCAAACTTTGAATTCTTAAAGTGTAATCAATCTGTATTAATCTGTTTAGAGATTTTTGTACCGGATGGAAAATTACATGCGTAAGCAATTTGTTTGAGGCACCGTTTTCAGAACCTTCATAACTTTTCAATCCAAGTTCGTCAAACACAAAATCTCCGTTGAAATTTGTTGTGTTGTCAAAAGACTCCTGCCCTGTTGGCTCACCGTAGTCCAATGTACAAGTACAAACTATGTCGGTGAACTTGTTTCCTGTCACATGTCTTACTTCCATTTTGTTACGTGTTGTGTCCTTGTTAGTGCTTGAATTGTCATCAATCACTTTGTAGTAAGTCTGGTTATAAAGAGATGCATTAGTACCTGTTGAGTTTGGCGTCAAGTACGTAATAATACCTGTTGGATCAACTGATGTTCCACCATTTCCAAACGCCATCTCATGAATAAATCCGTTTGACTTATTTGCAAGGCTGTTTGCCATTGCCTGTGACATGTTTTCGTAGTGTATTGCGTTTCTTTTGTCTACTAAAACTTCACCTGTTTCAGGATCGAAAATTTTGATATGCCCTGTCATCATAACACCTGTGTGCTCGTTAGGCTTTTTAGTATCTTCTTTTGATTCTGTCTGTTTGTTGTCCTGTGTCATCTAGTGTATTTATTCAGGTGCATTTGTAGGCTCATCCGCTATGAATTTAGCCTGTGCAGTAGTTGATCCTTGTAATCCCTTGCCGTCGCCAGGATTACCATCAGCCGCTGTTGTCCATACCTGTCCTCTCTTGTGTAGTATTTTGATCTGTTCAGCGTCAGCAGGTGCTGTTGTGAATGTCACAGCAGTTGTGCTTCCGTCCACAGAATAGTTGATTGTTGAACCGTCCTCGCTAGTGAGCAACACTCGTTGGCCACCAATGAATATGTCTAACTCACTAGCAGAAGCCGGTGTTTGTGATAAAGTGAACACTGCCGTGCTACCATCACCGGTAAAGGTATTGGTATGTACTGTGTCCACATAAGGTATGGTTTGAGTTCCAGATGCGTCTACCACTTCTGCACCTGATCCATGCTCCTTAATTCCTGTTCCAAGAGTACCACGCTGTAATTGTCCCAACGTGTTACCTGATTTGGTAAAATATTCTATTCTTTCTTTGCCTATAAACACCACACCTGGCGTCCTGTCACTGATCGTGCTTCCGTCAGTTGAGATAGTGAATCCAGGTTCTGCAAGTTTTGTGCCATCTGCCACAGTAATTGTTGTGTCTGTGGTTTGCAGTGTCTCGGTCAATATTGTAGTGTGTGTTTTAGATATTCTTCTATAAAAAGTTCTGTTCAACATATCCTTGAATATTCTGTATCCAATTGAATCTGTTGCCGATTGCAATGCAAAGAACATCACATCTAGTCTGTCACTTGTTGTAATAGTCTTGCCACTGACTGTAATTTTTGGTCCATCCAACGCAAAGTTGAACGCAAAGTCAACATTCTGCGTAAGTTGAATTCCGTTCAACCAAACATACATGTAGGTTGAATTCAACGGCTCGTCATGCAAGAAGAATTCTCCATTTGGTCTGCCTTCTAATACTTCCCTACGCAATTTCATGCCGAGTGCATTATTAAAAGTTGTAACTCTCATAGTGCCTGACTTGTTGAAGCCGTCTGTATGCATTTGTGCCGTGTCTAATACCAACACAGGTGAACTAGGCTGATTGTCTATCTGATAGTGTTTGTCAACTAAAGTTGTTATTGCAACAATGTCGCCTGGATTTGCAGGTGCGTTTGTACTTACAGTTTGTGCGACCAGGTCAACAGTGTAGTTGCCGTTTGGTAAGGCACCTTCAGATAATTTTCTACCGTTGTAGTGAACTTCTATTTGGTTTGTGTTCGTAATAATTTTCGCAGGGTCAACTGTTGAACCATCGCTCAATGAAGATGCAACACCGTAGGTGTATGTGCTTCCGTCGCCTTTGTAATAAGTTGTGTCAGGTCCTCTCAAAACTTTGCCATCAAGTTCGATTATGCACAAACCGTGCATTGGTGTAATAGACCCTGGCGGGAACGTCAATGCATAATTGGTAGTTGACTCATCATAAGTGAAGTCTTCTGATCTGATCTGTGCCACACTCCTTGTGGTACTTGAACTTTGGAATCCTGCAATCTGTATAAACTGTCCCGACGTCGGTGCTGTTGTAAAAGTAACAATAGCAGTATTGCCAATTATTGTTGTAGATCCATCTGCGTGTTCAGGATCTGTATATGTTATTGTGAGGTCCGTGGTAGGCACACCATCTACTGTCACATAGATCTCAGAGTTAGTGGAATCTATATTGAAGTCTTGTCTTGCCGATGTTGTGTACACAGTTGTAGAACCGTCACCTGTGAATGTGTCCAGCACTCTGTAATTTACACCAGATATTGCAAAAACTTTTGTTGATATCAAAGCACCGCTTCCTGGTGCAGTTGTAAATGTAATTGTTTTTGCACCTACATCAATTGTGTAATCCTCTACTGTTGACCCATCTATCTGTGCTTTTTTAGTCAGTCCATCTACTGTGACTTTGACCGACGCCAAGGTTCCAGGATGATCACCCAATGCAAATGTTGTTGTGCTACCATCGCCATGATAATTTCTGTCAGTGATCAAAGGCACACCACTTTCAGGTGCAGTATAAACCTTTATGTCCACTGTGTCAAATATCTGTCCCGGCACAACTTCTTCCGGTGCATAACTTGTTGTGGATGAAACAAAAGCATCTCCGTCAACGTTAATGTCACTTGGTGCTGTACCTAATGCACTGCCATACAATCCGTTCTTGGTGAACAAACCACCTTTGATAATGCTGTCTAAAGTTCTATCATCAGTAGGCGTCAACACACCGTCGTCGTCTGCAGGTATGAATTCTATCAAGGCATTCTCGTTTGGTGTTGCGCCAGTCAAGGTGTAAGTTGCCTCACTGCCTGTTCCAATAAATGTATCTGAAAGTTTTGTACGTTCGTCATTTTCTGTATTATAAACATGATATACCACTGACGTTTCACCTGCGAAAGTAAATGCTTTTGTAGTACCGTCGGCGTAAAATGCTTTTACCCTAGATACGCCATAGTTGTCCCATGGATAGTCGTACCATGCAGATTCATCCCAGCCTTGACTCTGTTTGAAAAGTAGTCCCGTTACCATTGTGCCACCATAGTCAACTCCTGACATGACCTGTGACAACTCATTGCCTGGCATGCCATCTGTTGGTGTGTAGAATCCTTTTATCCTATCAGCCGCTGTTAATCCTGTCTCGTCGCCGTAATATTTTGTTACTGCACCTTCGTTGTCATCAAAGTCTGTAGTAGATGTAAACTCGTTCACTGCTTTGTATAATTCATTCTGGTATCTAATTTTAGCGCCATACTTGTAAGTTGTGTTGGCCGCCCAGTCAACCACAGTCGATGTGCTTGTTATCCTGTCAAATTTTATAGTTGTGTCAAAATCCCTAACAAGGTCATTGTCCAGGTTTGCGTAGGCTTTTGCGGCGTCACTTGGTGCTGTACCATCGTTCATACCACCAGTAAGCGTCACAGTTGGTGTGGATGTATAACCAAAACCTATACCTGTGACAGTGATAGAAGTGACCACTCCTCCAGTTATAGTAGCAGTGGCCGTGGCCTGTGTGGTTGCTCCTCCGCCGCTGATTGTGACTGTTGGTGCTGTCTCGTAACCAGAGCCACCTGCAAACACTGTGATTGATTTCACGTGTTTAGTGTAGTAGTCATACCATAACTGCCATGGGTACGTTGTGCGTTTTGCTGTGTCGTATGTTGGGTTAAACTTACGTATCTTGCCAGTCGTCTCGTCATAGAATGGTGGATTGTCGAAATCAGTGATCACACCATCGTGTTGTTCTGGTGCATAGTAACCCAATTTGTAATTCCTTAATTTTGTATGGAAAGGTTTTACTTCATTTATGTAACTTTCTATCCAAGTGTCAGTGCCTTTTGTGTATGTTTTCCTAGTGTCTAGTTTACGGACCTCGTTAACCGCAGTTATGAAACTTGTTTTAAACATCCAATCCACATAGGTCTGTTCCTCAAGAACTTTTCTTAAACCCACAAAAAACAAATTGTTGTATTCGATAGACAGATCGCCTTTGAAGAAATCTTCTTTCAATGCTTTCAGCACTTGTCTAGTCTCTTGGTTGGGCTCTTGGTCAAAAGTGTTGTCATCAAAATTATCCTCGCCTGCGTATCCTGTTGCGTCCTGGCTGTAATCATATAATTTTGTGGCTAATTTGAAAGTTCCATTTTCTGTTCCAACGTTTGTCCAACCTGTGCTGGTTTTCATGAACAGTTTCCATCCGCCTGTGTCAGCGTTTGTCACTTTAACATGCTTACCGACAGCAAGGTCAAGTGCGTCTAGTTCGTACTCGAAAGTTACCTGTTTGTCGATTGGAGTGTTCTCGTCATGGATCATTTCATGAACATCAAGATCTGTTCCATACCAATCTGTGTAACTCCAATATTTTGAAGTGTTGTAAGTTTGTATCTTTGTTCTATTAAACTGTGTGCCGTCCCATTGGTATATCGCCCATAAGTCATTGGCAGTCTCGTCTGCTTTGACCAGATAGTTAACCGAACCCGATATATCAGCAGTATTGATGTAAGTTAGGTCTGCATATGTGTCGACAGATGTGTCCCACTCTCCACTCTCTACTGTAGGCTCAGGGTCTACACTGTTTAAATTATCGAGGCTGACTTGTCCTGCCAATTGATTTTTCTTTAATACGCTGTTAGCGTAGTCAATAATTTCTTTGAGTGCTTCAAGCCTGTCAACGTACCAACTTTGTCTTGGTCTAATGCTGTTTCCATACCTGTTGTATATAGGTAAATTGACATCAGGCACAACATCACCTGCACTGTTTTGTCCGCACAATGAATCCCACCACTTGGTTTCGATTTCGGCATTAGGCCTCCAATCCTTATCGCCCTCTCTCGCAAGTTTCCATACGCTGTGTGCATCTCCCTCGAAGTCATTCTTCCTTATGTCGATATTCAACACAACATCAGAATTGATCAATGGAGATAATTTATTAATCATTATTTTATTAGTATCTGTTGCCGCATACCATTGCACTGCACCAGATCTAGGATTAGAGATTAGATTGGCAACATAACCTGTAGTATTTTTTCTATGAACTACGCTGTTTCTCGGTAGCGTGTTTTTGTTTTTTACCCAATAATAATAAACATCAACCAAAGCGTCCAACTTGGAGTCATACCTTTGTGCCACACTGTATTGTAGGTTTGCTATTCCTGATATACCATTATTGTTGCCTGTTTCCGAACCAACTAGGCCATTCCAATCCTCAGGCAAAAGGCTAGATTCTGTCCATTCATACACATCAACGCTTGATCCAGGAAATAATTTACCCCAGTTGTTGACTTTGTATTGCTGATCGTCTTGCTCGTACCAGATATATTTTATTTTTGTTAGATCCCACCATACTTCCCCTATATGGTCTTCAAGCCAAGGTGTTTTAGTATTGCTTTGATCTCCTGTGTTGTACGTGGCAGGATCCCATGGTGATCTGTAATTTATTTCTCTATCTGCCTGTCCAAGTATTCTGCCTTTTATTGGATCATAAAGATCGTAGTAATTTCCTATCTGTTTTGTAGCGTTATTGAAGTCAAATACCTGTCCTAATTTTTCAATGTCGATAAAGTTTGTTTCTGTTGTTAAATTTTTCCAAGAATACTCTCCGTCTGTGTTACAATCGTACTGATGTACTGTTCCGTCATTAGTTAGATCAGGATTTCCTTCATCGTTGGGAGAACCAATAAAGAGATTGTTATCAGACATGCTGACGCCTCTTCCAAAATCATCAAACGAGGACACTTTTGTTGATACTAACCTATCATCTAAAACATACTGTGAATTGTATATTGTAGCGGTATAGACAGCACCCGAACCTTCGTTTGTATCCACAATCCTTGTGTCTTGTAAATCAAAAGTTGTTTCTCCTGAATCGAATTTCATTTCTCTAGGGTTTGCAGATTTTTCGGCGCCGATTGCTAACCTTTTTCCGTCTTGTGTCAACGACACGCTTGATCCAAATCTTACGTTGTCTAGTTTGTCAGGAGCATTAATTGTTTGTTGTAGCGTATATGTATTAGTAGAACCATCCGCATTCCATTTGTATGTGTACACTGCCCCTGCGTCGACTTGTACGTCGTCAACTCCTGTTGCACCAACGATAAGTGTTGTTCCGTCTTTGCTCATAGCAATTGACTCACCAAATGCAGTGTTCAGCGTTGAACCATCTGATGTTACTCCTGTCAATGTTTGCACATGCGTAAATGTGTTTTGTGTGCTGTCACCGTCTGAAGCACCTTGCCTAACAAATATTTCTACTTTTCCAGCGTTGCCAGGTGCTATCGAACTCACTGCCAATATATCACCATTATCATTTGTTTCAAGCCTGTGACCAAACCTCTGAGCCGACCCGCCCGCTGGCGACATTATCGATGCGTCCTGCGTCCAAGTATCATAAGTCGATCCATCCGCACCTATTCCCCATGTGTACATGTAAACCACACCTGTGTCATTTGAATGTCCAGGGGCAGAAACAAACAAGTATTTCCTTGCTGTGCTTCTTGTTGATGCCTCAGTTGGTTCCGCAATCTTGTGCGACCAACCAAAATTTAAATTTTCATTTTCAGTCGAACCATCAGTTGGTGGTGTCAACGTGTTTAGTATTCCATATTGATATCTGTCAGGATTCCATACGTACACCTTGATCAGTCCTGCATCTATCTGACGTGTACTCCCGTCATTGTCCAGTGTGTTTGTATATGGTGCACCAGCAACAACAAAGTTTTCATCTGTGCTTATCGATAATGACTCTCCCAATCTACTTGTATTATCATCGTTCTCTGTCATTGTTGCAGTTGCCTGCGTTGAAAAAGATGTTCCTGCGTTATGTGACGTCCTGAATAGGAAATGTACTTCTCCTTGCCCTTTGCCAGGTGCCGATACAACAACTGTCCTACCATCATTCCTAGCCACAACACGATAGCCAAACTCTTGGTTACTTGTGGTAGTGTTTGGCGAATTGATAATTTTTTCAGTATATGGATCTTGTTTTTCGTAAACACGCCACAAACCAGATGTGTCAGCATCTGCAAATATCTTATCGCCGGGAATTTCAAGTGTGTCGTTTTTATCTTTATATTCTGAATATGCCAGCCTGTCATTTACATTGTCCATCGAATTGATTCTTACTGAAATAAATTTGTAAACGTTGCCGTAACTGTCTGCCGTCGAACCATCTGCTAATGTAGGAATAAAAGTTGTATCGTCGTCGTATTCCACCAACACACTATCGTGGGTAGGAACACTAGCAACGCGGTAAACTCTGTTTAATGTTGTGCTTTCACTATTTGTTATTGCAAAATAGTCCGCAGTTGTTGTGGCACTGCCCGCGGTCAATCCATGTGAATCTGTAAATTTAATTAACATCTGTGTGTTATTGATGTTTGGTTGTAACGAGTCAATCTTGAATCCTGAAAACGTCATTCTAAGAACGTCCCAGTCTGCATTTTCTTTGCTGGCTACCCAAATAAGATCATTCCTTGATACTGACTCAACATCAAGCGACAACAGATCCTGAATGTAAAATGCTGTATGTTGCACTTGTTGGACCTGAGGATAACCTGCTGTCTTGTAAATCTGCACACTGTCCCTGTCTTTGCCTGGTTGTGTGAAGTCATAACGCTTGAAAGTGTCTGACGCTGTATATTCTAACGGTTTGTAGTAAAAATCATCCTTGAATACACCTACTGATCTCACATAATCTTTAGAAAAACTTTCTGTGTCAAAAAATTCTAAACTTAAAGGGTCTGTGTTGATAGTTTTGTCGTCTAATGTAACTTGTATATTTTCTATACTGTCAAGGTTACCAAATTGTCCTGTTCTTATCATCCAGTCTGGATAAAAATTCAAAGTAATATCTGAGTTTTCATACTTGGCTTTAAGAATTTTGTCTATTGCACTCTGTGTGCCTTTCTCTCTAATGTAGCCTTGATAGAATTTGTATTGCGAAACATCATTTACAAATAAGTTTTCTAGGTAGTCCCTGCTCTGATAACCTATCAATCTCTGTGCAAGTTGCTGTTGAGATTCATCAAAATTATTTGTCTCAAGATTATAGAAGTCATTAAACTGTGCAATCTTGTATTCGAAATTAGGAATAAGTTGCGGCGCCGGTTTATCATTTTTAAGCACCCAATTATCGCTAATAAACTTATCGCCTGCATTATGATTGACGGACGCAACATAAAACTTACCTTGATATTCAACTGCGTCGCCTATTCTGTAATCTGTATTTGCAACCCAGTATGTAACTTGGGCCGCATCAAATACAAACCCAGGTGCATAATAATCGCCGTCCCAGTTACCTGTCTTCCAACCAACCACTTTTAACCTTTGTTGTCTGAACCCTGTGAATGGATCATATATCACATCGGAGAACACTGTGTTGTTATCAAAAATTAGAATATGTTCTTTCTGAACAGTGTTTAGTTCGATGTTATATAAACCAATATCTGCCGACTTCATTGTAAGATCAAAAGTTTTTCCTAAACGTTTTGTGCTTATCTCTCTGATGTCAATTTTCCTTCCGCCTGCATCAACAATGCTATAATCTCCTGCCAGGTTCCTCAACTTGCCAACAATGCTGTTGTTGGTGTCTAATTCAAATCCGTCCGCGGCAGGTGAAACTGTTATTGCCGATCCAGGTGCCCATTCCTGTGTGGTCCAGAATAAAAACTCTCTGACAGCATTTGTCCAGTTTAATGTTTCTTTTATCTCTTTTGAAAATTTATTAAATTTAAAGCCTTCTGATTCTAGATAATTTCCGTATCCCAACAAGAAATCTGCAACGTCTTGTACAGTAGTGAAAACATATCCATATGGAATAGTCTGTACTGTTTCTTGATAATTTGTGAATTGGTCTACCCCGACCGAACCTTCAACTTTCAAAGCAGACTTGGTCGATGTTTTGACCGGATAATTGAATTTAAAAAATGGTTTTGTTGTTGAATATCCTAAAACTTTAAACCCACCAAGTAGTGTCGACCCGTCAAGTGACGTATCAGTATTTTTTTCTATCAACACACCAGAATACTGAAAACTTTCAACTGGGTTTGATGTCCTAAAGTTTATTTTATAGTTTTCGTCCGGTATAAATTTTGATCCCGCTGTTGAACCCGGCGAAACAGAATCAGTCAAAACTTTAATATTATCCTTATCTGTAAAACCTCCCAGTTTGTAAACTAATTGAATATCAAGATTCTTCATCTTGTCGTAATAGAATGCCTTAGGATCCAACCCTTTGCCTGTCAAATAATTTACTACAAAAACTTGATATCCTGCTGTCATGAACCTCGTAGTGACTCCTGTTGTTAGGTCTGTTTCTGTTTCTAAATGATATTTGGCTTTATTAAGATTAAATCTTATTCCAGTATCGGATGATATTTTGTTACCTGCCGAGTTTGTAGATAATCGAGATACGTCAAATAGGTTCTCAAAAAATTTTGCAGGTTTTGTAATAGCCAAAGTTTTTAAAACACTGAACGGATATGCACTAGAACGCCTCCAGGCAGTTTCCGCAGGTGCATGATCACCAAACTTCCATGGTAGTCCCCTGCCAGGTATGTCAAAGAAATTCACAATACCGATAGCCAATGGATCTAATAGGTTACCGGATGCATCTACAGGAAGGTATGTCCTTACGTCAGGCTTGCCGTATCTACCCTGATGAGATGCAATGTCATTCCATAAGACATCGTTTCCAGCAGTGTACGGTGCCGCACCATACGTTGCCTCCCAAGTGCTTGGTTTCTCTGAATGACCCAACATCTCCCACGGTGTCAAATGTGGTGTATCTGTGTCATAGAAAAATTTGTAAATGGCACGCCAGTAACCAGGTAGGTTTTGTCCTGTCACCCTGTCCGTTGATAACGAATAGTTGTATGTGAAAGGAGACCCTTCTGAAAACGCTGTGTTGTTTATGTATTGAACTTTGTTCCTACCTGCCCACACATAAAAATCAGCGGCCATTGTGTCGTCAACTTGTTTACGTGTATACTCTGTTGATGTAAACACACTTGGCATAACATCACCCCATGAAAGGTTTGTACTGTCGTATGCTGTCTTACAGTTGTTGTATATTCTTTTTTCCAATTCTAAAATGAGATCATCACGTTCGTCGCCATAGGCCTTAATAATAGACCCATCGTGTCTTCTTATGACATTTGTGGATGTAGTATAACTGTCATCAGTGTATGACTCAGGTTTAAACTTAGGATAGATTCCTAATTTTGTCGGAGTTGGCGGAACATAACTTCCTGTTGTGTCAGCGTAATCCTTAATTACTATTTTGTCACCCACGGTCAGTGCTTTTGAAATATTAATGCTATCATCTGTTGTGCTGAATGTATATTCTGAACCCAACACCAACTGCACATCATTTAGATATACGTAGACTGCTCTATTGCTTAATTTTGTGATATCGTGCAAAGAATCAATCGCGTAATCTTTTTGCGATGTTCCTTGGACTGTGTAACTTCTTGTAGACACGTTCTGCCCATATCCAATCATGTCCTCATAAAAGAAAGGAAACTTACTGTTTTTGCCTACCGATATTGTTTCAATAATTTCGTCAACCCTGTCTCTGGCCACTCCTTCGTAAGCGGTGCCAACTGCATTTGTAAGGAAACTATTGTACCATTGTTCGTATTGTAGGTTTACATAATCTATTGCTGTTAGTACATTGGTTTCTTGATCTGTTAGACCAAATATTGCCGGTACAATAGATGCTTCGTGTTGCTGAATAGATCCGCCTAACAACCTTGCATCAGGTTTGTCTCGCAAATTTGACTGCCCTGGTATTGCTCCTGTGACCGCACTGTTTTTATCCAGTATGTCTTTTACATGATTAACAATTTGTCCAAAAGTGAATTCATTAGTTGCTGTGTTCAATCCGTTCACTGAAAGATTCTCAGGTACTTCGTATATTCCTTTGTTGGCAACTTTGTCAGCACTGCTATGGCCTGCTATCCTTATTTGATCATCGACCTTGAGTTCTGCGTTAAACTTTACGTACTTGTTGGTACTGCCATCTACCAGTGTGTAGTCAGTTGTTACAGTCTTCCTTGCGCCGTTAACCTGTACTGCAATATCTAGATCTGTCAGGCTGGCAGAATTTTTGAAGAAATCTATAGGAAAAAGTTGTTTTTCAGTTGCGTCTACTATAAAAGTCCTTATCACCCTTTGTTTACTAGATGCAGATCTTTTTATCCATGCACTACGAGAATTGTGTGTTGTCCTACTTGTAGTGTAATGTAAATGACCTTCTGCTAAATTTTTTGTGATTGTTTTTTTACCTATCTTGTATGTAAAAGTACCCGACGTATGATCTGACTCAAAAACAATATCTCCAACATTATTAATTGTTCTATATTTTACTTTGATGCCCAGCACGGTATCCTCCGTGGCACTGTCAGAAGTTGCAAATGATAAAACTTTGGCCCCCGCGAAAGATGAATTAGGATAAGTCGTTGCGTCATCAAAAGATACATGATCATTGTCCCACATACCAAAAAGAGGTTGCTGATTTAATTTTGTTTTAGATTGAGCAGTCTTCCATACTTTGTTTGTATCGTCGTAATAGTAATTCTTGCCTTTCCCTAGTGTACCTTGCTTAACATAAATGTTTTCATTGTCGCCGACAATGTTGGTCTCTACCAATGCAATCACTTGAGTTGAATCTCCTGCTGTAACAAAATTTACAGTGTAAATCCTATTTTTAACTGCGATATCTGTGTCCGCGGAAAACACTACCCTCATTCCTTGTGTAAGTTCAACACCGTCTATGAAATAACCTGTTGCTCTAGGAACTACACTCAAAGCATCAGTAATGGTTGTGTCAAATAGATCAACAGGATCCTTAGCAACTGTTCCATGATTGTATAGAGCCAATCCAGAATCAAATTCTATAATGGGTCTTTTTGCTCGATCATTCTCATCAAGCACTTTTGGAGTGCCATTAACGGTAGCCGCTTTGTCGATATTATCTCTGTGGAACCACCTGTTGTAACGTGACCAAGGGTTTTGATCTCTACTATCCCTTTTGATTGTAATGTAATCTTTATCTTTCGGCGTTCCGTCATCGGAATACGATTCTGGTGTTACTAAAGATGTGACATCTGTCAATGATATAGCATCACCTACACCTTCTACATAATATTCTTTGCCCTGATATGCACTTGCAACCAGATCGGTTTTGAATTTTATCTTCATACCGTTTGATAGCGCCAGTGTTCTAAGGCTGTAATTTTTTACACCTACGATGTCATCTTCTACCTCAATCTGTGAATTAGAAGCAACAGTCTTAATATTCAGCACCCCGTACATGTTTTCATGACTGCTACATTGATAGTATAAAGTATTAGGTGCATCTGTTGGAACAACAAATGTCAATGTACCTTTTTGCACACCGTTGTTTGTTACACCTTCGTTGTAATGCACCGAAGTTGATCCGTCCGCGGCTATCCCACCTGATATTGGCTCAGACATTATGTAAAAAGGATGTCCTGTTTCGCTTTTTGTAAATTTGTATGTGTTTCCTCTATAAAGCGTAATTTCTGGATTACGTAAATTTTCCTTATGTGGAAAACTGTATGCCCTGCCTGTGGTTCCGTCGTCTGCCAATGCTTCTACTTTGAATTCAACTTCTGCTCCTGTCCCAACAGAATCTATTTCTATAGCACTTGGACCATCCGACACCCAATAGTATTCCCTGTAATTGACAAGTTTGTCATAGTCAACTGCTGGGTTCCACGAGTATGCAGTTTCTTTGTTTAATCTGTCATGATTGTCAACATTGGCTCCGAAATATTTTAGTTGATTGATATAGTCATCATATGTGCCAGTGAACTTAACTTGGTCTTCTGGATTAATAGATGTTGTATCGTTATCAATATAGGTTACTGCAGGTTCTAGTTGATATGCAAATCTGTCTCTGCTGGTTGCACCAAGATACCTATCTGTTACCTCCCTTGTGTAGGCGTCCTGACGTCCGATAAATCCGTCTAATCTCTCTAAAGATCCTTTTTGTATTAGAGAATCTAAAGTGCTAGACAAGAAACGTTGGTTGGTATCTGTCCTGTAGAATGCCGGAAGGTGTTGTACTGATCTTCTGTACTCGTTGTCCCCTTGTTTTACAACTTCCTGATTTGCTTGTGAGTTGATTGGTGTGTCAGCCATTAGTAACCTGCCCCACTACTGCCGGAACTTGAACTTGATCCCGATCCTGATGTAGTAGAGCCTGATACTGCTGAACCCGTAGTTGTGTTCGTTGACGTGGTTGATGTTGATGTAACCACAGTGCCAGAAGCCGCAAGTTGATTGGCTCCCAGTGCTGATATAATCGATACATCATCAACGGTGGCCCCACTGATGAAAATTTCGTCTGCCGCTGAATTAATTTGAAACAGAGACCCAAAACCCTGTTCTGATTCGTTAGGCACAATCACAGCAGTCAACAAGTCTGGTGCAAGTTCTTTGTGAATGTATGCGGCAAGTTCTGTAAAATAAAAAGTATCTCCGAAGTCCCAATTATCCAGTGCAAAAAACTCGTTGATTGCGGCAATCACTCTTGTTTTAATTACAGCGTCAGTAACATTTGTTTTAGGATTTTTAACAACCTTAAAAGTTGCCTGTAATGGCTCAGGGGCGTTGGATCCAAATAAAATTTTGTATTTGACAGGATGGTAAATTATCTGATCTGATAATGATTTCAGTGGGTTAAGCACACCAGAGTAATTGATTCTCATCTGGTCTGATGTTGAAACTGACGGCTTCACTCCGCCGTCCTGTAACCATATTCTAAACAAATTATCATAAGTTCTTTCAAGCATATACACATCAACAATATTACTAACGCTTGGGTCAATTCTTGTCTCTTGTCCTGCATGATGCTTGTATTGAAAATCTATATTACTTCTTCCCCTACGTGCATAGTAATCTGTGCTTGTAGTCAATGAATTGGTACTTGAGTCATATTTCTTAATAACATTTTCTGTCTCAGCGTAGAAATAAAATAGTTGTCCATCTGTGTAAGTTGTTGTTGCAAGATTTATATCTGTTTCATTTTCGGTTACAACAAAATTAGATGCCGCGTAAGGTCTGAATCTTTCGATGTCATCGTAACTTGTATACTTTTCAAAGAAAACAAATTTAGTAGTGACTGAAAGAGTTGGCTCTACTACAATATCAAATATTTCGGGATTGTCTACTACCCCGTCGTCATCGTCGTCATAAAACCCAACCTGCACTTTCCTGTTATCTCTGAATCCGTCTGCTTCTGTGACCGTGTCGACTACTTGCCACATAATTGGATAACCAATTGCATTTCCAGTTGATACAATGCTATTTGTTTTTAAAATTTTTACAGAATCTTTCACGCTCTTGCCGGTTTTGTAATCATAAATTTTCTCTTCTACATCAAAATGAAATTTGTTCTGTCCTTCTGATTCAAATATGTAATCTAATTTTCTGTACGTAACTGTGTATGTGTTTCCGTCTGTGGTGAATTTGAACCACCAACTTGCATCTAAATTTGTTCCTGCCGTGCTTCCTGTGGCTGTCAAACTGAAAGTGGAACTTGCACTTAAATTATTTGTTGTGATTACCTTCCAAGATTCACTGTCGATATCGTATCGTAAACCAAAGTCTTCGTAATTTTCAATTCTATCAATCATGTCATTTTCAAGTGTAGTACTAAATGAAGTTGTGTAGTTTGGAATCACAGCATTTACCACTGCACCATCTGGCACTATGTCATTCAACGTAACAGGACCTGCACCAGAATCAAGATTGCCTTGTCCACTGTTTGAACCATCTCCAACCACAGCACCAATCTTTGCCCATGCTCTGTCTTCTGCGTTGTCTGTGCCTGCTGTAACTAATTTTCCATTTAAGAATTCCCTAGTGTCTGGAGAAGTAAATTTGATTAATGCACCAACTTTTGCGAATTTAAAATTACTAGTTGCCGAATCTCCTATGGCAAGTGCACCGCCCGATGTGAAAAAGCCGGTATTTGTGTTAGTGCCTGTCGTAGACGAACTCCATGTCGCTGTAAGTGTTGACAAATCTTTTTGTGCATATTTGTCATAGAAAAATTGTCTAGCGTATGCAGTTTTTGTTTTCGTTTCGACAGAATTATCAATGGTAGACTTGATGTCGTTTTTATTTTTGAATGTGAAAGTAAAAGTTGGAGCACTTTCTTCTTTGTAAAGTATGCCGTCTTCTGCAAAAACACTTACATTAGAATAAGCACCAGTTGGATCAAGTATTTCTTTTGCCCTTGATATACCTGAAGCACTTCTGTTTACAGATCTAACTTTGACAATTTCCTGTGAAGCAGATAATGGCACCACTTGATAATCCTCTGCTGTAATCATCCTGTTCTGTGAATAATATACCTGTCCTGCTTTTTCCTTAATAGAATCGTTGGATTCGGAAGCGGCAGAGTTATAAACTGATTGCTTTAAACTTATTCCCATTGTCAATGTCTGTTGTGATCCATTTGCATCAATGTATGGCACTGACAAAGATATACCCTGCATGTCACTTGGTTGTATTGCATACTTGGCATTGTCTGATACTCTGTAGTATGTCCTGAAAGTGCCAAGAGGCAGGTTAGAAAAGTTTCCATCTCCAAACACAAGATCTATTGTGTCATCGGCCTTACTGACAACGTTAAAAATATTTCTTTCGTCTTTGCTTAAAGAATTGTATATGGCATTGTTACCGGATAAAGACGGAACCTTTGTCCATTGTTCAAAAATTTGTCCGAACTGATCCAACTTGTACAACCAAACATCCGTGTCATTGACATTAGAAGTAGTGAAACTTCTAACAAAATTTGTAATAGCAGTGTCGACAGTAAATTCTGTGTTTTCCATTGTACCTTGTTTGAAAAGGAAAAAATAACCTGTGTTGTTTGAACTATCGCCTGCTCCGTCATTTCTAAAAGTGTATGTAAGGCCTGTTCCAGGAACAGGTGCTGACTCGTAAATGCTGTCAGAATCATTAATCGAACTTGGCACAACTTCAAATACTCTTGACGTGCCTCCGATGTCTTTGGCGAATTGGTATATAGGAAGATCTGACTGATTGGACGATAGTGTGTAAACTTCCGTATCCACTGACCCAATAGTTTTCTTCTCTCTCGGACTTCCAAAAAGTTGTCCTGTTTGATTAGCGGCATTTAAAATTGCTGTGAATTGCTGTCTGTAATTAGAATTAGCACTGTCATTCCATATGATAGTTTGATCAGCAAGGTTGGCTCCTGAACTATCATTAACAGTTTGTGTTGTAGATATAGAATCTACTTTTAAAAGTCCAGTTGCAGGCCTATTCCTTTTGGCATTGTAATTGATTAATCTCGCTAGTCTCAATACTGAATTTCTTCTTTCCGCAGTTTCTAAGAAATTTTCTCTTGCGTTAAGATCTACTCTGAAAGATAGTGCCTGTGCTATGTAGGCAATTAAATCAATAAGTGCAACATATTCTGAACTCTCTACAAAGTCATTGAAATCATCTGGATAATTCTCACGTAGATACGATACCATTGTTCTACGTAAAGTTTCAAAATCGTAAGATTTGAAATCTGCCTGTTGAAACGCTTGATAAATCTTACGCCAATCTTCGGCTACTAATAATCTGTTCTGTCTATCTGTTGTGGCCATACTGTTTGTATGGATATTTATAACTTAAATTAAGTGCGTAGTTTAAGAAAGACGCAATAGTGAATTTTCATCGAAATTGAACCGTAATTTCTCTGTAATATTCAGCGGCACATATGTAATTGTGGCTTGGATTGCTATTCCTTTGTCCGCTTCTGTCACAAGTATTTCTTGTGTTGAGATCCTTGGATCTGCGTTAAGATTATCCGTCACATCATCTATAATTGCATTTTTCAAATCTTCGGTAAATGGCTCGAATATCGCATCGTATATTATTGTGCCAAACTCTGGATTTTCAACACGTTCACCCTTACGCACACTTAACCTATTGATAAGATCCTGCTTGGCTACTTCAAAATCATAAAGTTTAAAGTTCTGTTGATTAGCACGAGAACTAAAGCCTTTAAAGGTAACTGATCCACTACCAGGTGCACCTGATCCCGATCCCGATCCTCCTGATCCTCCTCCACTTCCGTATGCCATTAGTTTAATCTCCTAAATTCAACATCTACTTTACTGTAATCAACAGCATAATATCCATAGTCGGTCATGTGCCTTGCCCATGGAACTTCCTGTGCCATTACACCAATGTATCTGCCTGGTATTTGATAGTATTTAAACGAATATATGTTAACTCCACTCGGTGACTTGCCAATTAATCTTATATCTTCTTTGAGCCTTCTGTCACTAAATTTAAAACCACTGAAGAAAGTTTTTACAGCACCACCGATTGCTCCTATTTTGGTTCCTAAGTTGGCTCCAACATTCTGTAGGAAACTTTGTCCTGCTATGCCTGCCTCCCTTGCGTTAAACAAACCTGTTTTTGATGCCAGGCTCTTGACTTGGTTCAAACTAACTATTTTGCCTCCAACCACACTCGAATATGTTTTCGTAATGCTATTGATCGCTCCAATTGTTGGTGTTACATCTGTAGAAAGATTTCCTTTCAGTCCTTTGACAACATTTAAACTATCATTTACTATGCTTATATTTTCCGTTATTCCGGAAACCGTGTTTCCTCCTAATGAAAATAATTCGCCTGTGGAGTTCACAAACACGTTATCTTTGAAAAGTTTTGTACTGGTACCTTTAAAGTTCTCCAATACCTGCGTTGTCAATTTGCCAGTGACTGTTGTGGTGTCGGTGACAAATCGAGATCCCTTTATTTTTTCTGAAATACTGTCTTTAATATCAAAAGGTAAATTTGCTTTTTTGGAAATTCCATAAATTTCATTGTAAGTAGTTCCAAAATCAGTCAATAATTTTTTGGCTTTTTTAGCATCTGTGCTATTTCCCATCTTCTGTTTTACGTATTCTAATGCGTCCGCCTGGTACTGTGCATCTCTAATTGAACTATTCTCACTTATTCTGTTCTGTTGGTTCAGGAATTCCGGGGTGCCTGGTTGGTTTGCCAATTTGCTCCATTGCTTTTTGTCGTCCGATGCAATAGGTATAATGCCATCATTTGTAATTACGCTGGCCCTAAACATTGGTTCGTGTGTTACAAATCTATGAACGGTAGTTTTTGTTTTCCTCGAAAACTGCTCTAAAGGTTTGATACCTTTCTGTGTCAGTTCTACATCGCCCTCTTCTCGTAGTTGCATACCGACCTTTTCCTGCGTAAGCCAACCTGGTCCCCACTGTGAACTTGCGCCAACCGAGTTGAAATGCACCTGTGCACCTGCAAGGTGAATCTGTCCTCCTGCTCCATGGAGTTGAGTGCCGTTGGTGAACGAACTTAATCCGTCCCTTGCAAAGTCTCTTATAGTGCCTGACTGAGAACTATTGAATATTCCTTTTTCTCCTAAATTTAATAATGCGTCCGCAGAATGAATCATTTCATTGGCGGCACTAAATCTCACTTGTCCATTGGCGTGCATGTTTATGTTTGCGTCAGAGTGTAAATTGAAATCTCCTTCCGTCCTTAAATTGATTCCGCCTATCCCAGAGTAGACGTCTATCCTTCCGTTGGATTGCATTTCTATGTATGCATCTCCCGAACCATTTGCTATATAGACCACACCTTCTGTGTCATGCATCAACAATTGGTGTCCTGACGCAGTTCTTAGTCTCGTCAACTGATTTGTTCCGTCGATCGCACCATCATCCATAACAAAAGTTTGTCCTGTGCCTCTGGAAACAAAATCTTGTGCAGTGGCATTTTTCGGACCTACTTTTTTCTTCTGTGATCCTTTATCTTTCCTGCCTGGTGTGCTGATACCAAACACTTGGCTTGGAGTTTCACGTCTGGCCGACGATGAAGTTGTGCCTCTTACTGGATCTGCTATCAACCCTTGCTTCAATAAAACATCCGCAAATGGGTGTATTGGCTTTGGTGTTGATTCGTAATTGTTGTTAGTAAGTGCGCCGGGTGTGTTTCTATTCAACTCTCCTGCAGGTACATTGTCTGTGCCGTAAGTTTTTTGCTTATCTAAACTTGGTTCGGCGGTACTGGGTGGACCTGATTTTTGTCCTGTCACAGTGTCCCATGTATTCGAACTTGAGGCAATACCGGGTACCATGTGATTTGTGAAAGGATCTTGCACACAACCTATCCAATAGGCCTGCTCCATTTTACCTTCCGCAAATATCACAAGGACTTTTGTTTCGAGATCCGGTGGCACTGCCCAAAAACCATAAGCGTGTTGACTGTCTTCGTATTCCCTGCTGGCACCATTTACGAATTGTCCACCTTTGGCACCATAAAAAGGTGCGAGATAATCACAAGTGATCAACTGATCTTCGCTAGGATCTGAAGTCTTTGCAAGAGTAGGTATGAATACTTTTAGCCTACCCATCCTCGCAGGATCCTTGTTGCCTTTGACTATGCCGAGATATGGACCTGGATTCTGTCCCGTCCATGCCTGATCACCTCCCGGTGCTTTGGGTGTTGAAGCATCACCTTTTAAATAATTTTCAAGCATTAACTAAAAATTCCTTTCAAGAGATCTTTAAATTTCCTTCCAATGTTAATTACGTCTGTGTACACACCGTTGGCCTGATTTACGATTTCATTTATTTCACTGAACGTTTTGATCTCACTAGGTTCACCTCTCCTGTTAAGCACAAACGCTTTAGGCACAGGATTGGATATTGTTACCCCTTGGTTATTAAATCTTGTCAAATGTAGTACATTTGTGTATTTGCCATCAACAAAATTGTGCTCGACTTGAACAACTCTGAACAAACCAGAGAAAGTGGCTGACTGATCACTCTGTAGTTCGTATACGCCGGTATTATTGTTAAGATCTGTTGGCATCCTGAAGTTCAATAGAATAATAGGTTCTGCTAGATCTGAATTGTAGCATCTCAATTTTTCGTTCCATATTTTGTCAAAACCGCCACGGAAATAATCCACTGTTGTGTCTCTGTGTACACCGTCTCCAAACAGTTCCGGGTTTGCTGGTATGAATTGCGATTGTCCCAACCATGCAGGATCTCCCAGTATTTCCATCCTGATGTTGACCATGTCTGCCAAAGGGTGGGTGAGTGTATCTAGGAATGCATCTAGTTCTGTGGGTGTGCCTCCAGTAAGTCCGGTTCCTTCTGATTTTGAAGTAGTAACTTCTTGTCTATGAATAAAAGGTGGATCGAGGAAATGATCCTGTGAAGTTGTACTCTGTGCAGATGTTGTGCCTAGGTTTTCAATTTTGTTTTTCCTCACATTGTCTGCTTGAAAATCCTTCAATCTGCCTTGGAAGTATGCCGCACGGTATTGTATATTCAAATCCAGGACATCAAGGTTCTCACCTGTGAAGATATAGTTGTATGTTTTGTAAACAAACGCCTTATAATTTTGCCCCGTACTGACACCGGGAATGGCCAATGAGTAAGCATGTACCTTATAAGGTTCTACTGTGAATGTAATTTCCTTGGCATTTGTTGCCCGTATCTTATCAAATTTGTCTGGTAGTAGTTTAACATTAGATCTAATTCTGAAATAGTTGAAATAAAAACTTTCCGGATCAGCACCGCCTGTATTTTTATCTCCCAACACGTTTGCCGCTTTTTGTTTGAATTCCTTAAATTTTTGTTCTCTGTAATCGGGATGGCCTTTCATAAGTTCCTCGAGCACTTTTATAATACTGGCACTACTATTAAGTTTCATCACATCCGGTGGCACTGCTATTTCATTGGCAACGTAAAAACCTGCATCTGCTCCTGTGGCACCTTCCTGTGTTGCCATACCTATTGTTTCAACTGTGCTCAAAGTCAAAGGCTTTTCTGGTTTGAGATCTTCGTGTACGCTTATAATATATTTGTCAGCAATCTCACAAAGTCCTTGTGCTTTTTCATCTTCGGTCTGTTTGTTACAAAGGTCTTCCAAGGTTGTTATTGCGGATTTTAGAGATCTTTGGGGTGGATTTAAAGTTCCGCCAGTCCTCAAGTAATTGTATCTGTTTAAGAATGCCATTTCTGTCTGTGGAATGGCTCTAATGTTATACACAGTTCCTGCCGCAGTAACGTCCATGTCCATCTGCGTAAATTTTATTGGAATTTTCCTTGTTAAGTAAGTTTTGGTGTTTGCATCTGCCTTCTGGCCCAGTTCGTCATATCCTTGAAATTCAACAGTAAGCAAATAAGTGGCATCCAAATGATCTAGGAAGTTGTTGTTGATAGCCGCGGCTCTAATACGTTCCAGCAAAGTAATTCCTGCTGGTTCAATTACCTCCATTGCTATTTCAGTCACAGATGTCAATCTTCGCTTTGCGTTCAAGCCGGGTAATGTGTTCATTGTAACGCTTCTAAAATAGAGGTCTCTATTACGTCTCAAAACTTCTTGGCTTTTTTCTATTGCGCCTTGCAGTCTTTCGTTGCTTTCAACTATTTTCCTATCATTAGGCCCTAGTCTTGATTCGCTGGCGTTTTCCGTTGGCCCAATACCTGCACTTTTGATTATGATGTCATGGGGTTTTGAATTTAAAAGTTCTTTAGTCGACGACAAATCATTCTCACTGAGGCCACTCAAAGTAAACAATGCATTGTATGATGCAAAGTCATGTAAGGCGTTTTGATCTGATAGGTTGAAAACCTTTTCTCTTTCTTTTTTTACAGTCTTTTTGAATTTTCCATTAGGACCATCTTGGCTGTACGAACTGGCATTTCTATTCTGATAGGATGTAAACGCCATTTTATATTCCTAGATCACGTAGTAGGTTTTCTTTCTTGGGCAACTGAATTGTTGTTCCTGGTTTGAAATCGTATATTGGATCCTCTAATTGATCTGGATTACGTTGAGCAAACACCCAAAAAAGTCTCGGTGATCCATATAGGTCGTATGCAAGTAAGTCAGGCCTAAAAGCATATGTTCTTTCTATAGTGTAACTTTGATCGTCTTGCTCCGCAGTTATTGTCCTGGGATTTAAAATATCTAAATAGTCTCCAACTTCCGCTGTTTCAAAATAAGGTGATGTGTTAGAATACTTTGCCATTAGATGAATCCTATTTCGTTAGTCCCTTTTCCGTTAAGTTCTCCATTCACAAATTTTTTCATTGAAAAATTCTTGACACTATCTCTAGAGTAGATAGGAGTGACTAGAACAGAAATGTTCGAAAGCGTTGGTGCCCATGATTGAGACTCACCTGTACCGTTTAGGTAAAAACCAGCGTCTGGTCCTGTAAGTTGTCTATATGGACTTGCTTCTTGTTTTGTTGATATGTAGTCAATGCCTGGTCTAAGTTCAACGTTGAAAGTATTGATTACAACCGGAACCTTGTTAAACATATTATCACCATAACCATATAAATGCATGATAGGTGGCGGATTTCCTTTTAGTCCTGAACTGCCTTCCTCTGTTCCAAAAAACATTTTTGTAGCAGTCCTTAAAAAGTTTACCGTTGCAACCCAATGTTTGGCATCCTCATAATTTTGAACAGGAAATTCACCAATGATGTTTATTTGATCCACTTGTGAGTTTTGATATGCCTGGTGTGGAAAATTACTGTGAACCATGTCCATTGCATTATAGTTTGCCGAATGCTGTATTACCATTGCCGGAGTCAATGGCCAAAAAATACCGTTTGAATCTGACAAAGGTTTCATTAATGGATTATTTTCAAAATCAAAAAACTGCCTTAATGGCCCGTTAGGCACTTGCAGTCGTACCCGCCAGTCAGTCTTGTCACTACGTGAACTCCATTTTGCTCGTGATTGCACAATCCTGGAATCTGTGCTGATTCCTGCGCCTGTCAATCTTGCCAGTGTCTTGTTAATGGCTCCTCCCGCCACTTTTTTTACCGCTTGTCCTATTGCTCTGAATACCATGTTTAGGTTGCTTTTCCTTCTAAAATTTCGTATACTTTAACTATATTTATAGGCACAATTCTAGGCGCACTTAATAACCCATACGGCACGATTACAACAGACCTGTTTGTGGTCACTTTTACAACACATTATTGGAGAAATATGAAAAGAGTAAAATACCTGAATAACAGAGATCTGTTGGCACAGATACACGCCAGCAAAAACACCTACTGCTCCTACGTGAGCCCAGAGGACTCGCAGTACGATATAATTGTGCCAAACCTTAAAAAAATAAATGTGAGAACAATCGCGGAGGCCAAAAAAAACAAAGCCAAGCGATTGACACAAGAAGCATGGGAGGCCGCCAAAGCCGCTGGCATGAAAAAGATCAAACTTGCAGATTACACAATATCGCCAAGGAAGATAGACAAGACTGATCTAGTTTTCCGTGTGATGATGTTCGACCACATACCCATGGACGACACACGTAAGAAGAATCCAAAGCAAACAGCAGACCATCATTCAAAAGTAAACTTTCCACCGTTTCAGCATTTCAGGTTAGACAAAAAAGCAAAGCCAAAATGCGTGGGCAAAAGCCATTGGGTTGGAGGAATGGACAACGGTTATTTTTCTGCCGACCATGGCAAAATGACAAACCAACTTGCACTGATGTACATGAAGTTGTGTGAGAGATATGGCACGAGAGCAAACTGGAGAGGATACACATACAATGACGAGATGCAGTCACAAGCGTTGATGCAGTTGAGTCAGATAGGTCTGCAATTCGACGAGTCAAAATCGGATAATCCATTTGCATACTACACTGCCGCAATAACAAATAGTTTCACAAGGATATTGAATATCGAGAAGAAGAATCAAGCGATAAGGGATGACCTTTTAGAGTTCAACGGCATGATGCCAAGTTTCACAAGGCAAAACGAAAACGAAACTGCAGGACCGTCCTATCAAAAAAGAATGAAGACTGCACACGGTGAGGCTAAAATTGTTAACAAGACAGGCATAGCCAAGTTAAATAGAAAGTTGAAAAAAACAGGAAAATTACAGTCTGACGATTTCCAAGAGGTCAACTACAAAAAAGTAGATATGACCAATCACAAACCAATAGTAAAAAAGAAATGGTAGCCAATGGCATTTTTTAAAAAGGTAGCGTGTTTTACAGATATACATTTCGGAATGAAAGGCAACAGTCGTGTACATAATGACGACTGTGAGGCATTCATCTATTGGTTTATAGAACAGGCCAAAGCACATGGTTGCGAAACATGTATATTCTTAGGTGATTGGCATCACCACAGGGCCAGCACAAATGTTTCAACAATGAACTACACAGTGTCAAACATGGAACGTTTAGGAAAGGCATTTGAAAAAGTTTATGTGTTGATGGGTAATCATGACCTATTTTACAGAGAGAAAAGAGAAATCAATTCCATGGAGTTTATCAGAAACATTCCAAACATACATCTTGTAAACGAATGGATAGTCGAAGATGATGTGGCACTGATCCCATGGATTGTGGGTGACGAGTACAAAAAAATTCAAAAAATGAAACAACAATATGTGTTTGGTCATTTCGAACTGCCATATTTCAAAATGAATGCTATGGTAGAAATGCCTGACGTGGGCGGAATACAGACCGAACATTTTGCTAATTGCGAACAGGTGTTCTCAGGACACTTCCACAAAAGACAAGTAATGAAGAATGTCACATACATGGGCAATGCATTTCCACACAATTACGCAGACGCCGGAGACGACGAACGTGGCATGATGATCATTGAGATGGGTGGCAAACCCAAGTACATAAACTGGCCAGACATGCCAAGATACAGGACACTGAAGATAAGTCAATTGCTACAAGATCCAGACAAATTCCTTAAACCAAAAATGTATGTGCGTGTAAGCCTAGATATAAAAATAAGTTATGAAGAGGCAAATTTCATACGTGAAACTTTTATGGACAAATACCAATTGAGAGAACTACAACTAATACCAGAACAGATTGATCAGGCGCAACAGCCGTTGGTCGAGGTGCAAAAATTTGACAGTGTTGATCAAATTGTTGTCAAGCAGTTACAAGGGGTTGATTCTGAAGTTTACGACAAAAACATATTAACAGCAATTTACAACGATTTAGATGTCGAGAATTAGTAAAAAGAAATTGATAAAAGTATTAAAGGGCGAATATGAGGAGCCAACTTGGAATAAAAAATCCTTGTTGGAATATCTAGCGAAACCTGTGACACAGGAAGAGTGGCTGAAAGGATATAACGAATGGAAGAAGAAACAACTTGCTAACGATTAAAGAACTTACAGTAAAAAACTTCATGAGCGTGGGCAATCAGGCCCAGGCAATTGATTTCTCAAATAAAAGTCTTGTCCTCGTAATTGGTGAAAACATGGACCTTGGCGGTGACGACGCCGGTGCCAGAAACGGAACAGGTAAAACTACAATTATAAACGCATTAAGTTATGTGTTCTTTGGCGAAGCACTCACAAACATCAGAAGAGACAATCTTGTAAACAAGACTAACGAAAAAGGTATGTTAGTTGCTGTTAAGTTTATGAAAAACGGAATAACCTACACAATAGAAAGAGGTAGGAAACCACAGATATTTAGATTCTACGCCAACGATATAGAACAAAAAACAGATAGTAATGAAGCACAAGGTGAGAACAGAGAAACACAGGTGGAAATTAACAAATTAATGGGTATGACTCATGCCATGTTCAAAAATATCATAGCACTGAACACATATACGCAACCGTTCCTATCAACAAAACAAGCAGAGCAAAGAGAAATAATAGAACAATTACTAGGAATAACACTTCTTTCACAAAAAGCAGACCTTCTAAAAGAAAAACAAAAAACAACCAAACAAATGCTTACCGAAGAAAAATTAAAACTTGATGCAATGATGTCTTCCAATGAAAAAATACAAGAGTCAATTGAGAGTTTGAAAATAAGATCAAATGCATGGATAAAGCAGAAAGATGCCGATGTAGCCAATTTCAAAGATGCAATAGCAGAACTTGAAAAAGTTGATATCAAAAAAGAATTAGAAGCACACAAAAAATTACAGACACACAACGAAATGCAGACAGCACTGCGTGGTCTAGAAAAAGAAAAAGCATATCACGAAAACAGTTTGACTAAAGCAGAAAGCAACGTTGAAAAAACAAGAGCAGATCTACAATTTTCTGAACAACAAAAATGTCCAACATGCGAACAGGAACTGCACGACGACAAACACACACATCTACAGGACAAACTTAAAAAACAACTTACTGAATCTACCGACTACGCTACACAACTACAAACCGATCTTGCAAAAATACAACAGGGCATAGACGAGATAGGCGATATAGGACAAATACCCGATACGTACTACGACACAATAGACGAGGCATACAACCACAAAGGATCACTGCAAGATCTAAAAAGACAGTTGGACAGAACGGAAAAACAACAAAACACCTATGCAGAACAGATAGAAGAACTAGAGAAAAAAGCCATTCAAAAAATTGATTATGAGAAGGCAAACGAATTGGAAGATCTACATAGACACCAAGACTTCCTTTACAAATTATTAACTGCAAAAGACAGTTTTATAAGAACAAGGATTATAGAACAAAACTTAACCTACCTAAACCAAAGACTAGCATTCTTCTTGGGCAAAGTAAAATTGCCACACACAGTTACATTCCAAGCAGACCTAAGTGTGCGTATTGAGGAACTAGGCAGAGAACTAGATTTTGACAATCTGAGCAGAGGTGAAAGAAACAGGCTTATACTCAGCATGAGTTGGGCATTCAGAGATGTATGGGAAAGTTTATATCAACAGATCAACTTGCTCTTTATTGACGAACTTATAGATGCGGGTATGGATATATCCGGAGTTGAAAGTTCTATGGCAGTCCTTAAAGACATGTCGAGAACACAGAAGAAAAATATATTCCTTATTTCACACAAAGACGAATTAGTAAGCCGAGTTAATTCTGTATTAAAAGTGGTAAAAGAAAATGGCTTCACAAACTACGCAAATGACGTAGAAATTATAGTTTAATTTTTCCTAAAATTTCTCCAACAGAAAACAACTTACCAGATTTATCTTTTACTACGTAAAAAAACATGGTAGGAGTAAGATCTAATTTTTTACAAATTTGTTCCACAACATCGCCATACTTTTCCCAACCATAATCTCTGGGCAAATTGTCCATTAAAAAAGCACCAAAAGATGTTGTTAATTCTGGATATTTCTTTTGAGCACTTATAAGTGTACAGGAGTCCATTGATCTTTGCCTAGACCAACGCAAACCTATTCTGTTCCATGAAAAATTATATTTGGATATGCTCATTGCAAAAGATTTTATGTTTGGATGATCAAAGTTTAGATTGAATCCTTTTGCGGCTGTTACCCACGCACAATCAACATGAATGTCAATACTCTTTTGTTCACACTCCTTCAAAACTGCTTCCCAGTCAGGTCTATCACCGTAAAAATAATTCGGCAATGACACAATCAAAGGAACGTTGGGTTTTAGTTCGCCCGGCTTTGTAGGTTGTTTGCCCATTAGAGAATAGTAGGCATATTCCTTATCCAGGATTTGAATTTCCCATTTACGTTTGCTTACAAGACTTTCTATGAAGTGTGTGCAACCCATTATGATATCAACACAGGGAAATTTTTCAATACCTTGTAAATTGTTCACCTTTGTGCCCAAGAACCAAGCAGAGGCTTTTTCCACAAACTCTTCATGTCCGATTGGTTTTTGTTCTTCGGTATACCATTTTGTTTTGAGATCATAGAGAAAATTATCTTCGAGGGCCTTCAGTTGTACCGAATTAAGATCGGTAATTTTAATTTTTTCTATATCTAACATATCTTTACCAAAAAAAACATTTGACAAACCACTTCTTTAGTGCTTAAATTACACATATGTTAATTAATTATATCGTACGACAATAGGAAGGAAAAAACATATGTCACAAACACATGAACAGATCATGACAGAAATACAAACTTATTCAGAAGAAAATGGAAAGTTCGTAGACAAGGGCGTAAAGGCTTCTGCAACAAGAGCCAGAAAAGCACTTGCTAATCTTTCAAAATTGATCAAAGCAAGAAGAAAAGAAATTCAAGAAGTTAAAAACGCGGCAAAAACTGCGTAACGATTTTTGGATTTGCAAAACCAAAATGCCCTCGGCTAGGATTAGTCGGGGGTTTTTTATTCGAACCTAGCAAATATACTTTTACGTTCTCCGGAAACAACAGGTCCAGACATTCCATGATACGAAGGACCGGCATTGAACAAGCAATAACCAAAATTGCTTTTGTATTTTGCACTGTCATACATCACATAGTCCTCACCATCTTTTTCCCATAAAACCGTAGGAGGTTGGTCCTCATCATTTAGATATATCTGTAATTGCATCTGATAATCTCCATCTATGTGTGGGACTATCTGATAGCCTTGTGTGTCAAACCACATGTCTGTGGTTTTTGGCCGCAATGATTCGCAATGAAATTGTTCCTTTAATGCATTAATAATCTTGGACGAATGGAAAAATATCTGCAAAATTTTTGATGAAGGTTCGTTGTAGTCTACCCTTCTTCTGTTTTGATCCTCCTGCCATTGTAACAATGATAGTTTTACTTCATTGCTTTTCACTTCTTGCAAATCTTTAAGAAATAAAGGATCAAAGAAATTTTCGTAAATCTGATATCTTACCCCTTTATGTTCTCTGACAGGTGTGTTCCTTATAGTTTGCTCTACGAAGTCTACGCTTTGTTTGAAGTTTTCTGTGATCACTTGTATTCCTTTTCTAATCCGGCCGGACGTGTTGGAAAGTAATCTTGTTTTCCACCAAGTCTACGCACATCTGTACTCATGCAATGGAATCCGGCGTCCCAAAATCCTCTGGTTGGGTGATCAATTAGGTGAGGTGTGATTCCTTCCTTGTGCAGTATTTCTAATATTGTATCATCCTCACAAAAACATATCACGTTTTTTTCGTCTATAACCAAACAGTTTACGTCAAATATAGTTTCGGTAGAATCTCCTGTCCAATGTCTCACCTTGTCCATTATGTGTTTGTTAAACACAGGAGAGTGATAAAAATTATCAGGAATCCACCATTTATGGAACTCCGGCATCACTTTGGATTTCTTTGCATTTTCTAATCTTTGTATTGTAACATCGGGTAACCAATGCACACGCCACCCAGGGAACGTTTGGTCGTATATTTCCTTCTCTCCGTAGTGTGTTGATATTATCACTCCCTCCTTTACCGGACAGAATACACCGTCTGCGTGTCCCCCAAAGTGTAGTAAATGCCTCCTATACCCTTCTCCTAAATTTTTGAATCCTTCTGTGCAATTTCTTAATTGCCTTGGAGAATTTTGCTCGAGGGCGACATCGTAGTACAGATCATGCCCCATCCTGACAACCTCTCCATACCCTACCCAAGCATACGGTTTGCTACGGTCTACCATGTGTACGTTCTCACCTTTGCTTTGATATTCTTCTATGACCTTTTTGTATGGATTGATCTTCCACCCATGGTCCAAGAAATAAAGTGTGTCAGAAAGGCACATAGCAAAGTCTCGAGGAGACATGGGAGGTTTTATCAGCATGTCATTCTTGTCTCTGTAATTGCTTGAATCTGTGTCGAACTCAGGTTTCCGCACAGTCACATTATGGTCAACAAGCACCTTTTCCATCTTGGATAGTGTTGCCATTGTGTCCTCTGTTAGCCTATGAAAACATTCTTGCAGTTGTGTGTCGAGGTTGTCATAGAATCCGACGGGATATGGTGATCCCAACCACACCTCTTGTAGAGGTTGAAAATCTGTATGGCAATCAATTATCATTTTAAGATTCCTTTGCCATGTACACGCACCCTGATGTGACCATTGTAATAATCGTTCGACTCAAGGACTTTTCTAGCAAACTGTTCCCTGGCCTCAATGTAGGACAGTTGAGCCTTTGACCTACAGTAGAATAATATTTCACGAGTAAATTTTTCTTTTCCTAATTTTAAAATATCTGATGTCAGTTCGTCACTTGATCCATAATATTCACGCCAGTCAGAATCTACACTGAACCGTCTCTTGTTTTTCCTGCCCTTTAAAGGAGGCCTGCTACGCTTGAAACGTGCCAACTTCTTTCCTATGTACATCCTACCATTAGTTGTATTTGTGATTTGGTAAACAAAACCTACAACTCCTTCTGGTAATTCATCAACTTCTTTTTGCTCGTAAATCCACATTGCCAATATTTAAAGCCAAAAAGATTGACCTTAAAATAAAACTCATATAAACAAGTGCGATAGGCACACAAACAACTCTTAAAAAATCTCAAAGGCAAACATAGCATCCATGAAGTGAGCACGGAAATGCGGCAGGAATGCGACAGGTGAATCCGTTGATGCAAATGGCAAAAATGATCGGGGCTCTGAGAAAAAGCAACCCCAGGTCTATCATAGATTATTATACAAAGATATGATAGGCTCGCGTTGGATGAATAAGCGAATGGGTACAGCACAACCGCCCAGTTAAGACAGCATTGTATGATGACTGCGAACTCACCACAGGGTTCAAGTCGGTTCGGCTAGAAATAGCCGAATTGTGACTGCTCATCTACCACAGGGGACGCAAAATTACGCGAAGCGTAATTAAAAAAATTAACGAGCGTAAGCGAAGTTTCAGATGGCGTAAGCCGGCTGTTGAATCTCATTAAGTATTAACACCATGCAGATGCTATTCGACCACACGTTCGGCAAACAGGAACAACAGGACCTTGTTGTGGCCAAACCCATGTGCATATTCGAACCGGACGAGGAACAGGGTGCCATAGATCACGGATGGCTGGCGCTGGACGAACCGGTGCACGGCAAGGAGGTGTTCTACCAATCACGTGTGACCCGTATAAACATGCGGAAATACCGTCCCAGGTTCCGTGAACACAAACTAAACGGCAAACAGATACAGTACAAGATAATCGAGGCCTCCGACATGGTGAGGCTGTTGGGACTGCCCAACATATACGAACGTTACATGAAACGCAAAAAATTTGGCGCGGACTACACACCGTTCCGGCACCATCATGCACGTGACAGGTTCATGGTGTTCTACACCGGCACCGCTGACAACATAGTGGGTTTCACCAAACAGAAGTTGTACAGCGCCGAGGACCAGGACTACCAACAGATTGGCGATCCGCACGTGGAGTACTCCGGAGTGGAGAGTTGCATACACGCCAACACAGCACCCATAGGCGCAATGACGCTGGACCTCGAACTGCAATGGGCCAGGGACAACTACGTGCCGTTCTACTACCTGGGTTCCGGCTACGAGCGGTCGTCGGAGTACAAGGCGTCGTGGCGTGGATTCGAATGGTGGACGGGAGTGGAGTGGACCAACAATCGCAGGATGTACAAGCGACTGTGCAGGCGAGATTCCAAACTGACTACGTTTTCCGAGCTCGGAAACCTTTCACTGATTCCAGATAAGAACTAGACCAATTCTTGTAGTAGGGTCCTGACTCCAACATTTTTGAAAACTTGTTCAACTTGCTGAGGCTCTGCACCAGGAACAGTGTGTAATGCCCATTGTTGAGTTTGACCTGCTTGACGTGTTCGTCTATGTCGGGATGGTCCTCCAGTATCACCACATCACGTGACATCTGCTTCTCGTTGAACCATTCCGCCATGCTGATGGTCTGCTGGGCAGTGAACGTGTCCGGATCACATATGATGCACAGCACATCTTTCTCTGTGCTGTCGAACGCACATATGTGCCTGTACACCTGTCGCCAGTCTGCGTCGCGGGGCACTTCCACGAACTCTACCTTGTCGTCTATTATGGCCTTCTGTGCGAACGGACAAGGCGGTAGGTTACCGAACACCGGATTGGGTTTGGTTACGAAATCCTTAATCCAGTTCTTTATCGTCTGTGTGGGGTTCTGTTTCTTCTGTCGAGTCATCAGTCAGTGATTTGATCCTTTCCAGTGCCTGTTCAAGCAGTCGTTCCTTGGTCTCCAGTTTGGCCTCGAGATCTGCCATTTTCTTGTTCTGCTCACCTATCTTGTGTCCCATGCTCTGCACGTCGTCGGTGGCGTGTTCCAGTTTGATCATGACCTGACGCATACGACTCTCCTTGGACTTGCATTTCGCCAAGGCATCATCACGGTCCTGCGTAAGTTCCTTGATGTTTTCTTTAAGTTCTCGAACTAGATCTCGTTCTGACATAATGTTCTGTAATTATCTGCTTTTTCAAACACCATTATAGTATACTATATTCTAGAAAAAATCTCTGCCTGTTTTTTTGGTAGTTTCTAGGTTTTCTTTTACCAATTGGGACACTATTTTCCTGTCTTCCGGACCCATATTCATGGCTTCCATGTGTGTGACTCCACCACGCATGAACCAACATATCTTTAATATTTCCAATTTCAAGTTTTTGCATTGTGCTTCGTAATCTTTAAGATATTTTATAATGTCAGAGTCCGATTTTGAAAGTAGCGTTACCCGAAAAAATTTGAGGAATCAAAAGTTATAGGCAATTCAAAAGTTGCCGGCACCCCTTTCTTTATCTGCTCATCAGTGGCCTGTATTCTCGCAGGAGGTGTTTGGCATTGTTGTCTAAGTTCTGACAATTTCTTTTCAATTTCTTTTATTGTTGTTGTGTCTGCTTTTTCAGTGAAATCGATAATCTGTTTTCTGTCTGTAACTACCGAACCATCGGGCGTGGTCACTTCCGCGATGCTGTCCACTAGCAAACTAAAGTTAACTAGGTTCAATGTTTGCCAACTTTTATTAAAAGCAGTCTGCTTTTGTTCTTCTGAAAGTGTGCTTGAATCAACTGTGGTTGCCATTTTCTGCTGTTCGAATCTTGCTATCTGAATCTTTGTGAGATTCCTGTAAGTCAAAGGATTAATTTTGATCTTAAATCCTTTCGACGTTGTCGCGTAGTCCTCGACTTTCGCTTTGCCAAGTTGTTCTAACACGGCAGGCAAGTTTATGGTAGTTTGTTGTGATTCACCGGTAATCGGCGTCACGTAACTCAGGTCCATGGTCTCACCAAAAGTGGCTATCCTAATGGCCAAAAGCACAGTGTCGGTGTCATAGTTTACCATGCCCCATGGGTCAATAAAGTTTGGCACACATGATTTGATGACATCAACAGTGGCCTGACCGTTGAGCAATGCATCCGGTGTCTTGAATGCCAACTCATCCTTGGCCGTCATTGGCAAAATCGGTATCTCACCTGTTTCCGTGGGTGTGAAAACTTCTTTCGAATAGTACTTTCCACCACTGGGTAACCTGATGTATATGGCAGGTTGCCTGTAGTACTTCTCTAAAGGGTTAGCATTTTGTGTCATTTTTTATTCTATAAATATACATTAATTGTGTATAGGTGTCAATATTTATATGCGTACAAAAAGGTAAGAATTAAAACCGTATGGACAGAGAATTAGAGAGAATACTCCGAGACCTAACAGATGAATTGGGTGACCTAGTAAAAGTGCTGGGCAGTACCAATAAAAAAATCATCGAGAATTCCAAAAACACCAAGCAGGAAACAGAAAACCGTAAACGAACCATAAAGTCAATGGCAGATTTTATCAAGAAGAAAAAAGAATCTGGCTCGGCGGTTGATGCATTCAGTCTAGAGGTAAAAGAAGCCACAAGAGATCTAGACAATTTTGAAAAGAAATTGGAAGGAATGCCGTCACCGATGGGATTGCTGAAAAAAGGGTTTGAAATAGTCAAAGATGCCGTGATGGCATTGGGAGGTGCGATACTCAAGACTGCATTTGAGTTTGGAAAGACAAGTGCCGATATAAGGTCATTGGGCGACGCAGTCGACAAAGGTATATCCGACCTAGGATTCCTGGGCAAGGGTGCCAAGTTGATAGCGGACGAACTGGACGACAATATTCAGATGTTCAAGGGACTGGCACAGTCTGGAGCCACATTCAACAGTTCGATCATGGAGATGAGGGACGCGGCCTTCAGGGCAGGAATGCCGTTGGTGCAGTTCCAGGAACTGATACAGAACAACTCCACCACACTGGCAAAACTTTTCGGTTCGGTGAACCAGGGTATACCAGCATTAGTGCTACTTGGAAGGGAACTGAGGGATTTTACTAAAAATGAACTTTCAGGTTTTGGTCTCACGCTGGATGATACAAACGAATTTCTTACAACCCAGGCAGAGATAATGAGGGCACAGGGTCGTGCGGAAATGGTAAACGACAGAACGTTGTTGAAAAACACCATGGCCTATGCCAAACAACTAACAATATTGAGTAGACTGACCGGTGAAAGCGTCAAGGAACTGGACGCACAGCGAAGAGCCAGAGCGGCGGACGGAGTGCTCATGACCAAAATGAACCAGATGACTATGGAGGATCAACGTAAGTTCCAGGCGGCGCTTGATCTATTCCCCAAAGGAGCACAGCAGGCGGTCATGGAATTAGGACTATTGGGTGCTCCGATATCAGAAGCAGGCAAGGCATTACAATTATTAAGTGGCGGAAGAGTAGAAGAAATCATAAAAGGTATGATGGCTCCGGGAGAACTGTCGCAAGAGGCTATCGCAGAATTTTCAAACCAGATCAAGACACTTGGCTCAGACATTCAGGGTAGTAAGATAGCGGACGCATTCGCGACAGCGGCATTGGCCGGAGGAGATGCTTTCTTCAGAGAAGGTCTCGACCTTATCACTGCAATGGCAGGTTCCGCGGCCAACATAGAAGAAATAACAAAGGCTACCGAAGCCGCAGAAGAGGGAGTCACTAACGAATTGGTCAAGACACAGGACACATTACAACAGAACACAGTTGCACTACAAAATCTTGGTACAGCAATCCTGGGCGGTCTGATACTGGAAGACGAGGCACTTGGTGCCAAAATATTAGAGTCTTTCAACCGTGATGCAGGAAAAACCAGTGAAGAAGTTGTTAACCAGATGAAACAATTGTTTGGCCTAGATACAACAGACACTGAAGGCAAAAAAAACTTTCCCAACTTCTTCGGCGGAGGGGATGCTCCCAACGATGCGTTTGATTATTTCTCAGAATATGATCAAGGATCGAGAGGGTTCCAAGATTTTGGCACG